>Ga0307424_1000692_pt1 | contig 18275 bp, 12 predicted proteins | sample SalMarWE160320MG_FD_202157 | JGI IMG/M metagenome (GOLD analysis project Ga0307424, IMG submission 202157) | Salt marsh sediment microbial communities from the Plum Island Ecosystem LTER, Massachusetts, United States - WE1603-20 | ecosystem: Environmental > Aquatic > Marine > Intertidal zone >... | reverse complement strand
GGTGCTTTTGCGGAGGTGTTTGGGATGCGGCCACAGATTGCGGGAACGGCTAGACGCCTAGACGCCTAGGACCTGCAACCGCCTAAGCGTCTGTGCGTCTGTGCGTCTAGGCGTCTAGGCGTCTAGGCGTCTAGCCGTTCCCCATCAGTTGAAAGAACCGCGCAAAAACTCTCACGCCCTTCCAGACCTGCGCGAGTGAGATCTTCTCATTCGGTGCGTGCAGCCGATCGTCGGGCAGGCCGATGCCGGAGAGAATCACCGGCGCGCCAGTCTTGCCAAGCTCCGGGACGATGGGGATCGATCCGCCCGAGCGGACCCGGACGACCCCTCGGCCCTCGACTTCGTCGAACGCCTGCGACATCAGCTCGATCGGCCGGGAGTTCACGTCCACAACGACCGGGTCCGCCCCGTGCACGAACGTCACCTTGACGTCCGCGTACTTGGGCGTGAGGTGCTTCACAGCCGCTAGGAGCAGCTTCTGCACCTTCTTCTCGGTCTGCTTCGGGACCAATCGCAAGCTCACCTTCGCCGCGGCTTCGGCCGGGATCACGGTCTTGGCGCCCTCGCCCGTGAACCCGCCCGTGATGCCGTGGATCTCGAACGTCGGCAGCGCCCACAATCGCTCGAACACGCTGTACTGCTTGAGGCCCGTGAGCCCCTTCGCTCCCACTTCCTCGCGGAGGAACGCCCGTTGGTTCAGCGGGAGTTTGTTCCATTGATCGCGCACCGCCTTGGGCGGCCGCTCGACCAACTCGTACAGGCCGGGAATCTTGATGCGGCCGTTCTCGCCCTTGAGCCCGGCGAGAATCCGCACCAGCGTCTCATGCGCGTTCGGCGCCACGCCGCCGTAGAGCCCTGAATGCAGGTCGCTCTTGGCCGTGCGCACGCGGATCTCCGCGTAGCAGAGGCCGCGGAGTCCGGTCTCGACCGACGGCCACCCGGGGAGATAGTAGGGGGTGTCGGCCACGAGCACGGCATCGGCCCGTGTCCGCTCCGGCTCGCGTTGCAGGAAATCGGACAACACCTTGCTGCCCGACTCTTCCTGCCCCTCGAGCACGAAGTGCACGTTCACCGGCGGTGGTCCGGCGGAGAGGAGGGCCTCGAACGCCTTCACCGTGGCGAACGTCTGGCCTTTGTCGTCCGTCGCCCCGCGCGCGTAAATGTTGCCATCCCGCACCGTCGGCTCGAACGGCGGGGTGGTCCACTCCTCCAGCGGATCGGGTGGTTGCACGTCATAGTGGCCGTAGACGAGCACCGTGGGCTTGCCCGGTGCCGCCGGCCCCTCGGCCCACACAATGGGATGCGTGTTACTCGCGAGGTACTCGACGGTCGGACAGCCAAGCCGCTTGAGGTTATCGCCCAACCACTCGGCGGCGCGCCGGCAATCGGCGTTGTGGGCGGGGTCGGTGGAGATGCTCGGGATGCTGAGGAGCGTCTTCAACTCGTCGAGCATCCGCGCCTGATGGGTCGTGACGAACCCTGCGAAATCGGACATGAGCAGTCGGTCCTGGTGACTGGTGAGGGAAGCTCCGCACCTGGCGATGGGCCCCGAAGGACGCGTCAGTGAGCGGTGCACGGGAAACTGCTTCCCTATTCGCGAACCGCGGCGGACGGAAGAGCTCATCGCGCCGTGCAGAGCTTCCTGATCAGGCTATAGCCAACAGAAATCTACCGAGGCGGCCGAGCCCTTGCCGCCACCGCCGGGGCGGTGTCTATTCGACAGCCTCACGCCCGCTAGCCCGGAGCAGCCACGATGCCCGCCACTCCTCGCACGCCGATGGCCACGGGTGCCATCGTCCGCAACCAGTTCGATGCCGCCGCCGACCTCGCCGGCCTCGATGAAGCCCAGCGCCGCCTCCTGCGGGGCCCGTTCCGTTCGGTCTCCGTCGACGTCCCGGTCCGGATGGACGATGGCCACATCGAGGTCTTCCGGGGCTACCGCGTACAGCACAGCGGCGCGCGCGGTCCGTGCAAGGGCGGGATCCGCTACCACCTGGAAGCGGATGCCGGAGAAGTGCTGGGTCTCGCCACCACCATGACGTGGAAGACCGCCCTCGCCGACATCCCGTTTGGCGGTGCCAAGGGCGGCGTCCAGGTTGACCCGCGGAAGCTCTCGCCCCGCGAGTTGGAGGCCCTCACGCGCGTCTTCACGGGCCGCATCGCGCTGCTCCTCGGACCCTATCGGGATATCCCCGCCCCGGACATGGGAACCAACGCCCAGGTCATGGCCTGGCTGCTCGACGAGTTCTCGGCCCGCAATGGCTACTCGCCCGCGGTGGTGACGGGGAAGCCCATCTCGCTGGGCGGATCGCTGGGACGCGAGGAAGCCACCGCCCAGGGCGTCGTCTACGTGATGCAGGCGTTCGCCGCGGACGAGGGCATGACCATCAAGGACTCGCGGGTCGTGGTCCAGGGATTCGGCAACGTCGGGGCGCACGCCGCCCGCATCCTGCACGAGGGTGGGGCGCGCGTCATCGCCGTGAGCGACGTCGATGGCGGCCTCCACAACGACAAGGGCCTCGATATCGCCAAGCTGTTCGACCACGCCTATCGCCAGCGTCGGCCCGTGGCCGAATTCGCCGGCGGCGGCGACCGCATCACCAACGAGCAGCTCTGGCGGACCCCCTGCGACTGGCTCATTCCCGCCGCGCTCGGCGGCGTCATCTCCAAGCACAACGTCGAGCAGCTCGATTGCAAGGTGGTCGTCGAGGCGGCCAACGCGCCCTCGACGCCGATCGCGGATAAGGAGCTCGAAACGCGCGGTGTCCCCGTGCTCCCCGACTTCCTGGTCAACGCGGGTGGCGTGATCGTGAGCTACTTCGAGTGGGTGCAGAACCTCCAACAGCACCCCTGGTCGCTCAAGCAGGTGAACGACGAGTTGCACGAGAAGATCACGGTGGCGTATCGGGCGGTGCGGGACTTGCGACAGCGGCAGCAGACCACCTGGCGCACCGCCGCGTACGCGATCGCGCTGGCACGGGTGGCGGAGGCGGAGCGACTCCGGGGTCACTAGACCGCTAGACGCCTAGACGCACAGACGCCCAGGTTCGTTCCTAGAACCGCCTGAGCGTCTGTGCGTCTAGGCGTCTAGGCGTCTAGGCGTCTCAAGACCTCCCGCAATACCCCGTACGGATCCGCCCCCTGCCGCCCCCGCATCGCGTCCCGCAACCGCGCCACGGCCTCACGTAGGCTCCCCGTCCGCTCGTACAGCGCCTGAAACAGATCCAGGTGGGTCCGATAGATCGTGCCGCCGACCACGGTGGCATTGTTCAGCGTGCGGGCCGCGAGCCGGACGCCTTGGTACCGCTCCAGCGTGCCGTCGAGTCCCGAGGCTAGTCGACCGCGCGCCGTGCCGAAATGCAACGCGCGGGCGGAGTCGAGCGCCGCGCCCGCGATGCCGCTCGCATACAGCGTGCGTAACGTGTCCACCAACGCCGCGTAGAATCCTCCGAGCCGGATCTCGTCTCGCCACACGCCCGCGGCCCATGCGGCGGCCGCCGTGTCGCCGCGGGCCCGGAAGAACGCCTCGGCGCCACGAAGCCCCACGAACGACGCGAAGCTCTCATCGAAGGGCGTCGCGTTGGGCACATAGAGGGTCGCGTGCGCCATCTCGTGAATGACCGTCTCGACGACCGAGACCGGAGCCCCGCGCACCGTGGTCGAGAGCAACGGATCGCTGAACCATCCGAGCGTCGAGAAGGCGGCTGCCGGCCGCAACACCGTGTCGAAGCCACGCGCCTCGAAGTCCCGCTCGGCCGCCGCCGCGCGTGCCAGGGAGAAGTAGCCGTGGTACGGCACGTAGCCGACGATCGGGAACCACCACCGATAGGGATCGAGGGAGTTCTTCGGGGCTGCGGACAGCACGAGCACCAGCGTGTCGCGTCCAACGTCGGCGAACGACGTGTAGGACGACCCCGGGGTGAGACCCAGTGCCGTGTCCGCCCAGGTGCGGGCGTCGATCACGAAGGCCATGTTGCGGCGCCACGCGGCGGGAAGCGTCGTATCCGCCATCGCCTCCGCCAGCGGCCGCCGCCGGCTGACGAGCCGCGCCTGTTCCCAGCCGGCGCGCAGCACGAACCGCACGTCCGGTGACACCGCCACGGCGAGAAGGACCAGCGCCGAGATCCCGAACGCGACCCAGCCACCGACGCGCCGGATGCGACGCCAGACGCCCGCCATCTACAACACCAACCGCACGCCGACGCGCTGCGAGCCACCTCCGAGGAGGTCCACGGGCTGATAGGCGTAGTCCAGCGTGAGACCGCCGAGCGTGAGGCTCCCACCGGCGGTGAACGCCGATGGCGCCGCCTCCTCGCGACCCGAGGCGTAGGCGCCGCGCACGAGCACGCCCACGCCCGCCGCCACGATCCCGCCCTCGATCCCGAGCACGAGTCGGTTCCCCCGCCCTTCCCGCCACTGCATCTCGATGGTGGAGAGCAGGCGGTAGGTCTCCTGGGGATCGACGTAGTTCATCGTGAAGCCGAGCCGCGACCGATGGGGTAGCACGAGCGCGCTCGCGCTCCGCCAGTCACCGCCGACGTTCTGGACCGCGAAGCCGAGCGCGGCAATGTCGAAGATGGCGATGGCGACACCAAAGTCCCCGGAGACGCCCCGATCGGAGAGGTCGGCGACGTGTTGGTCCACGACTTTGACGGTGCCGCCCACGGCGAGCATACCGAAGCGGTACAGGAGGCTCCCCGTGGCCAGCAGCTCCCGGGCACCGATGGTCGCGCCGGTGGGCATGCCCGTGACACCGCCGGTGGCGGGGTCGGGGACGACCTCCGCTTCGCTCCCGAAGTCGTAGTGCTTGAGACCGAACCCGACATCGAACTGGCCAAGCCGCACGCCCAGGGCGCCCGTCACCTGATAGGCGTCGAACGGCGCGCCGTAGTAGCCGGCCTCGAGCGAGATGTGCGGGATGATGGCGAGCCCGGCAGGATTGCTGAACACGGAGCCCGCGTCGCCCATCAAGGCCACGCCCGCACCGCCCAGGCCCGCGGCCCGGACCGAGCCCGGGCTCTCGAGCACCGCGGGGCCGCCCGCGCCCGGCGCCTGCGCGGAGGCGGTGCGCGCGGACATCAGCACCGCCATCCACCACAGAACGCGCGCGCCGCGGCCCATCCTCAGCCGCTACTTGATCCGGATCACGTTCAGGCGCGGCACCACACCGCTGGCCACGGCGCCGCCGCTCGGATCCGTCATCAGGATCGTGAACCCCTTGTCGCCGGGGTCCTGCGTCACCCGAAAATAATTCCCCGATCCCGCGCGCAGCGTCCCATCGAACTGGAACTGGCCCCGTGGAAATACCTGGGGTTCGAGGGGGAACGGCTTGGGGAACCGTGACGCCAACTGGTCGTGTAGAGACTGATAGGTCGTGCGGAAGTGCCACGTCTGATAGGTGAGCCGTGCGGGTGCGGTGAACCCGGGCAGGTCCGAGACGTAGTTCGCCAGAAACCACTGCGTGATCAGCCGCTCGAACGGGACACCGGCGGCGGCCGCGACGTTCGCCGCGCCCAGCTTGTTCGTTTCGTCGATCCGGCGCGTGATGTCGGCGCCGTACTGGTCCACCAACCACCGGAGGAACGACCACGCCGCGCCGCGTTCCTCGAGGCTTCCCGTCCCCGAGTCGGGAAGCACGAAGACCGCACCAGGATCGGAGAGGAACAGGGACAGGTTGTACAGATCGCCGATCGCGAACCGCGAGAACAGGCTGTCGATGCCCAGCGACTCAAAGTGCAATCCCCCCAACTCCTCCGAGAGGTGCGACATCCCCTCGTTCAGCCACAGCACTTCCGACGAGCCCCCGCGCACCAGCACGTGCTGGTTGTAGCTGATCATGTGTTGGAATTCGTGAATGAACGTCACGGGCACGAGTCTCCGGACCAGGTCCGTGCTGAGCGAGCAGGTGACCGTGCCGGACGGATCGGGGGCGAGCGAGTAGAACACCTCGCCGCCGTTCGACCGCGAGTCTTTCGCGAAGAACGGATCGATGTCGATGCCAAAGAAGAAGCCCGTGATGATGGACGTTCCGCACTGGGACTGGGGCGTGAGGCGGTTCACCTCGGGCGTCATCAGGATGATCACCACCCCGTTGCCGTCGACGTCGGATTCCGACCCGAATGCGGTCGTCGCCACCTCGTACAGGTCCTGGTCGAACGTGCTGCCGAGCTCCGACAGGTTGGTGTCGGTGAAGCCGTTCGCCGGCGCCGCCTTGTCCAGGAACACGGCCGCATGGATCCCGACATACGCCGCCCGGGCGTTCACGGTAGCGTAGTCGGTGAGCGACGAGCACGGGATGTTGTTGCAGACCTGGAACGTACGTTCGTCGCCGACCTTGACCGATGCGGTGGCCGCCAGCGCCTGCTGCGCCATGGCGAGCGGCGCCCTCGGAAGCAGGGACGCCGCGGCCTCCTGCTGGCGCAGCGCCACGTCGAACCGCGCGGCGAACGGCAGCGTGGTTCCATGCGGCTCGCGCGCCCGCAGCGCTACAACGACCGAGTCACCCATCAGCCGGTAGTCGGCCTGCACGCCTTGCGCTCCCGCAGCGGATTGGGGCGCCAGCAGATACTCCACCGCGGACGCACCGGCGGCGGGGAACTCCGCACACCCGGAGAGCTGCGCCGGATTGAACGACCCGTATTCCCCCACGCCGAGCGTGATCGGCCCGAGGAAGGAGCTGTAGGTGCCTTGCAGGGCATTGCTCGCGGCACCGGAGACCAGAGCGCGAATGCTGACCGCGCCCGGCGTAAGGCAGTACGGCGCGATGACCGTCAGGGACGTCGTCGAGCCACCCACCAGCGTGGCCACCGCGCCGGCCACGTCCACCTCGGCGGTGGGCGACAGGTCAGATCCGTCCAAGACCAACGTGTCACCACCGGTAAACGACGCCGGCGTCACGGAGGTGAGCACCGGCGCCGCCGTCGCGGTCGCCGTGAGCGTCGTCCCGACCCCGGGGGCGTCAACCGCTTCCGCGGTCACCGTGTACGTCCCCGCGGTGGGGCCCAATGTGAGCGCCACTTCCGCCCGTCCGTTTCCGTCCGCGTTCGTCACGGAATCCGAGAGCGTGGCCCCGGAGCCGGCTGTCACCGTCCACCGTACGGGTGCCCGCGCCACGGTCTCCCCCGCGCTCGTGTGCGCGACGACGGCGAGCCCGAGCCGCGCACCCGCGGGCGCCGACTGCCCGTCGCTTCCCGCGACGGCATCGAGGCTGGCCGTTTGCGGCGCGGTGGGGCCGCTACCGCCGCACGCCAAGAGCCCGACGAGCGCCCCCATGACGATGAATGACGCGGGAGCGAGGTGACGGTGAACAGGCGGGGTCATGGTAGATCCTCAACGAAGGGACGGGTTGGCTGGGGGTTAGTGGTCGGTGGTTGGTGGTTGGTGGTCATGACCGCCAAAGACTCGCAGCGCACAGTGCTCCGCCAACGACCACCACCACCAACCACCAACTACTGACCTTCAAACCACTGACCTTCAACCACCAACGGCGAGCCACTAACTCATTGTCTATCAATGACATAAGATCGCCGCGTCCGTTTTGACAACGGGACGAGTCGTCGTGTAGTTTACGCAGTTCATGGCGTTCGCTCACCTCCACACCCATTCCGAATACTCCCTCCTCGACGGCGCCAACCGCATCCCGGATCTGGTCGCTCGCGTCAAGGACCTGGGAATGGACAGCCTCGCGATCACCGACCACGGCAATCTCCACGCCGCCTGGTCGTTCTACGAGGAGGCCAGAGCCCAGGGCATCCGGCCGATCATCGGATGTGAGGCGTACCTCGCCTTCGGCCCTCGCCAGGCGCGTGAGAAACCAAGCGACGCCCCCGCAAACTACTCCCACCTCGTGCTGTTGGCGCGCAACCGCACGGGCTACCACAATCTGGTCAAGCTGTCGTCCATTGGGTATCTGGAGGGATACTACCGCCGCCCGCGAATCGACCGGGATGTGCTCGCGGAGTATCACGAGGGGCTGATCGGGCTGGCGGCGTGTCTTTCCGGCGAGGTCGCGCTTCACCTCCGCCAGCAGCGCTACGACCGCGCGCGCGACGCCGCAGCGTGGTTTGCCGGCGTGTTCGGGCCGGACGGCTTCTGGCTCGAGGTGCAAGATCACGGGATCCCGGAGGAGCGGGTCGTGCGCGAGGGCATGTTCAAGCTCGCCGACGACCTGGGGCTTCCCGTGGTGGCGACGAACGATGCCCACTATCTGCGGCGCGAGGACCACGAGGCGCACGACTGCCTCCTCGCCATCGGCACCGGGAAAGACCTGGACGACCCCAACCGGTTCCGCTTCACCGGCCAGGAGAGCTACATCAAGTCGGAGGAGGAGATGCGGACGCTCTTCCCCGACCGCCCGGACGTCCTCGCCAACACCCAGCGGGTCGCCGACCTGTGCGAGTTCGATTTCGAGAAGCGGTACTTCCTCCCGAAGTTCCCGCTTCCCGAGGGCTACGCGAGCGACGACGCGATGCTCGTGGATCTCGCGACGCGGGGCGCCGAAGCACGCTACGGCACGCCGCTGCCGGATCCCGTCGCGCAGCGGCTGCGATACGAGCTCGACGTCATCACCACCTGCGGGTACGCGGGCTACTTCCTCATCGTCCAGGACTTCATCGCCGCCGCGCGCGAGCGTGGGATCCCCGTCGGGCCGGGCCGCGGATCGGCGGCCGGTTCGCTGGTCGCCTACGCGCTGGGCATCACCAACGTCGACCCGCTCCGGTTCGACCTGCTGTTCGAGCGGTTCTTGAATCCCGAGCGCGTCTCGATGCCCGACATCGACGTGGACTTCTGCTTCGAGCGTCGCGGCGAGGTCATCGAGTACGTGCGTCAGCGGTACGGCCGGTCGAGCGTCGGACAGATCATCACGTTCGGGACGCTGAAGGCCCGCGCGGCGCTGCGCGACATCGCCCGCGTCCTGCGTGTCTCCCCCGGCGATGCCGACCGCATGGCCAAGCTGATTCCCTCCGGCCCCGCCTACAGCCTCTCGGTCGCGGAGGCGGCGGAGAAGGTGCCGGAGCTCCGCGAGCTCGTACGCACCGACCCCGCGGCGGCACGGGTGGTGGACCTCGCACAGCGGATCGAAGGGCTCGCGCGTCACGCGTCGGTCCACGCGGCCGGCATCGTGATCGCCCCCGGACCGCTCGACGACTACGTCCCGGTGTGCATCCAGCCGCAGCAGCGCGGCGCGGGCGCCAACGGGGAAGACGCGCGCATCACGCAGTTCGACATGATCGGCCTCGAGAAGGTCGGCATGCTCAAGATGGATTTCCTCGGCCTCCGCACGCTCACCGTGATCCATGACGCCGTCACGACCATCCATGACCGGCATGGAACCACCGTGGACGTGGATGGGCTGGATCTCGACGATCCGGCCGTCTACGCGCTACTCCGGACCGGTCGCACGGCCGGCATCTTCCAGTTCGAGTCGCCGCTCGCCACGGATACCCTCCGCCAGATGCGGTGCGACCGCTTCGACGACCTCGTGGTCACCAACGCGCTGCTCCGACCCGGGCCGCTCGACTCGGGCATGCACCTCGTGTTCATTCGCCGCAAGCGGGGCGAGGAACAGGTGCGCTACCCCCACCCCGCCCTGAAGGAGGCCCTCGCGCCGACCTACGGCGTGATCGTGTATCAGGAACAGGTGATGCGGATCGCCAACGTGCTCGCCGGCTTCTCACTCGCCGAAGCGGACGTGCTGCGCAAGGCCGTCGGGAAGAAGGACGCGGAACTCATCCGGCGGGAGCTGGGTCGGTTCGTGGAGCGCGCCATCGGCCTCGGCCACGACCGGCGGGTCATCGAAGACATCGCGGCCCAGATCGAGACGTTCGGCCGCTACGGCTTTCCCAAGGCCCACAGCGTCGCGTACAGCATCATCTCGTTCCAGACCGCGTGGCTCAAGGCCCACTACCCCGCGGAATTCATGGCCGCCCTGCTGTCGTCCGAGATCGGCAACACGGACAAGGTGGTCGACTACATCAACGAGGCGCGGGAGATGGGCATCGCGGTCCTCCCACCCTCGGTCAACGACTCGGGCTGGAAGTTCACCGTGACCGGCGACAAGGAGATCCGCTTCGGTCTGGGCGCCGTCCGGAATGTCGGCCGGGGCGCCATCGAGTCCATCCTGGAGGCCCGAGCCGCCGGCGGCCCGTGCACGGCCCTGTCGGAGTTCTGCGAGCGCATCGACCTGCGCCTCGCCAACAAGCGCGTCATCGAGTCGCTCATCGCGGCCGGCGCCATGGACCAGCTCGGCGGCCATCGCGCACAGCTGCTGGCGGCGCTCGACACCGTGCTCCGCGAAGCCCAGGTCCGGCAGGCCGAGCGCGAAGCCGGCCAGGGATCGCTCTTCGGCGACCCCACCGGCGGGCGGGCGGCGGCGCCCCCACTCCCGTTGCCGGACATCGTGGTGTGGACCGAGAGCGAACGACTGACCCGTGAGAAGGACGTGATCGGCTTCTTCATCTCCGGTCACCCGCTGGAGCGGTTTCGGGAGGAGGTCGCCCTCTTCGGCAGCCGCACCACGGCGACCCTCGGACAGTGGAGCGATCACCAGGTGACCGCCGCCGCTGTCGTGACCGGCGTCAAACGGCAGATCAGCCGGAAGAGCGGGGCGGAGTATGCCCGCCTCGTGCTCGAGGACTTCCACGGAACGGCGGAAGCCCTGGTGTTCCCGGAGGCATGGAGCAAGCTTTCCCAGGTTGTGGTCCCGGACGCGGTCCTCTTGCTCACGGGCAGTTACAGCCCCCGCGACCGGGGCGAGGAGCATGCCCCGTTCATCGTCGACGACGCGGTGCCGCTGGTGGAGCTCCGAGAGCGCGGCGCCGTCGGCCTCGAGTTGACGTGGCGCGTGGGCGGCGGCCCGAACGCGGCGGCGACGCGCGCCGCCGCCGCCCTCTGCGCCGCGCACCCGGGTCCGTCCCCCGTGTTCGTCGCCTGGAGCGACGGCAATGGCACGACCGCCCGGATGCGCGCCCGACGGCTGCGGGTCGAGCTGGACGAGGATCTGGTGAGCGCCCTGCGCGACGTGCTGGGCAAGGAGCACGTCCGGCTCATGAAGGCGAGGTGACGGCGTGGCATTCGAGCTTGACTTCGAGAAACCGCTGCTGGATCTCGTGCGGCAGATCGCGCACCTGAAGCGCCTCGCCGTCGAGCAGCGGCTCGACGTCCGCTCGGAAATCGAACCGCTCGAGCTGCGCCTCACCGAGCTCCGGCGCGACATCTATCGTGACCTGACGCCCATGCAACGCGTGCAGGTGGCCCGGCACCCGCGCCGCCCCTACGCGCTCGACTACATCCGCAACACGTTCACCGACTTCGTGGAGTTGAAGGGGGATCGCCTGTTTCGGGACGACCCGGCCATCGTGGGCGGCTGGGCCCGCCTGGACGGGCAGCCGGCCATGGTCATCGGTCAGCAAAAGGGACGCGACACCAAGGAGAATCTCTACCGGAACTTCGGCATGCCGCATCCCGAAGGCTACCGCAAGTCGCTCCGGCTCATGCGGATGGCGGAGCGGTTTCGTTCGCCGATCATCACGCTGATCGACACCCCCGGGGCCTACCCGGGCCTTGGCGCCGAAGAGCGCGGACAGGCCGAAGCGATTGCGCGGAATCTCGAGGAGATGGCGCGGATCCGGACGCCCCTGATCGCGGTCGTGATCGGCGAAGGTGGATCCGGCGGCGCGCTCGCCCTTGGGCTCGCCGACCGCGTGCTCATGCTGGAGAACGCCGTCTATTCGGTCATCTCCCCCGAGGGCTGTGCGGCCATCCTCTGGAAGGATGCGTCGCAGAAGGAGCGGGCCGCCAAGGCGCTGCGGCTCACGGCGGAAGACCTGCTCGAGCTCGGGATCATCGACACGATCATCCCGGAGCCGGCGGGCGGCGCGCACGCCGAGCCAAAGACGGCGTCCATCACGCTGCGGAACGCCCTCACCACGCCCCTGGCCGAGCTGACGGCGTTGAGCGACGAGTCCCTGCTGGCGGCGCGCGCCGAGAAGTTCCGGAGTATGGGGCGGTTCGCCGAGGCGTGACCCAATGACGGCGCTCGTCGAAGTCCGGTTCAAGGGGAACCGGAAGGCCTACTTCACCTGGGACCGCGAGGAACCGCTTCCCACCGGCCGGCGCGTCATCGTGACGGTGGACCGCGGACAGGACCTCGGCACCGTCTCCGCGTTCGGCGAAGCCGCAGAGCGGAAATGCGGCGTCGGCTGCTCGGGATGTAGCCTCGGGCAGGCGCCGACGCCGGTCGGGGCCGTCCTGAATCCCGCAACGGCTGACGACACGCACCTGGCGGGCGAGCTGCGCAAGGCGGAAGACGACGTGCGCCGCACGGTGCTGGAGCGGGCGGCGGCGCACAACCTGCCGATGAAGATCTCCGATGCCGAGTGGCAGTGGGACCGGAAGAAACTGACGATCTACTTCACCGCCGAGCAACGCGTGGACTTCCGCGCCCTCGTGCGAGACTTGGCGTCCCTCTTCCGGACGCGCATCGAGTTGCGTCAGATCGGCGCGCGGGACGAAGCGAAGCGCCTGACGGGGGTCGGCCGGTGCGGCCGCGAATACTGCTGCTCGTCCTGGCTGCCGGAGCTGCGGCCCGTGAGCCTGGCCCTCGCGAAGGACCAGCGCCTCTCCCTCAACCCCTCGCAAATCTCCGGCGGGTGCGGTCGCCTGCTCTGCTGCCTCCGCTACGAGCACGAGTTCTACGTCGCGAGTCGGAAGCGCTTCCCCAAAGAGGGAAAGCACCTGACGACGGGGCACGGCGAGGAGCGCGTGCAGGCCGTCGATATCTTCCGAGAGCGCGTCCTGCTGCGGGCCGCGGATGGGAGCACCCGCACGGTCACCCTCCAGGAGCTGAGACAGGAGCTGACCGAGACGCCGACCGCGCCAGCGGCGCGCCCCGAGACGCCACCGCCGGCTCAGCTCGTCACCTTCGACGAAGGCCCCCTCGCCTCCCCCGAGGAGACCGTGGAATCGCTCTCGTCGGGGCCGCGCCCGCCCAAGCGCCGCCGCCGCCGGGGACGACGGGGAGGACGCGGCCGGCCCCCAGTCGAGCGACCACAGAACGACGGGAACAACGGGAGCGACGGGAACGACGGGAACGATGGGAAAGCGTGAGGACGTCAGATTCGTGACCGCCGGGACCGCCGGGACCGCCGGGACCGCCCATGCCTAAGTTCTACCTCACGACGGCCATCGACTACGCGAACGGCGAGCCGCACCTCGGACACGCCTTCGAGAAGATCGGCGCCGACTGCATCGCCCGGTACCGCCGCCTGCGGGGCGACCGCGTGCATTTCGTGATCGGGATGGACGAGCACGGGCAGAAGGTGGCGCAGGCCGCCGACGAGGCCGGCGTCGCCCCCCAGGCGTGGGTGGACGACATCGCCGCGCGGTTCCAGGCCGCCTGGACGGAGCTCGCCATCAGCCACGACGATTTCATCCGCACGACCGAAGAGCGACACGTGCGCGCCGTGCAGGAGGTCTTTCGCCGCATCCACGAGCACGGCCATATCTACGAAGGCGTCTACAGCGGGTACTACTGTGTCGGGTGCGAGGCCTTCAAGCTCGAGAAGGACCTCGACGCCGAGGGCCGCTGCCCCATCCATCCCACCCGCGAAATCCGCTGGGTCGAGGAGCCGAATTTCTTCTTCCGGCTCTCCACGTTTGGACCCTGGCTCCTCGAGCGGTATGCCGCCGATCCGGAGTTCGTCCGCCCGCGCCCCAAAATGAACGAAATCACCAACGTGGTGACGGCCGGCCTGCAGGACATCTCGGTGAGCCGGGCGCGCGTCCCGTGGGGCATCCCGTGGCCCGACGACGAGACCCACACGGTCTACGTCTGGTTCGAGGCGCTCATCAACTACCTCTCGGCCACGGGGTTCCCCAACGCGGGCTACGACGCCCTGTGGCCCGCCGATCTGCACGTCATCGGGCCGGACATCCTCCGGTTCCACGCCGCCATGTGGCCGGCCATGCTCGACGCCGCCGGCATCGCGCCACCGCGCGGGGTCTGGTCCCACGGATGGGTCAACACGCAGGGCGCGCGCTTCTCCAAGAGCGCCGGCGTGCGCGTCACGCTCCGAGAGATCATCGACCGCCACGGCGCCGATGCGCTCCGGTACTTCCTGCTGCGCGAGGTCCCGTGGGACGGCGACGGCAATTTCTCGCTGGAGCGGTTCGACGCCCGCTATACCGCCGACCTGGCGGATGGGTACGGCAATCTCGTGAGCCGCGTGCTGGCCATGGTCGTCCGCTATCTCGACGGCACGGTCCCGGCACGGACGCACCCCACCGACCTCGACACCGGCCGCGAGACGATCTGGAACCGCTACGTGGACGCCATGGACCGTCACCTGCTCCACGAGGGCGCGGCGGCTGCCCTGGAATTGGTCACTGCGGCGAATGGCTTCATCGAGGTCACCGCCCCCTGGACGCTGCACAAGCAGGGCCGGACCGAAGAGCTGGCCACCGTGCTCTCCGCGCTCGCCGACGCGGTGGCCGGGGTGACCGTCATGCTCTCGCCGTTCATGCCACGGAAGACCGAGACGGTGTGGCGTGTGCTCGGCAACGACGCGCCAAGCGTGACGACCGTCACGAGCGGGTTACCGAGTGTCGCCGGCTGCAAGGTGACGAAGGCCACACCCCTGTTTCCCAAGCCCCCGGACGCGACTTAAAACATTGGCCTACAATAACTTATAAAGTGACTCCCAGGGTTGACAGTCCCGTGCCCGGGGGATAAGTTCGAGCGCTGGTCGTGCCCCATCGAAGTCTCTTGCGCGTTTCTGCCGTTTCCGTTGTCCCACACCCGAGGGTCGTCGTGGCGCCAAACCGACGCTGGACCGTCCTGCTCGTACCGCACGGCGCTCGGGGTTCCCGATCCGTCGAGGTGTCGGGGCGTGCGCTGGCGTGGGGCGCGGGTGTGGGTGGAACCATGGCCGTGGTCATGCTGGTCTTCGCGGTCATGACGGTCACCAAGTCCATCAACCTGACGCGACTCGACCGCTTGCAACAGGCCAACGCGCTCTTGGGGCAGGAGCTGGAGATCGCCCGCGGTCAGCTCACCGAGTTGCAGGACACACTCACGACGCTCACGAGTCGTGACCGGGAGGTCCGCCTGCTGGCCGGCCTCGAGCCGCTCGACGCGGATGTCCAGCTGGCCGGTATCGGTGGTCCGGTCGGCGAATGGTCGGAGCGCGATTCGTTGCTGGCCGAGGGAGACGCGGGACGCCAAGCGCTCGACCTTCGGCTCGACCTGGATGGGCTCATTCGCCGAGCGAGCCTGCTCGCGGGCTCGTATTCGGAGGCGGCGGAGAGCCTGAACGCCCACATCGATCGGCTGGCCCGCACGCCCTCGATCATGCCCACCCAGGGCTTCCTGAGCAGCCGGTTTGCGCGCGCCCGCATTCACCCGATCTATCACGAAGCCCGACCGCACCCGGGCATCGATATCTCCGCCCCGATGGGCACACCGGTCCTCGCGTCCGCCGGCGGCACCGTCACCCACGTCGGCACGGCCATCGGGTACGGGAAGATGGTCACGCTCGATCACGGCTACGGACTGGTGACGCGCTACGCCCACCTCTCCAAGATCCTCGTGCGCGAGGGCCAACGCGTCGGACGCGGCGATGAGATCGCGCTGGTGGGGAACACGGGCATCGTCACCGCTCCACACCTGCATTACGAGGTAATCGCGGGCGGCAAACACCAGGATCCACTCAGCTACATCTTCCCCGACACCATCGTGGATTGATCGCCGTCTCCCATCACACAACCCGTGGAGTCGCAACGACGCTGGCGGCGTGTGCCGTCGGCGTCTTGGCCTGTCATCGGGGACCCGTGTCCGTCGAGGTGCGCGCCACCTTCGCGGAATCCACCCCGCTGGCGGGCGTTACCATCACCGCCCTCCCCTACGACCCCCAGCGCCTGCTGGACTCGTTGGCCGCGGCAGATTCCATCCCCCGCCCCGACTTCTCCGATCTGGAGATCGAGTTGCGGGAGTTCCAGCGGCCGGAAACGCCGGACACCGACCCGGCCGCGCAGGCGCTCTCAGCCACCCGGGACAGCACCCGCCGCCTGGCGGACTCGCTGCGCGGCGAGAACCGGCGCGCTCCAGGCTACGCCGCCGCCTATGCCAGGTTCCGCCGGCTCTACAGCCGGCTGACCGAGCGCTCCGCTGCCCTCCGGGGGGGCCCACAAGGCCCCCTGGCCGACGTTCGCGACCTGGCCGAGCGTGCGGGCCGGGCGGCCGATTCGCTGCGTGCCTGGGAGGCCCATGCCTACGCCGGCTTCGACAGTGCGGCGGCTCGGGAGGTCGCCCGCTTGGGCCGCGAGCCGGCCGCAGCGGTCACCGACGCCAGGGGCTGGGCCGAGTTCGCGCTTCCCTCCGGCACCTGGCACCTCGTGCTCCGGATCCCCGACACGGAGAACCCCTTCGTCGAACATGTCTGGAACGTGCCAGTCACGGTGTCGGGGTTCCCGATCCGGACGGTGCTGGTCTCGGCCAACGCCCGGACCGCGTGGCGGCACTGAGAGTGCTGGCCCCCCTCTCCGCGTGCGCACAGCCTCCCGTTTCCCCCTCACCATGACCCTCTCCCGCTGTTGCGGGAGAGGGAACGCCCTTGCGGGCTCGTGGCACAACCGACCCCTCTCCCGCAACAGCGGGAGAGGGGCTGGGGTGAGGGGGAACGTCGGTTGGAGGATGGCAAGGAAAGGCCGAATAGCCTCGCGGAGACGACCAACCACCAACCACTGACTACCAACCACCAGCTCCCACAAACACAACGCCCCGGAGCCAACAGCCCCGGGGCGCCTGTATTGTGACTCCATCTCGCCCAGCAGACGGTTACTGCAGCGTGATCCGGATGTTCGTGAAGCTGTCCGCAGCCGAGTACATTTCGATGATCAACAGCCACGTAGTGTTCGCTGGTATCGTCACCGTCGAGACTTCCGGTTTGGCTGACGAAGCACCATCGAAGTTCCCCACGTAGGCATTGTATCCCTCATCCGTCCAGAGAATGTCCACGTCGGAGCCATCGTCCCAGTCGACCGTCACGGTGACCGTGCGAGGGGATGCGCCGGCGCTCACTTTGAAGAAGTGATCGCTGCCGGTCGCGTCAACGAGATAAATGTGACCCTCCGGGCTCTTCGCGGCGTCCCAATCCACCGCGCCGGTGTAGTCGTCCACGTTACCCGGTGAGTATATGTCCTGCGTTGCCTGGCTCGGCGTGAACGACCCGTTCTGCGCCACCTGGCCAGGGCCCAAATTGGTAAATGCGAGCGTCTGGGCCGCTGTCGATCCCGTCGCCGGTACGGAGAACTGGATCTTGTTCGATCTACCCTGGAAGGGCTCGACCAACTCCACCCACCCCGATGCAGCCCCCACCTTCACCGCGACATCTTCGTCAAAGGGCGGAGCGCCCGCGGCCCGTGTCACGGTGATCAGCTCACCGGGCGTTCCAGATGGGCTGGACAACGTTCCCGCGAAAACACCGGGAATGACCAGCACGCTCTTGTTGCTGTTCGCGCCGCCGGGTGCATACGCCTGCACAAGGACGCTGCCTGGGCTCTGACCCTGTGCTTCCCCCGTCGTCTCTCCCACCACCAGCCGCGCCGTGTTGGAACTGCTCCACGTGAGAGGAACTGTGCCGGTAATGTCGGCCCCCGAGCCGTCAACATAGGTCGTGGAATACTGGCCCAGCGTCCCGGAGAGCACCGTGTCCGGGCCGACAATCGCAACGCCCGCCGGCCCAACCGTCACCCCAATCGAGTCCGAGAACCCCCCGGACGACGCGGTGAGGCACGTGACCCCCATGGCGACGCCATTGATGGTAGCGGTGCTGGTCCACGTCTCGTCGGCCGAGCCCGCCGTCACGGTCGCGATACTACTATTGCACGACGCGATCGCGACCGCCGCGCCGGTGACATTCCCCACGGCGTCCTCGGCCCGCGCGCCGATGGCCGCCGACCCGCCGATCATCATGACCACACTGCTATTGGAGAGGGCCTGTCGGGCCTCCGCGCCCGGCGGCCCACCCAGATAGAGCTGCGCCTCCTTCGAGCAGCCCAGGACGGCCGCGAGCGCGGCCGCCCCCAGGACCAACGTGCCTTTCCACTTCATATCGTGACCACTCCTCCGCCTGGCATAGACGCCCCGGCTCGTGCGCGTTCGCATCTCACTTGACCGCTTTGGGCAAGGGACCCAGATGGGTCACGGACTTGTTCGGCCCCAGCGCGACGCCGCCCTTGGGCTCCAGCTTGAGTTGGAAGTTCACGTACCCGGTGAA
>Ga0307424_1000691_pt1 | contig 18276 bp, 15 predicted proteins | sample SalMarWE160320MG_FD_202157 | JGI IMG/M metagenome (GOLD analysis project Ga0307424, IMG submission 202157) | Salt marsh sediment microbial communities from the Plum Island Ecosystem LTER, Massachusetts, United States - WE1603-20 | ecosystem: Environmental > Aquatic > Marine > Intertidal zone >... | reverse complement strand
TTCTACGAACCGTTGTCCCAGTGGCTGGGCCACTGGATCACGCTGGTATCCGCCCGCAAGATCACCGCTTTCGCCGCGCTGTTCGTCGCCGTTCTGTTGCTGGGCACCGTGGTGAATTATCTGGCCAGCAAGCTGGTCTCGAAGACCGGACTGAGTACTACCGACAAGTTGCTGGGCATAGTATTTGGCGTCGCGCGCGGCGGGGTGATCGTCGCCATTCTGGTGTTGCTCGCCGGACTGACGCCTTTCCCGCACGACCAATGGTGGAAAGATTCACAGTTTCTGGGCTACTTCCAGGAATTTGCGCTCTGGATGCGCAATTACCTGCCGGACGAAATCGCCCAGAACATCAGCTACGTCTGATCCGGACCGGGAGCCAGCGGCGGACACCCAGTCATGTGCGGTATCATCGGCCTTGTTGCACACAGCCTGGTTAACCAGTCCATTTATGACGGGCTGACGGTGCTGCAACATCGCGGCCAGGACGCTGCCGGCATCATGACCTGCGACGGCCGGCGCATGTACCTGCGCAAGGATAACGGCCTGGTGCGCGATGTTTTCCATACCCGTCACATGCGCCGCCTGCTGGGCAACATGGGCATCGGCCACGTTCGCTACCCGACCGCGGGCTGCGAGAGTTCCGCCGAGGCGCAGCCGTTCTACGTGAATTCACCGTACGGAATCTGCCTCGCGCATAACGGCAATCTAACCAACGCCAACCGCCTCAAGGAGGAGCTGTTCCAGGAGGATCTGCGCCAGATCAACACGGACTCCGATTCCGAGGTGCTGCTGAACGTCTTCGCACACGAACTGCAGCGTCACGCGGAAGTGCGCATGGACATCAGCCATGTGTTCAACGCGGTGGCCGGCGTACACCGCCGCTGCGAGGGCGCCTACGCCGCGGTTGCCATGATCACGGGTTACGGCGTGGTGGCGTTCCGTGACCCGTATGGCATCCGGCCGCTGGTCTATGGCAAGCGCGAAACGCCGGATGGCGTGGATTACATGATGGCCTCCGAAAGCGTGGCACTGGATGCGCTCGGATTCCAGCTGCTCGGTGATGTCGCCCCGGGGGAGGCGATCTTCGCCGCACTCGACGGCAGGATTTACCATCAGCAGTGCGCAGAAAAGCCGTCCCTGTCACCGTGTATCTTCGAGTACGTGTACCTGGCGCGACCGGACTCGATCATTGACCGGATCTCTGTCTACAAGGCCCGCCTGCGCATGGGCGAGAAACTGGCCGCAAAGATCCAGCGGGTATGGCCCGACCACGATATCGACGTGGTGATTCCGATCCCGGACACGAGCCGGACTTCCGCACTGCAACTGGCCAACCATCTGGGCGTGAAATACCGTGAGGGGTTCATCAAGAACCGTTACATCGGCCGGACCTTCATCATGCCGGGACAGCAGCAGCGCAAGAAATCGGTGCGCCAGAAGCTCAATGCAATTGACCTGGAATTCCGCGACAAGAACGTGCTGCTGGTCGACGATTCGATCGTCAGGGGTACCACGTCATCGCAGATCATCGAAATGGCCCGCGATGCCGGCGCGAACAAGGTGTATTTCGCCTCCGCAGCCCCGCCCGTGCGCTACCAGAACGTGTACGGCATCGACATGCCGAGCAGCACGGAACTGATCGCAGCGGGCTGCAGCGAGGAAGAGGTTTGCAAGGCCATCGGAGCCGACTGGCTGCTGTTCCAGGACCTGGACGATCTCATCAGCGCCGTCGGCAAGGGGAACCCGGAAATCGCGAGATTCGATAACTCCGTCTTTACCGGCGAGTACATCACCGGCAACGTGGACGTGGAATACCTCAGCGGCCTGCAACAGTTACGCAACGACGCGGCCAAGGAGGACCGGCGCGAGGAGGACGGCGAGGTGATCGACCTGCACAATACCGCCTGATCCACAGCACCGTCTTGACAGCCCGGGTTTTCTACTCTAGATTCTGTGACCAGAGCGCCGATTTGAATTCAGCTTGCGGGCGCGTAATAAATGCAGCTAAAGCGATGGCACCTGCTTTCGCGTAACTGCAAGCGGGTTTTTTTGTGCCCGCTCCATCTGACAGCAGCCTGTGGGACAGGAGACGACGATGTCATTTGAAGAGTATGAATTTGCCACGCGGGCGGTGCGCGCCGGACAGCAACGCAGTGCGGAGGGGGAACATTCTGAACCGATCTTCCCGACCTCGAGCTACGTGTTTGGCTCCGCAGCCGAGGCGGCTGCACGTTTCTCCGGGGCAGTGCCCGGCAACATCTATTCCCGCTTTACCAATCCGACCGTACGCACCTTCGAGCAGCGTCTCGCATCGCTGGAAGGTGGCGAATCCTGCGTTGCCACTGCTTCGGGGATGGCGGCGATCCTGGCGACCTGTGCCGGACTGCTCAAGGCTGGAGATCACATCGTGTCATCGCGCAGTATTTTCGGTACCACGACCGTGCTGTTCAGCACGTACCTGGCGCGGTTCGGGATCGAAACCACGTTTGTGGCGCTGGATGACATCGCGGCCTGGCAGCGCGCCGTACGTGCGCAGACCCGGCTGTTTTTCCTGGAAACCCCCTCCAATCCCCTGACCGAGCTGGCGGACATCCGGCAACTCGCGGAACTGGCGCATTCCGTCAATGCGTTGCTGGTCGTGGACAACTGCTTCTGCACCCCGGCCCTGCAGCTGCCGCTGGCGCTGGGTGCGGATATCGTGGTCCATTCCGCGACCAAGTACCTGGACGGACAGGGCCGCTGTGTCGGGGGCGCCGTGGTGGGGAATGGCGAGAATGTCGGCAAGGAGGTCTACGGTTTCCTGCGCACGGCCGGCCCTTCCATGAGTCCGTTCAACGCCTGGGTATTCCTCAAGGGTCTGGAAACCCTGTCCCTGCGCATGCAGGCGCACTGCGCCAACGCCCTGGAGCTGGCCCGTTGGCTGGAGGCGCAGCCGGGTGTGTCCAGGGTCTATCATCCCGGCCTGCCGTCCCATCCCCGGCATGCACTGGCCAGAACCCAGCAGAGCGGTTTTGGTGCCGTGTTTTCGTTTGAGCTGCAGGGCGGTCATGAGCAGGCATGGAAATTCATCGATGCGGTCCGGATCTTCTCCATTACGGCGAACCTGGGTGATGCCAAGAGCACGATCACCCATCCGGCCACCACCACGCACGGTCGTCTGACACCGGAACAGCGCGCCGAGGCAGGCATCTCCGATGGCCTGATCCGTCTCGCAGTCGGCCTCGAATCGGTGCGGGACCTGCAGGCTGATCTTGCGCGTGGCCTGGTGGCAGCCGGCGGCTGAGACCGGGCTGCCGTCGACCGGGACAACGCACGCATGAGCGAGCCCCGGGCCGCCCGGCAGCATCTGGAGAAAATCTTCCACAGTGCGCTTGCTGCGGTACGCGGCAGTGACCGGGTTGCCGGGGCATTGCGGGAACAGCCGCTTTCGTCCGGCGCGCCCGTCGTTGCGCTCGGGAAGGCAGCCGCATCCATGCTGGAAGGTGCGCTCCAGGGCGCGGACGCCGCCGTGGTTAGTGCCTTGCTGATCAGCAAGGCGGCCCAGCTTCATGCGCACGTTTGTGGCAGGCCCGGCGTGCTCTGCCTGGCGGGTGGCCATCCACTCCCGGACGCGCGCAGCCTGGCAGCGGGCCGGCAGCTGCTGGCATTTCTCCAGGCCTGTCCGCCGCAGCAGGAGGTGCTGTTCCTGGTTTCGGGCGGCAGTTCCAGCCTGGTCGAGGTGCTGCGCACAGGGCGCAACCTGGCAGACCTGCAGCGTGTCAATCACTGGTTACTGGGCAGTGGTCTGGATATCGTGGCGATCAACCGGGTCAGACGGCAACTGTCGGCGATCAAGGGGGGCGGGTTGTTACACTACCTGCAGGGGCGGCCCGCAAGGGTATTGCTGATGTCCGATGTGCCGGATGACGACCCTGCCGTGATCGGCTCGGGCCTGCTGTTTCCGCCACGCGACGGATCCCGGGCAATGCCGGACCTGCCCGCATGGATTTCTGACCTGCTGGAGCCGGAAACGCAGCGGGTTCCGGCGCCGGCCAAAGTCAGCTACCGGATCGTTGCGACCCTGGAGATGGCGCTGGCGGCCGCGGCGCAGTGTGCCCGCGACCTGGGTTACCCGGCGCGGGTCCGGCATCCCGGGCTGGCCGGTGACGCCGGGCAGTGCGGGGCGGGGATCGCGGATTTCCTGGCCGGCGTGGAGCCGGGTGTTTATCTCTGGGGCGGCGAAACCACGGTCCGGCTCCCCCGGCACCCGGGGGTGGGCGGCCGTAACCAGCAGCTTGCGCTAAGCGCGGCACTGCGCCTGTCCGGGCGCAGGGATATCGAGTTGCTGGCGGCCGGCAGCGATGGCGAGGATGGCAACTCGCAGGCCGCGGGGGCCATCGTCGATGGCGGCACGGTCGCCCGTGCACAGGCTCGCGGCGTCGGTGCCCGGGCCTGCCTGGAACAGGCCGACGCGAGGCGGTGTCTTGCAGCCAGCGGAGACCTGCTGGTGACCGGCCCGACCGGAACCAACGTAACCGACCTGGTCATAGGTGTGAAACTTGCCACGGGCAACTGCAATGCATGAACTGATCGAACTGGCCGCCAGCTGTCTGCAGGAACGTGATCCCGCCCGCAAGGTTACCTGTACCCGGGAAGTCGCCGCGCTGTTCCGGCAACGGGGCAGCGGCGCTGCGTCACCAGTGCGCGCCTGCACGCAGTCGCCGGGCCGCCCGGAGCAACCCAGCCTGGTGCACTTCACCCGGCTGGCGCAACGCAGACTGACAACCGCAATGGGTCGCGCGGCATTCCTGCATGCTCTGGCACACATCGAATTCAATGCCATCAACCTGGCATGGGATGCCGTGTGCCGGTTTCCGGGACTGCCCGGGCAGTACTATCTGGACTGGAGCCGGGTGGCCGGCGAAGAGGCATGTCACTTCACGCTGCTGGTGGAACGACTGCGCGAGGCGGGGCACGAGTACGGTGACTTCCCGGCGCACGACGGCCTGTGGGAGATGGCGGAAAAGACCGCGCACGATCCGCTGGTCCGCATGGCGCTGGTGCCACGCGTGCTCGAAGCGCGCGGACTGGACGTTACACCGGGCATGCTGGGACGGCTGGAAGCGGTTGGCGATGCAGGCAGTGTGCGGGTCCTGCGACGGATTCTGGACGACGAAATCGGACATGTCCGGATCGGTTCGCGCTGGTTCGAATACCTCTGTGAACAGCGCGGCCTCGATCCGGCACAAACCTTCGGGCAGCTGCTTGCCGCCTACGGCATGCAGCGTATCCGGCCGCCCCTCAATCTGCCGGCACGCCGCCAGGCCGGTTTTGCCCAGCATGAGCTGGACCTGCTCAGTCAGCTTGCCGGTACGCAGGCATGAAGCGGGCACTGGCGATCGGGCTCCAGATCCTGGTGCTGACGGCCCTGCAGACCGGGACCGCGCTGCCCGATGCCGCGCCGCCAGAGCGCGGTCACACCCGGACCGTACCGGCAACGGTTCTCCGTTTTGACGTGCAGGAACCCGGGTCGGATCCCTACCCGGCGCGGTATACCATCACCGACCGCTTCCTGCGTATCGATGACGCCGATCCCGGTTCGGGATTTATCCTGTTCGATCGGGGTCGTCACACCGTCTACAGCGTCAGTCACGATGAACGCACGATCCTGGAACTCGCGCCGGTGGCACACGGCAAGGCAGCGCCGCGGTCCTACCGGCAGACGACCGTCCGGCGGGAGGACGCACAGGCACCGCTCGTCGGCGGCAGGAAACCCCTGCACCTGCAGTTCCGCGCCAACGGCGACACCTGTTATGACGTGATTTCGGTGCCCGGGTTGCTCGCACCGGCGACCGCCGCATTGCAGGAATATGCCGTGCTGTCCGGGCACCGGCAGCAGGTGCGTCTCGACACGCTCCCGGCTGACATCCGCACCCCGTGTTACCTGCTGCGCTACGCGTACGGTAGCGGGCTGCCGTACCAGCAGGGGCTGCCGATCAGGGAGTGGGCCCCGGACGGGTACCGCCGGACATTGCTGGACTACCGCGAAAACGTGCCGGTGGCGGCATCCCTGTTCAAACTGCCGGCGGACTACGACGTGCTGCGCCTGGGCGGTCAGGCAGGAACCGCTGCCGGCCCCTGAAGCGAACAGCCCCGGGGCGTGCACACCAGAACGCTGCCCTGTTCATACCAGTCACCCAGCACGATCCGTCTTGCCGGTTTGCCGTCAAGCAGGAACTCATGGATGGCGGGGCGGTGGGTATGGCCGTGGATCAGCAGGCGGGTTGCGTACTGCCGCATGACCTCATCCACTGCCGCGGGGTTGACGTCCATGATCGACTCCGGCTTGCCGCTGTTCTGCGCACGGCTGGCTGCACGCATTTCTCGGGCGAGCGTGCGCCGCTCATCCAGCGGTCGTGCCAGCATTTCCTGCTGCCATGCAGCACTCCTGACCTGTGCCCGGAACTGCAGATATTCGGTATCGTCGGTGCAGAGCATATCTCCATGCATGAGCAGGGCAGGGGTGCCGTACAGGTCGATCCGCGCGGGTTCCTCCAGCAATGTGCATCCCGATTGCTCGGCAAAGGTCCTCCCCAGCAGGAAGTCGCGGTTGCCGTGCATGAGGTAGACGGGTGTTCCGGCTGCAGTGCACTGACGTATCGCCGCGCAGACTTCGGGGCCGGGGGGAGAGTCGTCATCGTCGCCGATCCATGCCTCGAACAGGTCCCCGAGGATATAGACGGCCGCGGCCGCACCCGCCTCCCGCCCAAGGAGGGCGAGGAACAGGGCGGTTATTGCCGGGCGCTCGGGATCAAGGTGCAGATCGGATACGAACAGGGTGCGGGACATGCCGTCAGGCAACCGGGAGCACTACTCCTCGACGGTCACCTTGCGGATGACGACTTCCTGCAGCGGGATATCCTTCATGCCGAAGTTGAACCCGGTGCGAACCTGCTCGATCTTCTCGACGGTATCCATGCCTGCGGTCACCTTGCCGAATACGGCATACCCCCAGCCCTGTGGAGTCGGTGACTTATGGTCCAGGAAGTGATTGTCGGCAACATTGATGAAGAACTGCGAGGTCGCGGAGTCGGGATCGCTGGTGCGCGCCATGGCGATCGTTCCCTTCAGGTTCTGCAGGCCGTTGTCCGCCTCGTTCCTGATCGGCGGCCGGGTCTTTTTCAGTTTGGTATCGGAATCGTAGCCACCACCCTGGATCATGAACCCGGGAATGACGCGGTGAAAAATCGTGTTGTCGTAGAAACCCGACTTCGCATATGCGACGAAATTCGCCACGCTGAGTGGTGCCTTGTCGGGATCCAGTTCCAGCCTGATGATGCCCTGGGTGGTGTCCATCGTGACCTTGACCATGCCTTTTTCCTTCTGATTGTGTTGATTGTCCTGCGGGAAGCCCGTCAGCGGTAACAGCGCGGCAACCAGCACCAGGATCTGCAAAAGCGGTTTTCCCATGGCCAACTCCGGTTGTTTTATTCGGTTTGCCAATGATATAAGCTCTGCCGGTCATTACAAGAGCTGCTGTCCGCGCACCGGGCAGTGTTCCCTGCAGCAGGTGCCAGATGCCGGTCACTGCCGGTGCCCCGGGCGCGCTGCCGGGGAACAGGGACCCGTCGATGTTGAAGATCTACAACACCCTTACCAATCAGAAAGATACCTTTGTCCCGATCGAAGCCGGGAAAGTCGGGATGTATGTGTGCGGTATGACGGTGTATGACTACTGTCACCTCGGGCATGCACGGGTGATGGTGGTCTTTGACGTGGTGGTGCGCTACCTGCGTGCGCTCGGCTATGACGTCACCTATGTCCGCAACATTACGGATATCGACGACAAGATCATCCGGCGGGCGCAGGAAAACGGCGAGGATATCCAGGCGCTCACCGGGCGCTTCATCGCGATCATGAACGAGGACGCCGATGCCCTGGGTATCGCCCGTCCGGATATCGAACCGAGAGCCACCGGTTCCATGCGGGACATCATCGCCATGATCGGTGCGCTGGTCACGAACGGTTACGCCTATCAGGGCAGTAACGGTGACGTCTACTACGATGTGAGCCGGTTCGAGCACTATGGTCGCCTTTCCGGCAGGAACCTGGAAGAGCTGCAGGCGGGAGCCCGTATCGAGGTCGATGAATCCAAGAACGACCCGCTCGATTTCGTGCTCTGGAAGCAGGCCAAGCCCGGTGAGCCGAGCTGGGATTCGCCCTGGGGAGCGGGCCGGCCCGGCTGGCATATCGAATGCTCCGCCATGTCGACACGGTACCTGGGCGCACATTTCGATATCCATGGTGGCGGCATGGATCTCAAGTTCCCACACCACGAAAATGAAATTGCCCAGTCGGAGGCCGCCACCTGCAAGCCGTTTGTCAATTACTGGATGCATAACGGCTTTGTACGGGTGGACAACGAAAAGATGTCCAAGTCGCTCGGGAATTTCTTTACCGTTCGGGAGATACTCAAGCACTACCGTCCGGAGGAGGTGCGCTTCTTCATCATTGCCAGCCACTACCGGAGCCCCCTCAATTACTCCCGGGAGAACCTCGAAAACAGCAAGGCGGCACTGGCCCGTCTCTATACCACGTTGCGCGACATCGAGCCCCTGCAGGCGGATGACCCGGAAACGGAGCGTTACAACGCCGAATTTCATCGTGCCATGGATGACGACTTCAATACGCCGGAGGCCGTGGCCGTGCTGTTCGAGCTGGCACGGGAAATCAATCGCTGCCGGGACAGCCAGCCGGAGCGCGCCAGGCGCCTGGCCGGATGCATGCGCAACTCCGGCGCGGTGCTAGGGCTGCTGCAGGCCAGTCCGGAAGCATTCCTGCGCGCGAGCGTTAGCGGTGACAGCGCGGTGCAGATCCTCTCCGACGGCGAAATCGAGGCCAAGATCGCCAGCCGGATCAGCGCACGCGCCAGCAGGAACTGGGCCGAAGCGGACCGCATTCGTGCAGAGCTGGAACAACACGGCATCATCCTGGAGGATGCCGCCGCGGGGACCTCCTGGCGACGTGCCTGAGCCGGGCTGCAGTACCTGGTCCGGAAGCCACGCGGTTCGCGTGCGGGATGCAGCGGCAGGTTGCAAGTCAGTCGTGCAGGAATTCCGCCGCGTAGAGGGTGTTTTCGAGCAGTGTTGCCACCGTCATGGGCCCCACGCCGCCCGGTACCGGGGTGATCCAGGCGGCACGTTCGCTGGCGGCGGCAAAACCGATATCCCCCGCGATGCTCCCGTCCGCCAGCCGGTTGATCCCGACATCGACCACCGTGGCGCCCGGCCTGATCCATTCACCCTGGACGATCCCGGGCTTGCCGACCGCGACAATGACAATATCCGCATTGCCGACGTGCGTCGCGAGCTCGCGGGTGAAGCGATGACAGGTGGTTACCGTACAGCCGGCAAGCAGGAGTTCCAGGGTCATGGGGCGCCCGACAATGTTCGATGCACCGACCACCACCGCCATGCGGCCGTAAAACGGTTCACCGGTGTGTTCCAGCAGCGTGATGATTCCGCGCGGTGTGCACGACCGCAATGACGGGCGGCGTAGCGCCAGCCGGCCGATATTGTATGGGTGAAATCCGTCCACATCCTTGTCCGGCACGATTCGTTCCGTAACCTTGTCCGCGTCGATGTGTCCCGGCAGCGGGGACTGCACCAGAATGCCGTCGATTGCGGGATCTGCATTGAGCCGGTCGATGAGGTCCAGCAGCGCCTGTTCGCTGGTTTCATGTGGCAGGTCGTGGGAGGTCGAAATGACGCCGGCCTCGTCGCAGGCCCTGCGTTTGTTACGCACGTAAATCTCCGAAGCCGGATCCGTGCCGACCAGGACCACGGCGAGACCGGGTATCCGCAGGTTGCGACGCCTGCGGGCGTCGATTCTGGCGCGGACGGACTGGCGGATGCCGGCCGCAATCGCCTTGCCGTCAATGATTTTTGCTGTCATGGAGATGGCTGCGTGCTGCGTATACAGACCGGAAATTCTCGCATGCGCCGGCAAGCAGGGACAAGCAAACCGGACCCGGCCGGTGCGCCGGCGATCCGTATCGTGGTGCAGGCGCGCCCACGCGGGGTTGCCGGCCAGCTTGTTGACCGCTAAATGGTGGCCACGTATCATCAGCAGGCTCAGCAGTGCCGTCCGGTTTCGCTCGGCATACGGGGTATAGCGCAGCCTGGTAGCGCGCCTGCTTTGGGAGCAGGATGTCGGGAGTTCGAATCTCTCTACCCCGACCAAATCCCGGCAAGGTGCGGGTCCGGCAACCGATTCGTGCAGAACTTGCGCCCGTAGCTCAACAGGATAGAGCACCGGCCTTCTAAGCCGGCGGTTGCAGGTTCGATTCCTGCCGGGCGCGCCAGTGAAAGTGAGATATGGTGGACGTAGCTCAGTTGGTAGAGTCCTGGATTGTGATTCCAGTCGTCGTGGGTTCGAGTCCCATCGTCCACCCCATTCAGTGATCGCAGCAGGTATACGGCAGCCCGGGGAAGCTTGAACCACCTGTCATGCTGTGATCCAATACCAGCCCGCTCCGGGCCGTTAGCTCAATTGGCAGAGCAGTGGACTCTTAATCCATTGGTTGAAGGTTCGATTCCTTCACGGCCCACCATCACTTCCTGTCACCGGATCCGGCAACGGCAGCTACCTGCTGCACGTCCCGCTGTACGCCGTGTCCGTCCGTGTTTTCCCGCGGTTCGGCAGGGTGATCCCCGGCCTGTTGCGCGGGGCAGGCCGATCATGGCCGTGGTGCCCACGCCGACCGGCAGCCGAAGTTTGCGGGTGGCGCTGAATGTCGCTGGTTATGTACGAAGGTTGATTGCGCGCGGAGGCAGGGCGGCAGGTTGCAGTGTTCCCTGCCACTGCCTTGCGGCAGGGCGCGCGCTGGTGGAGACCGTGGCTGACTGCCTACGGGGACGTTACTTGCGCAGGCCCCAGCGGCCAGCCTGGAAACGGTCTGGACTTGATTTCCAGTGCCAGTGACAGTCGCTGTTTTTCCATGTCGTGCTCGTCGATGACGCGAAACCCCGTGGTTTCCGAATAGTAGACTCTGGGTTCTCCCCCGATTTCGCGAATCGCCCGGGCCAGGTCCCAGGCCGGTATGGCTTCCGGATGGTTGCCCTGGCCAGCGAGACTGGACAGCTGGCGATCGGTCAATCGGTACCATTGAGTGCTGTTTTTGCGGCGCATTGTTTCCCCTTTGCTGCTGTCTGTCAGCACGAGTGCAGTGTGTCTTGCGGTCGGCAGACCGGGAACGTCCGGACGATGCCGTGTTGCACATCATCCCTGACTTGTACTTGAATCATGATCACGCCAGACTCTGGCAGGCCGTGCAGGAAGCCTCGCTGCAGCGCCCGATCCGGCAGATATCCTTCCCTCAGCCCGGCTCTCCTGTACCGCCGCGGGACGAGGATGGGGGGTATTGTAATACCGGGCCGGAGGACGAGTACAGACGGGCCGTGGGGCCGGGGCCCGTTCCCGGCCGGGCTAAATAACTCTTTATATTACAAGTCGAATTTAGGTATTATGGCCTGAATATTATGGCTCAGGCCGCCCGGGCGAGAGTGGCGGAATTGGTAGACGCGCTGGTTTTAGGTACCAGTGGGGAAACCCGTGAGAGTTCGAGTCTCTCCTTTCGCACCAACTTCAACAAGATCGTCCGCAGGACGGGACAGGTTCAGACCGGCCCCCGGGGCAGGGATGTCCAGGGTGATTGCGGAGCTGGAACAGTTGCGGATTCTTTCAAGCACGAGGTGATGGAATGGAAGTGTCAGTGGAGAATGCCGGGGGGCTGGCCCGCCGGATGCGGGTGCGGGTGCCAGCGGAGCGGATCGACCAGGAGGTCGTTGCACGACTGCAATCGATGGCGCGCACGATAAGGATGGATGGATTTCGTTCCGGCAAGATTCCTCTCAAGGTGGTGGAGAGGAAGTATGGCGCCCAGGTTCGTCTTGAGGTGGCCAACCAGGTGCTGAACTCGACCTTGCAGGAGGCAATGACGCGTGAAAACCTGCGTCCGGCGGGCTCGCCGAGCATAGAGACAGAGACGTCGTCACCGGGGAAGCCACTGGAATATGTGGCCACTTTCGAGATCTTTCCGGAATTCAACGCACCCGTCAACTACGGGTTTTCCATTTCACGACCGGTTGTTGAAATCACTGCTACCGATGTCGATGCGATGCTGGAAAACCTGCAGAAACAGCGTGCAACGTGGAACCGGGTGGACCGGCAGGCACAGCTCGGGGACCAGCTGACGCTGGATTACGAGGCGACGATCGACGGCGCGCCGTTTACCGGCAACCAGGCCAGCAACATGCAGGTGGTGCTCGGTTCCGGCAGCATGATCGCAGGATTTGAAGAACAGCTGACGGGACTCGCTGCCGGCGACACCAGGACGTTCTCGCTCACGTTCCCGGCCGGCTATCCATCGGTCGAGGTGGCGGGGAAAGAGGCCGAATTCAAGGTCGCAATCCGTTCTGTTGCGGAAATTTCGTTGCCGGCACTCGACGATGCCTTCGCGGATACATTCGGAATCGCGGGTGGTGGTATGCAGGGTCTGCGCGAGGAAGTCACCAACAACCTGCGTCGTGAGCTGAAGGGCCTGCTTTCATCCAGGCTGAAGGCGCAGGTGTTTGACGCATTGCTCGAGCACAATTCGGTCGATGTGCCGCAGCAGCTGGTCAAGGATGAAGTCGAGGTGCTGAAAAAACAGCAGGGTGACGGCGCCATACAGCGTGCCCCCGAGGAACTTGAGTCGGTTGCAGACAAGCGTGTCAGGCTTGGCGTGATCGTATCCGAAGTGGCCAAACGCAACCACATCGTGCTGGACCAGGACAAGGTGCGGGAAACCGTGGCTACCATTGCAGCATCGTATGAAAAGCCGGAGGAGGTCATTCAGTGGTATTATGGCAACCAGGAGATGCTGCACGGCGTGCAGTCAAACGTGATCGAAGGGCAGGTCGTGGACTGGATTGTCGAACATGCCGGCATCACGGTGGTGGACCAGCCGATGTCTTTCAATGAACTCGTCGAGGAAGCCAGGCGGACTCAAGGTTTGCAGCCCTGATCCGATACATGACCATGAATAATGCGAAGGAAATTAGAGCGTTGAATCTGGTACCCATCGTGGTCGAACAAACGGCGCGCGGTGAGCGTTCCTATGACATCTACTCGCGCCTGCTGAAGGAGCGAGTCGTTTTCATGGTAGGCCCGGTCGAGGACTACATGGCGAATGTCATCGTTGCGCAGTTGCTGTTTCTGGAGTCCGAGAACCCCGACAAGGATATCCACCTGTACATCAATTCTCCGGGGGGCGCGGTGACCTCGGGACTGGCCATCTATGACACCATGCAGTTCATCAAGGCCGATGTCAGTACCATGTGTATCGGCCAGGCGGCCAGCATGGGGGCGTTGCTGCTGGCCGGTGGTGCCGCCGGCAAACGCTATTGCCTGCCGCACTCGCGCGTCATGATCCACCAGCCACTGGGCGGCTTCCAGGGGCAGGCCACGGATATCGATATCCATGCCCGTGAAATCCTGCAGGTACGTGAACGCCTGAACGAAATTCTGGCGCGGCATACCGGCCAGTCGCTGGAGCGCATCCAGCAAGATACCGATCGGGACAATTTCATGGGGGCGGTTGCCGCCAGGGAATACGGCCTGATCGACGGGATCCTGGAGCACCGGCCGGGTGGTTCCGCGAGCCGCGGGAACGACTAGCCAGCGCCGCAACATAGTCCGGCAAGGGGCGGCCGGGTATCCGGAATCCCCTGAAATTGTTGCGATAAATATTCCGATTTTGACGCCGAAGGAGTTGAACACTATCAACTAATAGTGATACAAATCAGAATGTGGGTGCTGGACAAGCGAGAACCGCGAGGAATTACCAATGAGCAACGACAGAAACGGCAAGGGTGAGGATGGCAAGCTGCTCTACTGTTCCTTCTGCGGCAAGAGCCAGCATGAGGTCCGCAAACTGATCGCTGGTCCGTCAGTCTTCGTGTGTGACGAATGCGTCGAGCTGTGCAACGACATCATCCGCGAGGAAATGCAGGAAAAATCGGCATCCAGCAGCGAAAAACTGCCCAAGCCCCAGGAAATCAATGAGGTACTCAACGAGTACGTCATTGGCCAGCACCGCGCCAAGAAAGTATTGTCCGTTGCCGTCTATAACCACTACAAGCGTCTCGAGGCACGTACCGGAAAGAACGAAGTGGAGCTCTCCAAGAGCAATATCCTGCTGATCGGACCCACCGGTTCCGGCAAGACATTGCTGGCGGAAACCCTGGCGCGTTTTCTGGACGTGCCGTTCACCATTGCGGATGCGACCACCCTGACGGAAGCGGGTTACGTCGGCGAGGACGTCGAGAACATCATCCAGAAACTGTTGCAAAAGTGCGATTATGATGTCGAGAAGGCACAAACCGGCATCGTGTACATCGACGAAATCGACAAGATTTCCAGGAAGTCCGATAACCCCTCGATTACCCGTGATGTATCCGGTGAAGGCGTCCAGCAGGCATTGCTCAAGCTGATCGAGGGCACGGTTGCCTCCGTGCCTCCGCAGGGCGGCCGCAAGCATCCGCAACAGGAATTTCTCCAGGTCAATACCTCGAACATCCTGTTCATCGTCGGCGGTGCCTTTGCCGGGCTGGACAAGATCATCCGGGGCCGTTCCGAAAAGGGCGGCATCGGCTTTTCTGCCGAGGTCAAGAGCAAGGACGAAAAGCTCAACCTGGGAGAGGTGCTGTACGATGTCGAGCCGGAAGACCTCATCAAATACGGCCTGATCCCCGAGTTCGTCGGACGCCTGCCGGTCGTGGCGACCCTGGAAGAACTCGACGAGGATGCGCTGGTTCAGATCCTGACCGAACCGAGAAACGCACTTACCAAGCAGTACGAAAAACTGTTCGATATGGAAGGGTGTGAAATCGAGTTCCGGGAAGAAGCCCTGCGTGCCGTGGCGCGCAAGGCCATGCAGCGCAAGACCGGTGCCAGGGGGTTGCGTACCATCCTGGAGCAGGTGCTGCTGGACACGATGTACGACTTGCCCTCGATGGATAACGTCAGAAAAGTGGTGATCGATGAAAATGTGATCGCCAGTGGTGCAAAACCGTACATGATTTTTGACGCTCCCGAGGCAATCGCCGCCTCCGAGTAAGCATATTTCCTTAGATTTCAAAAGAGTATCTTTTGTGGCCGGTGTTGGCGCATCTGGTACAAACCTTGCTTCCTTAAATTTGACTGTCAATTCGTGCTTGATCTTTGACAGCAGGACCCCATATTCGGGCAATAGGATGTGACCGCAGCAGCCATCACCGCATGGCCCCGGTGATCGGTCCGCTGCCGGTGAACGCAGCGCTGCCGGCCCGCATCCAGTGTGCATACACTAACGGACGGAAATTCACATGACAGAGCAGCTTCCAAACGCAATACCGGTACTCCCGTTACGCGACGTTGTGGTGTACCCGCACATGGTGATACCACTGTTCGTCGGGCGCGAGAAATCGATCAATGCGCTGGATACCGCCATGCAGGAGGACAAGAAGATCCTGCTGGTCGCCCAGAAAAATGCAGAGATCGACGACCCGGATGTCGAGGATATTCACGAGATCGGGACCCTTTCCACGATCCTGCAGCTGCTCAAGCTTCCTGATGGTACGGTCAAGGTGCTGGTGGAAGGGGCGGAGCGCGTACGCATCACCGGATTTGAAAATATCGAGGCATTCTTTACCGCGCGCGTGCAGCTGCTGCCCGCGGACGATGAAAAGGACGAAAAGGAACTCGAGGTGCTGACGCGCTCGCTACTGGCGATTTTCGACCAGTACGTGAAACTCAACAAGAAAGTGCCGCCTGAAATCCTTACTTCCCTTTCCGCCATCGAGGAACCGGGGCGGCTGGCGGACACCATCGCTGCGCACATGTCTCTCAAGCTGGAAGAGAAACAGAAAATACTCGAGATCAGCAACAGTCGCGCAAGGCTGGAACGACTCATGGTCCTGATCGAGGGCGAAATCGACATCATGCAGATCGAGAAGCGCATCCGCGGGCGCGTCAAGCAGCAGATGGAGAAAAGCCAGCGCGAGTATTACCTGAACGAGCAGATGAAGGCGATCCAGAAGGAACTGGGTGACATGGAGGATGCGCCCAACGAGCTCGAGGAACTGGAGCGCAAGATCGTCAAGGCAGGAATGAGCAAGGAGGCCAGGGAGAAGGCGACTTCCGAACTCAACAAGCTGAAGATGATGTCGCCCATGTCCGCGGAAGCCACGGTCGTTCGCAACTACATCGACTGGCTGGTCAGCGTGCCGTGGAAAAAGCGTTCCAAGATCAGGAATGACCTGGCGGCGGCCGAGGCAGTACTCGAAGAGGATCATTACGGTCTGGAGAAGGTCAAGGAACGTATCCTCGAATACCTCGCCGTCCAGCAGCGGGTCAGGAAGCTCAAGGGTCCGATCCTGTGCCTGGTCGGACCTCCGGGCGTGGGCAAGACCTCGCTCGGACGTTCCATCGCCCGTGCGACGGGGCGCAAGTTTACCCGCATGTCCCTTGGCGGCGTACGCGATGAGGCCGAAATACGCGGCCACCGCCGGACCTATATCGGTTCACTGCCGGGCAAGATCATCCAGAATCTGTCAAAGATGGGTGTGCGGAACCCGCTGTTCCTGCTCGACGAGATGGACAAGATGTCCATGGACTTCCGCGGCGACCCGTCGTCCGCGCTGCTCGAGGTGCTCGACCCGGAACAGAACAATTCCTTCGGCGATCATTACCTGGAGGTCGATTTCGACCTGTCCGACGTGATGTTCGTCGCCACGGCCAATACCATGAACATTCCGGCCCCGTTGCTGGATCGCATGGAAGTGATCCGGATTCCCGGTTATACCGAGGACGAGAAGATCAGCATTGCCAGGAAATACCTGGTCAAGAAGCAGATCCGGAACAGCGGGCTGAAGGAAAGTGAAATCTCGATTTCGGAAAATGCAATCCGTGACATCATCCGCTACTACACCCGCGAGGCGGGTGTGCGTAACCTGGAACGGGAAATCTCCAAGATCTGCCGCAAGGTGGTCAAGGAACTGACCTTGCAACAGGACCATCGGAAGATTGCGATTTCGCCAAAGAATCTCGACAAGTACCTTGGCGTGCGCCGCTTCCGCTATGGCAGGGCGGAGGAAAATGACCAGGTCGGGCAGGTGACGGGTCTGGCCTGGACCGAGGTCGGCGGGGAACTGCTCACCATCGAGTCCACGATGGTTCCCGGCAAGGGCAAGATGATCCATACCGGGCAGCTTGGTGATGTCATGCAGGAATCCATCCACGCGGCCATGACGGTGGTACGCAGCCGCTCGGCGGCGCTCGGTATCGATCCCGAGTTCTACCAGAAGTACGACATTCACATCCATGTGCCGGAAGGTGCCACCCCCAAGGACGGTCCCAGTGCGGGTGTCGGCATGTGTACCGCGCTGGTCTCGGCGCTGACCAATATCCCGGTACGCGCGGATGTCGCCATGACCGGTGAGATCACCCTGCGCGGAGAAGTGCTGCCGATCGGTGGCCTGAAGGAAAAACTGCTGGCGGCACACCGCGGTGGTATTTCCATCGTCCTGATCCCGGAAGAGAACCGCAAGGACCTTGCGGAAATCCCCAAGAACGTCAAGGACAAGCTGGAAATACGGCCCGTGCGCTGGATCGACGAGGTGCTCCAGGTGGCACTGACACACCAGCCGACCCCGCTGGAGGACACCGAGACGAAGGTCACCACTCGCAAGAGCGCCAAGAGCAAGGGCAAGGAAAAACCCCTGACGGCGCACTGACCGGATGGTCTGACAAAAGCCGTCGCTGCCGCCCTGGCGGCGGCGGTATTTTTTGCATTCCCTTCCTGTGGTGTAATGATGGCCCGGTGTGGAAAGCCCGGATTGCTGGTACCGGGGTACAGGGCTACCTGCATTTCACTGAATGTCAAAGTAACGAAAAGGATCCGCGAATGAACAAATCAGAATTGACCGAAGCTGTTGCCGGTGCCGCCGGACTGTCGCAGAGTGATGCATCGAATGCCGTCGATGCCGTGTTTGACACCATCGTCCAGGTCCTCGCCAGGGGCGAGCAGGTGGCGATCGCGGGGTTCGGCAGCTTCGTGGTCAAGGCCCGTGCCGCCAGGGCCGGCCGTAACCCGCAGACCGGCGAAACCATCCAGATCCAGGCCTCTAACGCCCCTGCCTTCAAGGCTGGCAAAGCCTTCAAGGATGCCGTAAACTAGCGCGCCTTCGGGTGCTTAGCTCAGCTGGTAGAGCGTCG
>Ga0307424_1000689_pt1 | contig 18280 bp, 13 predicted proteins | sample SalMarWE160320MG_FD_202157 | JGI IMG/M metagenome (GOLD analysis project Ga0307424, IMG submission 202157) | Salt marsh sediment microbial communities from the Plum Island Ecosystem LTER, Massachusetts, United States - WE1603-20 | ecosystem: Environmental > Aquatic > Marine > Intertidal zone >... | reverse complement strand
CGAGCACGCCCACCGTGCCTCCGACGAAGGCCAACACGACGTTTTCGGTGACCATCTGGCGCACCAGGCGTTCGCGGCCGGCGCCCAGCGCCGCCCGTACCGCCAATTCCCGCTCTCGGGCGGCGGCGCGTGTCAGCAGCAGGTTGGCTAGATTCGCGCACGCGAGCAGCAGGATGCAGAGGGACGCGCCGCACAGCGCGAGCAATAACAAGCGGGCGTTCCGGGGCACGTCGTCTTGCAGCAGGAGCAATGTCGCCCCCGTCCGCGCGTTGGCTCGCGGATACTCGCGCGCGAGTCGCGCCGCCACGACCCCGAGGTCGGCCCGAGCCTGGTCCAGCGTCACGCCGTCGTTCAAGCGCGCCACGGCGTGGAGGAAGTTGTTGCTCCGGTCGAGGCCATCCTCCTGACTGATCGAGAGCGGTATCCAGAGCTGCGTTTCGCGGCTCGGGTAGTAGAACCCGCTTCCCATCACGCCGATCACCTGGTACGGTGTCCCGCTGAGGTCGACGGCGCGGCCGAGCACGCCGGCGTCGCCGCCGAACTGCGAGCGCCAGAGGTCGTGCGACAGCACGACGGTCCGCGCGTCGGTGGTGGCGCTGTCGGCCGGCGCGAATACCCGTCCGAGGATCGGTGAGACTCCGAGCACCGCGAAGAACTCGGGGGAGACCGCGGCCGCCGTGAGCCGCCGGGGCTCGCCCGCGCCCACCAGGTTGACCGCGGTGTTGTTAATCGCGGCCATCGACTGGAAGGACGCGTTCATGGCCTTCCAGTCCCGGTAGTTGGGCGGCGACAACTCCATGCGGGCGTACTGCGGTGTGCGCTCCCACACCTTGACGAGGCGGTCCGGGTGGGGTAGCGGCAATGGACGCAGCAGCACGAAGTCCGCCACCGAGAACGCCGCCGTATTGGCGCCGACTCCGAGCGCCACGACGACCACGGCCGTGAGGGCAAACCCGCGAGCGTGGCTCAGTGTGCGGGCGGTGTAGCGCAGGTCCTGGCGCAGTACTTCCCAGTGGACGGCGAGCGCGCTCGGTACGATGTCCGCCACGGCTTCGAGCAGCAGACCGATGCCGGCGAGCAGGCCGGGCGCGGCCGACCGCCGCTCGACGAACACGGCGCACATGTCGTCCCCGAAGTCGATGCGGAACGACTTGGGATACAGGTGGAGCAGCGCGCGGTAGAAGCGTGTCATGTCGCTCGGGGCATGAGACCGGCCCCCTTGGCCAGCCGGACGAGCTGGGCGAGCCGGCCGGCCTCCGCGCGCGCCACCGCCGTGCCGAGTGGAGTGATCCGGTAGTAGCGGCGGCGAGGATCGCTGCGGGGGGCGTTGGGCTTCTTCGGCTCGGCGATCAGGCCCTGCTCGAGCAATCGCTGGATGGTGCGATACAGCGTTCCCGCCGAGAGCCGCAGCGCGCCGTCGGTGCGCGCCTCCACGTCCTGGATGATGCCGTAGCCGTGGCGGTCGGCCGCGGCGAGGGCGACCAGGATGTGGAACGTGGCCGGCGGGAGCGGGAGCAGGGCGGCGATGTCAGCGGGGTCGGAGGGCATACGATTACTATATCCACTATGGATATATTGTCAATGGGTATAGGGGCGGACCCGGCGGACCCGGCGGACCCGGTGGACTCGGCGGACTCGGCGGTCGAGGCGGTCGGGGCGGTCCCGGGCGGTGGCTCCGTTCGTATTTTGGGGATCATGCTTGTTGCTCTCCGCAGAACGGCTATCTCCTTGGTGGTCCTGGGCGCGGCGGCGTGCCGAACCGGCGCGCCGGCTCCGGCACGGACGGGTGCTGCTCCGCGCCTTGTTCCTGCCGTTGCCCGGTACGCTCCGGCGCACGATCTGGGGCCGCTGTTTCAAGCGGTGCAGCTCGCGGGGGTGTTCCCGGACTCCAAGACGTTCGTTGACGCCCAACCGCTCGAGGCGCCGGCCGAGGTCGAGGCGCAGTACGCGGCGTCGCGGGGCGATCCGGGGTTCAGCCTGCGGGCGTTCGTGACGCGGCACTTCGCGTTGCCGCAACAACAGGAAACCGGCTTCCACACCGATACCACGCAGACCATGGAGCAGCACATCCGCGGGCTGTGGCCCGTGCTGACCCGGGGTCCTCCTCCCGACACGGCCACGGTGCGCTCGTCGTTGATTCCGCTGCCGGAGCCGTACGTCGTTCCCGGCGGCCGGTTCCGTGAGGTCTACTACTGGGACTCCTACTTCACGATGCTCGGCCTGGTCGAGAGCGGGCGCACCGATCTGATGCGCAGCATGCTGGACAACTTCGCCTACCTCATCGAGACGCTCGGCCACATTCCCAACGGCAACCGGACGTACTACGTGAGCCGCAGCCAGCCGCCCTTCTTCGCGGCGATGGTCGGACTGTACGCGCGCGCGACGGATACCACGAACGCCCTCCGCTACCTCGATGCACTCGAGCGCGAACATGCCTTCTGGATGGACGGTGCCGACACGCTGAGGCCAGGCCACGCGTACCGCCGCGTCGTGCGACTACGCGACGGTGCGATGCTCAATCGGTACTGGGATGATCGCCCCGAGCCGAGACCGGAGTCGTTTCGGGAGGACTACACGTTGGCGCAGACGCTGCCCATGGGACAGCGGGCGGCGCTCTATCGCAACATCAGGGCGACGGCGGAAAGCGGCTGGGATTTCTCGAGCCGGTGGATGCGCGATCCCGAGGATCTGCGGACGCTGGAGACGACGGCACTGGCCCCGGTTGACCTCAACAGCCTGTTGTATCACGCCGAGACGCTAATCGCTGCGTTGCGGAGGTTCCGGGGGCACGGGGGAGACTCCGCAGTCGCGGCGCGATTTGCGGCGACGGCGGACGCCCGACGGCGGGCGCTGCTTGCGGTCGCCTACGATTCCGCGAGTGGGTTCTTCTATGACGTCCGTTGGGCAACCGGCGAGCGCGTGACCGATCGGCCAACGCTTGCCGCCGCGGTGCCGCTCTACTTCGGACTGGCCACGCCGGAGCAGGGCAGGGCCGTGGCCGCACGCCTCGAGCGCGACTTCTTGCGACCCGGCGGGTTCGTCACGACGCGCATCACGTCGGGTCAGCAGTGGGACGCGCCAAACGGCTGGCCGCCGCTGGAATGGATGGCGATCGAGGGTGTGCGCCGGTATGGGCGCGCGGATCTGGCCGATACGGCCCGCGACCGGTGGCTGGCGCTGAACCGGCGCACCTATCGTACGACGGGCCGGATGATGGAGAAGTACGACGTCGTGGATCTTGGACGGCGTGCCGGTGGCGGGGAATACCCGACACAGGATGGGTTTGGGTGGACGAACGGGGTGGTGCTGGCGTTGTTGGGGCGCTAAGGAGCTCTGCGCGTGGTCGGCGAGTGAACTCGCCGCTCGGCCTCTGCCGCTGAAAGCGGCGACCGGACGCCGGTTTACCGGCAGGGGCCGAGCCGCGAGTTCACTCGCGGATGCCGCGTGGGGGTGCCACCTCCCTACTCGCCGACTCGTCCGAACAGCAACTGCTCCAAGGTCGCGGCGAGCCAGTTCTCGAAGCGCTTCCTGCTCCACCGGCGCTCCACAATGAACAGCCGAAACACGTCTGGGCCGCCGAGCGCCCAGAGGATGTCGGTGGCCTGCTTGGCCGTAACGCCCGGCGCGAGCGCGCCGGCTGCCGCCCACTCGGCGACTAGGGTGGAGGCGGCCCTGTGCCGGCGGGCTTCGCCCTCGGTCCACATGGTGCGGAGGTCCGGCTCCACGCCAGAGACCGTGCGGGCGATGTGGATGAGATCCGCGCCGGCGGCATAGAACCGGGAGGTGAAGGCCAGCCGCTCGCGCAGCTGTTGACGGGGATTTCCGGAGGCGGCCTCCACGGCGGCCTGCCCGCCGGCGAGGTCGGCATCCGCGGCCATCTCGTCCAGGAGCGTCAGCAGAATGCTCTTCTTGGACCCGAACGTTGCGTAGACGGTTTGAGTCGCGACACCCGCGGCCTGGGCGATGGCCGCGATCGTCGTCTTGCCGTAGCCACGGGTCACGAATAGGCGGCGGGCCGCGACGGGAATCCGCCGGCGGGTCTCCGCCGCCTGCTCCGTTCGACCTGGGGACCGGTAGCGCCGCTTGACTTTTCTCATTTGGATATAGTACACTCTATCCAATTGATGTCAACCCGCTATCCCGTGTGACTCCCTCGGGAGGGGATCCATGAACGGATACGCCGTCGCGCTGTTCTTTCACCTGCTCTCCGTGCTGCTCGCCACCGTGGCTGCGTCCTTGACCCTGTTCGCGGCCCTACGCGTAGGCGCCGCCGCCAGCGCTCCGGAGGCGGCGCAGTGGGTCGGCTTCAGTGAGAAGGTCGTCCGCGCATTTCCCGTGGCCGTCCTGGGGTTGTTGATCACCGGCACCTACATGACCCACCAGCGCTGGACCTGGTCGGTGCCCTGGATCGACGCCGCGCTCGTGGGGCTCGCCCTCCTCGTCGTCCTCGGCCCTGGCGTTCAGCGGCGCCGCGCGGTCGCGCTCAAACGGGAGCTCGCCTCGTCAGGGATGTCGCCGCGGGCGCGGCGCCTCGTGCACGATCCGGTGGCGTGGACCGCCAAGATGATCGAGATCTTGCTCGTGATCGCGGTGGTGTTCGTGATGACGGTGAAGCCGGCCGGCGCGGAGTGCGTGGCATCGATCGTCGTGGCGATGGTGGCAGGCGTGTTTGCCGCGGTGCCGCTATGGCGTTCACCGAGGATGGAAGGGGCTGCGCTGGCCGGGCAGACGCCATCCTGATATAGGGTGACCGGCCGAGGGAGGGACGGAGCCTCGCGCGTGGCTCGAGTCCGCGAGTGAACTCGCGGCTCGCCGCGTCAAGGCCTCCACTCGCCGATGGGGCAGCTGCCCGATCAGGGGACGGGGTTCTCGCCGCCGAGTCCCATCCCCGCGAGCAACCGCTGGAAGCGCGGCTCCTCGCGAAGGGGGTCGAGTGTCGGATTGGCGACGAGGTCCGGGATCGTCTTGTAGAACGCGTGGTCCGCGCGCGCCTGCTCGAGCACGTCCATCGCAGCATCGCGACGCCCGACTCGCAGCAGCAGGCCCGCGACCATGAAAGCGACCTCGCGAGTGTCCGCAAGGTTGTTCAGGTGGACCACCTGGACCGCTGCCCGCCACATGGAAGTCGCGCCCTCGCGCCGGTACAGCGCCGCCAAGCTATCCGCGTCCCGTGGTCCCCCTCTGTTGGCGCGGACCGCGGCAAGAAACGATCTGATGGCCGAATCTGGCCGATCCGTGAGCCAGTACAACGAGCTGAGATTGAGGTGGGCCATGGAGAGGTCCGGGTTCAGCTCCAGCACCCGTTGAAATTGCGCCTTGGCCTCCTCGAACCGCCGCGCGAAGTAGAGCATCCGGCCCACGCTCCAGGCGATTACCGGCGAGCGGGGGTCGAGTTGCTCCGCACGCCGCGCCTCCGCAATCGCGCTGTCGCCGCGCCCTCGGGCGGCGAGCAGCTCCGCATACCACTGGTGCCCCTGCGCGTAGCTCGGGTTCATGGCAATCGAGCGCTCGAACGCGTCGGCCGACCCCTCCCAGTCCCAGTCCAACCACATCCGCACGCCACCCAGCGTGGTCCACGGCTCGGCAAGGGTCGAGTCCAGGTCCAGCGCCCGACGCGCGAGGCGCCGCGCGCGGTCCAAGGCCTGGTCGCGCGGGAACCCCCGCGCGGCCCACGCGTCGGCGAGCCCCGCGTAGGCGAGTGCGAAGGTCGAATCGAGCGCGACCGCCCGGTGCAAGTACACGAACGCGAGCGAGTCCTGCTCCGGATTGCCGAGCTGGCTGAAGAGGTACCGCCCCCGGAGATACGCCGAGTACGCCGCGGGGTCCACGGTGCGACGGTTGGCGAGCCGGGCCTCATCCTGTGGGGTGAGGCGTGCGCGGATGGCCTGCGCAATCGCCCGCGTGACCTCGCTTTGCAACTTGAGCACGTCACCCAGATCGCGGTCGTAGGAATCGTTCCAGAGGTGCCGCTCCGGGTCGAAGCCGATCAGCTCGGCCTGGATGCGGATGCGGCGGCCGTCGCTGAACAGCGATCCCTCGACGACCGCGTCCACGCCCAGCTCGCGGGCAATCTCACCGGCCGGCTTGTCAGACCCCGCATACGGTTGCACCGAGGTGCGCGACCGCACCGCGAGTCCGTTGATGCGTGCCAGTTGGCCGATCAACGCATCGTGCATGCCGGCCACGAAATACTGCATCGAATCGCCCATCAGATTCTCGAGCGGGAGTACGGCCAATTGATCGATAGGGCGGTTGCTCGTAGTACCGCGGCCGAACACCAACCAGCCCGCAAGCCCGACTGCCATCACAATCGTGAGTGTGACGAGCGCGATTCGGGCGCGCGCGCCGCGTGGCGGTCCCTGGCGTGGGCCGGCTTGAATCGGTCCGGTCGCGTGCCGTTCAAGCTCGTCTGCCAATTCCGCGGCGCTCGCGTAGCGGTCGGCCGGCACCCGCTCGAGCGCCTTTCCCACCGCGGCCGCCACCGCGGTGGGAATGCTGTCGCGTACGGCGCCCAAATCCCTCGGCCGTTCGGTCAGGATACGCGCGATGACGGCCTGGACGGTGGCGCCCTCGTGGGGTGGGCTCCCGGCGAGCATTTCGTAGAGCACGCACCCCAGGGAGTACACGTCGCTCCGGGCGTCGAGGTCGCGGTCGCCCGCCGCCTGCTCGGGACTCATGTACTGCGGGGTGCCGATCGAGACGCCGGTCTCTGTGAGCCGCTCGCCGCCCGCGTGCGCCACCGCCACCGCGATGCCGAAATCGGCCACCACCGGCTGGCCTTCCTGCAGCAGGATGTTCTCCGGCTTGATGTCGCGATGGATCACGCCGCGACGATGCGCGTGTTCCAGGGCGCGGGCCACGGCGGCGCCGATCTTCAGGCTCTCGCTGATCGCAAGCTGTTTCTCGCGTGACAGCCGTGCGCGCAGCGTCTCGCCCTCGGCGTACGGCATGACATAGTAGAGGGCGTCCCCTGCCTGCCCCGAGTCGAACAGCGGCAGGATGTTCGGGTGATTCAGGTTGGCGGTGACACGGATCTCTTGCAGGAACCGCTCGGGACCGATTGCCTGGGCGAGTGCCGGCTTCAGGACCTTGAGAGCAACCTGCCGGGCGTGTCGCAGGTCGGTCGCGAGATAGACGGTGGCCATGCCGCCACGCCCGATCTCGCGCTCGAGGCGGTAGCGACCGGCCAAGGCCTCTGCCAGGTGACTATCGAATGTCACTTCTCCCGCCCGGCCCCCAGCTCCGCAAACCAGTTGTCCACTTGCACCAGATTCACCGGCCCCCCCGCCGTCTGCACCTCGTCCACCGACCGCAGGAACACAAACCGCCGATCATCGGGCGTGATGTCGTACAACCGATGTCCCGTGCCTGGCAGGAAGTTGCTGGCGTCGAACAGCGCGCGTTGCTCACCCGCCTCGAATGAGGCACCGGGCGTCACTGACACGGAAACGAGCCTGCCTTGCGCGTCGCGGAAGAACAGCTCGCGCCCGCTGTGCGACCACAGCGCCTCGCCGCCGCCGTTGCGCGAGACCTGCCAGCGACCACCCGTCACGTTCGGGAAGGGTCGCACGTAGATCTCCGTCCGACCGGACTCGTCCGAGGTGTACGCCAACCACCGGCCGTCCGGTGAGAGCGCGGGTTCAATTTCCTGATAGGGTGCGGCGAGCAATGGAGTGAGCGCCGTGTCGCCGCGATGCCAGAGCATGATGTCCCGGGAAGGCGGGAGCGTGAGCCGCACGACGAGCCGCGCCGTGTCGGGGGTGCGCACGACTTCCACGACTTGGCGTTGGATGTCGAGCACGGTCTCCTCGGACCCGGTCCCGTCCGCGCGTCTCGCATGGAGGTCCCCACCGCCGGTGGTGCCCCCCAAGCCCGCGACGTACATGACCGTCCGGCCATCCGCCGTCCACTCAGGCACGTTGTTGTTGCCGGCGAACGTCAATCGTGTCAGCGCGCCTCCGTCGAGCTGCTTGATCCAGATATCCGCCGTGCCGCCGCTCTGGATGCTCACGGCGAGTCGCCGCCCGTTGGGAGAGAGGGCCACCCCCGGATAGGTCGCTGGAACGAACGGCGGCCATGTCGTGTCCACCGGAATGGCGACGCCGTTACGAGCGACCCATACGGCCCGGGCCGCGGTGCCGGAGGCAAACGCCGCCCCGACGGCATAGATCAGCGTGCCACTCGGGGACAACACCATGTCCGCGAGGGCGTACCCGCAGCGTACACCCTGGAAGACGGGAACGGGTGCTTTTCGGAACGCCAGGGCACTCAGGTCAAAGGGGGCGCTGAAGACACCACCGTCCTGACGGACGAAGACGACGTTCCCGGCGGGCACGTACCAACCCTTGATGATGCCCTCACCCAGCACGTGTTGCTGTCCGCTGCGGAGGTCGAGTGCCCGGAGGGTCATGTCCAGGCATCCGGGTGTACACGTGCCAATGAGGACGCCGCGACCCTCAGGCAGGGGAGAGGCGCTCACGACGCCCCACTGGACCGTGTCGGCATCGACCAGCACTCGAACGGGACCGCCGTCCTGGGGCACTGCCAGGAGGGCGTAACGGGGATTGGCGAACGTGATCGTGCCATCGTCGAGCCAGGCAATGTCGGGGAAATCCTCGGTGGCTGAGTCGGCGAGCGCGATGGCGGAGCCGCCCAGGCGCGGCACCTTCTTGAGCTTCCCGTCCGCCGCGAAGGCAATCCACTGCCCGTCAGGCGAAAACGTCGGCCCAGACGCCCCCGTCGTTCCGGTGAGCGGCTTCGGCTCGATCTCATCACGTTCCTTGGCCCAGAGCTGGCGCGTGCCGCCGACCGTGTCCACGAACACCGTGGTTGCGCCGTCGGGGGAGATGGCGAGCCCCGTGTGGAGGAAGCCTGCCGGAACCGGGTGCGACCACAGCACAGTCCGTTGCCGCGTGACGACTGGCGGAATCCGCCGGAGCCAGCCTACCACAGCGACCGCAATCGCGGCCGTGAACAGAACCCAGGGAAGGGCCTGAACCACCAGGCCTCGACGCATCATCGGTGCCTTGGCGGTAGCGGGCGCCGCGCGTGTCGCCGCCAAGGTGAAGTCGGTCTTGCCGAGTGCCTCGGAGAAGGCAGCCGCGGTCGCAAACCGGTCGGCCGGGAGCTTGGCGAGCGCCGTGATCACCGCCGCTTCCACGTGCGGCGGGATGGTGTGCCGTTGCACGGTCAGCGAGCGCGGCTCCTCGGTCATCACCCGCGCGATGATGGCCTGCGCCGTTGGCCCCGCGAAGGGCGGCTCTCCGGCAAGCATCTCGTACAGCACGCAGCCCAGCGCGTACACGTCGGCCTTGGGCGTGATCTCGCGCTCGCCCATGGCCTGCTCGGGCGCCATGTAGTGGGGCGTCCCCAGCGACATGCCGGTCTCGGTCATGCGCGTGCCGCCGTCACTCCGGCTCACGGCCAAGGCGATGCCGAAGTCCGCCACCTGCGCGCGCCCGTCGTGCAGCAGGATGTTCTCGGGCTTGATGTCGCGGTGCACCACACCGTGGCGATGCGCGTAGTCCAAGGCGTCCGCCACCTCACGCGCGATGCGCACCGCCTCGTCCACGGGTAGCTGGTGTTCGCGATTGAGACGGTCCCGCAGCGACTCGCCCTCGACGAACGGCATGACGTAGAAGACGAAGTCCTCCCGCCAGCGCTCGTCCTCACCCGTCCGCCCGCTGTCGAACAGCGGGAGGATGTGCGGGTGCTGCAAGTTCGCCGTGGTCTTGATCTCGGCCAGGAACCGCTCCGCCCCGATCACCGCGGCCAGCTCGGGCCGCAGCACCTTGAGCGCGACCTTGCGGTCGTGCCGCACGTCGTGCGCCAGATAGACGGTGGCCATGCCGCCCTGGCCCAGCTCGCGCTCGATCTTGTAGCGGTCGGCCAGGGCGGCGGCGAGGTGGCTCACGGGGCCGGTCATCCGAGCTTGATCTCCCCGTCAATCGTCGCGAGTGTGCCCAATCCCTCAATGGTGAGCACCGCCCGCGCCTTCAGGGTCTCGTTGCCCTCGAGCGTGCCGGATGCGTGGCCGATCGCGACGGCCTGCTCGATCTCGCGTTGCGCGGTCACTCCGAACTGCTTGAGGAACTTCCGGATCTCGAGATTGAAGACGTCGTTGTTCATGCCGGGGCTGCTTTCGGTAGTGTGTGATTCTGGGAAGACGCGTGAGGAAACGGACAAAAGCGGCAGGGCGGGAGTCTTCCCGCCTTCCCCCGCCCATCCCGTCTATCTCCTCTGTTTCCCACGAAGGCTTCAAAGATGTGTCCCTACCGAGTGTTGGGCCAGGGCCTGCGCCCACATCACCCAATCCCATCCTTGGCGCCAAGCGGTCGCTTCAGCGACAGCAGCCGAGCCGTCGCTTCGGCGACGAACAACTCGCTCGACGCCACAAAGGCTCTCCGCGTAGCTTGCGGGGGGACCCAACGACTCCATGAAAGACGAAATCCTCGAGCGCCTGCGCGCCGCCCGCGACATCTACGAGGGCATCTTCCTCGTCCCATATCGAGCCGAGATCCACCGCGAGTACCTCCGCCGGCGCGACCTCTTCCTACTCCTCGGCTGCGCCGATCTGCTTGGCGTGCCGAGTCCCGTCGCCTTCTACGCCCTCGAGCTGTATCCCGAGCTGATCGAGGAGTTCCACGAATGGCATATCCGGATGGGCATGCCGCACGCTCCTGACGGCGGGTTCCGGTGCTGTTGAACGGACCGCGCATTCTGTTTTTCGGCGGCAAGGGTGGCGTAGGGAAGACCACGCTCGCGGCCGCGCATGCGGTGGCATCGGCAGACGCGGGAGTCCGGACGCTGCTGGTCTCGACCGACCCGGCACACTCCACGGCGGACGTTCTGGAGACGGAGCTTGCGTCCGAGCCGCGAGCCGTGTGTGAGAAGCTCTGGGCGCTGGAGATTGACCCCGAGCAGGAGGCCGGCCGCTACGTGGCCGACGTCAAGGCGCGGATCGCCGACACGACCCCGCCGCGCCTCTGGGGAGAAGTGGAACGGCAGATCGACATCGCACGCGTATCGCCCGGCGCGCGGGAAGCGGCGCTGTTCGACCGTGTCGCCCGCATTCTGGAGGCCGAGACTGATTACGACCGCCTGATCTTCGACACGGCCCCTACCGGCCAGACCCTCCAATTGCTGTCGCTGCCGGAGATGATGCGGGCGTGGATGACGGGCTTGATCAGTCGGCGAAAGAAGCTCAACGTGGCCGCACGGATGTGGAGGAACGTCGTAGGGGCAGAAGGGGCAGGGAGGGCAGGGGGCGATCGGGAGGATCCCGTGCTGGCGGCACTGGAGGCTCGCCATGCCCGATTCGTGCGCACGCGCGCCGTCCTCACCGATCCGGCGAAGACGGTCTTCCACTTCGTGCTGATCCCGGAACGCCTGCCGATGCTCGAGACGGAGCGCGCGATCGAGGTCATGGATCGCTACGGCATCCCCGTGGGGGACGTGTTCGTCAACCGTGTCATCCCCGCGGATGCCGAAGGCGCGTTCCTGGCGCGACGCCGCGAGCGGGAGCGCGAGTACCTCGAGCGAATCGCAAGGGGATTCTCCACCCATCCCCTGCGCTACGTGCCCCTCATGGATCACGACGTCGTCGGCCTCCCGGCGCTCCGACATCTCCTCGCGTCCCAAACGGAAGTGATGCGGTAAGGCTCCCTCCCTCTCCCGCTCCTCCCGCCCATCCCGCTCCATCCCGCTCCATCCCGCCCATCCCGCTCCATCCCGCTCCATCCCGCCCATCCGTTGCACCCCCCCGGCCCGTCGGTACATTAGCCGAGGCCCCGACGGGAGAGATCCAGAGTGAGCTCCATCGCGTTGTTGGTGGTTGGGTTGTGTGCGTTCGCCACGGGCTATCTCGTCTACTCCCGATACATCGCGCGCGCGATCTACCGGCTCGATCCTGATTTCGTCACGCCGGCGCACCAGTTCGAGGACGGCGTCGATTTCGTCCCGACCAACAAGCACGTGCTGTTCGGCCACCATTTCACCTCGGTGGCGGGGGCCGCGCCGATCGTGGGACCGGCCATTGCCGTGATTTGGGGCTGGCTCCCGGCGTTCCTGTGGGTCGTATTAGGGACGATCTTCGCCGGGGCGGTGCACGACTTCGGCACGTTGTGGCTCGCGACGCGGCACAAGGGCCAGTCCATCGGCACGCTCACCGAGAGCATCGTGGGTAGCCGCGCGCGCGTTCTCTTTCTCCTGATCATCTTCTTCCTGTTGTTGCTGGTGAACGCCGTGTTCGCGGTGGTGATCGCCAACCTGTTCATTGCCAACCCGGGATCGGTGGTGCCGGTCTGGAGCAGCCTGGTCGTTGCCGTGATCGTCGGGTTGCTGATCTACCGCTCCAAGGCGGGTCTGTTGGGGCCGTCGCTGGGTGCCCTAATCGTCCTGTACGTGATGATTTGGATCGGTCAGTACGTGCCGATCTCATTGCCCGATTTCCTGCACCTCGCGCCAACGGTGGCTCAGGTGGCGGCGGCGAGCGGCGATGCCGCGACCGCGCAGGCGGCCGCGACCACCGACGGTGTGCGAGCGAGCTGGGTGCTCATCATGTTCGTCTACGCGTTCTTCGCGAGTGTGCTGCCGGTCTGGCTGCTCCTCCAGCCGCGCGACTACGTGAATGGCCATCAGCTCTTCGTGGCACTCGGCATCATCGGCCTCGGCGTGCTGTTCACGAACCCACCGGTGATCGCGCCTGCCATCAACACCCAGCTGCCGAGCGACGCGCCGTCGTGGTTCCCGCTGTTGTTCATCACGATCGCCTGCGGGGCCATCAGCGGCTTCCACGGCCTGGTCGCGTCGGGCACGTCCTGCAAGCAGTTGAACAAGGAGACCGACGCGCGCTACGTGGGCTACGGCGGCGCGATCGGCGAGGGGTCGCTGGCGCTCATGTCCATCATCGCCACCACCGCGGGGTTCGCGGTGTTCGTCGGCGTGGATGGCTGGCACCAGCATTACGGCACCTGGGCGCGCGCGTCCGCGGGCGCCACGTCGGCGTTCGTGAACGGTGTGGGCGTGCTCGCCGAGGGCATCGGCATCCCGCACAAGGTGGCAACGATCTTCGCGGCCGTGGTCGTGATCAGCTTCGCCGGCACCACCATGGACACGGGCGTCCGATTGCAGCGGTACATCGTCGGCGAGTTGGGAGCGCAATACCGCCTGCCGGTGCTACAAAACCGCTGGGTCGCAACCTTCTTCGCGGTCACCACCTGTGCGCTTCTGGCGCTCGGCATCGATCGTGGGGCTGGTGGGATGCGCCTGTGGCCCTTGTTCGGCACCACCAATCAGCTCACGGCGGGCTTGAGCCTCCTGGTGCTCACCCTCTTCCTGGCCAGCCTCAAGCGCCGCGTCTGGGTCACGGTCATCCCGATGGCGTTCCTGCTCGTGATGACCACCTGGGCGATGGTGCTGAACCTGATCACCTACTGGACCGAGAGTCAGGCGCTCTTGCTCGGCGTGGGTGGTGCGATCTTCGTGCTGGAGCTGTGGCTGATGTTCGAGGGAATGCTCGTGGTCCGGAGGGTCCTCGCCGAGCGAACATCGTGAGGGGTACCGAGGACTAACACTCGCCCTAAGTCCCCCCTCTCCCGAAGGGAGAGGGGGTCAGGGGGTGAGGACCTTGATCTCGTCCTTCTTGTTGGGCACCACGCACAGAAACTCGAACGGCTCCGTGCCGTGCGCGCGATACCAATGCGGTGTCCCCGCCGGAATGAACACCACGTGACCGGCGCTCACCTCCGTCACGTCGTCGCCGATCCCGATCGTCGCCTTGCCGCGCAGCACGTACTGCTCGTGCTCGACGGTGTTCGTGTGGGCCGGCATCCCGCCACCGGGCTCCATGATGAAGCGCCGCAGGGCGAAGTTCGGGCCTTCGTCCGGCCCGATCAGCATCTGGCGCGTCGTACCGCTTCCCGCGCGCACGGGCTCCGCGGGGACGTGGTCCGCATGTCTCACCGGCATGGTATCCTCCCGAGGCGACCGTCGTTCATACGGTCGGTTGCTCCTGCTCCTGGCGGAGACGCGCGGTCGCCGCCTCGAGGTCGAGCGGTCGCGCGAACCAGAAGCCCTGCGCCAGGGGACATCCCAGCTCGCGGAGCGTCTTGAGCTGGTGCTCGTATTCGACACCTTCGGCGACGACGGCTGCCCCCTGATCCTGGGCCAGGCCCATGATCATCCGCACGATATCCCATCCTTCGTCGCCCTCGGCGATCGGCAGAAACGACCGGTCGATCTTGAGCACGTCGAACTCGAAGCGCTGGAGATAGCCGAGCGAGCTGTAGCCCGTCCCGAAGTCGTCGATGACCACGCCCATGCCGGCGGACCGGAGCCGGTGGAGCACCGCGATTTGGGCGTCGGGTTCATCCATCAGCATGCTCTCCGTGACTTCGAGCTTGAGTTGCTGTGGGGGTAGCCCGGCGGCCTCGAGGATCTCCAGGATCCGCTCGGTCAGTCGTGGTTGGCGCAGCTGGCGCACCGAGAGGTTCACGTTCATGGTGATGTGGAGGTCGGGGAGCGCGCGCTGCCAGTTGCCCAACTGGCTGCACGCCGTCAGCACCATCCACCATCCTATGGGCACGACCAAGCCCGTGTCTTCGGCGGCCGGGATGAAGTCGCCCGGCGAGATCATCCCCCGCTCCCGGTGCATCCAACGGATCAGCGCCTCGAACCCGACCGTGCGCGTGGTCTCGAGATTCACGATCGGTTGGTAGACCGCGCGCAGCTCCTCTTCGTCGATCGCCTTCCGGAGGTCGGTCTCGAGCTGGAGCCGCTGCGTGACGCGACGCCGCGCGGTCTTCTCGAACACCCCGTAGAGATTCCGGCCGGCGCTCCGCGCGGAGTACATGGCTTCGCGCGCGTCCTTGAGGTGCTGCTCGGCATCATTGGGCTCGGCGGCGCCGTGCACGATGCCGATGTTGGGGCTGATGTAGACCTCTTGCCCACGCACTGAGAACGGCGCATCCATGGCCGCAATGATACGCTCGGCGACGATGGTGGCGTCTTCCGGCTGGCGCAGCGCGTCGAGCAGGACCACGAATTCGTCGCCCGCGGCGCGCGCGGCGACGTCGTTCGGGCGGATCGCATCCTTGAGCCGATCGGCCACCTGCTTGAGCAGCCCATCCCCGGCGTCATGACCGAGGCTCTCGTTGATCAACTTGAAACGCTCGAGATCCAGGCAGAGGACCGCGTAGTGGTAGTCCCCGTGCCGGTCGGCGCGTCGCTTGGCCCGCACGACCAGCTCCAGAAAGAACGGCCGGTTTCCCAACCCGGTGAGCGGATCATTGAGGGAGCCCGTTGTCTGCGCGTCGCGCAGCCGCATCTCGTCGGTGATGTCCTCGCACGTCGTCACCATGCCCAGCGGCTGGCCATCGGCGTCGCGGATCAGGTCCGAGCGGAGGCGGACGGGGAAGATCTCGCCGTCCTTGCGGAGGTTGTAGACCTCCCGCCTCCATCGGCGCAGCGAGTCCACCTCACCGGTGATGACGGTCTTGCGCGTCGTGGGCGGGGCAAAGATGCTCGCGGGCTTGCCGATCAGCTCCGACGGCGTGTAGCCATGCATGGCCGCGTCGGCGGGGTTGGTGTAGATGATGATGCCGCTGGCATCCGTCACCGTCACGCCCAGCTGCATGACCTCCAACAGGGTGCGGAAGTCCGGGTCGAAGAGTGTCTCGGCGGTCCCGGCGGACTCGGCGGTCCCGCTGGGTTGGGCCGCGCGGCGTCGAAGGACCAGGACGAGCGCGGTGCCGGCTAGGACGGCTCCGGCCCCCGCAAGCAGGGCGGCGGTGCCGAGGGCGATCTCAGCGAGCATGGCGGGCGCGGGGGCGGCGGCCGTGTCGGGCGCGGTGAGGCGTGGACATGAGACTCGTAAGATGTGGTACTGGGGCGCTCGTCGGCTAGCCTCGTCCGCCGAGGATGCCTTTGGGGATCATCACGTGTACGCCCACGTTCCCGTCCACCAGCTCCGTCACCCGCACGTCGCACGCGATGCTCACCAGCCGGTAGGCCTCCATCTTGGGCCACGCCTTGTACTGCGCGATGAAGTCGATGGCGTTCTGGATGGCGATTCTCGTGGCCTTCGTGAGATCAGGGTCTGCCCCCATCGTGATGAAGTGGGTCGGCGTCTCGGCGCGGGGCCAGGTGAGATGCATGTCCTTGCGCACGATGAGCTGGACCCGGCCCTGGAGCGACGTCTCGATGGCCGTCTGATCGACCTCGCCGTCGCCCTGCGCGGCGTGGCCGTCGCCGATCTCGAACAGGGCACCGGGAGCGTGGACGGGGATGAACAGCGTGGTTCCGGCGACCAGTTCCTTGTTGTCGAGGTTCCCAGCGTGCATACCGGGCGGATTGCTGCTCACGCGTCCCGAATCCGGCGGTGGGGCGACGCCCATGCTGCCGAAGAAGGGGTGCAGGGGGATCGTGATCCCCGACCCGAAATCGCCGGTCATGTTCGTGCGATCGAGCCGGATGATCCTGGTGGACGGCTGCTCGCAGTTCTCTCGCAGGAATCCGCTGCAGCCGTTGTACCCGTACGGGATGGCCAGATCGATCGCCAGGATGCGGACTTCGAGCACGTCGCCCGGCTCGGCGCCTTGCACGAAGATCGGGCCGGTGAGGATGTGACCGCCGGGGCCGCGATCGGTGACGCTATCCACGATGTTCCGCAACGACGGCTCGACCTCGGCCGGCGGGACGCCGGCGGCTTCGAGGCGGTCGGGGCGCGAGGTGATGAGCGTTTCGACCTCGACGATGTCCCCGGACGCGACCGTGAGGACCGGCTTGGCGCCGGCCCAGTAGTAGCCGTAGGCCACGGTGGCGGGGGTGGCCGGGAGACGATGCAGCTTCCCGACCGGCTGCTGCGCCGCGGCGGGGGCGGCAAGCACCACGAGCGCGATCGCGAGCAAGCTCTTCATGGGTATCCTCACTTCCCTCCGGATGCTGGCGACCGCTGAAGGAGCGATTGCCAGTTGACCAGCAGGACCGCGGCCGAGCTTCCCTCGCTGCGTTGGCGCACGAGGAATCGCTGGCCGTCGGGGCTCACATCGTACGGCGTCGTAGCCTGTCGGCCGCCGCTCTGATCGGCGAACAGGCGGGCGCTCCATCGCGGAGCGCGAAACAGGATTTCGGGGGCGCCGAGCTCGAGCGTTGGGCCGGCCGCGACCGCCACTCGGACGACCGTCCCGTCGGGTGCCTGATAGAACAAGGCGCGACCATCTCGGCGCCAATGCGGGAGGCCCCCACCCGCGGTGGAAACGCGCACGACGGTCCCGCTCCCACGGAACGGGCGGACGTAGACCTGGAGATCGCCGGTCTCGTCGGAGACGTAGGCCAGCCAGCGTAGGTCGGGCGAGACGACGCCGGCGGACACCGTACCGTCAACGGACAACAGCCGGTCCAGCGCGCCCGTCTCGAGCGTGTAGGTCCAGAGCTCCCCGCGACGTACCTCCCGGTAGCCGCTGCTCGTCAGCACCAGAAACCTTCCATCGGTACTCCAGTCCGTAGGACCATAGCAGGTGCCTTGGGCGGACTGATCGATCAACGTGGTATCGGTCCCACTCCCGAGCCGAACCAGCACCAGGCGGCAGCTCAGATCCGCGGCGGCAAGGAGCGAATCCCCGGGGCTCCACACTGGAAAGACGTAGTACCCACTCGGAATGACCGGTATGGACGTGTGGCGGGCCAGGTCATACATCCAGAGACCGACCCCACCAAGAGCGACCGCGGGGCGATTCCTCGCGTACCGCAGCGTCCAGGTGCCCTGTTGGACGATGCTATCGAGCGTCACGCCGTGCGCGTCGACCACTAGTGGGCCCTCATCCACGTGCGCCGTCGGGAGGTACGCGAGCGCCGTCGCCGTCACCGTGTACGAGGGGATGCTCCCGGCCGTCCGCACGCCCTCAGCCACCGTCGTAGGGGCGCCGGTGAGGGTCAAGCGCGTACGATCGAACCGCTGCGCCACGACGTCAGCGCCTGTCCGACTCTGGCGCGTGAAGACGGCGATGTCGGGTGCGACGACCCGAATGTCGGATGCGCCGTCGATGAACGTCTGCGGTGGTTCGCCGTCGACGGTGCCGATGACGATGGTGCTTGTCGGTCCATCCAGATCCCTGGCGGCGAAGTGGCGGCCGTCGGGAAACCAGGTGGGTTGGTCGATGCGCGACGAATCCGCCCACACCCCGGGTACCGGAGTGCACGTGCCGCCATTCGCGCTCACCGTCATCAGGCGTCGCTGGCGGCCAAAGAGAATGAGATCGCTCGCGCTCCACGATCCACCGAC
>Ga0307424_1000687_pt1 | contig 18284 bp, 22 predicted proteins | sample SalMarWE160320MG_FD_202157 | JGI IMG/M metagenome (GOLD analysis project Ga0307424, IMG submission 202157) | Salt marsh sediment microbial communities from the Plum Island Ecosystem LTER, Massachusetts, United States - WE1603-20 | ecosystem: Environmental > Aquatic > Marine > Intertidal zone >... | reverse complement strand
CATGTTTAACAACACAATCGTCGATACTGCACAGGGGCAACATGACTAGATAAGTAAGATTCTTCTTCAGGTTACTGCGATACATATATAGCATCTACGGTTGCGTTGAATCAACTGAGAATTGCTGGTGAAAAAGACTTGAAGGTCAGAGTTCAATACCTCGGCTTCATCAAGAACATGCTAAACAAAAAAGAGGAACATTTCGAACTGGAAGAAGGCGCATCCCTCTCTGATTTACTTAACAAGCTTGCTGGAATCCACGGCGCACCCTTCAGAAAAGAAGTGTATGAACCCGGTGTGAAAAAAATAAAAACAGGCTTTTCCGTCACCATAAACGGCATATTCATTGGGCAGCTCGGCGACTTGGACTCAAAACTGTCTGACGGCGACAACGTTATCTTGATGTCGCTTATGACCGGAGGCTGACAACCCTTTCAGATTTCTAGTTGCGTCTCCAGGTTCGTCAGGTTGCTGTATCCAGACTTTGTGACTTCTATGGTGTCCTCTAATCTTACTCCGCCTATCTGCGGGTCGTAGAGTCCAGGCTCAACCGTCACAACATTATGTTCTTTCAGGGGAAACGTGGAGAATTCGTTCATTCGTGGGCTTTCATGTATCTGCAAACCCACGCCATGCCCAAGACTGTGCGTCATTCCTTTCTTTACCTTTTTTTCGCCTCTCGTGGTTTCGTAGCCTGCCTTCTCCAGCACATCACAGCATACATCGTAGACGTGGCTTCCAAGGGCTCCTGCTTGGATGGCGTCAAGGGAAGCATTTTTTGCCTCAAAAACTGCGTCAAACATCTTCCTAACTTTGTTTGGGGCTTTCCCTTTGACGACTGTTCTGGTCATGTCTGTCCAGTAGCGTCTCTGGATGCTTCGGGGGTAGATGTCCAAGATTATTGGCTGGTCTGCTTTGAGTTTGTCCGCTGGTTCGCCCACGTAATGGGGGTCTGACGTTTTTGTGCCGCATGCAACTATGATATCTTCTTCAGGTAGGCACCCCTTTTCTAGGAGTTTGCTTCCAAAAAACGACTTCAGCCTGCCAACCGTTAGGGGCGCTCCCCTCAGCTGTAATGTTCCGTTGCTGCCCACATCCGAGTCTGCTATCATCTCTATCGCCTCTGACGTGACTTTTTCGTTGACTGCCTGAACAGCCTTGATTTCTTCTATTTCGTGGCTGTCTTTGGTTTCTCTGGCCTTCTCGACCACACCAAACATGGGATTGATGCTCAACCCCTCCTTCCGTAGCACGTCAGCGGCAATCACCGGAAAGTTGGGGGGCACACAAATCTTCGCCCCTACGCCCAGTTCCTTTTTTGCAACTTCGGCGATGAACTTCATGGCGCCCAAATGCGGGTCTTGGGCTGTCTTCAATGCTTCAATGTAGTTGTAGTCGCTGTAGGACTTCACCGTTTTGACGATGCATTGTTTTTGGGCTCTCGGATACTCCATCTGATTAACTGCAATCACTGGGTCTGCGTCGGCTCTTTTGAGGTAGATGAATGGGTCTGGAGCCAGAAACTTTGTGAGGTAATACATGTTGGCGTCTCTGTAGCTGTCAGAGTAAAGAAGCAGAGCCTCCACACCGTTCTCGGCTAGGATGGCGTCAAGGTCTCCCCTCAAGTCACGGCACTTCCTCTTAAGAACCTGTGTAACTAGAGGACTCGGGCTATTTCTTTTTTCTCTGTTTCCAAAGGTCCAGAAGCCATGGTACCGCCATTATGACGCCAATCGGAGCCGCAACGAATGCTATGGTTCGAACTTTGTCTCCGGGCGCTAAGATGCTTTCCAACGCCACGTCATACTCTATTTGGGCGGTCTCTGAACCTTGATTATAGGCAACAACAGTGGCGTTCATGACTTTGGTTGGATTGTAGTTCCGTTCATAATGGCTGTTTTCAACTTCGTGTTGCCATTTGATTTGTTCAGGATGTTCCTCCAAGAGTTCTTGCAGGTCTGTTAAATTGAAATTGTAGCTAAAGTTGCCATTTATGAATTGAAATTGAATGTTTACCGCAAGCAAGTAGATGTTGAGAGTGCCATTAACTGTAATTGCTGTCTGCACTTCTTCTTGTGGCGTAATCGTTCCCGGAGAAAATACGACCATAAACTGTCCTGGCTGAACGCCGCCGCTTCCTTTACTGCTGGATATTTGGGTTGAGGGAATAAACGAAACTAGCAGCAACGCCAAACTTATGGCTATGAGTGTTGTGCCTACTCGTCCAAGAACGTTTACCCACCGTTTCACAGGTTAAGCCTCCTGCTGAAGTAGACGTATCCTAAAATGAATAACGCCGCTACAATCACGTAGCTGCCTACCACATAGAGTGTTGCCTCTGTCAGAGTCGGGGTCCATGGCAATGAAAGTGTGGGAACGTTCGCCAGCCCTCCATAGTGGTATTGTAGGGCGTAACTGGGGGAAATCAAAGACATGATTTGGAGCACTAGAGGAGACTTGGTAGATGTCGCAACAAGTAATGCTAATCCCGAAACTATGCTCATGGCAATATACAGTACAAAGCCAACAACAAGCCCTATGCCGCCTCTTTGGAGTTTCAGAGTCAGCAGAAGAAGGATGGCTGAAAGGAAAAGGGGATAGCTCAGGTTTGCAGCATACGTCAATACTATTGTGCCGAATTGAGGCAACACAATGTCTGGAGCCATAATGTAAAACGCTGAAATTTGAATGCCGAGAAAGAGAAGCAGGGAAACGCCAATGCCTGAGAGAAGCTTCGCAGTCAGTATTGCCCGTCTCTTGAGGGGATACGAAAAATAGGTCTGGATTATTCCTTTTTCAAGTTCGCTTCCCAAACCGTAGGCAATATTTTTGAAGACAAGTATGAGGAAAATTAGGATAGAAAAGCCGATAAGCGAACTAGTTACGGTAAAGGCTACAGTTTCGTTTGTTCCAATTTGAGAGTAAACGCCTGCAGTAAAGTTTGCCATCGCAAAGGTGCCTAGCGTGTAAAGGAAGGCAAAAATTTCCAGAAACGGAAACCGAAAATCTTCATGGATTGCTGAGGCTAAAACTTCCAAGAATGGTTTTCCTTTTCCCATGTCACTTCCGCTCCTTTTCTTTAATCGCCTGCCTAATCGCCAGCATATACAGTTCCTGCAGGGAGGCTCTTCCAGTTTCTATCCCCAAAATTTTTGCTTTGATCTTTTTTGCCAGCTTGAGGACATCCTCGTAAAGGTCATCCTCCTTTCCCTCAACTACCGTAACTGAGATTCCTCTGATGTCGCTGTCCACGTTTTTCACGTACTTCAGCTTCTTGACTTCAGGCTCCAACTCGTAAGGTCTATCCGTGCTGACTCTGATTATCCCCACAGCATACTTCTCATAAAGGTCAGTTAATTTTCCTGACGCCCAAACCCTGCCCTGATTTATGATCGCCACAGAATCGCACACCATACTCAACTCTGGAAGAATATGAGACGAAAGAAGAAACGCCACTTTCTCGTCCTTATTAAGATCCAAAACCAAATCCAGCAACCCACTTCTTGCCTGAGGGTCAAGGTTAGCCGTCATCTCATCCGCCACAATCAACTTAGGCTTATGAATCAACGCATGGGCAATAGCAAACTTCTGCAGCATACCCGCCGAAAGCGCCCTAATCTCCCGATCAGTTGCCTCCCCCAAATCTACTGCCTCCAAAACCTCCATAGCACGAGACTCTGAAACGCCGTAGATTCTGCAGACCCTCTCAAGATACTCCAACGTTTTCTGGTGAGCCGGAAAAAACGCCTTCTCATAAACTATCCCAGTCATCGACCGAATATCCGGGTTATCCCAGGGGTCTTGACCAAAAACCCTCACCACACCACTGTCAGGCTTCAGCAAACCAAGAATCATCTTGATTGTGGTGGTTTTTCCAGCACCGTTAGGTCCAATCAACCCCGTGACAGAGCCCTCATCAAGCTTCAGGTTTAGGCTGTCAACAGCAACTACGCTGCCATAATGTTTCCCTAGGTTTTCAGCAACAATCAGTGACATGACCTGAGTTGTCCATGCAGGTTATATATAGAATTAACTCATGCAAAGTGAATACACATACAAATTAACTCGATTTTTGGTGGGCCCGGCCGGACTTGAACCAGCGACCACCAGGTTATGAGCCTGGCGCTCTAACCAAACTGAGCTACGGGCCCGCCGATAATTTGCCTATTACCGATTGTCAAGTTAAGATTTAAGGATTTTCTGTTCAATCCTGCAGGCAGTTACTGTGGGCTAAAAAGGGAAGGGCTTTTATTTGGGGCAAAATAGGTGTAATGTAGGCGTTAGGGATGAACTACAGAGAATTGCTTGAACGTGCTCGATCGCAGCTTCCTGAGGATGTGCGTGAGCACAAACGGTTTGAGGTTCCAACACCTCGAAGTCATATCATCGGCATGCGCACAATCTTGTCAAATTTTAAGGAGATTTGTGACGCCCTTAACCGTGACCCACGTCATGTGCTGAAGTTCTTTTCAGGGGAGATGGCTACGGCTGCGACCATGCAGAGGAACCGGGCTATTTTTCAGGGAAAATTCGGCTACGACACCTTTGAGCGGCTCATTCAGAGGTACATCAAAGAGTTTGTGGTTTGTCCCGTCTGCACGCGTCCGGACACGAAAATCGTTAAGGATAAACGTTTCCTGTTTCTGGTATGTGAAGCCTGCGGGGCAAGGTCATCCATATCAACTTTGTAGAGTTCTTAACCTTGGAAGCCTACACCAACTTGCGTAAATGCGGGGAGTATGTGCTTCTTGCCACCTGCGACGCGGAACTGCTAGGCGAAACTCTCAAGGATGGAAAACTGGTTTTCAAGGTGCGCGAGGAATTCTATAAGGGTCCAAAGATGCCTGTCGAGGATGCTGTTGAGTTGATGAAGGAATCAACTGTCGTGAACATGATTGGAACTAACATCGTACAGAAAGCCATAGAACAGGGGCTTGTTCATCCCGAGGCAGTTCTGGAAATCTGCGGCGTCCCCCACGCCCAAATCGTCAAAATCTAGACGCTACTCCCAGACCATGTCGTCGTCTTTTGCATTTATTTTGAAGACAGCAAACAGGAAATCCTCATCCGTGTCGTTGACTACGCCGTGAACCTCTCCGGGCTCGCAAAGCAGGGTGTCGCCGGGCTCTGCTCTGACTCTGGTGTCTCCGCAGAAGACTACAGCGTTTCCCTGTAGTATGTGGTAGATTTCTATCATCCGTTTATGGTAGTGCGGCTTTATCTCTGTGTGCGCCTCGTTCCTGACGATCTGAACAATGTTTCCTTTCGACTTCAGGTCATCCTCTGTAAGCAAGATTTTCTTGGAGTAGCCCTGCCTGTGCAGCCACTCTTTTTCATCTAGTTTGACAAGCTTCATTTCCTCTGTCACCTTCAATGAAACATCATAGAAACATAGTTTGCAGCCGCCCATATAGAACTTCTTAAGCTCTGTTGGAGAGAAACCTAAATAGGAAAACCTGCTTCACCTGTTGTAGGAAGGTCTGTTGTGTCTTTTCGAGACAAAGTGGATAAGCGGCTTAGCCGAAAACAGAAAGCGTACGAAACAGAGTCGCTGATGAAGAATAAGCGGAGCGAAGATTACCAGGTCATAGAAGAGGTTTTTGACAAGTCAACGCTCATGGTCATCTACGACTTCATGAACAAGGGAGTCATCGACGAGATTCATGGAGTTGTAAGCGCGGGAAAAGAGGCGCGAGTCTACTGGGGAAAAGACCCAGACGGTAAAGAGTTAGCCATCAAAATTTATCTCACCAGCTCAGCGGACTTCAAGAAGGGTATGATTCCGTACATAGAGGGCGACCCCAGATTCGCTCACGTCCGCAGAGACACGCGGTCCCTCATCTACACTTGGGCTCAGAAAGAGTTCAAGAATCTGCGGCGCGCCAAAGAAGCGGGAGTCAACGTTCCCGAGCCCTTGGCTATTCAAAAAAACGTGTTGATAATGGAGTTTATTGGCAAGGATGGTGAACGTGCGCCTCTCATGAAAGAAACCGTTCTTGAGGACGCTGAAAAAGTTTTCAAACAGTTACTAACCAGTATGAAGCGGCTTTACAGTAAAGGCGGACTGGTGCACGCGGACCTCAGCGAATACAATGTCATGATTTGGAAGGGAAAACCCGTGATTTTTGATGTTGCCCAGTCTGTTCTGGTTAAGCATCCTATGGCTGACACGTTCCTGCGCAGAGACCTAGAGAATCTGCATAAGTATTTCAAGAGGAAAGTCTCAGACATATACTCAGTAGACGAGATGTACAAGAAGGTGGTTGCAGGTGGAAGGAAGTAAAGCTTACGTCAAGATTCCGGGAGACCGCATCGGCGCTCTTGTTGGACCAGACGGCACAGTAAAAAACGTTATCGAAAAGAAGCTTAATGTCAGTCTGGAGGTGGACAGCGAAAACGGAACAGTCCAGATAACTCTTCCAGCAACAGCCGAGGACCCAACGGTTCTCTTCAGAGCCAAAGAATTGGTTACCGCCATAGGAAGAGGCTTCGCGCCAGACCACGCCTTCAGGCTGCTTGACGACGACGAGATCGTGTTCGAGGTTATTGACCTCAGGGAAACTGTGGGCAGGTCCGCGTCTGACCTGAAGCGGCTGAAGGGCAGAGTTATCGGAAAGGAGGGCAAAACCCGAAGAATCATTGAGGAGTTGAGTGAGGCAAACATTTCGGTTTACGGTCACACAATTTCGATAATCGGGTACCCTGATCAAGCCTCGGTTGCGCGGGAGGCTGTGAGTATGCTGATTGGCGGATGTCTCCACGGAACAGTGTACCGTTTTCTGCACAAAAAACGAAGAGAACTCAAGAAACAGAGGCTGCAGCTCTGGGAACCAACATACCGCAGTTGACCCAAAAAGCCGCCCAAAATTGGGGCAAACCAGTCAACCTTAAATTTTACAAAAACATTGAAATAGTTATCATACAGAATTATGAATGAAGCTGCCATGTTGCTACATATCATACAATGCCATTCCAAAGCGGTTTCCAGTCTAGAACACCGCAAAGGCTATGAAAAAGCGATTAAAACGCGTCCTCTGAACCATAGAATATCAAGGGGCGGTGGAAACCAGCTTTGGTGACCTTCCAAGAAATTAGCCCCGCAGACTTTTTCTACAGGAACCGAGACATAGCAGGCTTCACGAATCCTTCCCGCGCAATCTTTGTTTCCGTCAGGGAGCTTGTGGAGAACTCTCTTGACTCCGCCGACCAGATGAATGTTCCTCCCGAAGTGTATGTTCGGTTGACTGAGGAAAACGGCGTCCCTGCTACAGCGGAGGCAGGCACTGGAGTATACCGGCTGATGATCATGGACAACGGTTCTGGAATCGCGGCTCGTCACATTCCTTCAGCTTTTGGTCAGGTTTTGTTCGGCTCAAACTACAAACTCAAGCAGGCGCGCGGAACTTTCGGTTTGGGCGGAACAATGGCTATCCTGTATGGTCAGATCACCACCCACAAACCCGTTGTCATCAGGTCAAGCACTGGCGGCTCCAAGATTTACGAGTTTAAGTTGATGATAGACATCCAGCGGAACCGCCCTCTCATCTTGGACCGCAAAACCAAGAGAAACAAGGAAAATTGGCGTGGAACCATAGTTGAGTATTCTCTGGAAGGCGACTACTACAGGGCAATGTCCAAAATTCTGGAATACCTGAAGCAGACGGCGCTGGTGACTCCCTACGCTGACATCAGATTCGTTGACCCTAAAGGCCGATTATACATGTTCAGCCGAGCCACAAAAAAGATGCCGCCTCCGCCAACAGAAACCTTGGCGCATCCCTACGGAGTGGATGTTGAAACTCTTCAGCGCCTTATACGGGTCACTGATTGCCGAAACCTGCTGGATTTTATGCGTAAACACTTTCACCGTGTCGGACAAGGCACTTCCCTCAGTTTCTTGGATTTCGCGGGCTTCATAAGAACGCCTGATCCGAAGAGGCTGAAACCCGAAGATGTCGCTCGGCTTGTAGAGACAAACAACAAGTCCAAGAAATTCCGGAAATTCTTTGGCAAACTAGATGAACCAGAAATCAAAGCTTCATTAAAGAAGACCAAGACTCAGACCATGCTTGATTTCCTGCAAAGCATCTTCCCGAACGTCGATAGAACAATTATTCTTCGTTTGCTTGCAGCCGCTGGTCTTGTCAGGACAAAAAATCCGAGGAAGCTGAAGCCCAACGAGATTGTGAGGCTTGTTCGTATGATGAAGCAGTTCACTGATTTTCTTCCTCCGGACGCGAGTTGTCTTTCTCCTTTGGGCGAGGAACTGTTGAGGGCGGGGATTCTTAAGGAGCTGGAGCCCGAGTTCATTGCGGTTTCTCAGAGGAAGCCCTCCACATATGCTGGTCACCCCTTCATTGTGGAGACTGCTATAGCGTATGGGGGGAACATTCCGAATAAGGATGATATTATTGTTTACAGGTTTGCGAACAAGATTCCGTTGCTGTATGATGAAGCCAGCGACGTTTCGGTGAGGGTGATCCGGTCCATCAACTGGAGAAGATACAAGGTTGCGTCTGGTATGCCTATAGCTATTATGGTTCATCTTTGCAGCACGAAGGTTCCATACAAGACTGTGGGTAAGGAGTTTATTGCGGACCGTCCTGAAGTGAAGAGCGAGATTCTGAATGGCATCCGCGAGGTGGCTCGTCGACTGCAGATGTTTTTGGCGAAGCGGGAGCATCGGGCAAAAGAGAAGCGGCGTCTGTCTGTTTTCTCTAAATATTTGCCTAAGATTGCCCGGTTTTCCACGGATTTGGCTGGAAAGACTGAAGAGCCAGATATCGAGTTGTTGTTGAAGAGTGTGAGTAACTATGAAGAGGAAGGAGCCTGAGATTTCGGCTAAGAAGAAGAGCGAAAATGTTCTGACGGACCTGAGGGGCTTTGGCAGTAACCTCTATGGTCAGATGGAGAAGGGCAACTTTCCTTGGGTGGAGATGCCGAGCCGCTCCACAGAAAACATTTTCTATAGTCCTGATTTTCGGCAGTATATCCTAGGCGATAAGAGCGTCAAGCGGACTGCACGAAACATTCGTCACATTAAGCCCTTCACTCAGATGGTTTGGGCTGGTTTTTTTGCCAGCGAGCTTGTGAAGAACCGGAAAACTTCGACTCTCAGGGACGTGTATTATTCTGCTCAGGCTTATGAGATGACCTTCAAGGATCAGCAGGAATCCAACAATATACTCACTGACTTGGAGACTGCCACAGGTTTTGCCCGAGAAGACTTCAACGTGTTTCCTGAGGAGCGTTCAGCTCTGTTCGGAGATTTAACCATCGAATACACTGTCCCCGGGTATGAGGGAAAACAACTGAACATGACGTCCCATCCTGACGGCGTAATGATTGGTCCCTCTGTTGTTTCCGCAGTGTTCGCTAAGAGTGGCTGCGACAAGGTCATCGCCATCGAGAAGGGCGGCTTATTCACACGGTTTATTGAGGAGCGGGTTCACGAGAAGTTTAATGCTCTTCTTGTTTTGACTGCAGGTCAAGCGCCCAGAGCAACCAGACACTTTCTTAATCGGCTGAACCGGGAGCTGGAACTTCCGGTTTTCATCTTCACTGACGGAGACCCGTGGGGAATGCACATTGCCATGGTCATTATTTCGGGTTCTGCTAATGCTGCTCATCTTAGGGGGCTGACTACGCCTGATGCTAAGTGGGGCGGAGTCTACGCCACGGACATTATTGACTACAAGCTGCCCAGTGACCCCTTAACTGACATCGACATTAAGCGGCTGCATGAACTGGAGAAGGACCCCAGATACACGGGAGAACTGTGGAAGCGGGAAATCAAGACATTCCTGAAAATTAAGAAGAAGGCGGAGCAAGAGGCTTTCAGCAGATACGGCTTAACCTACATCGTTGACGAGTATTTGCCGGCGAAACTGGAAGCAATGAGCGACTAACAGCTTCAGCTAATGGTTTAAGTTCGCTCTAACTCGGTCTGCTTTTTCTGGATTTCTTTGCACCCTTCTCTCGTTTGTTGGTGTCCTTTCCTCAAATCTTTAGTATAACCTGATGGAATCTGTTAGTATTAGTTCAGTTTGATGTGGGGTGAAAGAAAAAGATGGTTTTCGAAGTGAGATTCATGGAGGGCGGTGCCCTGATAGAAACTTGGGAAAAGATGGATTTCATTCCGCAAAAAGACACGGTTGTGACAATGAAGAATGGGCTTCGCTACAAAGTGAAAGGGGTGGCAATCCATAGCCCGCCACAAGATTATCTCCGTTTAGCATACGCCGTAAAAGTTGTAGCCACAGTAGAAAAAGAGTAAAATTCACTAAGCATTCATCGACCTTCATTCTGTTATTAGGTTAATCGCCGCATTTTAGCATGTTTGTCCTGTTGATTTTGCCTGTTTATTGAAGGATAAGAATGGTTTGGCTGTGTTTTCGGCTCGGCTTAGCATTATGTCGTTTCAAACATTTCTGTACTATGTTTTAACTACCTCGATGCAATAATTGTTCAGTTATCGAACAAAAACTAATAATGTAACCACGTGTAACTTGATGTAACTATCCAGTTCAGATTGATTTGGGGAGCGTTATTTATGGGGAAGGGTTCAAAGTCTAAGAAAAGTAAACTGATGAGTCTTCTTTTTGAGTACTTAAAAGATTCTAACAGAAGCGACAGGCAAATAGCTAAGGTGCTTGAAGTCTCGCAGCCAACTGTGTCTAAGATGAAGAATAAACTGTTAGAGGCGGGGCTGGTGAGAAATTTTTCTGCAATTCCTGACCTTGCTAAAATGGGCTACGAGATCATGGCGTTTTCTTTTGTTAAATTCAATATGGATGCTTTAAGGGAAGTTGAAAACAAAACAAAAGAGTGGACGCAAGACAATCCTGAAATCATATTTAGTTCAAGAGCCGAAGGCATGGGAATGGATGCCGTAACCGTGTCGGTGCACAAAAACTACGCCGAATACAAGAATTTTCTCACGAAAAACAGGAGATTTGGGAGATTCGTGTCTGAGGCGCAGTACCTCCTCGTTGACCTTGGAGGAGACGTCGCTAAACATTTATCCTTCAAGTATCTAGCAGAAAAACAGCAAAAATAGAAGCCTAGCGCCAAATTTTACGCAATTTTCTTTCTTCTTCTCTCACCACAAGCCTGCAGCATTAAAAAGTGGTTCTGATCGGTAGCTGATTTTCGCAGTTAGTACTACCGATATTGTCTGGATTTTAGCAAAATTTATAACCCCCTTTTGTTCTCTCTGGAAAGAGTAGTACCCCAACCTGAAACTAGCTTTATCTCCCCCTGATGGCTCAGTTTTATTTTGGTTGGGGTACTGCTTTCTCATGCACGCCTCCGTCACTTTTATGTGGGTATGGTTCACTTGAATTGCGGCGAAATGCGTGTAGAAATTGAGGATATGGTTGTTTTTTGGGGAGAATTTGGAGAGGCGTGATTACTCAACCACTTTGTCCGGATGGTTATGCCCAATTCAGGTGGTTGTGTTCACGCCCACTCGCGCATACTATGGCCTGCCACACACAGGACAGTGAAACTGTTGCTGTGCTGATATATAAATATATGGATGGATTATCCATCCCATAGGTTGTGGGAAAGAAAAAAATAGTTGAACACGGTCAAGAATATGTCTTGCCGAACATGTCAACCGCTGATGTCTTGTTTAGAACAAAAATTGTTTACCTGATTCTCTCCAAAGACACTGACAAGGCTCTTGAAGTGCTTAGCAGCCACTACAGTGTTGTGAAGCCGAAACTCCGTGTTGGTATGCCGAAACGGTACTCAAAGAATCCTGCGTGTTACGTGGCAAGGACCAGAACCATTCATGTTTTCTGCAGGGATATTCTCTGGAACCCGCATGTGATTCTTCACGAGTTCTATCATCACCTCAGAAGAGAGACAGACGCGCAGGGAGGCATAGAAAAGTACGCAGACAAATTTGCCGCGAACTATTTAGATGCCTACAGGAAAACAGTAACATACAAAACGTGAACTCGTGTTGTTTAATGGGGCGGGTCTGGTTGGATAAAGAACTTTTTGTTGAGCGGGCGGTTGTGGAAAGCATCCTAAGTTATGCGCAGATTCTTCATCCCCGCGAATCGATTCTTCTTTTGAGAGGCAAAGTTGACAAACACAAGCTTGTAATCAACGACACGCAGCTTCCGCCCTTTGCAACTCACGGAAACGCCTTCTCCGCGTTTCCCTTAAGCAGGCTTCCAATCGATTTCTCAGTCATGGGGGTTGCCCACTCCCACCCATCAGGCGCTCTGCGTCCCTCAGCTACAGACCTGAACAAGTTTTATGGCAGAATAATGCTCATAACCGCGTACCCATACCAATCAGAACAGAACATCGCAATATTCGACCGCGAAGGAAACCCGCTGAAATACACGGTCATCTGACTGTTTCTTGTTTACATCCACTTTTTGAGCCACTCCAGCATCTTTTAAAATTTAGTCCTCAAACATACGCGTTGCTTTGATGGTTTTAGCTATCACCTGAAAATGCTGATCCCTCTGATTTAGCTGTGCTTTGCCAAAACAAACCCAATTTTGATTTGTCTAACTCAGATAAATTAAAATAAGTCTTGGGACTGTAAAGTTAAGCCTTGAGGGTTCTGGCATGAGCGAGGATGCGCCCATAGGATTAACAGTCATCGAAAAGCTGTTGGGGTTAATACTCATTATCGTAGGAGCACTATTTGCATTAGACTCAGTGAATTCCCTACCCATCGGCATCAGCCAATTTTCAGGACTATTAACCGCCCCGGGCATAATAGTATTTGCGGTGGGAGTCTTTCTGCTCATAACCAAAAACAAGTAACAGCCCAGCCGCCATATTAGGAGCCTAATAACAGAAGATTGTTGAAAACAGTCTTTTACATGACTAAAAACTAAACAAGAAATGGTCAGTTGCACGCGCATGGGGGTTAACATTTAACCCAACCAACCGACGGACGCGCGCGTGTACGATCATAGAGTAATAGTTATAGCATGTGGCGGCGGAGGAATACCTGTCATAACCACCGAAGACAATGCGGCACTTCAAGGAGTTGAAGCGGTCATAGACAAGGATCATGCTGCAGCATTATTCGTTTCCCTCATAAGCGCGGATATTCTTCTGATTCTTACTGATGTAGACAAAGTTGCACTCCACTATGGCAAGCCAGACCAGAAAGAATTGGACGTTATAACCATTGATGATGCTACGAAATATTCGACTGAAAGGCACTTTCCTGCGGGCAGCATGGTACCAAAAACTGAATCTGCAATTCACTTCGTCGAATCTGGAGGAGAAAAAGCAATAATAACCTCAATCGAGTCAGCGACAAGTTCCCTTCATGGAAACGGGTGCACAACAATCCATTTATAAGCGCTCACGCTCCAAATCTCTTTCCAGAGATTGAAGAGACGCAATAACAGGCGAGGAAGTTAATGAGTCAAGGTCTCTTAACCACAGAAGAGGCAAAAAAAGCTGATATTGATGAATTACTAAAGAAGCTATCAGCAACTCAGAATGGTCTTTCTTCCTCAGAAGCGGAAAAACGACTTGAGCAATACGGTCCTAATGAAATTCAAGAGAAAAAAGATAGCCCGTTGAAGAAGTTTCTTGGCTATTTTTGGGGTCCAATTCCTTGGATGATTGAGGCAGCAGTGGTAATGTCTGCGGTTATCCAACGGTGGCCTGATTTTGGAATAATTTTAACTCTGCTAATGGTAAACGCCATAGTAGGGTTCTGGCAGGAACACAAAGCAGGAAATGCGATAGAACTGTTAAAACAGAGACTAGCCATAAAAGCTCGGGTTCTGCGAGATGGCAAATGGCAGGAGATGCCTGCTGGAAAACTTGTGCCCGGTGACATTGCCCGATTGCGTTTAGGAGACATTATTCCCGCTGACGTAAAACTGATTGATGGAGACTACCTGTTAACCGACGAGTCTGCGTTAACTGGCGAATCTCTGCCTGTTGAGAAGCACTTTTCCGATGTTGGATACGCAAGTTCCATCGTTAAACAGGGCGAAATGAACGCTCTCGTGGTTAACACAGGCACAAGGACCTTTTTTGGTAAAACTACCACGCTTGTAGAAGAAGCAAAAACTACGAGTCACTTCCAAAGAGCAATCAGCAAGATAGGGGATTACCTGATTTTGCTGGCTATAAGCCTTGTAATAGTGATCTTTCTGGTCTCGATTTTTCGGGGACAAAACATCCTTGAAATCATTCAGTTCTCATTAATTTTGACTGTGGCATCTATACCTGCAGCGCTTCCTGCAGTCCTGTCAGTCACCATGGCCATAGGCGCCATGGCACTAGCAAAAAAGGAAGCTATAGTGAGCAAATTGGTTTCAATTGAGGAAATGGCTGGAATGGATGTGCTGTGCTCAGACAAAACGGGCACAATTACCAAGAACATGCTCACTTTGGGCGGAACAAAACCTTACGCCAAATTCACAGAAAATGAAGTATTACTGTTCAGCGCACTTGCTTCAAGAGAAGAAGATCAAGATCCCATTGATATAGCAATTTTAACTAAAACTAAAAGCACACCCGCTATTGAAGATAGCATCAATCGCATCAAAGTAACCAGTTTTAAACCCTTCGATCCCGTCGTAAAAAGAACAGAGGCAACAGTCCAAGGAGAAGATGGAAGCCAGTTTAACGTAGCCAAAGGTGCCCCACAAGCGATTCTGGCATTGGTTGAAGACAAGAAATCAATCAACGACAAATTAACAGAGGATGTTAATGAATTCGCTGAAAAAGGGTACCGGGCGCTGGGAGTGGCTCGAACTGACAATGACAATAGGTGGCAATTTGCAGGTTTAATCGCTTTGTTTGACCCGCCGAGAGAAGATTCAGCCGAAACTATAAAGACGGCTCAATCGATGGGTGTAAGTGTTAAAATGGTCACGGGTGACCACATAGCTATTGCCAAAGAAATTTCTAGCCAAGTAAACCTTGGAAACAATATTGTATTGCCCTCTAGTTTTTTGGATAGACCTGACAGCGAGGCTCAACGCGTGGTTGAAGAGGCTGAAGGGTTTGCGCAAGTCTTCCCTGAACATAAGTACAGAATTGTGGAGTTGCTCCAAAGCAAAGGGCATATTGTGGGCATGACTGGTGATGGGGTCAATGACGCGCCGGCTTTGAAAAAAGCTAACGCAGGTATTGCTGTTGAGGGTGCCACCGACGCTGCAAAGTCCGCTGCGGACTTAGTTCTGACCAAGCCGGGTCTCTCTGTTATTATTGATGCGATTAAGGAGAGCCGAAAGATTTTCCAGCGCATGACGAATTATGGGACGTACCGCATCGCTGAAACGATAAGGGTGTTGCTTTTTATGACTGCATCGATTGTCATTTTCCAGTTTTACCCTGTTACTGCTTTGATGCTTGTTCTGTTAGCACTTCTAAATGACCTTCCGATAATGACGATAGCTTATGACAATGTGAAATACTCGGACAAACCTGAGAAATGGAACATGAGAACTTTGTTGGGAATAGCTACGTTTCTTGGAATAATCGGCGTATTCTCGACTTTCGGAATTTTCTACATCGGATTAATGGTTCTGAAGTTAAACCCACTGGTGCTCCAATCTTTTATATACTTGAAGCTCTCAGTGGCGGGACATTTGACCGTCTTTGTTGCCAGAACAAAAGGTCCGTTTTGGTCTGTGAAACCCGCAAAACCTCTCCTTTTTGCGGTCATTGTTACTCAACTGGTTGCTACCTTAATCACTGTGTACGGAATTTTGCTTCCGGCAATGGGGTGGGGTTTGGCTCTTCTTGTTTGGGGGTATGCGTTGTCCCTGTTCATTGTGACAGACTTTGCAAAAGTGCGCCTATACAAGCTACTTGACCACACGGGCATAAAGTTTCATCGCTGAGATAAGCAAAAATTTTGGAGCAAAATAAAAAGTAGCATTGCTAAGAGGAGGTAAGCAAATGAAGATAAAAACAAGACTAGCTATTATAGTTGTTTTAACAATTGTTGTAATAGTAACAATAGTTGCTACAAAGCACTTGTTGGGCTAAGAAATACCTTATCCCTCGCTGTCCAAGGATGTTTCGTTGGATGCAAGCTTGTTTCGATTAGATCGAAAAGATATGTAAATCATTAAAATAGCCAAAAACGTGTATATCGCCATAATGATTATTGCCCCGTTTCTATCTCCAATCCCCCATGTAAAAACGACGTAAGGGGACAACATTATTGCAATAATAATAACATACAAAAGGCTAATCCTTGTGGAAACCAAAATGTTCTCTTCCCTTTTTTCTTATATCTTCTTCACCATATAAAAGGTTATAAATTAGGACAAATTAAGCATCTGCTGATTACCCATCTAAACCCGTACTCGGAAGCGCGCGCATACGAATTAGGTTGGTATATCCTTTTTACTAAAAGGGTATACGGATTATATCTCTTTGATATCTTACTGATATCATACTGAAGTCAGACCAAAATCCTGCCAGATTCCTAGTCAAGTTCATTTTTGTGTAGCAAGAATGCCCTTGACTTTCAATTCACAATCACACATCAAGGGCATTCAAGGATTTGTCAAGCCACTATGTCATGCGTGAATTTTTTTGGTTAAAATTTTTCATACGTGTAGGTTACAGTTTGATTTAAAAGTTTTTAGTCTTGAAAACAATCTTTTTTCTGGAAACACAGAGCAAGACAACGATTGCATTCTTTGCTGGGAACAGTCAGCGAGTGAACTTTACCGTTTAATAAGTGAAAATATATCTGATTCGCGTAACCTGTATAATTCGATGGAAGTGATTGATGATGTATGATGTGGTGATTGTTGGTTCTGGTCCTGCAGGTTTAACAGCCGCCATTTACACGAGCAGAGCCGGACTAAAGACTCTTGTTGCCGCCGGAATGCTGTGGGGCGGGCAGCTTATGCTCACAACAGAAGTGGAGAATTTTCCGGGATTCGAAAACGGAATCCTTGGACCAAGACTAATGGAGCAGATGCGGAAGCAGGCTGAACGCTTCGGCGCAGAACTGCTCTTCGAAAACGCCACCTCCGTAGACCTCAACTCCAAGCCCTTCAAAGTAACTGTTGGAAACACGGTTCACGAAGCAAAATCTGTCATCATAGCCGCTGGCGCCTCAGCGAAGTGGCTGGGTCTGGAGAGCGAGGCGCGGCTTAGAGGAAGAGGTGTTTCGGTCTGCGCCACATGTGATGCGCCCTTCTTCAGGAACAGGAAAGTTGTGGTTGTGGGCGGAGGCGACACAGCTTTGGAGGAGGCTTTTGTGCTCGCCAGAGTTGCGAGCGAAGTCAAAGTTATTCACAGAAGGGATGAGCTGCGGGCTTGCAGGTTCCTTCAGGAAAAGGCTTTCGCGAACCCGAAGATAACGTTTGTTTGGAGTAGCAAAGTCACTGAGGTTCTGGGCGAGGAGAGAGTGGAAGGGGTTAAACTGCGGAACGTTGTTTCTGGCGAGGAGTCAGTTCTGGAGTGTGACGCTGTTTTCGTAGCTATCGGTCATAAGCCTAACACAGAAATCTTCAAGGACCAGATAGAACTGGATTCGACAGGTTACATAGCAACCAGAGACGAAACACGAACCAACATAGAGGGCGTCTTCGTTGCAGGCGACGTTGCAGACTACCGTTACCGCCAAGCCATAGCCGCCGCTGGGTCAGGATGCAAAGCCGCCATAGACGCAGAAAAGTATCTGATAGGAACCTGAGAAACGGTTCTCCTGTTCCGTTTTTGCTGTAGGCGTGAACTGAAGGCAGTATTTGACAAAGCTTTTACATTTGATAAGCCCATACATTGGGTTGAACACTTCTCCTAGGCTACGGTAGTGGAGAAACGGGGAAGGAGTCAGCCATGAGCGCACCATCTTACTCGAAAAAACTGGGAATCGTCGGCAAACCAAACACGGGTAAGTCCACGTTCTTCTCTGCTGCAACCCTGATCCCCGTGGACATCGGAAACTACCCCTTCACCACAATCAAACCCAACAAGGGAATAGGCTACCTGAGAACCCCCTGCGTCCACCCCGAATTCAACATCGAAGACAACCCAAAAAACAGCCTCTGCCTAAACGGAATCAGGCTGGTTCCAATCGAGCTGATTGACGTGGCAGGGCTTGTGCCCGGAGCATGGGAAGGACGGGGACTGGGAAACCAGTTCCTAGACGAAATCAGAAGAGCAGATGCGCTACTTCACGTAGTTGACGCTTCAGGCTCAACAGACTGTGAAGGAAGGATGTGCAAAAAGGGCTCACATGACCCCATGGAAGACGTGAAATTTCTTGAAAACGAGATAACCATGTGGATGAACCAGATACTGAAAAA
>Ga0307424_1000686_pt1 | contig 18297 bp, 17 predicted proteins | sample SalMarWE160320MG_FD_202157 | JGI IMG/M metagenome (GOLD analysis project Ga0307424, IMG submission 202157) | Salt marsh sediment microbial communities from the Plum Island Ecosystem LTER, Massachusetts, United States - WE1603-20 | ecosystem: Environmental > Aquatic > Marine > Intertidal zone >... | reverse complement strand
TCGACGCCATCCCGGACTCGCTGCGGGAGGAGCGCACGAGCGACCGCCTGCGGATCGCGGCGGCATCCACCCCGCATCGCGGCCGGCGGAGTGCCGCCGGGGACGACGGCGCCGTCCGCTACGAGCCCGACTGGGACGCGGATCCGGGGATGAACCAGGACGTGCCCCGCTACGTGAAGGGCGAGCGCGTCGTCCACGAGACGTTCGGCTCGGGATCCGTGGTGGAGGTGACGGGCTTCGGCCGTGACCTCAAGGTCACCGTGGACTTCGACAACGTCGGTCGCAAGAGGTTGCTGGTGCGCTACGCCAACCTCGAGAAGGACTGGCCATAGCCACGCCGTCCGGCGGGCCCGCCCGGCGTCCTCACCCACAACCGTCGAACCTCCCGATGTCCTTCTGGGCCTCCGACCTGGAGCCGAAGCTCCTCACGGTCCTGCGCGAGGGTTATCACCGGCACGATCTCCTCAGCGACGCGATGGCGGGCGTCGTGGTGGGCGTCGTCGCGATTCCGCTCGCGATCGCCTTCGCCATCGCCTCGGGCGTGCGGCCCGAGCAGGGGCTGTACACGGCGATCGTCGGGGGCTTCGTGATCTCCCTCCTCAGTGGGAGTCGGGTGCAGATCGGTGGGCCCACCGGCGCGTTCGTCGTGCTCGTCTTCGGCGTGGTCCAGCGGTTCGGCTACGATGGCCTCGTCGTGGCCACCCTCCTGGCCGGCGCCCTCCTGATCGCGATGGGCCTGGCGCGTCTCGGCGCGATCATCCGCTTCATCCCCTATCCGGTCACGGTCGGCTTCACGACCGGCATCGCGCTCATCATCGGCGTGGGCCAGCTCGCCGACGGCGCGGGCCTCGTGCTGACGCGCACCCCCGCCAACTTCGTCGAGCGGGTGATCGTCTACGGGGAGGGCCTCGGGACGACGAACCCGTGGGCCGTCGGCCTGTGTGGGCTCACCGTCGCGGTGGTCCTTCTCTGGGCCCGTGTGCGCTCGCGCATCCCGGGGCCCCTGGTTGCTCTCCTGGTCACGTCGCTGGCGGCCGGCACGCTCCACCTCCCGGTCGAGACGATCGGGTCGCGCTTCGGAGCCATCCCCTCGTCCCTCCCGATGCCCCGCCTGCCCCACGTCGATTTGTCGCTCGTGCCCCAGCTCTTCTCACCGGCGCTGTCGATCGCCCTCCTGGCGGGCATCGAGTCGTTGTTGAGCGCGGTGGTGGCGGACGGGATGACCGGCCGCAAGCATCGGTCCAACGCGGAGCTCGTCGCGCAGGGCGTCGCGAACCTGGCGTCCCCCCTCTTCGGCGGCATCCCCGCGACCGGCGCGATCGCCCGAACGGCCACGAACGTCAAGAACGGGGGGCGGACGCCGGTGGCTGGCATCGTGCACGCGCTCACCGTCCTCCTGGTCCTGTCGCTTCTCGGCCGATGGGTGGCGCTCGTTCCGATGGCGACGCTCGCCGGAATCCTGCTGGTGGTCGCCTACAACATGAGTGAGTGGCGCCTCTTTCTGGGCCTGCTGCGCGGGCCCCGGAGCGACGTCATGGTGCTGCTCAGCACCTTCGCGCTCACGGTACTGGTCGACCTCACCGTGGCGATCCAGGTCGGGGTCGTCCTCGCCGCGCTCCTCTTCATGCGCCGCATGGCCGAGGTGAGCGAGGTGCGTGCGGTCACCGACCAGCTCGGCCAGGCCGAGCGCCTTGGATTCGAGGCGGAGAACCCCGACGTGACGTTACCCGCGGGGACCGAGGTCTTCGAGATCGCGGGCTCGTTCTTCTTCGGCGCGGCGCAACGCTTCAGCGAGGCGCTGGCGGAGATCCAGAGGCAGCCGCGCGTGGTGATCCTGCGTATGCGCGACGTCTTCGCCATGGACGCCACGGGGCTGCGCGCCCTCGAGGAGGTGCACCACCGCTTCCAGAGGCAGGGCGTGACGCTGCTCCTGTCCGGCGTGCGGGCGCAACCCATGATGGTCCTGGTCAGGTCCGGCGCCCTGGAGCGGTTCGGCGAGGACAACGTCCTGGGGTCGTTCAGGGATGCCGTCGAGCGGGCCTGGTCGGTGGCCGGACCACGGGAGGATGTGGAAGGTGCCGAGGGTGCGTGAGGTTCGCGACGCCTACCGGCGGGACCCGCGCGACAGCTTCTTGCGTGTCGTGATCCCCTCGGAGAAACCGGTATCCTCGAGGCGGGGCCAGAAGCGCAGCGGGCGGGAGGGGAGCGGGAAGAACTCGTCCGCCATCTCCATCAGGACCTCGGGATGGTCCGCCGTCCTGTCCGCCAGGGCCAGACGCCGGATCTTCTTCGCCAGCCGCAGGTTGAGCTCCCCCACCGGGTCGAGGGCACCCGCGTGGGAGCCGGACCGGTCGACCAGATACCCGACCACCTGGTCGAACGCCTCGGAGAAGTAACCGTCAACCGTCGCGTCCGGCAGGTCGAAGCGCGAGCTCGCGAGGACACGCTCGAAGATGCGCTGCCACCGGTCGTGCCCCTGGAAGCGGATCATCCCGCGGAAGATCCGCCGGTTCGTCCGGAAGCTGAAGATCGTCCGGCTGAGCACGTCGTCGAACAGCGCATCGGCGTCCGAGTGGTCGTTCTCCATGACCAGGTGACGGGCCTTGCCCAGGAACTCCTCGCCCACGTGCATGTCCATGCGATGTTCCCAGTACGTATGGCCCAGGGCACGGGTGGTGCTGGTGAGCAGGAGCTGCCGGGGCACGAAGACGTTGTGCGCGAGGGTGTCGGCCGCGAGGTGCGCCAGGTACCCGTACCCCACCGCGCGCAACGCCTCCGAGTCGGCTGCGGCCAGGATCTCCTCGCCCACCTCCCAGCTGTGGCAGTGTCGGCCCTCCGGGACGTACTTCTTCGCCAGGGAGATGTCGGCGGCGATCGAGCCGTACAGGAAGTGCAGGGGGTGGAACTCGAGGACGGCGCGGATCGCCGGGGGCACCAGGTACAGCGCGCCCAGCAAGGCCTCGCCCATGGCGATGTGGGTGGCCGGTCCCCACGCGAGGGCGGGTTGGGGGACCAGGAGAAGCCAGCCTCCGGCGACGAGCAGCGCCCCCAGGAACGTGCTCACACGCGCGCTAGCGCACGGGACTACCGGGACCCGCGGCCCGGGGCTCGGCCTCCGCCGCTTCGTCTCCGGACTCCGCCGTCGTCGCCGGTTGCACCCGAGGCCCCTCCGGCTCGGCGGAGGGCGCCGCGTCCCCGCGCGGCCGGCCGATCGTCCGGGTTCCCTCGCGGACCCCCTCCCGCACGCCGCGAACCGTCGCCGCCGTGTCGAGGAAGATGTCCTCGGCCTCCGCCTGTACGACCTCCATCAGCGCGTTGAACTCCTCGATGCGCTCCTCCATGCGGTCGGAGGCCTGGTGGAGACGATCGGTGAGGGCCCTCACGGAGTCCGTCAGGCGCACGACGTCCGTGCGGAGCGCGCTCGTGATGAACTCGACGTTGTCGGAGATCCCCCGGGCCCGGTCGGAGACAGGCCCCAGGTTCTGCCGGACGGCGCCCCGGATCTCCTCGATCGTCCCACGGACCTGCACGAGCACGCGCACCATGGCCACGGCGAGGACCGCGATGGCGAGGGCACCGACCAGCACGGCGACGTCCGACGCCGCCGCCACCGCGCCCCGCACCTGGACGGTGACGACCGTGTCGGCGGCCATGGCCTGGAGGACGGTCAGAGGGAGAAGTTCCATGCAAAAGTGTAACCGGGGCCGGCTGGCGATGAAAAGTCGTGCGCGGCTCGTATCGCCCCGGCGACCGCCAACCGTGTCGCACCGCATCCTCGCGCTCCCGGGCTCACGAATCGTCCGCCGTCTTGCGGCTGGGGGGGGTGGTGTGGCGGATCGCCTCGCGCTCCGCCTTCCTCTCGTCTCCCTCGGCCAGGGCCTCTTCCACGCGCGGCGAGATCTCGCCGGCGCGGCGCAGCAGCCGAACCGTGAGCAGGGGGCCGGCGAGCTCGGAGAGCATCACGCCGATGACGATGATCGTGAAGAGGGTCGCCTCGGCACCGCCTCCGCGCACGGTCAGACCGGGATACATCAGCACGCCCGAGACCGCCATGGCGAGGGAGATCCCTCCCTGGGGCACGAGCCCGAGACCGAGGCGCCGCGGCACGGCGAAGCCGAGGGGGATGGTCGCGACCAGGGCGGCGGTACCGAGCCCCTTGGCCAGCGCCCGCAGAAGCGCGTACCCGACGGCGAGAAGGGCCACGGCGACGGTGGGGGTGCCCAGGAGGGCCCCGGCCAGCAGGAGGAAGGTGAGGTAGACGGGCTTCTCCCACTTCTGGAGCAGCGTGAACACGCGCTGGCGCTCCCGCCCGAAGTTCGCGACAACCGCCCCCATCGTGACGGACACGAACAGCGGCGACAGCCCCCACTGGAGGGCGGCGCCGGCAGCGAACGCGCAGATCCCCAACACGAAGAGGACCAGCTCCTCTCCCGCGGGCCGGCGCCGCACGAGCCAGAGGAAGACGATCGCCATCACCATGCCGAGACCAGCCGCCGCACCCACCAGCGCGAGCTGACCCGCACCGCCCATCACCCCCGGTAGCTCGGGGCGGAAGAGCGCGTAGACTACCTGCAGCGCCGCGATGCCGACCCACGCATCCAGCGACGCCGTGAAGAAGAGCAGGTCGCGCACGTTCCCACGCACGAGAAAGTTCGAGGAGACCATGGCGATTCCGGCGGGCGTCGTAACCGACGCCGTGGCCGCCGCTCCCAGGACGAGGAGCGGGGAAACCTCCCCGGCCAGCCCCAGCGCGGCCAGCACGAGGTACGCTCCGGCCAGGAAGATGCCGAAAGTGAGGAACGCCTGTCCGTAGGCGACGGCGTGATAGGCCGGTGGGAACCGGCGGAGGCTTCCGCGGTCCAGCTGGAGCCCGAAATGGAAGCCGACCCACCCCAGGCCGAGTGCGAGGAAGGGTGACAGCTCGGACGTGGCCTCGGCGGACAGCAGGCCGACGCCCGAGGGTCCCAGGAGGAAGCCGAGGAACAGGAAGTGGATCCCGGTCCGGAAGAACAGCCGCGGCCCCGGAGGAACGCGCTCCGTCGAGAAGGAGAAGCGGGCCCCCAGCAGCGCCAGGAAGATGAGGACGAGGGTGCCGACGAGAGGGTCCATGAGAGGGCCGCCGACCTCAGATCGGACTTTCCGCGTCCCCCAGCTCCGGCGCGAGCCCCACCACCCTGTCGACCGGGAGCACGAAGACGATCCCGGTGGCCGGAGCGGTGAGGTTCCCGCAGATCTCCTGCAGCAGTTCGACGGCCGAATCCACGAGATCGTCTGGCACCACGCTGAAGATCGTACGGTTCTGGGGTCTCGAGCCGGAGATCAAGGTCTGCAGGCCGGCGAAGATCGGGATGTCGTGGGAAAGGAGCCGGCCCATGCCTTCGCTGTTCAGGATCGTCGCCCCCGTCACCCCGATCTCCAGAAAGCCGGAGAGGATCTCGTCGAGCTTCTCCGGGTCGTTGATGACCGCCACGAGAAGCCGCATCGGCGGCGCGGTCATACGTGCTGAGCGTCGACCGACTGGATGATCTCGATGACTTTCCGCTCGTCGGGAGCCGCCTCCAGGCTGTCGATGAAGCCCTCGTGGCGCACCAACCTGCAGATCCTCGCGAGCAGCTTCACGTGCTCGCGCTCCAGCCCCGGAGGAGAGAGCAGCACGAAGAAGACGCGCACCGGATCCTGCTCGCCGCCGCCGAAAGCGATGGGCTCGTTTCCGGCCAGCGCCACGCCGATGACCGGCGCCTCCAGCCCCGGCACCGTGGCGTGCGGAATGGCCAGCCCCGCTCCCATGACCGTGGGATGGAGCCGCTCGCGCTCCATCAGCTTCTCCTCGATGACGTCGCCCGGTCCGACGCCTGCCTCTCCGGCGCGGGTGGAGACCTCATGGACCACGCCTCGCACGCCCGCGGACTCCAGGCGGAGGAGGACGAAGTCGTCGCGAAGGAACTCTCGTAGGCGCATGGGGAGCCGGGGCGTGGGGGGAGCCGCTGTCGCGATTGTAGATCCGGCTCCTGGGGGGGTCAAGGTCGCCGGAAGGTGCCCGGCATGCGACGCGCATCGCGTCGACGGCGGAACGGTTCGGTCGGCCTTCGGCGCGGGGCCCGTGCACCGGGGGAGAGGGCGCAGGCGGGTCGGGGCGGTCGGGGAGCCCCCCAACAGATCGGTTGCTGCTCGAGGTGGAATCGGAATATCTTCGGGGACCCATGGCCGGGAGTACGACCGAGACGCTCGCCTCACCGGCCCAACCTCGGGATCATCCCGCCGACAAGGCTCGCATGGCGACCTTCCTGGTCGAGGGCGGACACCGGTTGTCCGGCCGGATCCGCCCGGCAGGCAACAAGAACGCCGCGCTTCCCTGCCTGGCTGCGACCGTGCTCGCGACCGAGCCGGTCACGCTGGAGAACGTGCCCCGCATCCGTGACGTGGAGACCTTCCTCGAGATCGTCGTGTCGCTGGGTGCGGAGGTGACCTGGGACGACGACAACGAAGTCACGGTGGACCCGCGGGGCATCGAGGTGGATACGATCGACCGCGGGCTGGCGGAGCGCATCCGAGCCTCGCTGCTGTTGGCGGGGCCGTTGTTGGCGCGCTTCGGTCATGTGGAGCTGCCGCCCCCGGGTGGTGACGTCATCGGACGTCGTCGGATGGACACGCACTTCCTCGCCTTCGAGGCCCTGGGTGCGGAGGTGACGCTGAACGGCGGCTTCACGATCCGGGCGCGTGCGCTCAAAGGTGCCGATGTCTTCCTTGATGAGCCGTCGGTGACCGGGACCGAGAACGCCGTCATGGCGTCGGTGCGCGCGAGCGGGGTCACACGGATCCGCAATGCTGCCGCGGAGCCCCACGTGCAGGATCTCTGTCGGATGCTCGTCGCGATGGGTGCGCGGATCGACGGCATCGGGACGCACATCCTGGAGATCGAGGGGGTCCGGGAGCTGAAGGGCGCGCGGTACCGGATCGGCGCCGACCACATAGAAACCGGCTCCTTCATCGGACTCGCCGCGGTGACAGGGAGCGACATCGTGATCGAGAACGCGCCTCTCGATCATCTGGATTCCACGCTGATCGGCTTCCGGCGGCTGGGGGTGACCTGCACCCCCGACGGAGCGGATCTCAGGGTGCACGGAGCCGCGGAGCACGTGATCCGACAGGAGGCGTTCGGGCACGTCCCCAAGATCGACGACGGGCCGTGGCCCGCGTTCCCCGCAGACCTCACGTCCATCGCGCTCGTCACGGCGACGCAATGCCGCGGGACCGTATTGATCCACGAGAAGATGTTCGAGTCCCGGATGTACTTCACGGACAAGTTGGTGGGGCTGGGGGCGTCCATCATCCTGTGCGACCCCCACCGGGCGGTGGTCGTCGGGCCCACCCGACTCACGGGGGGCGTCGTCGAGAGCCCGGACATCCGTGCGGGGATGGCGCTGCTGATCGCGGCGCTCGGGGCCGAGGGGACGAGCCGTATCAAGAACATCCGTCAGATCGAGCGGGGGTACGAACGTATCGACGAGCGCCTGTGCGCCCTGGGCGCCCGGGTGGAGCGGGTCGACTGACGCCGGTGGTGTGGTTTGAACCTTGCCACGGCGGCGGACGTAGAGGGAGGCTGGAACGCGCCGTCGGCGCGCCACGTATCGAGTGACACCGGAAGGGTGGACCATGACCGAGGACAAGAAGAGTGCCCGAGCCAAGGTGTCCGACGGGATCCGGCAGGGAATCGGGGTCCTTTCCGCGTTCAAGGACGCGCTGGAAGAGACGATCAACGAAGCCCGTGAGCGCGGCGACCTGTCCTCCGAGCGCGCCAAGGAGGTCATGAAGAACGCCCTCCACAAGGCGCAGGAGGCGGCCGGGGGGGCGCGGGAGCGGTTGGATTTCGTCAGCCAGCGGGAATTCGACACGCTGAGCGAGGCCGTCGAGCGGCTCCAGGAGCGCGTCAGCGACCTGGAGGCCAGGCTCGGTGGTCGGGAGAGCGCGTCGGACCCAGAGGGAACCGACCAGCGGGAAGCGACGTAGGATCGGTCCGCCGCCCGGCCGCAGATTTCGGGGACCCCGTGACCTCCCTTGAGGGAGGCGGGGTCCTCGTCTATATTCGGGCACCGGCAGAGTCGCCCGGCGGGGCGGCCATTTGCGAAGTGGGGGAGTTGGTGGCCCCCGCTTTTTTATTCGGGTACGGCTTGTGTTACGGGGTGTTTGAGGAGGCGCGGGATGAGGTCCATCCCCGAGATCGAGCGCGAACTGGAGTCCCGTGTCGAGGGGTTGGGTTTCGAGCTCGTCGACGTCCGGTGGGGAGGGGGGTCGCGTCGTCCGGCCCTCCGGGTCCGCATCGATCGTCCCGGCTCGACGCCCGGACACGGTGTCACCGTGGGGGAGTGTGCCACAGTGAGTCGGGCGCTGGAGCCCTGGCTGGACGCCCGGGAGGATCTGCCGGAGCGCTACGTGCTGGAGGTCTCGTCGCCGGGGGTGGATCGCCCGCTGCTCCGGGACAGGGACTACGAGCGCTTTCGTGGGGAGCGCGTGGCCGTGAAGGGGCACGACATCCTCGCCGGGCGGGCCCGGAGGCTCGAGGGAGAGCTTCTCGGCCTCGAGGGAGTGGAGGGGGCGGCGGTAGTGATGCTGCGGTTGCCGAATGGTGACGAGGTGCGCATTCCGCGAGACGAGATCGCGGGTGCAAACCTCGTTTTCACGTGGAAGTGAGAGGGGAACGATGGCCAACGCCGCCCAGATCGTAGCGGCCTTCAGGGACGTGGCTTCGACGAAGAGCCTGTCCCCGGAGGAGATGAACGATCTCGTCAAGGACGGGATCCTGGCGGGCCTGGCGCGCATCCACGGTCCGAACGTCCAGGCCGAGATCTCGATCGACGAGGACACGGGGGAGTTCGAGATCGTCGTGCTGCGCCGGGTGGTCGACGACGTGGAGGACCCATCCTGCGAGATCGCGCTCGAGGAGGCGCGCTGGGACGATCCCACCTACGAGGTGGGCGACGTCATGGAGATCCCGGTGAACTTCGCCGAGTTCGGGCGCAACGCCGTGATGGCCGTGAAGCAGCGCATCGTGCAGCGGGTGCGCGAGAACGAGCGTGACCGCATCCGCGACGAGTTCGCGGACCGTGTGGGGGAGCTCCTCTCGGGCGAGCTGCAGCAGATCGAGCGCGGCAAGCTGGTGGTCATGCTGAACCGCCAGAAGGACGCGGACGCGATCATTCCCTGGAAGGAGCAGAATCCCCGCGAGCGGTTCCGGCAGGGGGATCCGATCCGGGCCGTTCTGAAGAAGGTCGAGGAGACGCCCAAGGGACCGCGCCTCATCCTGTCCCGGGCCGACCCACTCTTCGTGGCGGCGCTCTTCAAGCTCGAGGTTCCCGAGATCTACCAAGGCATCGTCGAGATCAAGGAGATCGCGCGCGAGGTGGGCGGCCGGACCAAGATCGCCGTGTACAGCCGGGACGACTCGATCGACCCCGTTGGCGCGTGCGTCGGCCTGAAGGGCTCACGTGTGCAGGCGGTCGTGTCTGAGCTCGGTGGCGAGCGCATCGACATCGTGCCGTGGCACCCCGATACGGAGGTGTTCGCCCGTCGGGCCCTGGCGCCCGCGAGGGTCGCCAAGGTACTCAGCGACACCTCCCGGCAGGTCATCACCGCGATCGTGGACGAGGATCAGCTGTCGTTGGCGATTGGGCGCAACGGACAGAACGTGCGCCTGGCTTCGCAGCTCATCGGCTGGCAGATCGACCTCTACGGGTCGCGCGAATGGCTCGAGAAGGGCGCCGACCTCTCCCTCTTCGCAGGGGGACCCGAGGAGCACTACGAGACCGCGGATTTCCCGCTTTCCGAGTTGGATCTCGACGAGTCAACCCTGGCGTCGCTCGCCACCGCCAAATATGATACTTTTCTCCAGATCATCGACCTGGAACGCGCGGATTTCCTCGCGATTCCGGGGATCGGGGAGGCCGAGACGGATCGCCTCCTCCAGTTGATCGACGAGCTCACGGTGGTGGAGGGCGAAGGCCAGGCGCCCGCCGGGGCCGGAGAGGCAGGCTCGCTCTTCGGGCTCGGGGGGGAGCCACCCTCCGGCGAGGCGGACGCGGGCGAGGGTGGCGAGGAGGCCGACGATGAAGGGAAGCGGGAGGGCTGACGTCCTCCGGCTTCTGGGCCTGGCGCGCCGGGCGGGTGCCGTCGTGCCGGGGACCACTCCGGCGCGCCGAGCCGTCCTCCGGGGCGAGGCCCGGCTGATTTTGATGGCTGGTGACGCCTCGAGCGTCCAGTTGGACAAGATACGAAGTGCGTTGAGGAACCGGCCGATCCCCCAGGGTACCCTGGGGGATCGCGCCACGTTGGGCGCTGCCGTGGGACGGAGTCGGACCTCCGTGCTCGCGGTGACGTCGGCGTCGTTCGCCGATCGTCTCCAGCAGATGCTGGAGCTCGGCGGCGGCGCGAAGTCGGAAGCAGCGGAGGAAGAGCGATAGCATGCGGGTCATCGAGCTAGCCCAGGACCTCAAGGTCGACACAGAGGCCCTCATCCACCTCCTGAGGGAGATGGGGATTCCCGTCTCCGACGAGGAGGCGACCATCACCAACGGCCAGGTGGCGAAGGTGCTGGCGCGGGTGGAGCGTGAACGGCGTGCCGGCCACAAGGATCCGGCCGCGGCCATCCAGGCCGCGCTGGAGGAGGCGTCGTCCGGGCCCCGTCGTCGCCGCCGCCGCAAGACCGCCCCCAAACCGGAGCCCGAGCCCGAGGAGGACCTCGAGGCGACCGAGGCCGTCGCCGAAACCGAGGCCGAGGAAGGCGAGGAGGCCGACGAGGAGCCCGAGGAGGCCGAGGAAGAGGTCGACGCGTCGACCGTCGAAGCCGAGTGGGAGGAGGAGGAGGAGGAGGAGGACGAAGAGGAAGAGGAGGAGGAAGACGAGAAAGAAGAGCTCCCGGCCCAGGAGCCGGAGCCGGATGCCGAGGAGGAAGTCCCCGCGGAGACCGTCGAGGTGGACGCCGACGAGGCGCCTGCGGAGGCGAGCGAGGGGATCCCCGAAGAGGAGGCGGCCCCAGAGACGGAACCGGAGGTGCTCACGCCTCGGCCCAGGTCGGCCGGAAAGCCGGAGCCCGTGCGGCGAGGCCAGCCCGAGGGGCCAGTTCGGAGCATCCGCAGGCCTGCGCCCGCGCCCGCGGCCAGCGCCGGCCCGGGAGGGCAGGTGCGCATCCAGGCCGAGGGCTATACGCCCGACGGCCGGAAGAAGGAGCGCGAACGTGGCAAGAAGGGAAAGAAGCGCCAGAGGGTCGACCAGGACGCGGTCCAGGAGAACATCCAGCGTGTCATGGCCGAGCTGAAGGGCGGCGGAGGCAAGAAGAAGCGCCGTAAGGGTCAGTCCAGGGAGGAGACCGAGGCCCAGCAGGAGGAGCAGCGGCAGGAGCGGGAGCGGGAGGCGCGCACGGTGCGCGTGAACGAGTTCCTCACCGTCGCGGAGCTGGCCGAGCTCATGGACGTCTCCTCCACGGAGATCATCGGATCGGCCTTCAAGAACGTCGGGCTGCTGGTCACGATCAACCAACGTCTCGACTTCGACCAGATCGAGATGCTTCTCGACGAGTTCGGCTTCACGGCCGTGCGGGAGGAGGAGTATTCCGCCGACGCCGAGGAGGAGGAGGAGGAGGACGCTCCGGAGACGCTGAAGCCCCGTCCACCGGTGGTCACGGTCATGGGGCACGTCGACCACGGCAAGACGCTGCTGCTGGACCGCATCCGGAAGACGAACGTGGTGGCGGGCGAGGCCGGGGGCATCACCCAGCACATCGGCGCGTACCACGTCCGGCTTCCCGACCAGCGGAGCATCACCTTCCTCGACACGCCCGGCCACGCGGCCTTCACGGCCATGCGGGCGCGTGGCGCAGACGTCACGGACGTGGTCATCCTGATCGTCGCGGCGGACGACTCGGTCATGCCGCAGACCGTCGAGGCCATCAGCCACGCGCGCAACGCGGGCGTTCCGATCATCGTCGCGATCAACAAGATCGACCTTCCGGCCGCGAATCCGGGCAAGGTGAAGCAGGAGCTGCTCCAGCATTCGGTCCAGACCGAGGACTTCGGCGGGGACGTGCTGGCCGCGGAGATCTCGGCCAAGACCGGGGCCGGCATCGACGACCTTCTCGAGAAGGTGCTCCTGCAGGCGGAGATCCTCGAGCTCAAGGCCAACCCGGACCGGGAGGCCCAGGGCACGGTCGTTGAGGCTCAGCTCGACGTCGGGAAGGGCCCGGTGGTCTCGACGCTCGTGCAGCGGGGCACGCTTCACGTGGGCGACTCCTTCCTGTGCGGGAAATACGACGGACGGGTCCGGGCCCTGCTCGACGAGCGGGGCAACGCCATCGACGAGGTCGGTCCGGGCATGCCGGCGCAGGTCCTCGGCTCTTCCGGCGTACCGCAGGCCGGCGACGTCTTCCAGGTCATGGACTCCGACCGCGCTGCCGAGATCGCGCAGGCGCGGCAGCGCCTCGACCGGGAGAAGCAGCTGCGCATCCGAGAGCGCGGCTTCAAGCTGGGCGACTTCTCCAAGCTCGTGGCGGAAGGACGGACCGCGACGCTGCCGCTGGTCATCAAGGGCGACGTGGACGGCTCGGTTCAGGCCGTGGCGGACTCCCTGGAGCAGTTGGGGACGGACGAAGTGCAGGTGGAGATCATCCACCGGGGCGTCGGGGCGATCAACGAATCGGACGTGCTGCTCGCTCAGACGGCTGGGGCCGTGATCATCGGCTTCCGGGTGCGCCCCCAGACCGCGGCCCGGGTGGAGGCCGAGCGCTCCGAGGTGGACATCCAGGTCTACGACGTCATCTACGAGGCGGTGGACGACGTGCGCGCGGCGCTCGAGGGCATGCTGTCACCAGAGGAGAAGGAGACCGTGCTCGGTGCCGCGGAAGTCCGCGAGACCTTCCGCATCAGCAAGGTGGGAACCATCGCAGGCTGCTACGTCACCGACGGGCGGATCGATCGCAAGGGGCGGTCCCGCGTCATCCGCGACGGGATCGTGGTCTACGATGGGGAGCTGTCGTCCCTCAAGCGGTTCAAGGACGATGTCCGCGAAGTGCGAGAGGGTTACGAGTGCGGGATCGGCATCGCCAACTTCAACGACATCAAGGTCCGCGACGTCATCGAATGCTACTCGGTGGAGGAGGTTGCCAGGACGCTCGCCGGCACCGCCTGAGCCGTGCACGGGCGCGGCCTGCTGGCGCCCCCGTCGGAGTCCTGCCCATGATCGTCGCCTGGCAGACGTGGCAGCTCGCGCTGCCCGGGTGCGCTTCCCTGAAGGAGAAGCGCACGGTGGTCCGCTCGTTGAAGGATCGGCTGAGGAGTCGCTTTCGTCTCTCCGTGGCGGAGACCGGCCACCAGGACGTGCTGAGCCGCGCCGAGATCTCCGTGGCGCTCGTCGCGACCGACCGGCGCTTCGCGGAGAGCGTGTTGGACAAGGCCGATCGCATGGTCCACGAGAACGGGCGCGCGGTCGTGGTGGAGCAGCGCCGCGACTTCCAATGAAGAACCCCCCGGACGGCCGATGCCCTCGAAGCGACTCGCACGCCTGAACGAGCAACTGAAGCGGGAGATCGCGGGCCTCCTCCGCAAGGAGGTTCGCGACCCCCGCGTCGGATCCGTGTCGGTGACCGGCGTGGAAGTGGCGGCGGACCTGGCGTCCGCACGGGTGTGGGTGCGTAGCATGGGCACCGATGCCGAGCGGGCTGAGTCGCTTGAGGGCCTGGAGGCCGCCGCACCCTTCCTCAGGCGAACGTTGGGGCGGTCTCTCCACGTGCGCAGGGTCCCGGAGCTCCGTTTCCAGGAGGACCGCTCCCTGCGGGAGGCCGAGCGCATCGAGCGCATCCTGCACGAGGTGCTCCCCGAGGAGGGCGCGGACGCGGACCCTGAGGATGCGCCCACGGACCCGGAGCCCGAGGCGTGAGCGCCGTCGCTCGGGACGCCGTCCTTCCCCTGGACAAGCCGGAGGGACCGACGTCGCACGACGTGGTGGCCGTGGTGCGGCGAGCCCTGGGGGAGCGGCGGGTCGGCCACACCGGCACCCTGGACCCCTTCGCGTCCGGACTGCTCCTCGTGTGCGTGGGCCGCGCCACCCGACTGGCCCAGTACCTGTCCGGGATGGACAAGACCTACGAGGCGACCGCACGCCTGGGGGTCGCGACGGACACGGAGGATCGGGAGGGGGAGGTGGTCGGCGAGTCGGAGGGCTGGCGGGGGGTCACGGTGGCGGAGGTGGATGCCGCGCTGGACGGGCTGCGGGGCGACATCCTCCAGCGTCCTCCGCGCTTCAGCGCGAAGAAGATCGAGGGTGAGGCGGCGCACCGCCGCGCACGCCGGGGCGAGGACGTGCGCCTCGAGAGCGTGCCGGTGACGGTCCACGAGCTCGTCCTGACCTCGTTCGAGCCGCCGGACGTGGGTGTCCGCGTGCGCTGCTCGAGCGGGACGTACGTCCGCTCGCTCGCCAGGGATCTGGGGGAGGCACTCGGCGTGGGGGCACACCTCACCCGCCTTCGCCGGACCGCGGTGGGCTCCTTCGGCGTGGACGACGCGTTGGCCCCGGACGATCTGGACGACCAGGCGCGGGTGGCCGCGGCGTGGATCGACCCCCTGCGGGCGCTCGGCCACCTGCCGAGGGTCGACGTGGACGGTGCGGCCGTGGCGGATCTGGGTCACGGGCGCGCGATCCCCGTGGAGGGGATCGCGGACGGAGGCCCGGCCACCGCGGCGCACGAGGGCACCCTCGTCGCAGTGGGCGAGGTACGCGACGCGACCTTCCGGCCGCGCAGGGTCTTCGCCCATGGCTGACGGCGCCGTGCGGTGGGCCTACGAGCCAGGAATCCCGGACGGGCGCGGCACGGTAGTCACCGTGGGCACGTTCGACGGCGTGCACAGGGGCCACTGGGCGGTGCTGCAGGAGATCCGCCGGCGCGCGAACGCGACGGGCCGAAGCAGCGTGCTGGTGACCTTCGATCCCCACCCTCTGCGCATCGTCCGGCCGGAGCACGCGCCTCCGCTGCTGACCACCCCGGTGGAGAAGAAGGAGATCCTGGCGGAGAGCGGACTCGACTACGCGGTGTTCATCTCCTTCACGGAGACGCTGTCGCGCTACGAGCCGCGACGCTTCGTGGAGGAAGTGCTGGTCGGCCGGATGGGTGTCTCCGAGCTGGTGATCGGCTACGACCACGGCTTCGGACGTGACCGCTCGGGCGACGCGGAGACGCTGCGCACGATCGGAAACGAGATGGGCTTCGCCGTGGACGTCGTTCCGCCGGTGGCGAGCGACGGCGACGCCGTGTCCTCGTCCCGCATCCGCCGCGCCGTGTCGGCGGCACGCATGGGAGAAGCCCGTGCGGCGCTCGGGAGGCCGTACTCGCTCCGTGGCGTCGTGGTGCGCGGGGACGGACGCGGACGGCACCTCGGCTTTCCGACTGCCAACCTCAAGGTGTCCAACGCCGACAAGCTCATCCCGCCGCCCGGCATCTACGCGGTGCAGGGAGTGCTCCGCTCCGGCCCGCACCCCGGTGCACTCCATGTGGGTCCCCGCCCGACCTTCAAGGGCTCGCCGCCCACGATCGAGCTCCACCTGATGGACTTCGAACAGGATCTGTACGGCGAGGAGGTCCGGGTCGACTTCATCGAGTTCCTGCGCGAGGTGCAACCGTTCAGCACCACCGGGGCGCTCGTCGACCAGATCCGTGAGGACGTCGAGGTGGCCCGCGCTGTTCTGGACCGGGAGCCCTGATTCAGCTAACTTCTCAGGCTGAGTTCACAAAGCGCAGCTTCCCTTGCAGCGTAGACTCTCGAGGAGGCCGACGGCCGATGCCGATCGCGAAGGAAGAAGTCATCAGGAAGCACCAGCTCCACGACGGGGACCGCGGCAGCGCCCCCGTACAGATCGCGCTCCTTACCGCGCGCATCGACGACCTGCGGAGCCATTTCGACAAGCACAAGAAGGATCACCACAGCCGCCGCGGCCTCCTGAAGATGGTGGGCCGGCGCCGGCGGCTGCTCGAGTATCTGCGGCGCACGGACATCGAACGCTACCGCGGGCTCATCGCGGATCTCGGTCTCCGCCACTAGAGAGGTGTCGCCGTTCGTGACCCCCACGGCGCCCGCGTGCCGATGAAGACCCGCCTCCGGGAGTCGGGCTCGTCGGTCGCTTCGCGGCCGCGCCGGAATCGCGAGTGGCAAATCGAGGGCGGCGGTCGTCTACGGGACGATCGCCGCCCATCCCGTTGCCGGAGGCGCGTAGCCTCGGACGAGAGACGGCCTCAACCCATGACTCGGCTGCAGCACGGGCCGCGCGCAAGCGTGCCCCCGGCGGCGGTCGCTCTCTCTTCCGGTACCACGAAGTCCTGCGGCACGACGTTCCGAGGACTCCATAGAGGGGTCCAAAACCGAAGTGAGAGAGAAGAAAGATGATCCAGAGAATGGAGCGCCAGTTCGCCGGAAGGACGCTGTCGCTCGAGATCGGCCGCATGGCCAAGCTGGCACACGGCTCGTGCCTGGTGCAGTACGGCGACACCGTCGTCCTGTGCACCGCAGTCGTCGACGACAAGCCGACGCACCTCCCCTTCTTCCCCCTGACGGTGGAATACCGGGAGAAGACGTACGCCGCGGGCAAGATCCCGGGTGGCTTCTTCAAGCGTGAGGGCCGCCCCGGAGAGAACGAGATCCTGTCCGCCCGGCAGATCGACCGGCCCATGCGGCCGCTGTTCCCCGACGGGTTCATGTACGAGACGCAGATCGCCTGCTTCATCCTGTCGGCGGACCAGGAGAACAACGCGGACGTCCTGGGCGTGATCGGCGCTTCCGTCGCGCTCAACATGTCCAAGATCCCGTTCAACCATCCCGTGGCGGCGGTGCGCATCGGTCGCATCAAGGACACGTGGATCCTGAATCCGACCTTCGAGCAGCTCGAGTACTCGGACCTCGACATCACCGTCGCGGGCACCAAGGACGCGATCCTGATGGTCGAGGGCGGCGCGATCGAGGTCCCGGAGCAGGACATCCTCGAGGGCCTCCAGGTCGCGCACGAGGGGATCCGTGAGCTGTGCGCGATTCAGGAGGAGCTTCTCGTCGATCTGCGCGTGCCGGACATGGACTGGACGCCGACGCTTCCGTCGGCGGATCTGAAGACGAAGGTCGAGGACCTGGCGGCCTCGCGGGTGGAGGAGGCCCTGGGCCTGGTGGACAAGCAGGAGCGCCAGCAGGCGATGGCGGCGCTCAAGGAGAACGTCGTCGGCCAGCTCGTGGACGAGGACGACGAGTGGCTCGAGCACGAGAAGGACGTGGGCGTGATCCTGCGCGGCATCGAGAAGAGGACGATGCGTGAGCAGATCCTCTCGAAGGGGGAGCGCGCGGACGGGCGCGGCGTCGACGACATCCGCCCCATCACTTGCGAGGTGGGCGTGCTGCCGCGTACGCACGGCTCGGCGCTCTTCACCCGGGGCCAGACGCAGGCCCTGGCCGTGGTCACGCTCGGCACCACCCGGGACGAGCAGAGGATCGACTCGATCGACTCTCGCGAAGAGGTCACCAAGTCGTTCATGCTGCACTACAACTTCCCTCCCTTCTCGGTCGGGGAGGCGCGTCCCTTCCGGGGAACTTCCCGCCGCGAGATCGGACACGGGAACCTGGCGGAGCGGGCCATCCAGCCGCTACTCCCGGCGTACGAGGACTTCCCGTACACGATCCGGATCGTCTCCGACATCCTGGAGTCGAACGGATCGTCGTCCATGGCCACGGTGTGCGGATCGTCGCTGTCGCTCATGGACGCCGGTGTGCCGACCAAAGCCGCCTGCGCCGGCGTGGCGATGGGGCTCATCAAGGAAGGGGACCGCGTCGCGGTCCTCACCGACATCCTCGGCCTCGAGGACGCGCTCGGGGACATGGACTTCAAGGTTGCCGGCACCCGCAAGGGCGTGACCTCGATCCAGATGGACATCAAGATCGAGGGACTCGACGTCGGGATCATGAAGGAGGCGCTGGAGCGCGCCCACAAGGGGCGGATGCACATCCTGGACCTCATGGACCAGGCCCTCTCCGAGCCGCGCCACGAGCTGTCGGACTACGCGCCCAGGATCATCTCGATCCAGATCAACCCCGAGAAGATCGGCGAGATCATCGGCCCGAAGGGGAAGACGATCCGGGCGATCCAGGACGAATCCGGGGCGACGATCGACATCGACGATTCCGGGCTGGTCAAGATCGCGGCTGTGTCCGGCGAGGCCGGTGCGCGCGCCCGCGAGATGATCGAGGCGATCTGCCAGGAGCCCGAGGTCGGCCGGATCTACGAGGG
>Ga0307424_1000684_pt1 | contig 18335 bp, 17 predicted proteins | sample SalMarWE160320MG_FD_202157 | JGI IMG/M metagenome (GOLD analysis project Ga0307424, IMG submission 202157) | Salt marsh sediment microbial communities from the Plum Island Ecosystem LTER, Massachusetts, United States - WE1603-20 | ecosystem: Environmental > Aquatic > Marine > Intertidal zone >... | reverse complement strand
CCTAACTTTGATGTAGACTGCCTAATCGCGGCATTTCTAATACTGTATTATGACATGCGAAATGGTTTTATGTTGCGATTTTGCAGCCTAATCCATCACATAATCGGATTAGACTGCGTTAGTGCGGTATAAAAAACTTGACATTATGTAAAAAAACCTGTAAGAAAACCTGTAAAGAGAGCGTGCTTGATAGCGGCGCTCTTGATGGTGAATCTGAGTTTTGCTTAAAGAACATCGCAATATCATCCATCATTAAGGATTTTAATTCATTTTTTATTATCTTAGAATAAGGAGGATAAAATGGTCAAGCCAAAACTTCTGGATCAAGTACGGGCGGCTGTACGGGTGAGACATCTCAGTTATAGAACCGAGCAAGCCTATGTGGACTGGATCAAGAGGTTTATCCTTTTTCATAAAAAGCGACATCCGAATGACATGGATGAAACCTATATAAGCGAATTTCTTACGTTTTTAGCCGTCAAAAGGAATGTTGCCGCGTCCACACAGAATCAGGCACTGAGCGCAATTCTATTCCTTTACCGACATGTGCTTAAGAAGGAGGTCGGATGGGTGGATAATGTGGAGCGTGCGAAAAAGCCCTCAAGATTGCCGGTTGTTTTCACGAGGGATGAGGCCAAGGCGATTCTTGTACGGGTAGAGGGCGCGAAATGGCTTATGGTGAGCCTGCTATACGGCTCCGGCCTGAGATTGATGGAGTGTCTTCGTCTTCGAGTAAAGGATATCGATTTTGAATATAATCAGATTGTTGTAAGAGATGGCAAAGGGCAGAAGGATCGTGTAACCATGTTACCAACATCCTTGAAGAACTCGTTTATAAAACATCTCGAAAAAGTGAAAGCAATCCACGACGGAGATTTAAAAGCAGGTTTTGGCAGGGTTCACCTCCCTTTTGCCTTAACAAGGAAATATCCTAATGCCGATCGTGAATGGGCATGGCAGTATGCATTCCCTGCGTCAACGCGCTGCAACGACCCGAGGTCTGGAAAAGTATTGAGACATCATTTGCATGAATCAGCTTTGCAGCGTGCGGTCAAAACCGCAATGCAGGCAGCCGGCATTGCCAAGCATGGCAGCTGCCATACATTCCGCCACTCATTTGCTACGCATCTATTGGAAGACGGCTATGACATTCGCACAGTTCAGGAACTCCTGGGCCATAAGGACGTTTCAACGACCATGATTTACACCCATGTTCTCAATAAAGGAGGAAAAGCGGTCAAAAGTCCACTGGATTAGAAAGGAAAGGCATGGTATCTTTCCAAGATAGCACCGTTTTTCTAAAACAGATTGATGCACACAGGGGATCAACTCAAAGTTGGAACCAAATGACGCTTCTAACAGGTCTTTCAGCCTTCGCGATTACCAGCGTGAATGTTTGACTGCCATCAGGGAACGCTACTTAGCCGGGGTGCGGCGACAGCTCACGTGCCTTCCTACAGGGTCTGGAAAGACCGTTGTCTTTGCCGAATTTCCCAATTACTTTCGGATGAAGAAACAGATGTTAGTGCTGGCCCACCGTGCCGAACTTCTCGATCAGGCCTGCGATAAGCTGAGGCGGGCGAATCCTGATCTGCGTGTTGAGATCGAACAGGCAGGGCGGATTGCCGATCCTAACAGTCATGTGGTGGTGGCGAGTGTCCCCACTTTGGGTCGAAAGGATTCCAGCCGTCTTTCCCGTCTCGATCCGGATCGGTTCTTCCTGATCGTGGTGGATGAGGCGCATCACGCCACTGCCAAAACCTACCGAAGAATTCTCAAGTATTTCGGAGTTTTTGAACCGGATACGCCCAAGTTGGTTGTGGGCTTTACTGCGACCCCCAAACGCGGCGATGGGGAAGGGCTCGACGAGGTCTTCGAGGAGATCGTTTTTTCGCGCACACTTCCTGAAATGATCGGCGCGGGTTATCTTGCACCGGTGGCGGGATTTCGGGTAGAGACTGATGTTGATCTATCCCGGGTCAAGATCCATATGGGTGACTTTGTCGTTTCCCACCTGTCACAGGCTGTGAATGTCGAGCAGCGCAACCGCCTTGTGGTCGATGTATTCCGCTCTCGTCTCAAAGAAAGACAGACCCTCTGCTTTTGTGTGGATGTGGCCCATGCACACTCCCTTGCCAAGGCGTTTAATGCCGAGGGCATCCCCGCGGGCGCTGTAACCGGTGATATGGACCATTCAGAGCGAACAAAAATCCTGACCGACTTTCGCAGGAGCAGGATTCGCGTCCTCGCAAACTGCATGGTACTTACCGAGGGCTATGACGAGCCCTCTGTGGAGGGGATTATCCTGGCGCGCCCGACCAAATCCACACTCCTCTATACACAGATGATCGGCAGGGGAACAAGGCTCCATCCAGGGAAGGAGAACGTAACCGTCATTGACATAGTGGATGCGACCCGCGAACACAGCCTCACTACACTCCCGGGTCTTTTCGGCCTTTCAGGGGAGTTTGACCTTGAGGGACATACTGCGGACGAAGTGCAGAGGGCCTTAGGCTGGGCGGAAAGGTACCGTCCCTGGGTTCCGGTCAGTGAGGCGAGATCTCTCTCAGACCTGCGGTATCGGTGCAAACGGATCAACCTTCTTGATCTGAAGACCCCTTCGGAGTTATCAGGGTTCTCCCGGTTTGCCTGGGTCGGCACCGGCAAGGGGATTTATCGCTTGGGTCTGGCAGGGGGGAGGGCAATTCTAATTGCGCATACGATTTTGGGAGAATGCGAGGCTGTGCTGAGCGATCGGGGGCGGGAGATCCCCCTGTTGCGCAGGAGAGACCTCAAGGAGGCCGTTATGGGCGCTGAAAAACATGTCAGGAAAAATCTGCCCGGGTCTGTTGGGCTGGTCATGAGGAATACGCGCTGGCGACGCCAGCCGGCCACAGCAAAACAGATAAGCGTACTCAGTAGCAAGAAGCTTGACGTGCCAGAGGGACTGACCAAGGGGCAGGCCAGCCATTTGATCGGGATGCTGTCATGACATCAAAAATATCTGCTTGCCTTTCCCTTTTCTCGAAGCTTTCCACGCAGAACCAAAAGGGTTTGGTTCCTGTCCTCAATATTCAGGGCCTGCTCCAGACTCCCTGCGTCGATATTCATATTGATCGCTTCTTTGGTCAAACGGAGGCCCATCGGATTTTTGCCGTTCATTGTACGGGCTAACTCCATGGCTGTCTCCATGAGCTGATCGCGCTCCACCAACCGGCTGACAAGGCCTAAGGACATTGCTTCCTCAGCCGACATGAAATTCCCTGTGAGCATGAATTCATACGCCCTTCCCGCTCCAATAAGGCGGGGCAAAAAATAGCTGCACGCCATATCGGCGCCACCAAGCCCTATGTTGATGAAGGCCGCAGAAAAACGGGACTCACTGCTGACAACCCTCAGGTCAGATGCAAGGGCAAAGCTGAAACCCAGACCCACCGCTGCACCGTGCACAGCGCAGATGATAGGTTGGGGCGCCTGACGCATGGCCAGATTAAGACGCGCCAACCGGGCCTGAAACCTGTAAAACATATCCGTATCCATCTCAGGCATCATCTTCATGACTGCTTTCATATCCAGCCCGGCGCAGAAGTTTTTCTCCCCGTTTCCTCTCAGAATAATAACGTGCGTATCAAGATCGTAGAGCCGGTCTCTCCAGAACGACTCTAACTCTTCCGCCATTTCTTTATTGACCGAGTTATACCTGCGGGGACGGTTGAGGGATAGCACCCCTATGCCATCCTCCACCATTTTGTACTCTATGGTTTCATATTTCATAGCTCAGGCCTCCTTCTGATAAAGCGCTAAAATTCGTTCCATGGGGCTTAGATCCCGGAGCAGGCGAAACCCGGGATACTTAGGCAGGATGGTGTTGAGACCGTAGACCATGAATATGGAGCCCCCTTTGGCCCTTTCTGCCAACATTTCAGCGAACTCCTCATGCATTATAAGATAGGTGTAAAAGAGGTCAAAAGACTCAATGCCCACCCCCGTCTCGCGCGTAATTGTATCATGAAGGGTTTTGTCAGTGGAATCTCCGTGGAACAAAAAGATGTTTGCGGGAGGAGATAGAAGACCCGCCTTTTCGAGAGTGTTTGCAAGTTCGCCCCGCAAAGGGTCATACTCTTCGAGGGTCCATTCGTCAAGCTCTATGCCGACCGACAGCCTGACAAGATAACTGAAAAAGAGATTTACCCTCCCATCAGCGCAACCTAAGTCCAGAAAGGCGGTTTCATCAGGTTTTATTATCTCTTCACCAATCAGACGATCTACACAGGCAAGTAATGTTATTAGATCTGTAGATCTCCTGAATCCAAGAGGGCCCACAGCACCCACTTTTCTCTGGTCATAGAACTCGGCAACCTTTGAGAGGCTTTTCTTCAGGCGTTGGTCCATTGTCTCAAAACCGTCTTAATGGTTTCATGGAGCATAAAAAGGGTATTAACCTCTTCACCCTCCTTTTCTCTGAGTTTCATTATTGTGTGGGGGTCGATCAGGTCAGTGGCTTTCCTGCAGAGATAATTGATGCAGATTACATGGCGGGCCATAAGGAGGCATCCGCTTTTTCCTAAAAAGAAACAACTGTCGGTCTGCAGCCTTGTTTTGGGGAGTCTAACGCCCAAGAGGAGATTGATAAGGAGGAGCCAGCCGTCGTATCTGTTTTCAAGACCAGCCCCGCAGCAGGAGCCACCTTCCTCCTGTTCACACCGCCTGCATATCTCCACGATCCCCGTCAGAGCCATCTCTCTGCGGGAGGCAACTGCTGCGGCCTTCAGATGTGCCAAAAGATCAATGAGCCTCTTTTCTTTGAGGAGGTCGTCTCCAAACTTCTGATAACAGTGCCGGGCCCAGGCAATCTTTTCCTCAATGGGGCTTGAAAGGGATGTCTGTTTCAGGGTCATTGACTCTTCTTTTTTCTGGCCTTAGTCCCTTTCTTTTTTTTCTCCTCCTTCTCGTTATTACCGAAATCCTTCAGCCCTTCGGCCAACTCCTTCAGTTTCTGGTCGACTAAGCAATTAATACTCCCTTTAGGATATGCGCCTTTCGCATTTCTTGCACCTGCCTTCTTCCCGGTCAGGATCTCAATCCCCTCATCAATGGTTTTGACGGGATAGACATGGAACCGGCCCTTTTTTACAGCCTCGACCACGTCTTTGCGAAGCATCAGGTCTTTGACATTGCTATAGGGGATCATAACACCCTGGTTATTTGCAGCTCCCATTTTACTGCAGCAATCAAAAAACCCTTCTATCTTTTCATTTACGCCCCCGATCGCCTGGACCTCTCCGTTCTGATTGACCGAGCCTGTGACCGCAATATACTGTTTGACAGGGACTTCGGCTAAGCTGGAAAGGAGTGCATAGATCTCCGTGGAAGAGGCGCTGTCACCGTCCACACCTCCGTAGGACTGCTCAAAGGCTATGCTGGCGCTTATGGTCATCGGCTTGTCCTGGGCATATTTTTTTCTGAGATATCCGCCTAATATCAGTACGCCCTTGTTATGGGTGTTGCCCGACATATCCGCTTCGCGCTCAATATTGATGATCCCGGCCCGGCCCATGGAGGTGGAACAGGTAATGCGGGAGGGTTTGCCGAACATGTAGTCTCCCATGGAGTAGACGGCCAGCCCGTTGACCTGGCCAACCACTTCTCCCTCCACATCGATCATCAGGGTTCCCCGGTCGATCATCTCCTGGATATGGTCCTCCACCATGCTTGACCTGAATTTCCTGGCCTCTATGGCCTCTTCTACATGGGCCTCTTCCACCACGGATTTGTTCTCCTGCCCCGCAAAGAAATTAGCCTCTCGTATATAATCTGTAATTTCCGGGAAACTGGTGGAGATCTTCTCCTGCCTGCCGGACATGCGGACGGCCTGTTCCATCAGGGCCGCCACGCCTGTCTTGTCAAATGGCTTAAGACCCTCTTGCTCGGTTTTCATTTTAATGAAGCTCGAGATCTGCTCGATAGAATTTTCATCCTTATCCATGGAGGTATCAAAATCAGCCCTGACCTTGAATATTTTCTTGAAGTCTTCGTCAAAGTTCAGGAGAAGATGGTACAGATAGGGATCGGAAATAACCACAACCTTGAGATCAATATCGATCGGTTCCGGTTTCAGGCCACTGGTGGTGAACAGGTAGAAGGGATCGTAGGTCTGAATCTCAAGTTTTTCGCTTTTCAGCGCTCTCTTAAGCGCCTGCCACACGCCAGGCTCTAAAACGGCATCCAAGAGGTTGAAGACCAGATAGCCTCCCATGGCCTTAATGAGGGAGCCTGCCTTGATCTTGCTGAAATCGGTGCGCCACACTCCTGACCTGTCAACGATCTTCTCGATGCTCCCAAAGACATTTCTATAGGTAGGGTAGCTCTCTATGATGATCGGCGGGCCATTTTGCTCGCTGTTGTCCACTAAGAGATTAATTTTGTAGGGCTGAAACTGATCACCTTCAGGCGCCATAACAGGAAACCCCGGCATCTGAACCTGTGGTTGGGGCATGAAAATATGGAGATTATTGGCCATCTCTTCCAGCATGTTTTCTACATATTTTTTTATCGCCCCGGCTTTGTATTTTTTAATGATGGGGGCTGCCAGGTCTGATGCATTTTTCATGAACATGACCCGGTCCATCTCCTCTACCTTTTCCTGGATCTCTTTCTGAAGATCTCTGAGCTCAAGGAAGATCTGTTCGATCTGACCCCGCAAACTATCATACTTCTCCTTCATTGCATCAAACTCATCTTTGGGGAATCTCCCCTTTTCAACCATCGCCTCAATCTGATCGATCTGCGTGGGCTTCCCGTCAACCAATGGCATGACTTCCGGTCTCTTGATCTGTCCCACCTGAATATCCACAAGGGCAAAACCCTCCTCCTTTACCTTCTCGTCGAGATTCTTAAAAAAGCCTTTTCCCTTTTGTTCATAGGCCTCCAGAATTTCTTTTTTCATGCTCATGTATTCCTGGCTTTCAAAAAGCTGCGGGATCTGCTTTTTTAATGCTCCCACAAAGCTGTTTATAGCCTTTTTGAAGGAAAGCCCGGTACCCCCCTTTAGGCGGAGAAGGATGGGGGCCTCGGGGTTTTTAAAGTTGTTCACATAGCAGAGATCGTCAGGAACCCTGTCCTTTTTTGATATCTCTTCGAGCAGTTTTCTGACCGTGGACATCCTGCCGGATCCTGCCCTCCCGGTGACAAAGACGTTGTATCCCTGCCTGTCAATGCCCATCCCGAATTTGAATGCCTCAACCGCTCTTTTCTGTCCAATAATCTCTTTTAGAGGTTTAAGATCATCCGTGGTCTTAAAGGGGAGGGTGGCGGGGTCAAGTCTCCATCTGAGATTTTCAAGGGGAACTTCCGGATAAGCACTTTTCTTAGGCATTATTGATCTCCTTATTCTTGTTTAAACGGTCTCAATCTCTATATAGCGCACCTTTTGAGGCTTCCACTTAGGCACCACGATGTTTAATATTCCCCTATTGAGGGTGGCCTTGATTTCCCCGATTCTCGCACGGAAGGGGAGGGGGACGGTGCGGGAAAAAGAACTGAGTTTTCTCTCGATCCGTTGATAATAACCACTCCCTGCAACAGACTCCTCCTTTTTGCACCCCTTGATGATCAGTTTGTCGTCGGTTACTGAGATATCCAGACTCTTGGGGTCGACCCCCGGGAGTACCGCCTTAATCATAAAGGTGTCTTGTGTCAGGATCGTCTCTAATGAAATACCCCGAGATATATCTTCTGAAAACAGGTCTGCCCCTATGTCTGGCCAACACTGGTTAAAGAGGCGATCCATGTCCCTTCTCATTTTGCTTATCTCTTTATCCACCCAGGGGATCAATTCTGACATGGCAGGATCTCCTTATTTGTTAGACAGTTAACAAATTGAATCTTTTATCCTTCATCTATTCCCGATAACCGCCCGAGACGAGGCGGCCATCCACGTACACCCGGTTTTTATCATCAAGGGCAAGCCGTCCCCTCGCTATCATCTCTATGGTCCGGGGAAAGATCTTCCAGTCCCCTGCCTCTTTCAGGCGTTCCTGATGTTCGTCCGCCACCATTGCAAATCTATCTCTGTTCTTGATGAGCGTTTCGAGCGATTCGGGGAGTGTTACCGGGATAGGGTCCGATACCATCAATAAAGGACCCGAATCAACGCCTTCATCCGTCCAGAGAGTGGAGGACCGCAGTACTTTTTCCCCGGCAGAAATGGCATCTTCAACCGCATGGTCGCCAACGAATTTTCTCCGGCCGTCAGGGAGAGATATGGAAAGATCCGCCGGGTGAACGTTTACGCACCTGTTTAGGGTTATATAGCTCATATACCCGCCTAAGGCAATGACATCGATCTCAAAGGCCTCTATTAGTCTCTTGGCCGTCCGATCATAGTCTCTCCTAACGGCCATCCCCTCGGCGGTTCTGACGCTCCTTTTAATGGATCTTTTGGAATGGAAGGCCCTGATGTCATAGCTGAAATAGGAGAGGCCGTTTTCCAGTGCGATCCTTTCACCTGCCGATTGACCGTCCGAGCGGTCGCTGAATATAAAGATCGTTTCAAAGGGTGAGCCCCCTTTCTCCTCCTCCAAGCATTTTTCGTGTTCCAAAAGCCTCATGATATTTGTGCCGGAACCTGACATAAAGGCGGCGACTCGCATGGGCCTCCCCTCTTTTTCAGGGTTAAAGATGGGTGTCATTATCAATCTTCCTCCATCAGCATCTCAACCGGCTTTAGATGATAGGGGGTTCCCTGTTCGATGGCCGCAAGGACGCTTCCTCCACCGGTAAAGTAATAGGCGTCGGGGTCATCCAGTCCGGCCATGTAGATCCCGGGACAGAGATTTCTGAGTTCCTGCAGCGTGTCTCCACCGGCAAAGAGTTTGGAGGCAGAGCGATTATCGGCAATCAATCGATACAGGGCTTGGGAGCCCTCAAAAAAGAGGGGCATAAGCCCCATGACGGCATTCACAAAAATCGTCTTGGCAGTAGTGATGATATCCACAACCCTTTTGTCCTGAAAAGATTTAGGGTCTATATCGAGGATGTATTTGATATCCTCTTCCTGTTTCAGGTTATCGACTCGGATGGATCGATATTGGCCTTCAACCCTCTCTTCTGTGCTCTCCGATTCCACGAGATATGGCACTTCTAGAATCTTGTTTTCCTCTCTGTCTAATTCAACAAGTTCCATTGCAAGGGCCCTGTCTTCATCTGATACACCGGAAATATCCACCCCATATTTGGCAGATAGAAAGGTGTTATACATCAGTCCTCCGAGAATCAGATGGTCCACCCTGTTGTAAAGGGCCTTGAGGGGACCGATCTTCGTATCGTATTTTGCCCCGGCAACTATCGCCACAAATGGCCTTTCAGGTTCAAGCACCCTGTGGAGGTTCATCAGCTCCTTCTGCAGCAGAATTCCCGCAAAAGAGGGTAGGTTGGCCGCAATATCATAGGTTGAGGCATGGGCACGCCACGAACCGAATGCGTCATTAACATAAAGGTCTGCAACGGATGAAAGCTCCTCTGTCAGAATCTCCCTCTCCGGCCCCGTTGACTGCTCACCCTGAAACCAGCGTGAATTGGGAAGATAAATCATCCCGATCTTTCCCTCTTTCAGATCTTCAATGGCCGGTTCTATGGATTTATCGATATGGGTAATGCCCCTGTCAGGATCTATGGGGAATTCCTGGATATGAATTTTAAGAGGAAGCTTCTGTTCCAGGTACTTGACGATGGGTTCGACCGATTCCCCCTCTCTGCATGATATGTTGCCGGTTTTTTTGTCTTTGGGTCTCCCGACATGGGTCATCAGGATCGGTCTTCCCCCTCCTGCGGCGATGGCATAAAGGGTGCCGATAGTGGCATCGATACGGTAAGGGTCTTTAATCTGGCCCTTTTTAACCACATTATGATCCACTCTTAACAGGATGGTCTTTCCTTTTATGGGGGCTTGTTGTATAAGCCTCAGACGGGGATCCAGCTTGCCCTTTTCCATTTGGAATCCTCCACAGTTTGGATTATAAGAGTCCCAGCTACCGTTCACGGATTCAAAGGTTCAGAGGTTCAAGTGTTGCATTCTCATCACTATACCCCATTTTGTAAACGTTTTGAACGCGAAAGCCGACTGTTTCCACATCGCCACAATTCTGGAACATGGCATTTGGCAATGATGTGGGAAAACTCGCTCCCTAACCCTAACCCTGAACGTTGAACCTTGAACTTGTGAACCGTTATTGAAATTCTTACTGAACGGGGCTGAAAAGTCAAGTTACGAATTCCAGTTTATCAGCTTAAGGAGCCATAACCATGATCGTACGAAATGTAAATGACAAAGAGGTAGCGGATACCACCTACCTCGCCCATGGCGGGGCCATCGCTCAGATGATTTTAGATCGCCGAACCCTGAAGGAGATCGGTTTTTTAGCCATTGCGAGTCTGAAACCGGGCAAGGAAATAGAGGCCCATGTGGACCCGATGGAAGAGATTTATTTCGTTCTGAGTGGGTCGGGCGAAATGAGTGTGGATGAGGAGGCAAGGGCGGTAAAGCCGGGGGATGCTGTTTGGATTCCGGTGGGCTCCAGCCACGCGCTCCTGAACAACGGTGAGGAAGATTGCGTCGTTTTAGTTGTTGCATCCCCCGCTTGGTAGAGTGCCTTGAACGTCCTTATCATCAGCCCCGGCGCCTTAGGGGATACCCTCATGTTGCTGCCGGCCCTAATAGACCTCTCGGACAGGGTAACTATCACCTTTGTAGGCAGACAGCCGGGTCTCGATTTCATCCGGCCCTGGGTCCATTGCGCAATGGATATGGAGAGAGCTGGCTGGCACAGGCTTTTCACAAACGGACAGGATGGGGAGGGTCTGCCCGTCTCGAAAGCAGAAATTGCAGCGGCATTTTTCACTGATCAAGATGGTGTTATCCGTCGTAACCTGCGATCTCTTCTGCCCGATGCCATTGTCCATCTTTTCCGATCCCTTCCACCCGAAGGGGAGAGTATCCATGCAGCCAAGTATTTGGCCCAATGCCTCAAATCCGTGGGGCTCCCCGTTGACCCTGTTAGATCGATCGAGGCAGTACAGGGCGGGATCCTGAGTAAGAAATATGGTTTATCAGGAAGACGGAACAAGATTGTATTCCACCCGGGATCCGGCTCTTTAGAGAAGAACCACCCTCCCGAGTTCTGGGCAAATCTCCTCAAAAGACTTTGCAGTGAAACCGATCTCGGCCGTTTCCAGCCTGTTTTCCTCTTAGGACCGGCAGAGGAATCGCTGCAGTTTTACTTTAAGGATATCCTTCAACCTTATGATATTCAAATCATTTTGTGTCCGGACAAAGAACGCCTCATTAAAACACTCAATGAGGCGGCCATATACTTCGGACACGACAGCGGTATCACACATCTTTCTGCTATGTTTGGCGCACCCACGGTTGCGCTCTTCAAAAAAAACAATGCCGTACAATGGGGTCCTTTAGGGCCTAATGTGAGCGTGATTCAAGCTGAAGAACCCGGTCAGGAACTTATTGAGAGCATACTTAAGGCTTCAAAGGATTTTCTTGGAATGCTTGCCTCCACCAAAAAGGCAACCTTGAATCCCGCTTTCAACGGGAAACCCTGAACCCGTGAACAGTCTCTTTATTTAACAGTGGGCAGCATCTCCTGTGGTTGTGTGAGAAGAAATTCGCCCTTTTCTATCCATTCTTTCAGTATGTTTGCAATCTCAAGGGCCCTGACATAGGAAGAGAGGGGAACCGAATGGATCTCCTGACCATTAAGGCTGATCGTCCCGCTTTTTAGCTCCGCATAGCTTACCTGGCCTAAACTGGTCGATTCACCAGTTGGATAGTCGTTCCCGTAGTCGATTATCTGGGTGTGAATTTCTTCATCAGAAACAGCCGTGAAACGGGCTATTTTTGCGTTGAGGATAGGGATCGGGACACCTAAGCCCACGGCAAGAGAGCACCCATAGCCAAGCATGCTGACCCCAACTACCCACCTGGGATCCATCCCTTTCATATTGCCCATGACCATCAGGGTGCCCGCAGGGGTCAGCGGGATGCCATTCTTATCCCTCTTGGCGTTGGGATTGTGCTGTGTCCCGGGACCGATGACATGGCCCCTTGCCCCTCCGAGAAAAATACTCGTACCCAGACCTATTGTTTGATAGTAAGGGTCATTGAAGAGAGGACTCAACTGGCCGGAAGTGGCATAATTTGCGTTTCCGGCATTCGGTTTAAGGACTCCCATATACGTATATTTGGTCTTGTTGGTCAGATTAATGGCGCAATTATAGTTCTGATAGCCGTTTCTTGGATTCAGCAGCACGGCATAAGGGAGATCCTTAAGCGCAATTTTTTTCGTGACGTCCCGTTTTGGATAGCAGTCGGTTCCATAGGCGGTAGCCCTGAGCTCTATCTTTTTTCCTGCCACCAAATCCTGGATAACATGGCCGCCGCCATATTTGAATTGCCCGGGATGCACCCCGTTCAAAGGATCGTCTTCAGTGGGCTCAGTGGCGCCGATATATGCATCAACAGCAGCGATGCCGGCATAAGCGGGAACATTATTCATCCACACCTTGGATGCCTTGATGCCCGGCTTGGTATGCCCGAAATTGATAAAGGCCCCGGATGAACACATGGGAGAAAAGGTCCCGGTTGTGACCACGTCAATTTCACGGGCCGCCTTTTCGGCACCCTTCTTCTTGACAATATCCGTCATTTCGTCGGCCGTAACCACCACGACCTTACCTTTTTTTATTCTCTCATTGATTTCGTCTATTGTCTTTGAAATCTTTTTTGTCGCCATTTTCAATGAACCTCCCGCCGTCATTTGAACTGGATTTGAAGGATTACCAGTTAAGGAATTTCTATAAAAACATAAAGTTATTTCTGAGTGAGTCTTTGGTCTCTGAGTAAATGAGACAGCGTATAATAGGCCGTATAAAGCTCCCTGACAAGTAAAAGTTTGAAACGCCATTAAATCCTGAAGGATTCATTGAAACCCATCCTGATTGGAACACGGGCCGATGCATCATGGGGAATTTCCCTATTCTTTTTCCATCCCCGATTGTCGGTTGATCCATTCCAGGAGTTCCAGCCCCCGACGGTCATGGGGATCGGCGGTTAGGATCCTCTCTGCCATGATCCCTGCTTTTTCATACTGCTTCCGTTTGAGATAGTATTGCGCTGAGGCGCTCAGAAAATCGGTATTCTCAGGTTCTATGTCAAGTGCCCGCAACAGGGATTTCTCCGCTTCCGAATCCTTTCTGAGGTAGTCTAACAGCACCCCCAGATTATAATGGACCCGGGCGTGATCGGGCATACCCCCGGCAGCGGAGGCAAGGTAACGGGCGGCTTCCCTGTATTTTTTCTTTTCAGCTAACAGAAGGCCGAGGGAGTAGGCCACCTGGTATTCCTGCGGATGCGCTGCGACAACCTCACGGAGCAATCGTTCGGCCGCGTTTTTTTTGCCGAGCCGATTATAAAGCATAGCCAGATTAACCTTGGCCGGGTAGAAAAGGTCATCGATCTTTATGGCGGCCTGAAAGTTTCGGATGGCATCCTCGGGCCGTTTCAATTCAACGTAGAGATTCCCGAGGTTGTACCGGCCAAAGGCAAAATCGCCGGAATATTCCATTGAACCGACAAATTCGTTTAGATCGCTACGAAACACCTCTTGCTCGTTGGAGTCCAAATACTTTGAGGCCCCTCCAGCCAACTTGGAGGCGGCTTCGATGCGTACGGCCGTGACCGGATCGTATAGGAGCGGAGAAATGAGATCTACCTGCCGTTTCATATAAGGGGCATTTAAGCCTTCTACCGCGGTCCGACGGATCAAGGCCTCATCATCCATCAATGAGAGCTCATAGGCCCGTGTGGTTTTCTCTCCGGGAAAGTCCTTTAAGAGGGAAAGTGCGGTGGCCCGCACGATGACCGGGTACAGGGGATCAAGGGCCACTCTCATGAGATCCTTATGCGCGTCAGGCATTCCATTGCGACCGGCTTGGATGGTGGTTCCGTAGTGATGTCTTCGGCCCGGACCGTACCATTTGGTGATGTATTCATCTGCCCACGGGGCGGGTTCATACACATGACATCGGTTGCAGGCATTGGGGGTGCCCATCTTGACGCTGAGGTCCGGTCTGGGAATTCGAATACTGTGATCCGGGCGATAGTCGATTCCCATATAGTAACGACCCGGCATATGGCACTGAACGCACTCAGCCCCGGTACCCACAAGGAAAAGCACCTCTCCCGTTTCAGATCTGATGGGCTCGCCTTTTTCTCCCTTTTTTTTGTGAAAATGATGTTCCCTGGTGTCGTATTCATCCGCTCTGTGGCACTGCAAACAGAGATCGTTCCCATCCCTGATCAGCTTGACACTATGCACATCGTGACAGTCGCTGCAGCGCACATCCCGATCATACATCTTACTCTGTGTAAAGGACCCATATACATACACTTCATCTAAGATCTGTCCATCAGGGAAATAGAGCTCTGGAGTGATCAGGCTGGGCAGCAGGCTGTCTAACAGGTCTGGCTCTGCGTGAGTATAATCACCGAGGATAGCACGCCGGGAGTGACACGGCGCGCACAGCTCCACAAGTTTTCGTGAGCCGAGTCCGGATGTCTTCACTAAAAGATCATAGTTTTCCAGTGGCGGCCGGGCCATGTCCGGTAGTTCAGCCCATTCCACGTGCAGCGATCCTGGACCGTGGCATGCCTCACAGCCGACATTTATGTCCGACCAGGTGGTCTGATAGGTATCGGTCTTGATATCGTAGTTTTTTTTCAGATTAGTGGAATGACATTCTGCGCACATTCCGTTCCAGTTCTGGCCGGCATTGGTCCAGTACAGCCAGTCTTTCGGGTCCATGGGCCCCTTTGGATAGAGGTGGTACCACTTTTTTTCTCTCACATTCCAGGCAATGGGAAGGCACTGCAGCCGTCCACCAGGGAATGGCACTAAATATTGTTGTAATGGGTACCAGCCGAAGGTATGGGTGATCTCAAACTCGCCCATCTTGCCGTCCGGCCCCTGAGTAGAGGCAAAAAATTTCCCGTCCTTTCGGTAGAACCGCGATGTGACTTCATGAATTTCAAACACGGCCTTGCTGAAATCTCCCAGCACGGTCTCGTCATTGGCCACGGCCATGGCATGATCGTGGTGAGAACCCTGCCATTTGTCGTACTCCTTTTTGTGGCAATCCATACATTTTGTGCTGCCGACAAAAACAGCTACCGGCTTCGGTTGTATAGCATCTGCTTGCAGGGTGATAGATGCCTCTTTGAGAAGATAGAGAGGGATAGTAAGAATAATAACGATGGTTGCAATAAGACCGCTAATTTTCCAGCGTTTCATGTTTGAACCTTTTTGGCATACACGACCTGGTCTGCACGAAACCCGCTCCGTTTGATCCGCTTTCCGGTATCCACCTTCACCATGTTATTCTCGATGAATAGACGGTAGAGATCTAAGGGGCGGGGGGCCGGCGGGTGGATCAGCTCTCCCTTAATATCAAAAGCCGAAGCATGACAGGGACAGGCGAACCTTTTCTCCTTATCCAACCAGGGAACTGTACATCCAAGGTGAGTGCACTTACGAGAAACAGCCAAAAAACCACCGTCTTCCAACCGGCAGAGGTAAAACTTACCCCTGATGAAGGCAGTTACTGAATTGAGGGGAAATTTCGCCACCAGGCCTGCTTCAATAATGGTTTCATGATCCCCTGATTTCACCCCTGTCTTGCTCGGACGAAGATACGCTATAACAAGGAGGGAAAATTCAAGCAGTGCGAAAATCCCCAGACCGATCCAGAGTTTGTTTAAAAATGACCTTCTGGAAGGTTCCTGGGGGAATTGCTCTTCCTTAATATTCTTTGTTTTCTTCTCAGACACAGATTTACCCGATTAAAACAACTTACGGCCAGGCCAGTCTCATTCCCGCTCCCCTGAACCATATCCCGGCTATTGTCAGGATAATGAATGCCGTCAGGAAAAAGCAGAAAGCCACCTGAACAGTCTCATTCTTGCTAGCATGATACCTGCGTTTCAATAACAGATAGAATCCATAAAATCCAGCCAACACAATGCCGAGCGGGATTAGACCTTGGCTTATTACGGGTGATAAACTCGGCATCCAGACGGCAAAGTTGACCACATACTCGTCCACAAGAATTCCAATCGGTGTGGCGATCAAGGCCGCAACAGTTGCGTCAATTGCCATACGACGCCCTTTAGAAGAGGCAAACCACACGCCTGCCGTGCTGGAAGGATAGCTGATATAGGGGATAGATACCAGGGCGATAATCATAAGAACAGGTATAAAGAAAAGCGCAATAAGCGGGCTAAAATGGAGAAGTATCTCCTGAAACCCTAAAAAGTACCATGGCGCCTTTGTCGGGTTTGGGCTCAATCCAGGATTAGCCTTGCCCTCGAGAGGTGGGTTGAAGAAAGCGGAAAGAACCAGTATAAACGCGATCAAAATTAGGGCCATGGCTATTTCCCGCACGATCAAATTCGGAATGCTCGGGACCATCTCACCCCGGGTTTCATTAGTTTCCTCTGGCGTGCGAGGAATGACGAGACCACCCGCCTTTCGCACACGCCAGAAATGAAAGGGCATGAAAGTAATGATAACGGCCGGGAGGATGATCGTATGGATTGCGTAAAAATTCGTTAGCGTATACGGGCCGACCTCGGGTCCACCCCGTATCATTTTTTGCAGCCACAAACCCGCTCCGGGGATGTAATCGAACATACCGGTGCAGATGGTAATTGCCCAGAAAGAGAGCTGATCCCATGGTAGCAAATACCCGGTAAAATTGGAGAGCAGTACGGTCAAAAAAAGGCAAAGACCGATGATCCAGTTGAACTGACGCGGCGGATGGAAGGCGCCGGTGAAGAATACCCGAAGGAAATGTAGAAAAACCACCACCAAGAGGATGTTGGCGCTCCAGTGATGGATATTGCGTATGAGTTGTCCGAACTGGATGTCATATTGGAGATGGAGGATAGACTCATAGGCCCTATCCGGAAACGGATGATAGGCAAATTTCAGCAGCACGCCCGTCCCGAACAGCATTAGAATCAACAGGACGGCCATACCGCCAAGACCCCAGGTCAGGGTGAATCGCAGGGTCCGGTCCGGGACGTTGCGGGGCCGGAAGTGCAGGATGAACGTATTTAAATAACGGCGATAACGTTCTGGATCCTTACCCCCCCGCAATATCCCGTTCCGGCCCTTGCCCATTCCATTTTCCCGGGTGATATTTTAAATATAGGGAGGATTTTTATCTCCCCATACGCGCATCCATGTGCCTATTTCGTTTTTTCGGCCTTGGCTAAGGCTTTTCGCAGGTTGGCTGAGCCCGGGTTGTTCACATCCTTTTTCACCAGGATGTCCACAGGCCTTACGGATTTGCCGTAGTAACCCTTGTTAAAATCATTGTTCACTTTGGCTACAGAGCCATCCAAAGAGAGACCTGCGTAGGCCCCCTGCGCACGGGAAAAAGAGAGCAGATCTGCAGTGATCCCTTTCCCTGCAGCACCGCCTCCCACCGGACCCAAGGCTATTGAGGAATCTGCGCCGAGTTTAAAGGACGTGCCATAAAGGGATTCGAGCCCCCGCTGGGTCCGTATCTGGATAATCACCTCAGAGGACTCGGCACCGATCTGCAGGCCAAAGCTCACAGAGCCCAGGCTGTAGAAAGCAGGCTGACTCCACTGCCCTGTTTTGGCGTCACGAGTCAGCACCACGCCCCTGCCGCCGGACCCCCCGAAGATAAACCCGGCCTTGAGCAATTGCGGCACGATAAAAACCCCTTTGGAGTCCTTGAGATGGCTTGTAAACCATTCCATGTCCGCTTGTTTCACGAAATTATTCAATGTTAAAAGGGCCTGGTCCACCAGGATCTGCGGCTTGAGGTCATCCCCTGCATTCGCTGGGAGGGCAGAGAGAAAAAAGACCGCGGCCACACACAGACAGACAATAAAACGAAACGTCATCTTTGTTTTTTTGCTTCCAATCATGATGATATTCTCCTTTTCAAATAAACTTAAATAGTTTCCATCCAGAAATGAGGTAGTTTTTGCAAGATCAAGGAAGACGAAAATTCTAACCACAGGAATACATTGGAGTATTTCGAGGATTAATCCGCCTCAGGAGGGTTAAAATTTGAGTCTGACGATGAGATTGCGGAAAATAACCATTTATGGATCGACACAAAATAATTATCCGCCCCGAATGAAACTTTTGTCACCCAGAACGGTACACTTAAATGCACTTTATTCTGATTTGGACCAGGTCAACGGGTGGAAAAACAGCTCAAAAGAAGTC
>Ga0307424_1000682_pt1 | contig 18352 bp, 15 predicted proteins | sample SalMarWE160320MG_FD_202157 | JGI IMG/M metagenome (GOLD analysis project Ga0307424, IMG submission 202157) | Salt marsh sediment microbial communities from the Plum Island Ecosystem LTER, Massachusetts, United States - WE1603-20 | ecosystem: Environmental > Aquatic > Marine > Intertidal zone >... | reverse complement strand
AATGATATCAAAAATGTCCTTGCGTATAAGCGGTTCTCCGCCGCTTAATCCAAACCACTTTGCGCCCATCTTATAAAGTTCGTCAACAATCTTCATTCCACCCTTGGTGTCAATCTCATTAATGGCGTAAGGGTTCGAAGCAAAGCTACAATGTAAACAGTTATAGTTACAGGCTCTTGTACATCTCCAAGTCATCATGTATAACAGAGGCCTGTCAGTCATGGTATGTACCATTACGATTAACCATCCGGGATATGTAGGAACCTGAGAAATTATATTTAACTTTTCCGTTAATAAGGCTTATCGAAGTAAGTTCTGTAACAAATTCTTAGCTTTTTTGGGCAAAAAAACAGGTGCACACGGACCTGAAGAAGCGGCAACAACACAAAAACACTACACTAACAGAAGGGAGAATAAGAACACACATTACAGGACACAGGTTTATGTTTATGAGAGTTTGTTTAGAAACATTTAATTCATAATATTCAGTAGAAACCGTATGGTAAAACCACAGTGGGAAGTTGCCTACGATGTTAAAAAAAATCGCGGTTTTGCCCTAGCGCAGAAATGTTCCTTGAAGTGAAAAAATGAAAAGCCAAAAGCATAACTACAAGATAGTTACAGCTACATTGGTTTCGTTGCTGTTTTTGTCGTCTTTTATGTTGTTATCCGATTCTGTGAACGGCGTCGTCAACGGAAGTAATCCCGTATATGAGTACGGTGATTTGCTTCAGTATGAATGGCCACAGATTCACGGAGATTCAGGGTTTACACGTTTCTCGAGGGGACCAGCCCCAGAATCGCCAGAAATTTTATGGAAAACGACCATAGAGGGCATAGAAAGCTACGTCACAGCCTTCAACGGCAAAGTTTTGGTCACAACAGCAACGAATGTTATTGCCTTAGACAAGGACACAGGAGCCATCGTCTGGAGCACTCCCCTCCCAAGCAGGCAACGGTGGCCAGCAATATTCAAAATTGACGAAACCCGCCTTGTCGTGTCACAGTATTGTCTTGAAATAGAAAGCGGAGAAATTTTATGGACCAGCGAAGAGTTTTCTGCGAAAGTGTCCTATTGGGCTGAAAGCGTTTACAGTCCAGAAGAAAAGATGTTCTATGTTCAAGGCGACTCAGCTGTTCAGGCATGGAACTTCTCTAATCCTGCAGAGCCGCCTACACTGGAATGGGAAACCTATGTGTCTGGCAGCACATCATCAGGGACTGGCATACAGTATGGTGATGGAAGAGTTTTTCCTGGCTCATTTGAGACGCATCAGATGGCACTTAACGCCACTACAGGAGATGTTCTCTGGGACACGGCGACGACAGGAGCAATGAGCTTCTCTGGCTCCTACTATGAGGGAAAGTTGCTCAAGGCAGGTGAACAGGACGACACCTTCTACTGTTTCGATGCTGAGACGGGCTATATATTGTGGAAATATAACCCGGGAAGCCAGATGGGATACTGGGTCAGCGGCAGTGCCACAGCATACGGCATAGTCTACGAACTAAACAAGGACGGAAACCTGTACGCATTAGACATAAACAGTGGACAGCTAGTTTGGAAGTATGAAGGTCCAGGCTACTTCTTTTGGCCAGGATGGCCAGTGGTTGCGGACGGCAAGGTCTACGCCACGACAGGTCAAAGGGTATCGTATGACCCTTACACTTTGGAGTATAGCGAATCCGAGTTTGTTTGCCTTGACGCCTTCACTGGAGCGCTTGTGTGGAAATTGCCTATAGAAACGCATACTCCAAGAGATTCCATCGCCATCGCTTACGGTAACCTGTACATCATCCCCGGGTACATCGAAGAAATGAAAATGGACGAATACGAAACCCTAGATGAGGTGTGGGCTATCGGCAGTAGCTCATGGTCGATGTGGCGCAGCGATTCCGCGAACAGTGGAACAGGTGAGTCAGGTCCCACGCAGCTGAATCTCAGGTGGAAGTTCACCACAGATGGAGGTGTCGGCTCCACGCCAGTCGTTGTCGATGGCAGAGTCTATGTGGGTTCACAGGACAAAAACATCTACTGCACTGATGCGAGGGATGGCAGATTCTTGTGGAAGTATGCGACTGGCGCCAGAATCAAGTCGTCGGTGGCTGTGGCTGACGGCAAGGTGTATGTTGGACCTGACGATGGATATGTTTATTGTTTGGATGCAAAGAGCGGCACCAGAATATGGATGACAGAGGCTGGAGGCTACATCGAAGCCCCCTTCAAGGCTGTAACGGGAGTACGTTCTTCTCCCATAGTGGTGGAGGACAGGGTTTACGTTGGCTCGCTTGACACCAACCTTTACTGTCTTGACGCCGACTCCGGAGACATCCTTTGGAGCTACAAAACGGACGGTTACATCACTTCTTCTCCAGCCGCATCAGATGGCGCAGTTTATGTTACTTCGCAGGAGCCCGACAGCGGCACCCTTTACAAGATAGATGCAGCCAAAGGAACACGCATCTGGAAATGTGACATTCCGTATGTGCTGGTGGCGGATAGGGGCACAGATTTGCATGTGTCTCCAACAGTTGCTGATGGCATGGTTTTTGTTGCGGCAAACAAGCAGAATTACTATGGAGTAAACGCCACCACCGGCGAGATTGAGTGGACATACGTTACCACTGAAGGCACCGAAGGCATAGGAGGATACATGATTGCCTCTCCGGCGTATCATGACGGGCAGCTCTACGTGGTTGACATGTTCTTCATAACATCCCTAAACGCCAGCAACGGAAAAGTTGTTTGGCAGAGCTGGATAGGAACCGAACTGTATACCTCGCCGACCTATGCTGACGGCAAAGTTTACGTCACCACAGACAGGCGCTTCGTTTATGTCCTTAATGCCACAAACGGAGACAGGCTCTCATTCTTCGAGACAGGCTCTAACAGCTGGTCAGCCCCCTCCGTCTACGAAGGAAGAGTATACCTTGGAAGCAACGACTGCAACATCTACTGCCTAGACGACTATCCCGTAACAGCGGGGCAGATTCTCACCCAATTAGAAACAGACGAAGTTGAAGTAAACAAAACGGTTACAGGTTGCGGTCAACTCATGCCAGGAATTGCTTATGCGCCAATAACTGTGACTTTCGTGAATTCGAATGGTGTTGTGGAGAGCATGCAGGTTACAGCCCAGAACGATGGCGCCTTCAGTTTTGATTATACGCCTGATGTGTTGGGCGAGGTGAAGGTTTCTTTCCAGTGTTCGGGGGCAATGTACATCATGCATGGTGGGGAACTGCGGTTCAATGTGGTTGAGCCTCAGCAAACATCTGAACCAGACCAAACACCAGATGAACAGGACCAAACACAGGATTCAGGAATACCCTCGGAGTATGTTATTGCTGCCGCTGTTGCGTTAATTGTGGCGGTTGCCGTGGTTGCTTATCTGGTCATTAAAAAGAGGGACAGAAGTTCGCCTGTTATAATCAGCGACTGAACACAGGACTGCTTAGAAGTTAATGTTCAGCTGCTTCAGAGTAGACTTTGGACATTTTTTGGGCGCAGACATCCCAAGAGAAAGTTTTGCTAACGAATTCTCGGCCAGAACGCCCCATCTTCTCCCGTAAGGGCTTGTCATTAAGAAGCGTCGAGATGGCGTCGGCTAGTTCGCTGCTGTCAGGCGTAACCAGAAGCCCAGTTTCCTTGTTTTTCACGACTTCTGTTATTGCGGTGACGTTGAAGGCAACCACTGGCTTAGCTGTGGCTTGAGCCTCCAACAACGTGATGCCCTGTCCCTCCTGAATTGACGGAGAAACGAAAACGTCAGCGCAGTTGTATAGTCGATGAAGCAGTTCTTCGGGAACGCCGCCCAAAAAAACAAACTTGTCCGAAACGCCCTGCTCTTTGCAGTATGCAGTCAGATGGCTTTTGAGGGGACCTTCTCCAACTACCACAAACTTTGTTTTGTCCCTTTCTTTGACTACATGTTTGGCTGCTTCAATCAGGTAATGTAAACCTTTTCGGGGTATCAGGTTGCCAACAAAGAGCACGATGTTTTCGTTGTTTCCGCCGACCACATCCTTTATGTCCTTACAGTCTGGGGTGGGCTTGAACCGTTGGGTGTCCACGCCGTTTGGAACCACCCGTATTTTTGCTTCATCAACATCATACAACTGAGTTAGTTTTTGAGCGGAATATTGGCTGACGGTGACAATCAGGGTTGCCGCTTTGGCTGCCTCCTTTTCGGTTTTTGCGAGGCGCCGCATGAAAACGTTCGACAGCTTCATTCTGAAGGACGGAGACATGCTTTTTGACGATTGGATATGCTCATCCGCGAGAACGCCGTGGACAGTTTGTATGAAGGGCTTGCCTGTTTTCTGTTTCTTGAGAAGCTTCAGAAATTTGTAGCCGCTGACAGTGTGCGCTTCATAAACGTCGGCTTCTATTTTGTCGAACATTCCGGAGATGGACCGGTTGAAGACCCAGTTGTCAAGAGGATAGAGTCGGTCAGTGGAGAAGCAGGGAACAACGGTTACTCCGTCGATTACGGTGGTTTTTTTGAAGCCTCGTTTTGTTCCGCTGTAAACTGTTGTGTCAACTTCGTTCAGCAACCGTTTGGCAACTTCAACTATTCGGCGTTCAACGCCCCCGAAGTAAAGGTGAGGCGGCTGCGTGTTAAAGACGGCTACCTTCAGCTTCCTGCTCATTGACATGTGCCCCATTGTTTGAAGCGGTTTCTCTGCCATTCTTTGGCAGCACTAAGTATTAAAATGAAACTAGATGGGATAAGCTCCACAAACTTTGCAGAACTTGCTTTTCAGATTGCCGCCCTTAGATTTACAGTAGGGGCACTGTTTGCCTTTCGCATCCTTGAAGACCTCAGAGGGCACGCCAAACTGTGACCTGAAAATCTCGTAATAGAACAGGTGCTCCTTGTCCCGTATGGTAACCTGATCAGCCTCCCGATACCTTTTAGCCTTCTCGTGGAAGTAGCTGTCAGAAATTTTTTTGCTGAAAACCTGTGGGAAAACTGTGGTTCCTGAGCCGAACTCTAGGGGAGTTTTTACTCTCCACACAATCTTGTCGGGCAACAGCCCCTCGTAGGCTTTACGCATTATCCATTTTCCCCACATTTTGCCTCGTTCACTTCTGATCATATGTTTTGTGTCCACGCCGTAGGCGAAAGCTTTGAACTCTGGGTCAAGAAAGGGGGGCTTCGACACCATCCCAAGCGATTCTGCCATGGGAATCGACGTGAACTGCATCACCTGCCACATGTTGGACAGGTACTCCTTCAATTCTTGCTCGTCTAGACTGAAGAGCCAGCTGTAGCCGCCCAGCAGTTCGTCCAGTCCGTCGCCTGTCATGACGCCTTTGATTCCGTTCTCTTTTGCAGCCTTCAAACCAACATAGGCTGCGACGCTGTTTCTGACGCCCATGGGATCAAAAACCTTCAGAACCTTGATTACGTCACGGATGGCTGACTGCATCTCTTCTTCGCCGAAAACGTGGACTGTGTGCTTCATCTTCAGCAGGTCTGCCATCAGCCTCGCGTATTCCACGTCCAGCGCTGGAGAGTTTTCGAAGGCAACAGTGAATGCCTCCAGTTTGGTGTGTTTTGATGCTTCAAAGGCGATGACGCTTGTGTCTAATCCTCCGGAGAAGAGCATTCCGTCGGTCAAATTTTTTTGCACAACCTTGCCTGTGAGTTTACGGATTTCTGAACAGATTTGGCTGATTGAATCCAAGTTTGGTCTCCCTCAGAACGTAGCTTACAGGACGGCTGCGCAAAATTTAAGGTTTATTAGCAACTTTGATAGGGCAATATGACACGAGGGACAGAGGGGAAGTTTATGCAGGTCAGTTTGGTTCACATGCAAATCAGCGAATCGATGGATAAGAACTTGGAGACTGCGGAGCAGATGCTGTATAGGGCGGCTGATTCAGGCTCCAAATTTATTTGTCTACCAGAATATTTTGCGTTTCCAGCCAGCGTAGAAGACAGAAACCAAATCGAAAAGATGTCAGACGACATCCATGATTCGGCGGTTCAGCTTCTGAAGCGGGTTTCGAAGGAAATTGACGCCTACATTGTGGGCGGGACAATCTTTGAGAAGTTCAGGGGAGGCTACTACAACACGTGCCTTTTTCTAAGGCATGGAAAGATTCTGGGAAAATTTAGGAAGATGCATCGCACTGAGTGGGAAAAAAGGGTGGGGCTGCATGTTGGAAGCACCTTCAGGGTCTTTGAAACCGAGCATTGCAGGGCTGGAATCCTGATATGCGCTGACGTGTTTTATCCAAGAACCGTCAGAAAGCTGGCGTCTTTAGGCGCTGAGGTCATCTTTTTGCCTGTGTCCGCGTCTCGGACTCATCCGCCCGTGAAGGGGCACCCTCTCACCGTAAAAAGGGCGGAGGAGCACAAGGTTTTCATTCTAAAGAACGGGAATACTCGTTCAAATTCGAGGGGCGGAAACAGCGCCATAATTTCTCCATGGGGAATCATAAACCAAGCCAAAGACGAAATGGAAACCAGAATTGTCTCCGCAGACTTGGACATGACCAGACTGAGAAAGCTCCGTGCATCAGCTTAATCAGAAAAGCTATTTGCCGTAGATTTTCTCCCACTTCTCAATGATTTTGTTCATGTTCTCGAATCCGAACTTTTCCAGCCAGCTCCGGTAATTGCTGTCATTGATTGCTGTTCTGGCTATTTCTTTGGCGCGTTCTGCATCATGCACAAGAAGAAGAATAGCTTCTACGTTGAGGCGCGAAATGTAGGCAACAGCCCGTAACATGGCTCTGGTTTCAACTTCTCTGGGAATTTCGGCGCTTAACTCGACAAACACTGGCTTCTTGAGCAGGTTCACGAAGTCCCGCGTTAACGTGTCCGCCCAATACAGGGTTACATAGTTGTGTGCAGAAAGGGGAACATGGAAAAAGTCCACATGCTCTGCGATGGCATCAAAGTCCAAGCCGAACCGCTCACGGGCTAACACGGGGTCAGGCCATATTTCAATGCCAAAACGTTGCGAGACCAGTTTCCGGGATTGCCTAAGGAAGTCTGTGACAGTTTCTGCTCGCCAATCCAGCCAATCCAAGCCGCTCGCTTTATGCAGTTTTCTGCAGCGAGGACAGGTGCAGAAGCCTTCTTCAGGAAAGTGGAAGAGGTTCAGGGTTACGCCCTCCACGTCTGTTTTTGCGGTTTCTTTGATGAAGCCTAGAACATGGTTTCGGTATTCGGGGTTGGTTGGGCACAGAAAATCCCATGGCAACGTGTAGGCTTTGTTTGTTCTTGTTGCAGGACCCCTCGGCGAAACTGCCACCAATTCGGGGTTTTCGCGTATTGCTTTTGCGTCAACAAAGCAGGTGATGTCGTTGTACATGCCTTTTGCAGGTTTTCCCAAAACGCCGTCGACACGTTTTGAATAGTAAACGTTCATGTCAAAGCCATCAACGGTTGCGGGCTCATAGATTACTGTTCCAATCTTCAACGCCTTAACCTCTCTGAGGAATTGCTATCTTTAACTTTAAACCCATAGTTAACTAATGATTTAAGGATTATTTTGGAAAGACTGCACGTATAGCTTTCTTTTTACAACTACCAAAAACAGCGTGATAGCCAAAACAAGCGGCAGAATAGCCCATGAGGGAAACTCGGGGATGTTAGCACCAACAACTATAAAATCAATAGTTGAATACGCAAAAACTTCGTACCTTTGTAAACTTGGGTTTTCTGGAATTCCTAGATACTGCCATCCATAGTAAACTGTAACGTTATGCGTTCCTTCAGACAAAGTTGGCAACATCACACTAGCCAGAACTATTGTCTGATACCAGTACCAATCAGGACCTGATTGTACTACTGATTTATTTATGAAGTCAGTTACGCTGTTGATGACTCCGCCATCTAAGCTAACACCCACATTTCCAAATTGCCCGAACATTCCTCTTGCTTCCACCGTAAAATTCAGTTGAATTGGGTTTTCATAGTTGGTCGAATTTTTAGGAGAAAGAATTGTGACATTACCTGATTGAGAGAAAAACACTACAGGACCTAGAGTATCAACGTTTGGTGGTTGTGGTTGCGCTTCTACCACTAATGGAAAAGAAATATTCGAGATTAAAAAACACAGAATCAGCAATAGAATTAATGCAGCTCTTTGCTCCCCCAACTAAATTACCTAATTTAATCTGACTTAAGTTAGCTGAAAAGCATTTTTGTCAAGAAAGCTTGACTAACCTGACCGTCCGTAGGTCAAGAAAGCTTGACAAGAACTCTTAAAATCATGCAAAAATAGTGGTTAGTTAGGGGAAAGGGATTGAACAAAACCTTAAGCGTTCTACTTGCCCTAATAATTATAACTGCAACAGGTATAACATCCCTCTTCTCAGGGGTGGCTGGAAAAGAATTTAATCCCATTTATACTGGACTGAACGTAGGTGGGCTTGGTCCTCAGGAAATAAAATTTTCTGTATTTAATGGTAGTGTTCTGTATAATTTGGGTAACTTATCCATTGAGTTTTATGCACATCAAGAAGCTCCAGAGAACCTGCAAACGCTCATGTGTGCACTGTATTCAGTGTCCTATAACGCAAGTTGGCAAGACGGACCTGCAGTGATTTATGAGTGGAGTATCCATGACCTTGCAAACATTAGTGACGATGACCCTGATCCTCAACAGTATTTCTATTACACTCTAGACTTAACAAACGTACCCGAGGGGGAACATCAAATAGAAGTCACTGCTGTTGGGGGCGGATATGTCTGGGGTTGTCTTCCACCAAACTGGGACCCCTATTACGATAGCTTTACTACAACTGGCTCATCCACATTATACTTCACCATCAATGCTTCTTCACCACCAGCCGAAACCCCAGACTTTGATTCTAGCATACTTTGGAGAACTAATGTTCTGGGGGTTTTGTCAGAAGCGCCTGCCCAAGATTTGTGGGAAACAGATCTCCAATACAATGGAAGAAGATGGACATCCCTAACAGTCGTTGATGATGTAGTATATGCAGGCGCAATTTCAACTGTGGTCTTTACTGGATATGGCAGTTTTGAAAGAAAGTGGATTAATGTTTTTGCTTTCAACGCCACTACTGGGGCGATAATTTGGAATTACATCGATGAATTTTGGGATATGACACCTCTTGCTGTGGCTGACGGCATAGTTTATTTTGGCGCAGACGACCATGTTAGCGCCTTGAATGCGTCTAGTGGCAAATTACTCTGGAAAGGTGCTTATTCTGTACATTGCCTTGCTGCCGTGCAAGGCAAGGTTTTCACTGTTATTCGTGGGTCTGTTGTTGCTCTGAATGCAAGTAACGGTAATCAAGTCTGGAACTTCACTACGGGTGATGGGTTACTTTCTTCTCCTACCTTTGTTAACGGTGTCGTCTACATCGGTTCAAATGATGCTAACCTATATGCTCTTAACGCAGAAAACGGTGAAAAAATCTGGATTTATGCTGCTGATGCAAGGCTTGATTACTTTGTAGCCGTCGCCAACGGTGTAGTCTATGCATCATCAAATGACAACGTTTACGCTTTAAGCGCTGAAACAGGCGACTACATATGGAACTACACAACAGGGGACGATGAGAAGTTATCTTCGCCCGTTGTTGCCGACGACAGGGTATACATAGGGTCACTGACCAACAAAGTATATGCTTTGAATACATCAGATGGCAGCAAGATTTGGAACACAACAATTATACCTGGTGTGCCTAGAGGCTTGCCTCTACCGCCCCAACTGGTCGATGGAATTGTTTATGCGAGAACAGCAAACGGCGTTTATGGTTTAGATGCCAACAACGGCGCTGTAATCTGGAACTATACCAACACAGATATTGCATTTTCTTCCGACCCCTTTGTTTTCAAAAGTGTTATGTACATTAGCTCATATGATGGACAAATTTACGCTATAATGGCTCCATCTTCTCCAACTGAGCCATCAAGTGAAGAACCAACCGAAACAACTGAGCAATTTCCAACAAGTGGAGTTATCGTTGCTTGTGTTACAGTAATTGTAGCAATTTGCTTGCTGTTCTACTTCAAGAAACGCAGAGGTCAGCTACTTTCGGTTTGTGTGTGAGTTTTTTGGTATTTGGTATTGTATGAAGGCAGGAAGATAAAGATAGGAAGAATAGGAGCAGATGGGGAAAAAAGGTTGAAATTTAATCCAAAGAATTCCTTAAATCTCAAGTCAGTAAGTATCTTTAACTTTAAATTTGATGACGTTAATTAGTGTTGACGTTAACTTTGCCGGTGCTCTTTGATGAAGATTAAAATCGATTACGTCAAATGTGAAGATTGCCGCTCATACACTTGTGTTGACTGCTGCGCCATGGCAGTCTTCAGCCTACAGGACGGCAAGCCAGTGATAGTTGATTTGGATTCCTGTACGCTGTGCGGAATCTGCGAGGACCTGTGCCAAAAGAAGGCAATAGCCATCGAAAGATAGAGGCAGGATTCAAGGCGTCCACAGAACGGGATGTTTCCTGTGAGGCATAAATGACAAAAGGGAGTTCAACGTTAGGAATCTTCCCTGTGGTCGTGAAGACGATGACCCGAAATCATATAATTAACGTTTCATTTCTGACAAGAAGGTAAGTGGCAAGATGAAGCTGGAAACAAAAATCAAGTCTGTCGAAGCTGAAATACAAGAAAACAAACTGATTTTACGCTCAAAAACGCCGCTGAAAATCTTGAGCTCCGCTGTCCTGAATGGCGGGTTGCGGGAAGCAAACTGCATAGTGAGCGTGCATGTACCCGAAGAAACTGGACTCAACATAGACGACAACGTTCACATGGAAGCCGGAGACTTTCTGCGCCAAGAAACAGCAAAACTGGGCATCCCCCAAGACCAGCTTGTGGGAATAATGACTGCCGCCAAAATGAAAAACGTGGACATAGCAACCAGCAAATTTGAAGACATCACCTTAACAGCCATTGCTACTGCTGGAGTCCATTTTGCAGCCACTGCTGGCGACGAAATTGCTTCAAAACAGAGCGCCTTTCCTCCCATAAAATGGGGTACCATCAATATTATCGTGTTAGTTGATGGTGACCTGACAGACAGTTGCATGGTCAACGCAGTGAGCACAATCGCGGAAGCTAAAACGGTTGCTTTACGGGAATTGGATGTTAGGAGCCGCTTTTCTGGAGAAATCGCAACTGGAACAGTTACAGACAGCATCGTACTGGCGTGCACAAAAGGGGGACAGAAAATAGAATTTGCTGGAACTGCCACGCCGTTAGGAGAACTGGTTGGAAAATCTGTCAGGGAAGCAGTGAAGGAGGCTCTCCGCAATCAGGAAAACATAGTCTCCGATAGACCACTTACACGCAGACTGAAGGAGAGGGGAATAACGGTTGAAAACATGACAACCCTCTTTTCGCAGATCAGCTCTATCTTGGACGAGAACCCTGAAAAGCGGAGGCAGTTCATAGAAAAGGTTGAGCAGACTCTGTCTGACCAGAACATCGCAGCGCTGGTTATTGCGGGGCTCAGACTTGATGAAGACGCGAAGACTGGGTTGATTCCTGAGAATCCAGCCAACGAGTATGGACGAAATTTTGTGCTCAGCAAAATCCTTCAAAAAGCCGTAACAGACTACCTTTCAAAAGAAAATAAGGCATACAAGTACGTCAGACCTGACTACCTCAGTTCAATCTTTGCAGAGAAAATGGGGTGGTTCACCAGAAGCATTCTGTCCGCTGTTATGTATTCTGTTTACTCAGAGGTTCTCGGAAAACAGGCTGAAAAGCAGAAAGAATGAAAAAGTAAACATGTATCTGCTTGCTGACTCGTTTTTCCATGCTAGCAGCAATGCTTAAATATTCTACTTCGGTAGTTCCACGCTCCTAAAGAGGAATCAGCTTTGAAGTTCGGAATGTTCATTTATGAGCCTACACCAGTTGAAGGATTTGACCTGCAAGTATACCGTCTTAAATCTGAACGAGGAATCGTTGGAAAAGCAAACCCTGAAATGACCACTAACATTGCCTGCTTCGGCGACAACAACATGGCTGCAAAACATCCTGACTGGGTTCAAATGTCAAAAGATGGACCTGCACTGCGAACAAACAAGAAATACAATTTACGTTGGGACATTGTCTGCAACAACGAAAAACAGATGGTCGACTACATGCTCGACCTGATCGAGGACACTGCAGAGAAAACCAAGGGAATAACTGTCAGCAGCATGCACGTTGCAGACCACGGCTTCTGCACATGCCCCAGATGCAAAGAAGCACACAAAAAGAGCGGATTAGACTGGCTAGAATTCCGAGCACAGACAGTCACAGACTTTATCGGCGCAGCAAAGGAGCGAGTGAAGAATAAGCCCTTCTATGTTGGATTACTTCCTGACCCAGTTAACGCTTATGAAAGGTTCGGCATGGACTTCGATGCCCTAGCAGAATACGCAACAGCCTTTGTTGTTCCACACTGGTCCAAGACCTATGCAACTCCATGGTATTTCGAGTCCCTGTCTCGTGGCTTCAAAAAGTTGCTGAAGAAGCCAGTGTATCCGGGACTCTACATACGGGGACCAGGAGATGACCCAAACGAACTCGAGAACCACACGCAGATACTGAAGACAGCATGCCGTGTAGCAAGAACTGGAGTAGACGGAATCATCTTCCTAGCCGCAAACGCATCAATCATGAAAGATTTCCAGAAAGCCTGTGTTGAAGATGTGGAACTCCGCGAAGAGCTTGACGGCTACGGCGGCAAACCAGTCTTAGACCTGGTAGACAAGTGGGAAAGCATACTCAAGTAACAGCACAACCGCGTTTTTCAACGCGTCCCTTCTCATTTTTTCTTATCCAAGCGCGGCAGTCAAGCAGACAGCCTACAGGTTTTCTCTTGTTTTTGCGCCTATAATGGAAATCGGCTTTGATTTTAAGTAAGAAAAATTGTGTAGCAGTTTTGAGGGTAATTGAAGCAAAGCTTATATAACATGCATCGAAGTATTTTGCAGTTTTAGAACGAGGTATGAAGATGGAATTCGGCAATTACCTTTTTGAAGCGAAGAAGGTTAAAGGATTCGACTTTGACGTGTACCGACTGAAGCCCGAGACAGGACGACGCGGAACACCACAAAACGACATGTGGAACAACATTGCAGTTTTCGGAGACAACGTGTCTGGTCGTGCACACCCAGACTGGGTCTCTGAGTCAAAACGTGGACGAGCCGTAAGAGGAAACAACCAGTACAACCTGCACTGGGACGTTCTCTGTCCAACACAGCCAGAATTCAGAGCAGAACAATTGGACTACATCGAGAATGCAGCTGAAACAACAGGTCAACCAATCTTCCTGAACAGCTGGCACTTTGCTGACCACGGACACTGCACCTGCGACCGCTGCAACAAACTATGGAAAAAGAGTGGACTGGACTGGTTCACATGGCGCAACCAGACCATCACACAGTTCATCAAGGACGTAAAGGAGCGCGTGAAAACCAAGCTTGTACTAGCAGTTCTGCCTGATCCAGCAAACGCAGACCAACGTTTCGGAATGGACTTCCCCGAACTATACAAGATATGTGACGCATTCAACATTGTCATGTTCTCTCAGAACTATGCAACTTCATGGTATTGGGAGATGATTGCGCGTGCCTTCAGGAGAATCTTCCCAGAGAAGCCAGTGTACTCGAACATCTATGTTTGTGGTCCAGGAGACGACCCTGCTCAATGCCCACCAGTTGACCAGTTGATCCGAGTTTCGGTTCGTGTGATGCGAACAGGAATCGACGGCATCATCTACTTGGCAGATGTTGCAGAGAACATGGTGAAGTTCCAGAAGGCAGTGACTGAGAGAGGCGACTACAGGGATTCTCTAAGCGACTACGGCGGTCAATCAGCGCTCGATCTGTTTAACAGATGGGACAAACTCTTCTAGAGATAATCCACGAATCTTCAACATAGGCTTCAGCCTTTTTTCTTCTTTTTTTAACCAAGTCTAGCAGCGCCTGTTCTCTGTCAGGTTACAGGCCGGAAAAAGGGTTCACTGTGCCCTATATTTTCTGATTAGCGCTACCACAGCCAAAACAATCACTATGGAACCCAAAGCTGGAAGCGCTGTGGCTAGAGTTAACCTGAATCGGCTGAAACTCAAGAAGAGCCCCACAAGGGCTGTGACTGCGAAGCTTAATCCAATAGAAAAAGTGAGCCTTTCGATTATGTCCAGCGAATCTGTTCTTGGAAACAATGTTTCGGTTAGGCAGTAGCCAGGCAGAAAGGCTATGAGAATAAAGGAAAAGATGTACCGTATATATGACAGTGGTACCGCAGTTTCAGGAATGAACAGGATTGAGATGAAGGAAAGAATTGAGGTGCCTAGTGTAATCCAGAACCAGCGGCTTTGTTTCAGAGAAAGGAAGCTGATGAAGTTTTGTTTAGGGTGCGTGGGTTCCTCAAGGGACACCAACCCTTTTCGGTGAAGACTCTTCACTTCTTTCTCTATGTCTTCGACTTTGGCGTCTGTTTGTTCCTGAACTAGCCTGACCAATTCTTTCACGTTCTCTGGCTGCTCAGTGTCCAAGATGTCTAAGATGACTGCTTCTAAGGATTTCATTGTACACCAACTGTCTATTTGTCAAGTCTACATAAAAGCGTAGTTCTTCCAGTTAACTGATTTTTGGTCACAAAAAAATTGAACAGACAAACAGGACTTGGATAAGCTCACTGAAAGTTAAGAATAGAATCCGAAAAAATAAAGGTGGGCTAAAAAGCCCAAGGGGAAAAAGGGTGGTTCCCTGTTTACATCATCAGCTTGAATAGCGGATGATTGCCCTCTTCGAGAGGTTTTGTGCCAATTTCTGCAGTTGCAGTCAATATGTATGTGTCAATTACTGCAATGGTTGGGAATAGGAACTCTGCAAATTCGATAGGCCCAATCATGATCCAGTCGGCGCCCATCAGTGGCAGGATAGCGTTTTGTGCTGCTTCTGAAGCTTTTTTGACCTTTTTGTCGAAGTTGGCTTTTACCCAGCCTAGGGTGTCGGTTACGTTTCCGATGCCGGTTCCAACTGCTCCGCGGTCACCAAACTGTTCTTTGATTAGGTAGATGGATCTGACTCCTGCGCCAATTCCTACACCCCATGGTGGCATGGAAGTGTCGATGAGTGCACCATCTATTCCAGCTTGATCTGCCAGTCCAAGAATTTCAGGCAATAGATCAAGTTTGGCTTGAGCACTTTCATCTTGAGGATTGTCACATAGGACGATGGATGCTTTGACGCCGCATTCTTTGAGGTTTTCTAGTTCTTTTTCTTTGACGCCTTTGTAGATGGAGTTGTTGATTAATCTTGATGACAAGCCGACTTCATGTGCCCATTTGATGGCTTCCATTCTCAGTTTAGGGCTAATAGCGTCTATCTGTATGGGTGCGTCTGTTACTTTGCTGATAAAGGAGATATATTTTTCAAAAGCTTCCGTTGAAGTTCCTACAACGTCCAAGATGAATGGGTTGGTTGTCATGTCAGACAGTTCGTCCAACCTGTTGATCTTAGCTTCAGCTTTTTCCTTGTCGAAGATTCCCGCCTTCGGGTCCTGTACAATCTTGTGACCAATATAGAAGATTGTGGCAGTTAGAGCGGTGGGAAGTTCTCCTGGTTGACCGCCAACCTTGATGCCGCCAGCGTTGATGATTTTCTGTTCCTTTTCAAACCTAAACATTTTATCTCACTTTTCATTTTTTTGCGGGAAATTTGCCGCCAACCTTACTTGCCCATGGCGCTCTTTGCTAGGACTACAGCTTCTTCTTTGCTACTTCCGTACAATACGCCTATTCCGTCTGCGTCGCTCTTGTCTACGGCTGCACCACCAATCATGACGGTGACTTTGCCTTTCAGTCCTGCAGCTTCGATGGCTGACACTAGTGCGGGTAGGTTGGTTTTGGCAGGTCCAGTGTTTACTGAAACTGCAATAATTTGTGCGTTGCTTTCGACTGCTTTTTGAGCGAAGGAGGCTGCTGAAGCCTTTCTTCCGACGTCGATGCATTTGAATTGTGCGCTTTTGAGTGCTTTTCGCACCATTTCTTTGGGGGTTAGGTGCATGTCGGGTTCAAGTGTTCCGATTACAACGGTTCCTATTGGGTTTGTGGGTTCAGGCGGTTCTTTTTCAACCATGGATTTTAACCAAGACATATAGATTCCTTCTTTTTTCTCCAGTAGGTGTGGTTTTTATGGATAGCCCCGCGTATAAGCTTTTTGTTGTAAAAAGAACTACACTAAATATCGCTTTTTAGGGACGGATTATTGAACAAACTTAAAAGACATTGCATAGAACATATGTTGTTCAGGGCAGAATCTCTTCCCAGTTGAAGGTGCTCTGGTTGGTAATCAAAGGTTTGAAGGGCTTGTTCGGTTTCTTGACCATCATGCCTGTTGGAATGGAATCAATCGAAGTGGTATCCAAATACTTTTTTCTCTGCCCACTAGTCGGTCTGGTTATAGGCGCTGTTGCTGGGGCAGTAGGCTTTGCATCAAACTATGTTCTGCCTGAACTAATTTCAGGTTTCCTTGTTTTGGTCAGCATACAACTTCTAACAGGCTTTCATCACCTAGACGGCCTCTTGGATTTCAGCGACGCGGCGATGGCTAGAGGCGACACCAAACGGAGACTAGAGGTCATGCATGACATGTATACGGGCGCGGCGGCTATGGCATCTGGAGTCATTGTTCTTGCGTTAACGGGTTTAGCTCTCGGAAACTTTTCTGGTTTGGACATCCTGAAGGCGGCGGTGGTTGCTGAGGTTGTGGCTAAGGAGAGCATGGTCTTGACTGCCTACTTGGGAAAGAAGCCAGAGTATAAGGGAATGGGATATTTTGTGGTGGAGTCCATGGAGAATAAGCATGTTAAGGTGCTTGCTTCTTTGGTGTTGTGTTCGGTTGTGGGGTTTGTTCTGCTTGGGGTCTGCTTTGCGTGGGTTCTCGCTGCGATGGCGGTTGCTGTTGCCGTTTTGGTTTATTACTCTAACACGACTTTGAAGTGCGTAACTGGCGACGTCATGGGAGCCACCAACGAAATCAACAGGATGATCGCCCTACTCATGATGCTTGCCGTTATGGTCTAAAAACAGAATCACATAAAGTTCACAGATGCTGCGGTTTTCCAGAAAAAAGACTGTTTTCAACATAGAAGTGTTATTAGGACACAAATATGAATGTGAGGTCAGCATCATTCTGGATGTTAACCAGTTTCGCGCTGTTTTAGCGGACGACTTCCCGTTTCTTCCATCGTAGATTCTTGCTTCTACATTTTCTGCATTTTGTGGCGCTGGAAGAGTTTCGCACTCCACATTCTCGGCAGATTTTCATGTAGAGCCTATGCTTCTGAGCAAGAGTCTTCTTGAAGGGATCCATTATAGGCAAACTAGTATTCTCCATATGCTGAGGTTAGTTACGATTCAAATCATCTCTGCCCTAAATATGTTTTCCCTTCCTAGGCGACTCAAACACGTTTCTGCGCTTTCAAACAGTTTTTAGGAGGATGCCATTTCCAAATCATGTATCATTATAAACCTTCAGAAGTTTACCACAATGTATTTATTGGGCTAACAAAAAGCTTAGAAACTTAACCACGGAAAAAACAAGGAGTGAGGCGGGGAAAATGGCAGAAAACAACGCTGTGTTGATCGGAAAAAAGCCAGTAATGAACTATGTGCTGGCATGCTTATCTCTATTCCATGGCGGAGCAGACGAAATATCCGTTAAGGCTAGAGGCAGAGCAATCAGCAGAGCAGTCGATGTTGTGGAAGTAACCAGACGTCGCTTTATGCCAGACCTTATAGTCAAGGACATCGGAATAGGCACAGACCAGTTTGCGCCCTTCGAAAGCGGTGGCTCGCCATCGAACGTCAGCACCATCGAAATAACCTTAGCGAAGTAACAAAAAACACGCAAGTTTAAAAGGCTCCGCCGCCACCTCCTTTATTTCAGGGAGGACAAAAGACGGAGTGAAAACGGCACTATGCAATTTCTGCTTGAAAAGCGGAATACTATGCTCGAAATGTCAAGGAAAACTTAAGTCAGGGAAGGTCAGTGAGGTAGACTTCACTGTCGCCCGCTTACTTCTGTCTCTGGAAGAACAGTATCCTACTCTCCAGGACGTATGTTTTCATCAGGCTGTGGAAGCAGATAGGATACTCGCCATTCTCGTCGACAAAGGCGATGTGCCGCGTCTTTTGAGTCATGGCGGAAAAATTGTTAAAGCCCTCGGCGAAAAGACGGGAAAAACCATTCGCATTCTAGAGTACGGCGTAACGGAACGAAAGTTCTTGGAGGACCTTTTTGTTCCCTTGAGCATTCTGACGATAAACAAGATTTGGTTGCCTGACGGAACCACCGAGACTAGAGTTATTTTGAAGCTGGGAAGACGAAAAAGAA
>Ga0307424_1000681_pt1 | contig 18352 bp, 18 predicted proteins | sample SalMarWE160320MG_FD_202157 | JGI IMG/M metagenome (GOLD analysis project Ga0307424, IMG submission 202157) | Salt marsh sediment microbial communities from the Plum Island Ecosystem LTER, Massachusetts, United States - WE1603-20 | ecosystem: Environmental > Aquatic > Marine > Intertidal zone >... | reverse complement strand
TCGGTAGATATAAATTTGAGGGGAATGATCTGGATAATGGTTTTCTCCATTGGGGGAACATCTGCACCCCCACGGGCAAAACGGAGCTCAATAGGGAGCCGTGTACTCTCCTTGAGCTGAACAATCCGGTACAGGCTCCCCTCTTTAATGGCGGTCAGACCATTTACCTCAAGTATCTGAAGAAAAACAGGGAAAAGGTCCCTCTTATAAAGCCCTCCGGCCGTGTTGATTGTCACCTTACCACTGACGTTTGGGTCAACGATATAGTTAAGGCCTAACAATTCAGCAATAGTCCCTATCACCGCATAGAGATCCGCATTATCAAAATTGAGGACAATTTTCGGCCCTTTTTCTACGAGAGGTTTTTTTTTCTTCTGACTCTCCGGGGGCACAGGGGCGGTCCGGATTGGCCTGGGCTTTGATGCTGCAGAGGCCTTTGCAGATCCGGCTTGCGGTGTTGGCAATACTGAAGACGCTTCCTTGGGCAGGGTTCCCGATGTCTCGGGTTCAGCCCGCCCTACTCGCTGCTTTACGTAACCCGAAGGTGTTGAGACAACCTCAAACCTCTGCCCTTTTTCATCCACAAAGGTCTCTTCCCCGGGCCTTTTCGATGCCAGAGGGACTTTTGATTTTTCGGGCCTCTCGACCCTGGAGCTTTTCTCCTTTTCCGCAGGTTTAGTACCGGCACAACCTGGCCAAAAAGCGACTGTGAACAACAGCCCAGAATAAAAAGCTATCCTGCTAAACTTGATTTGTTTCATATTTTGTTTACCTTTTGTCAGTTGCCATCCACGGATTTATTTGCTATGGGGAGCGTTCTTCTCCTGTTTCGGGCCTTTTCAAATATCTCTCTTTTTGCAACTTCCCGCTCCGGTACAATTTTTTTCTTTCCGATCACGGGTGATTCCCGGACGGACCTGCCCTCAGATGGGGCGCCAGCCACTACTGGCCCGGTCGCCCTTTTTATCGGAATCCGCTTTTTCGGCTTATCCTTGTCAAACAGGGAGACCCGCCATTCACGCCCCCCTGCTGTGAGAAGAACACTTGTTTTATCGATTTTCTTCACCTTGAATCTACCTACAGTGTCGCCCTCCTTTACCCGCTTAACACCGTCCCCTGCAACACCTTTCCGCCCACCCGCAGGAACCTCATTGATGAGGGCCTCCTTATGATTATCTACCATAATAACACCGTAGAGGTTAGTCTGTTTATACGCCAATTCTAAGAGCTTGACGAGTCTCTCATCAGCTTTGGACTTGGGTCCAGGCTTTTCTTTCTGTTCTTGCGGTTTGAGTTCCGCCCGCTCAACACTAAAAAGGTTCTTGCTGGCAACAACTTCGTAACCCGATTCTAAAGGCACGCTTAGTTTTGCGACCGTTTTTCCCTGCCAGGGCAAAGATTTCTTAATAGGGCCGATTTCCGAGGGTCGTTTATCCTCCTCTGACCAGACCCCATAGGCCTTTAACCCAAAAAAAGCGACACCAACCGCCAGAACAAGATTGATCAGCCATAATCTTGAAAACATCTAAGCTGGTCCTCCTTTTGATTTTGTCATCTTTTTAGAAACCCCAGAATGGTGATATCAGTCGTAATAGTGTAATGAAGCTCTCTACTACGTTGTCTGATAAAGACCCTGATTCCGGCCTTTTTCACTGCCAGGTATTTCGGGGAGGTCTTTATCTTATAGAGAAATTCCTTCAAATGTCTGATGTCGCACGTGATATTTAGTTGCACCGGGATACTCAGGTATTCGTCCTGATCGACCTTTTCAGGCTGCAGGATTCGTACCGTTTTTATCTCTACCTTACTTTCCTTGGCCATACGATGCAAGATTTGCTGGATGTCTGCGGCTGCAAGGGATGGGGTCTTTCCGGTTAGAAGCCTGGACTCCCTCTGTTTGAGGTCCTTTTTCAGGGAGACAAGTCTTGCCTCCAAGCCGTCCCCCTCATGAACTATCTGTCGATACTTCTCAAGCCGTCTTTCTTTCAAGACTATTTCCTGATCAGTCCACCAGATCTCTTCGAGATAGGGCCATACCCTATATGCCCCACCTAAGAGTAGGATAAAGGCTCCGGCAATGAACAGGTATTTCTTGTTTTTTTCTATTTTGAAGTTCAGCATGGTTTTTTTTAGGCCAGCTTCGCTATTTCAGGGGCTTCTTGTTAAGCCCTATTTTAAACCTCTCCATCCCATCTCGCTTGGTAATAGCAGAAAGAAAGTTCACATCCCTGAAGAGGGGTGAGTCCTCCAGAAGGGGGATCAATTCAGAGGCCGAGCCCGCATGGCCTTCTATCTCTATCCCTTTTTCCGAAAATGAAAAGTGCCGGACCCAGGCATCCTTTGGTATCCTTTCGCTCAGCTCTTTCAGTATCTCGAGGACGGGAAAACCGCCCCGGGCAAGGGTATTCAGATAATCTATACGTTCTTCAATCTTATTACCCTCTGTTCGAAGCTGGTCAACCTTCTTGATTTCGGAACTAAGGCGTTTAATCTCAGTGTCCAAATGGTCGAGCCTTAGTTTGTGGCGAAGGATGTTTCCTCCTCCCCAGGAAAAAGCCGACAAGAGAAGCAGGCCGGCCAAAACCACCATGGTATAATAGGCGATTTTACTGGGCTTTCTGCGGAGTTCCGTGGGAAGAAGATTGATCTCCATCGGCACCTTCTGTATCCCCTTTAGGGCAAGACCGTAGGCAGGTATCATGGCAAATGACGGAACCCCTGTTTTGGAGAGATCCACGGGATGGAGATCAAGATCCTCCGCATTTCCGAAATGATCGAGCATTTCAAGATCTGCTTTACTGCCGCAGAGTACCGTCTCTGACCAGCCATGGTCCTCTCCTGATCCTTCCTTCAGTTTTTGCAGCTCTTGGAAAAGACGCTCCGGGAGATTATCTCCCCATCCTCCCCTTGTTACACTCCTCGAATAGGTCAAAAGCCTATCTGCAAGCAGATTTATTTCCAGATGATCCCCGCTCATATAGATAAAGGCGCGGCGATTCCCGGCATCTCCCCCCTCTTGAGAGGCAAAAAAATTGGCCATGGCCGTTGAACTGATCTCGATACCGGAAATTTTTGCGTCAAACCGGTCTGCAAGGCCAAGATAGTGCTCAATCAAATCCTTCTTTACTACTATGCAGAGCAGCCTCAATTTGCCGGTTTCCTTCTCTTCTGAAATTATCTGAAAGTCAAAGCAGATCTCATCTGCAGAAAAAGGGACATACTTGTCCATCTCGTATCCGAGGGTATCCCGGAGATTTTCCTTGACGGCTAACGGTAACTCCACGTATCTCAGAATTGCCACATCACGTGGGATACCCAGGAATATGCCGGTCGGCGCGATCCGGTGGTTCTTTAGAAACTCGTTAACCAGCCTACCCATATGGTCTGTTTTTTCTTCTTCAGGCTGATCTTTTTCAAGGGGATAGATGGCATGGGCCGCAAGCCTAACCCCTTTCCATGAAGGCTTCAGACATACCACGGAAAAAGAACTTTCCTGAATATCAATCCCGAGACTCGTTTGAAAAAGCAAGTGTTGCCTCCGTGGAAATAATTACTTTTCAGCCCCTGAGGGCGGTTCCAATCGATGCTCAAGCGTGTCGCGCCATTGAACAATCCTGAATCCTTTTTTAAGGCTTCTCTTGATCTCAACCATGGCCTCTACTCCCCGTCGGATCTTGTTATCCTCCACCTTCCCAACTGAGACGATACTATGGAAAGGACTTTTTTCGAGAGTGATATACGGGATAATAAACCGGAACACATCAGACCCCACAAGAGTCGCTATTTCGGTCAACGACTTGAAATCCGCGTCTTTTCTGTAATTTATAATCTCATCTGCCAGGGCCTCCGTCATTGATGGAAGGGCAAGTAACATTTTTCTTGATGCAGCGTTAATGCAGATCTTGTAAATTATTCTCGTTTTCCTGCCTTTTAACCCTCCGAAGTTAAATACGGTTACCATGTCCTTAAGTCCCCCGTAGAAGATCTCCGGCGTGACCCCCCTGACCATCAGCAACTCTTGAACCGAGTCAAAATCCGCATCTTTGCATTCATAGGGCTCTGGAAGAGATCTGTAATAATCATCTTCTGCTCCGTTTAGCCGATGAAGGTTATTTTCGTCTCGCCAATCCATAATAGAATCGACAATGATATTTTTCTGTTGTTCTTCTATATCAAACCCGCTCAACATAATTTTCAGAAGGGCTTCATTGGCCTCATTAATATTGATCTTTCCGCGCTCATTCCCTATTTTCACTTCAAATTGACCGTGCCCATAAGGAACCGGCGGGATATCCATGTTGATTCTCCAGCGGTCCTGTTCCTTCGCACCCTCCTGCCCCTCTTCCTCTTCTTCGCCCTTGGGCTTCTTTATCTGCTGGAGTATAACCTCATTCCTGATCAATTCACCGATGGCCCTGTTTACACCTGCCAGAGCAATATAATATGCCGTTGTCTGCTCCTTAAAATTTCGGGTAATGTTCACTTCCGTCCTCATGGCAAAACAGAATTCTCCCACAATAACCGAGAGGAGCGTCAGAACCCATAACACTAAGAATAGCGCTATCCCCCTCTCGCCTTTGATAAAGCCCTTCATACTACTTTTTATTCGCCTCAGACTGTAGACGGGCAATCACATAAATAGGAGCCACGTCTGTATCTTCCTTAAGAATGATCTTTATTGCTAAGGGTATCCCCGGGTCATTATCCGGGTCCCAGGTCTCTTGCCATTCCGGATCTCCATCCTTATCTTCAGGGCCTTTGAGGTACTCAAATTCAATACTCTCCGCTCCGGGGATCAGCTCAAAGAAATCTGCCTCGTCCTGATCATGAATGTCTTTCTCTTTATCGAGAAGGACGACATCTTTCTCATAGAGCATCAGACGCTTCTTTTTACCCCCCTCCTCCTCTCTCACCACATAGTTCACATATACCATGCCTGACCGGGTTGTAGGCACCATGGGGAGACGGGACATAAACTCCATACTCTCCCTGTCGCCTCTAAAGAAAACCTCCTTTTGATCCTTGCTCGTTATTTCGCGCAAACAGGTGGAGGCTATTTGGCGCTTCATATTATCCAAGACAATCCTTTGTATCTGATGAGTCTCCACATCCTTTTCACCCTTTTCCCATGCCCTGGCGCCTATCCTGAGGGCGCCGAATACGATCACCAAGATCAACCCTATGATGGTGAGGGAGATCAAAAGTTCTAACAGGGTAAAACCAGAGGGGGTTGGTGATTGATGATTGTTGGAGCGCAGCGTAAATCCCGATTCATCGGGGATGATTGTCAATTGACAAAACACAGCGTATTTTGGCTTACGATTCCCCACTTTCATATTTCTGAGGTTCATCATCGTTTTTCTTTTCGACCACTTTCATTGTGCTAATTGCAAAGTGTTTTTCTTTATCATCCCCCTCATACCACATGACATCAACTTCAATATTGAACGTGTTGAAAGGGAGCTTTGCCTCCTCGTCCTCTGCCTGCTCGACGCGAGTGATCGCTGATTTCCATCTGAACGAATCGCCGAATTCCCCTTCAGACTCTTCCTCTTCGAAGTCTGTGGAAAGGAGGAGCTCTTCCATCTTTTCCTTTGCGTGAAATATCCCCCTGGTATATTGATCAGACAATCTGCTTGATTTCAGGCCCCCGGAAAAAAGCTGAAAAATAACGACCAAAGATATGGAGAGAATGGATATGGCAACAAGGATTTCAATAAGGGTGAACCCTTTGTTTGAAACTGGATACTGGATACTGGATTTCAAGAAGGAATGCCTTTTTTTGAAAGCTTTTGAAACGCGCCGTTGATTACGTTATCGATCTGCACACAGGGGAGCCGTCTTTATCGAGCATCCAGCATCAAGTTTCGTATCTCCCCAACCGCACTGTTCCGGTTATAAAATCAACCTTTACCTCGTATCGATATCCTCGATTATTGCCCAAAACCAGCTCTCCTCCGCTGCTCCCTCCGGTGGGAAAAAATATGATCTGAAAAAGGCCGGAATCGATTTCCCCATCAGTTGATATACCCTTTTCTAATCGAACTTTTTCAGGGAGTTCATAGTACTTTGGCTGACGACTAACTTGATCACCAACCACCGCATTTTTTTCCTTATCTTCTTCCGCGGGTGTCAGACCGCTTCTGATCATCACACGATTTCCGTCAAGATCAAATAGGGCCACATACGTTTTGCTTTCCGAGATGGCCTGACTCCGGGCGAATCTGAGAGAGGCTGCGATTTTCTTGGAGGCAGTCCTCAAATTCATGTTACTCATTGATCCGGCGATCCGTGGCACCACAAAGCCGGCCATGATACTGATGATCACCAGGACTACGAGGAGTTCAATAAGTGTAAACCCGGATGGGATTGAACATTGAATATTGAATATTGAATATTTATGAAAACCAGAATATTTTGAATTGCAATCCTTCAAGTCCTTAATCCCATCCATCCCGCAGTTCTGCCTCCTGACCTCAGACCTCCGGCTCCTGTCTTTGCGATCCCGGCATTCAACGCGCCCTATTCGCCTGTTGTCCCAATATCCTTCCAATTGACAACATCCTCGTTTTCACCTTCACCTCCCGCGGTCCCGTCAGCCCCCAAAGAGATGATATCGTAGTCCCCGTGCTCACCGGGGCATCGGTATTCGTAGGCGTGTCCCCATGGATCCAAAGGAACATTCTTCGGCAGATAAGGCCCATCCCACCTTTCCACACCGCCCGGTTTGGTCCTGAGGGCCTGCAACCCCTGTTCCGTTGTGGGATATTTGCTGGTGTCAAGCCTGTAAGTATCTAAGGTTGTTTCAAATAGTGATATCTGGGCCTTGGCAGCCTTCTGCCTTGACTTACCCACCTTACCGAACATCCGGGGGCCCACCAGTGCGGCTAAAAGGCCCAAAATGACCATCACGATCAACATTTCTATCAGAGTAAAACCCTTTTCCTTCTTTTTGAATCGTCGCATAAGTACTCCTTTCAAAAAGGCATTTCATTCATACTGAATATCGCCATAAGCATGGATATGACAACAAACCCGACGACAAGTCCCATGGCAAGAATCATGGCAGGCTCCAGAAGGCTGATAAATCTCTTGACCCTATCCTTTACCATTTTCTCGTAATTCTCTGCCACCCTCAGGAGCATACTGTCTAACCTTCCCGTCTCTTCGCCCACTGTAATCATCTGAATCGCCAATGAGGGAAAGACCCCGCTATCGCTCAACGGTTTTGAAAGCTTTTCCCCCTCTTTCACCCTCTCATATATCTCTTCCATTGACTTGGCGATCACACGGTTTCCTATAATATCCTTGACTAAGACAAGCGCATGCAAGATCGGGACCCCGCTCTTTGTCAAGGTTCCCAAGGTCCTTGCAAACCGGGCTACTTCAATCTTCTTGACTAACTCTCCGGCGATCGGAAGACTCAGTTTGTTCCGATCCAATCTCAACCGGCCTGCCCGGGTACTAAAATACCGCCTGAGGAAAAAAAAGATGGCGCCTAATCCCCCGAGGATGACCCACCAATAGGTCCTCAACACCTCGCTGAGACCCAACAGAAAACGGGTGGTAAAGGGTATTGCCTGACCCATATCAGAAAAAATAACAGAGAATTTGGGAATAACAAAGGTCAGCAGGATGATGATTGAAATCCCACCCACAAAGACGAGAAAAAGGGGATAAACCAAGGCCGATTTAATATAATCCTTCAGCTCCTGAGAACTCTCTAAAAAGGCGCCTAACCTGCCCAGGACAGATTCCAGAACACCGCCGGCCTCGCCCGCCCTTACCATGTTCACATAAAACTTGGAAAAGATCTTAGGGTGTTTTGCCATAGCATCCGACAGATATCCGCCCCCCTGCACGGTCTTTAGGATATCACCCACCACCTCCTTCACTTTTTCCTTTTCCGCTGCATCAATCAATATGGAGAGTGCCCGGTCTACAGGAAGACCAGACTCCAACAGTGTAGAAAGATCCTGGGTAAAAGCGAGGGTATCCTTACCGGAAACTCCTTTAAAAAAAGAGCCTATCTGCTTAGAAATATCGACATCAAGACGCCTGCCGCCACCTTTGGAAAGGGCGATCCTCATGGGAATAAACCCCATATTATGAAGCTCGGTCACCACACCCTTCTCTCCCTCTGCCTCAAGAGAACCATTGACGACTTTTCCTGAACTGTCCGTTGCCTTGTAAAGATACGTGGACATCCTATTTCTCTAAGGTTACCTTCAACACCTCTGAGATAGTGGTCACTCCCTTTCTGACCTTCCGCCACCCATCCTGCCTCAAGGTCATCAACCCTTTTCCCATGGCCATCTCTTTGATCCTCTCATTGCTCGATCCCTTTGTAATCTCTTTCCTGATATCATCGTCCACGGGGAGGTATTCAAATATGGCCGTTCTCCCCCTGAATCCCGTGTACCTGCATTCTTCGCACCCTTTTCCCGCAAAAAACTCGATTTCCGATGCCTCATCATGCCCTATACCCATGGAATTCAACAGCTTACCATCAGGCCTGGCCGGCTCTTTGCAGTAAGGGCAAATAACCCTGACAAGCCTCTGGGCCAACACCCCTAAGAGGGTTGAGCTGAGAAGAAAACTCTCCACCCCCATGTCAAGTAGTCGGGTAATGGCCCCAGCCGCATCGTTGGTATGAAGGGTGCTGAAAAGCAAATGGCCCGTGAGCGCTGACTGAATGGCAATCTCGGCCGTCTCTCTGTCTCTTATTTCACCGACTAAGATAATATCGGGGTCCTGACGCACAATAGAACGGAGTCCCTTGGCAAAGGTCATCCCTATCTTGGAGTTCACCTGAATCTGATTGACGCCGTTCAACTGGTATTCAACCGGTTCCTCTAAGGTAATAATCTTATTCTCCGGAGAGTTTATCTTTGCAAGTGTGGTATAAAGTGTGGAAGTCTTGCCGCTCCCTGTGGGCCCTGTCACTAAGATCATGCCGTAGGGCTGAGACACTAATTCTTTGTATTGCGCTAAAATATCCTCTGGAAAGCCTATTTTCTCTAAGTCGAGAACCAGGGTATCCCGGTCCAATATCCGCATCACAAGGCTTTCACCAAAGAGGGTCGGAATGGTCGAAACCCTAAAATCAATCTCCTTATCCGCGATCTTGAGTTTGATTCTCCCGTCCTGGGGAAGACGTCTTTCTGCAATATCTAACTTTGCCATGATCTTGACTCTGGAAATTATGGCGGCCTGAAGGCGTATAGGGGGGGATTCAACATGGTGCAGGACACCGTCTATACGATAACGGGCCTTGAATTCATTTTCAAAGGGCTCGAAATGGATGTCACTCGCCTTGAGTTCCACCGCATTAAAGATAAGACGGTTTACCAGCCTTATAATGGGCGCCTCTGAAGCAAGATCTCTCAGATGATCTGCGTCCTCAATCCCTTCAGAAGATATCTCATAAACATCTTTGTCCGCCTCTTCTATTATGGTCTCAATGGATTGGCTCCCCGCGCCATACAACCTCTCGATGGTCTCAAAAATATCACCCTCATTCCCTTGACACACGTCTATTGTCAGTCCTGAGGCGAGTCTAAGAGCATCGATGGTATAAAAATCTTCAGGGTCTGCCATAGCGATTCGAAGAAAACCCTTGCCCATCTCTAAAGGCACAAACCTCGATTCCTTCATCATCTTCTCAGAAAGATTGTCTATGACCACCGGTTCCTTCGGGTACTCTTTAAAAGATATGGGAGTCATTGCATTCTCACTATTCTTTAAAATAGTCGATCACGCTCTGGATAATCGATTCCAGGTCATAGGACGGCTCAAAGCCTATCGCATCTTTCAGCTTTCTGATGTTTGGGCGCCGCCTTTCCATATCCTCAAAACCGGGCCCGTACGCCTTTTCATATGGGATATGCTCGATCTCGGAATCGCTCCCGGTCATCTCTTTCACCTTCTGGGCCAGATCATTGATCGTGACCTCATGATCGTTGCCCACATTGAAGATCTCCCCTTCTGCTGAGGGCTCGGCCATGAGCCTTGCAATCGCCCCTATTGCATCATTGACATGCGTAAAACTCCTGCTCTGGGTCCCGTCTCCATATACGGTTATCGGTTTCCCCAATAGTGCGCACTGGACAAAATTGGGTAAGACCATCCCGTACTGTCCGGTCTGCCGGGGGCCCACCGTATTGAACAACCGCCCTATCAACACCGGTAACTTCTTCTCGTCAAAGTAGGCAAGGGCCAAAAACTCGTCCAGGGTCTTAGAGCAGGCATATGCCCAGCGTCTCTTCTTCACCGTCCCCATGACCCGGTTGTCATCCTCAGACAGATCGTGTTCCACATGCTTTCCATAGATTTCCGAGGTAGACGCAATAAAGACCTTTTTCTTGAACCGGTTGGCCAATCTCAATACCACCTCGGTTCCCTTTACGTTAATATCCAATGTCTCCACTGGGTGATCCATGATATTCCGCACACCAACCGCCGCAGCGAAATGATAGACATGATCTGCCTTAAAAATCAATTCATTCATGACAGACTCATTCAAAATAGTATCGACCACCAAATGCAGCCTTTCATGAGTTTGAATTTTCACTATGTTGGCAAGCTTTCCGGTCCATAGGTTGTCAATGATGAACACATCATCTCCCCGTTCCAAGAGCCTCTCTGCTAAGTGAGACCCTATAAAACCAGCGCCACCCGTAATCAATACTTTCATCGTTTCTCCCTCTTGACTCAAAGCAACCTCCCTCCCCCCGTTTTCCGCGCTACACCTCGAGACCTCTGCAAAATATTCAATATATTCCTGTGGTTAATCCCGCTAAAGCGTCCCGCTATAAGCGGGATTAATCTTGACCGAAATTGAATGTTTTTCATAAGGTCTCGCCTCATGCCCTATGCACTCTGCAGTAAACACGGCTCCGCTCCTTCAGTTACCATATACCAAAGCACCTATCTGCTTAATATAATTACTTCTTTGTGATCTATTCCCTGCTCTGTTTACTGCCCGCTACCCCGGCACCCTTTCAAGTGCCCAATCCCCGACCTCCACTTCGAGAGACCGTTGCAACAGCTCGACGGAGACTACCACTCTGTCTGTTTTACCTTTGGGACGAAGGTAAAAGCCAGCCAGCCCCTTTAGCGGCCCATCCATGATCATCACCCTGTCTCCTTTTTGCATATAGGCGCGATTTTGAACCGTACGATCCGTGCCATCTAAGATCATCAGCGAAGATATTTCCTGATCATCAGCAGGGATGGGCTTCCCCTTAAAGGAGATTATGCGAACTACTCCGACAGTCTTGATAATTCGGTGATACTCCTCGGCCTCAAGAACAGAACGAACAAACACATAACCCGGAATCATAGGGACCAATATTTTCTTACGCCGGTCTTTTCGCCTGCTCATTACCTGTATCTTGGGCACAAAGGCCTCAACGGATTTGCCGCAAAGCCCTTCATAGACCTTTTGCTCAAAACGGCTTCGGGTGTGCAGGGCGTACCATTTAAGGGATTGTTGATTGTTGATTGTCAATTGTTGATTGAGCATTCCTTAAAGCCATATACCTCGTTAAGCGGTTAATTCTACAGGGTGACTATCTTGGCCGAATCCACCCCTTTTTCAATAAGATATCCTATGTCCCGGGCTGTGTCATCCAAACGGGTCACTAAAACCGCGTCCCAATCTTCTCTGTCCAACCGGTCAATGCCCTCGGCCTCAAACTCAAAGAACACGCTCCCGTTTTTCCTCTCATCAACAATCCCCACCAAATGAATGTTGGTAAGCTGCAGATAGAGATATGCCAACTCGGCTACCTCCCCAGCACCGAAAAATAGGATGGACGCTATCCGGTTTTCTTCCATCTCTTCAAATTTGCCAATTAATAACTGCTTAATCTCTTTATAAAATCTGGTCGAGTAGTGTAGATATTCCACGGTAAGTCGGCTCTTCCTTGCCAAACCCTCACGGGTCAAGAAATATTTCACCCTGTTCCTGGGCATGGTCTTGACCTTAAAATATCCCTTGTTGACAAGTCTCTTTAGAAAGGTATTGACCAGACCCAAGGAGATATTCAAGCGCCGGGAGAGTTCTCTCTGGCTGGGGTTACCATCCCGCTCGATTTCTCCCATTAATCGGAGTGTGTGAATGTCTTGATTGTCCATGTGAGCTATCCCAAGGCACCGCTTTTGCTTACTAAAATTATTGAGATTAAATACCCGACAGTCATATTGTTCATTAATTGAACGTTTTGTCAAGGGAAATATGACTGCCCTGGATTCTATCTCTAAAAATGCATAGATCATGCCAAAAATACCTGCATGTCCATTTGGCCTTTTTTTAGTCATTCACACGCGACCGCTGACAAAATGTGCACCTTTTTGCCAATCGAACCATAGGCCTGTTATCGAAGTCCAGTTATATCGTGGCGTCCTTTTTAACCAAGACGGCCTTCATCAAAAAATTAATGGACATGAATTATTTCAAACGGTAGGAATTAAGAGACCGTGGCATGTAAAGAGAAAAAACTAAATAAAGATACGATTGCACGATGTGCTAGGGGAGAGGTCTGAAGCCACGTATGATCGCTCTTTTGAACATTTTGCGCGGCTTGTCCGGGAGGGGAACGTGTAATGTTGTGGTCGGGACGACTGGATTTGAACCAGCGACCCCCGCGTCCCGAACGCGGTGCTCTACCAGGCTGAGCCACGTCCCGACAAATTACAGAGACCTTTGCAAAACGCCCCCTTTTACTCAATCTCGGCGTCAGGCTCAAATTTCAATCCTCGAAATATTCGATATATTCCTGTGGTTGAAATTTTCACCTTCCTTGACCTTGACCAAAATTGAGCATTTTTCAAAGCTCTCTTTCACATTTAACCTATTTTTGCATTGGGGGCAAGCACAATTTATCCCCTGTAATCTCCATGAAATTCTCCATCATCTTAGCAGTGGCCCCCCAGATTAGATCTTTCCCATTTTCATATGCGGGTGTCTCGTATATCACCCCTTCATATTCCACAGAATATCGCTTGTTTTCAGAATTGGCACGATGAAAAAGGCTCAGCGGCGCCTTGACTACCCTTTCTACCTCCGCCCTGTTAATAACAAGGTCATTTAGATGAGTAACCCAACCGACAAGCGGGTGAACAACATAATTAGACGCCATCGTCAAAACATCATCAATCCTGCCTAAAATCTCAATATGTTCCCTCGAGAGGCCGATCTCCTCATAGGTTTCCCGCAAAACCGTCTCCTCAATGGACGCATCCCCCTTGTCAACAGCGCCCCCTGGAAAAGATATCTGGCCTTTATGGTGTTCTACCCTGTCGGTCCTCTTGGTTAAGAGGACCTTGCAGGATCCTCCCTCTAACAAAAGCGGGAGCAGTACGCCGGCATGCCTGTAGCCGGGCTGTTTGCCATCCTTAATGACCTTTGGATCCCTGGTGCTCAGCATCTCCTTAATGATCATTGACGGAAATTTCTGGTAGGACATAGCGGCTTTCAACAGAACCTATCTGCTTCCATAAGTCTCAAGGTACTTGTCAAATTGTGCCTTTATCTTCGCATTAATCGGAGTTCGTTTCCCTTCAATCATGACAGGAATCTCATCCTTATAGATATACTCAACAACCTCCCTGATGCCGGCCACGGAGAAAACCGGGACTCCGCTCTTAGACACGAAATCCTGAATAGCATTTTCTCCCTTTTGACCCAATATCACCTTGCCGTCCCGGTCATAAACAGCGGTTGTCTGTTCCCTGTCCAGCCCTATTCCTATTCCTTTCACACGGAATGTTATTCCCTGGAACCGGGCCTCGGATTCAATCTTCTCCAAAAGATCGAATTTAGTCCTCATGGAGGTTGCCACATCATCTACAATAAATATCCGGCAACCATCAAAAAGGGAACTGTTGACGAAAATGCTCTTTGACACGCTCCCTTCACCATGGGTCTTGGCCTCTTTTCGATCATAGTCAAAGGTCATATCAACCCGGTGTTCCTGCCACAGGGCAATGGCGGTTGCGAGGGCAATGGCGCTCCCTTTATAAGAAGGGCCTAAAATGACGTCTGCGTCTTTGGCTAACCCCTCTGACATCATCATACCGGCAAAAAAAGATCCCATCTCGATGCTCAAACGGCCAGTCCTGAACATAGCCATGTTTACAAAATACGGAGTAGGCCGGCCATCTTTCAGGACAAGACCTCTGTCAAAAAATATGGCTCCAGTCTCGGCCAAGATCTCGGCGAGTCTTTTTGTGTAATCTTTCATTCTGTAATAATAAACAAGGTTAGCGTATCTATCAACACATTTATCAGCAGTTCTGATTTTGGAAAGAACTTCTAATTCACTGCCATTCAAATATCCGTAACCCGATTTTTTTAACTGCTGTCCATCGGATTCAACCGATCTAACGAGATCTTGCGCCCTGTGCCCCTCGGGACCCACGCATTAATCTCAGTGTCTTGTCCAGCCCACGCCGCGCCTTTACAAGCCCGGGGTTGATCTGTAATGCCCTGGAAAAATATCTTCTTGCGCCCTCGATATCGCCCTGCCGTTTTAGAATAAACCCCAAATTGGTATATGCGTCAGCATAACCGGGGTTTATGCGTACCGCTTCATAGAGATGTCTTTTTGCCTCGCTGATGAGCCCCCGTTGTTCCAGAACGATTGCCAAGTTGTAGTGTGCCGACGCATAATCGGGGTTGATCTCCAGGGCCTTAGACCAGTGCTTGACAGCCTCCGTGAACCTTCCCTGGGACGCATAAGCATTTCCCAAGCCATTATGAGCCTCCGCAAAGCCTGGTTTGATCCTCAAGGCTTTGGAGAAATGGCGGATGGCCTCCTCGAATTCTCCCTTATTAGCCAGGGCAGTACCCAGACTGTTGTGGGCCTGAACAGAAAAAGGTTTAATACGTAGCGCCGCAGAAAGATGCTCGATGGCCTCTTCGACCCTTCCCTGGCGCAGAAGGACAGTTCCCAAATTAGCATGTGCCAAGGCAAAGCCCGGTTTGATCCGCAGTGCCTCTATCAACTGCTTGACAGCGAGGTTAAGTCTGCCCTGATCGTTTAGGGCTAAACCCAAATTGTTGTGTCCCCTATGGTTTTTTGGGTTTTTGCTTACAACATCCGCCCACAATGTTATGGGGTCTTGCCAAACCTTGTTTCTCTCATATGTGGTCACTCCAAGGTATACGATAATAGAGATTGAAGTGACAACGGCCCATGATCGCCTCTCTGATAAGAGATCGAACACCAGGTAAATAACTACAAGAACAAAACCAAACATCGGAAGATAAAGCCTGTGTTCAAACAACGCATCGCTTATGGGAATAATGCTGGACTCCACAGAGAGAGTAATGAAAAACCAAAAGATACCGAAGCTTATGACCGGACGTTTCTTTACCTTCCATATTCCAAGGCCGATGATAGCGATCAGGAAAAGAAAGGCTGCTGGAGTGTAGCCATCAAAAAACCCTGTTTTGAAGGGGTACATGTAATCGAGATTCTGGCCGATTGGTATAAATAAGAGGCGTATATATATGGCTACGACATTGAACTGCGTGCAGAGATAACTCCAGCGGCCAACTGCCCCGGTCTCCTTCATAAGACCTGAAACATCTTCTAACAGACTCCCAAATTGGAGGTCGCCCCGGAAGAAGCCTGAGACATATAAGAAAAAAATCCCCAAAAGCAGAAAAACTGGTCCAAACCACACTATCTTCCTCTTCCACCCCTGCCATGTCCTATCAAAAAGGAAGTACTCGGAAAGGATAATCACACCAGGTAGACTCGCGGTGTTTTCTTTGCTCAAAAATGCTAACATTCCGCAAAGAAAAGAAAGTATGAAATACGCCAGGGCCTTAGGAACGGAACCTGTACCGTTTGAGCTGCTATAAAGGGCCCTCGCCCTTATGTAAAGGAGTACTGAAGATAGATAGAACATCGCAGCTATAGAGGTGTATCTCTGGACAGTGTATGTGACTGCCTGTGTCTGAATCGGGTGCGCAACGAAAATCAATGCGGCAAACAGGGACATTAATGGTATTAATGATTGAGAAGCGGCCCTTTTTTTGTTCTCGGTCACTCCCCTGTTCCTCGATGTTCTACGTTTCGGATTAGCCCTGGACCTTGAAGCAGCTATAGGTGCAAACTGCCGCTCGGAAGACGAATACAGATGCTTGAAAATGATAAATGAAAGGAAGTAGACAAGGAAACCGTTTATGACATGTACCAGAACATTCACCAAGTGGTAGCCAAAAGGATTCAACCGGCCTAAGCTATAATTTAGAGCAAAGGTTGCATCTACAATCGGCCTGCGGGAAAGTAATACCCTGGGTGAGAGATAGTTTTTCAAATCCCTGATCTGGACCTTATCTACAATCTGCACTGTCCCATCAAAGACAAAAGGTACTCTGTATATGTTGCTGTAGATAAGCACAGCAACGAGTGTAACAAGAAAGCATGCAAACCAAGGGCTTGATATGCGGCTTGTGACTGTATTAGCCCCCATATATATTTACCTATTCGTCTTCATAGCAAAATGCCTGTTTTTCTTGTTGCAAAGGTCCAGATATCATTCAGTAAATAGTTAAGGACCGCCGCAAGGACAATGGAAATAATATTTGCGATAAGGTAGTGCATGAATTGCGCAAGCAAAAGGGTAAAAACAAACTGAAGCCCTATTGCCAACCCGCAGGCAATGAAATATTGGCCCATCTGAGGAAAAAATCCGTATTTCGTCTTCCCCTTCCGATCAAGCCAGGTCCATTTCCTATTCCATAGGTAATTGTTTATTGTGGCGAAAAAGATAGCCAGACCGAGCGACAGATTGAGACGGATCCACTCTGGATCAATATTCTTAAAAAGGACTTCTCGATTGATATACAGAGCAACTAAATTGATAATCATACCGGAAAGGCCGACAACGCTGAATTTAACAAATCGATACCGAAACAACAAACCAATTCCCGGTATTCCTGGTATCTTGTCAATTAGCATAAAGGCTCATTTCCCGGCCTAAATAGTGAATCCCCAAATTAGTTATATTCCTAACCTTCAAGCATTTCATACGCCTTTTCGAGCACCTCCTGTGGTGAAATGCTTTTTAGGCATATATTGTCCCCGTCACATGGCGAATTCCTGTGGTTATATGCCGTAAGGCAGGGTGAACACGATAACGGGACATGAAAACTGAATGAATTGAAACCTAAAGGACCATAGAGGAGCGGAGTCTCGGGGCCATAAAGGATAATTGCAGGAATGGGTGTCATGGCCGCAAAATGCCCGGGGCCTCCGTCGTTGGTGATGAGGAGTGAGGCAAAATAGAATATCATCATGAGTTCCCGAATTGATTTAGTATATCCGGTAAGATCAATGCAGTTGTTATTACTGCACTTTTCGAAAATCTCTTTAGCTAAGCTCTTATCCTCTTCCAAGCCTATGACACCCACCGCATATCCGTGGTGAATCAAATCCCCTGCAACCGTACAGAAATTTTTCAATGGCCAGGCCCTTATAGGTAATAGCCCTCCTCCGGCATAGAGAAATACCAGTTTTTTGTCTGCTATCTCCGGGAAATCCCTTCTAAATCGCCGCAACGCGTTCTCAATTTCCGCCTCACTGATCTTTAGTGGAGAAACCCTCAATTTATCAGAGACCGGAAGCCGTTTAGCCTTAGGGATCGTTTCAGACCCAATGGCTTCAGCCAAGGTTATGAACTGATGTGAAATATGGTGGTAGGGATTATAAAGCACCGGTCGATTGATGAATTCTCCCCTGAAAAGCCCTTCCTGTGTATAAGGATGGAATCCGGCACGTATCTTGGCGCCACTTAGAAATGAATAGATAGCACTTACCCTTGAGAATAATTCACAGTCAATAACAGTATCTATCCTGGATTCACGTATTTTGACCAAGACGCGAAAAGTGTCCAAGAGCATCCTTATCAAAGAAGTATTTCGAACCGTCAGGATATTCCTTAGAGGCACCACATCGATCAATTCCAAAATTTCCCTATTTTGATCTAATAATAAGACATGAATTGACACTCCCGGGTACTTTCTTCCAATAAATTCAAACATGGGATATGCCAAAACAAGACTTCCCATTTCGGAAAGGAGTATGACCAAGAGATTCTTCGGATTGGATTGGATTGAAGTGCCCGCGTCTTTTCGAAAAAAAATAGAAAACAACCAACAAATAAAGGTGCCTAAGAGACGATCTAACCTGCGTTGAAATTGTATGTTCATTTTTTCATATCCCCGAGGCGCTTATTGAGGAAATCGACCTGATGTTTGAGATTACGATCGGTCTTCATCTTGTGGTCGACAAGTTCTACTGAATAGAGCACGGTGGAATGGCTCCGGTTTATG
>Ga0307424_1000680_pt1 | contig 18365 bp, 16 predicted proteins | sample SalMarWE160320MG_FD_202157 | JGI IMG/M metagenome (GOLD analysis project Ga0307424, IMG submission 202157) | Salt marsh sediment microbial communities from the Plum Island Ecosystem LTER, Massachusetts, United States - WE1603-20 | ecosystem: Environmental > Aquatic > Marine > Intertidal zone >... | reverse complement strand
TGGTACAGCGTGGTGGTCCACAAGTGGGGCGGCACCTGGAGCTTCTGGCCGGTGACCTTCCTGATCCTGGCCATTCTGCTCGACCTGGGGGTGGTCGGGGGCGCGGGGCGGCGCCGGCGGCGGAGGTGACCCCAGGGCGACCCGGCTAAGCTGTACAGGACAGGAACTTCATCCCCTCGAACTACCTCGAGGACATGGGGGGCGGCGGGCTCGGGCCCGCCCCGGGACCTCCGCGGCCGCGGGGATCCCGCGCCTCAGAAGGCGCCCGTCACCTCGAAGGCCACGCTGGTCGTGCTTCCCTTCGGGTCCCCGGCGGAGTCCTGGAACACGTCCTCGGTGGAGCTGTCGAGGCGCACCTCCACCAGCGTGCCCAGGCCGTCGGCGAGGACGAAGGTGGGCGCGACGGTGACCGCGGTGCGGGTCTGGGTAACGCCGGGATCGAAGACGACCCCGTCCGGATCGTCGAACCACCCGAACCGGGCGGTGAGCCCGGACCAGGCATTCAGGTCGTAATGGGCCATGATCATGAAGGCGGTCCACTCCATGTCCGTCCCGTCGGCGTCGCCGAAGCCGTGGTTGGCCTCGCCGCCGATGAGGAGGCCGTCCACCGGGGTCAGGGTGAGGTCCAGGTCGAGGACGGTCCGCTTGCGTCGCACCGGCTCGTCCCCGGAGCGGTCCCGCTCGACCCCACTCAGCGCGGAGAACCCGGCCCCTCCCAGGTCCCCGAAGCCCAGGCCGATCCGGCCGCCGGCGGTCTTGGGCCCCGGCCCCCCGAGATCGTTGTTGTCCCATCCGTTCACCAGGTAGGCGCGGACGTCGACCCGCTCCGCCGGCGTTCCCGCGGCCATGAGGCCGGTCAGGTTGGACGGGATCCCGTAGTCGAAGACGAGGGCGTGGGAGAACTGGTACATCTCGTTCGGGTCCAGCAATTCGAACCCGATGGGGGCGTTGAACCGGCCCAGGGTGAAGGTCAGCCCGGGAATCGGGGCCGCCGCGTACTCCAGATACCCCTGTTCCACGTCGGCGGACCAGACGTCGCCGTCCTTCAACCACTCCAGATCGACTCGTAGGCCTGCGCGTTCACTGAAGTCCCGGGTGAGATCGACCTCGGCCTGATCCAGACCGAAGGTGTCGCTACCCATGTCCAGGTTCCCCGAGTAACTGGCGTCGACGAACCCGCTCAGCCCGATGATGGGGAGAACGTCCCGGGTGCCGTCGGCATCCGCCCCGGGGGGGGCAGTAGCCAGTAGTGCAACCAATCCGGGAATGACCGTTGGCAGCCTCATGTCTTCCTCCTCCCCGGTTTCCGCCGCGCGGACTACTCGTAGGCCCGCTCGCCGTGCAGGGACTCGTCGAGGGTTCCTTCCTCGATCTCGGTGGTCTTGATCGGCGTCACCTTGTTGATGATCCAGAGCATGAGCCAGGTGAAGGCGAAGGCGTAGAGCGACGAACCGGCCACGGCCAGCGTCTGGCCCAGGAAGAACCGGCCTCCTCCGTGGAGGAGGCCGTCCGCCCCCGCGGAATTGACGGCGGTGGTGGCGAGGACGCCGAGAAGGATGATCCCCAGGGCGCCGCCGACGCCGTGGACTCCCCAGACGTCGAGGGCATCGTCCCAGCGAAGCCGGTTCTTGAGCTCCACCGCGAGGTAGCAGACCAGGCCTGCGGTGATGCCGATCACCGCCGCGCTGGAGGTGGTCACGTAGCCCGCCGCGGGCGTGATGGTGGCGAGACCAGCTACGGCCCCGGTGAGCAACCCCACGAAACGGGGCTTGCGCGACCGCGACCACTCCACGATCAGCCAGGTGACGGCCGCGAACGAGGCCGCGATGTCGGTGTTCAGGAAGGCGAGGGCGGTGATCTGGTCCACCTGGAGCTGGCTCCCGGCGTTGAAGCCGTACCAGCCGAACCAGAGGAGGCCGGTGCCGAGGGCGACGAGGGGGATGCTGTGCGGTCGGGTGTCCTCGATGCGCCGGCGGCCCACGTAGAGCACCGAGGCGAGGGCGGCCATGCCGGCGATGTTGTGGACCACGATGCCGCCGGCGAAATCGAGGATTCCGAGCTTGGCCAGCAGGCCTCCTCCCCAGACCATGTGGACGAAGGGGAAGTAGACGAACAGCAACCACATGACGAGGAAGATCAGATACGCGGGGAACCGGACCCGGTTCGAGAAGGCGCCGGTGATCAGGGCCGGGGTGATGATGGCGAACATCATCTGGTAGGCCACGAAGACCAGAAGGGGGATGTGCCCGGTGCCGAAGGGCGTCGAGGGGTCGATACCCCTCAGGAAGGCCATGTCCAGGTTGCCGATCACCCCGCCCTCGCCCCCGCTGAAGCAGAGGGAGTAGCCGACCGCGAACCAGAGGATGGTCGTGATCCCCATGGAGACGAAGCTCTGGATCATGATGGACAGCACGTTGCGCCGTCCGACCAGGCCGCCGTAGAAGAAGGCCAGGCCCGGGGTCATCAGCATGACCAGGCTGGTCGCCACGAGCATGAATCCGGTATTGCCGGTGTCGAACATGGTCGCTCTCCCGTCGGCATGGCGCGGAGCCCGGCGGCGAACCCGTTCGTCGCGGACCTCCGTACCGTAACGGAAGGAATGTGCCCCAGGAGGGCGGTGGGAGGAATCGGGGGATCCCCGAGCCCGGCCTTCGAAATACCCGACGGAACCGGGGTCACTCGAGGGAGGTCAGGCCCTCGCGGATGGCGTACTTGGTGAGTTCCGCCACGCTGTGCAGGTCGAGCTTGTCCATGATCTGCTTGCGCTGGGTCTCTATGGTCTTGACGCTGACCTCGTGCAGGGCGGCCATCTCCTTGGTGCTCCGTCCCTCGGCGATCAGTTGCAGGACCTCGCGCTCCCGCGGGCTGAGGCGGTCGAAGGCGGAGTCCTCCTCCCGGCGGGCTAGAGCCACGTACTCCCGGGCCACCAGACTCCCGATCCGCTCGGCCAGCACCACCTGGCCCGCCATGATCCGGGGGATGGCCCGGACCAGGTCCTCGAAGGCGTCGTCCTTGAGCAGGTAGGCGGTGGCCCCGGCGTTCAGGGACTCGAGAACGAAGCGCCGGTCCGAATGCATGGAGAGCATGGCCACCCGGATGCCCGGGTCCAGCCGGCGGATCCGGCGGGCCGCCTCCACGCCGTTGAGCACCGGCATGCTGACGTCGAGGATGACGAGGTCGGGGCGGAGGGCCTCGGCCAGCTCCACCACCTCCCGGCCGTCGGAGGCCTCTCCCACCACCTCCAGGTCCCGGTGCCGGGCGAGGAGCGGGCGCAGCCCGTCCCGGAACATCTTGTGGTCGTCGCCCAGGATCAGCCGCACGGTCATGGCGCCTCCGGCGGGGGAAGGGGCACGCCGAGGGTCACTCGGCATCCCGCCCCGGGGGCGGAGTCGATCCGCACGCTGCCTCCCAGGCCCCGGAATCGCTCGCGGATGCTGAAGAGGCCGAAACCGTCCCCCGTGGCGGGTCCGTTGGCGGCGGGATCGAATCCCCGCCCGCGATCGCGCACCTCCAGGGTCAGGGTCGCGTCCCTGCGGGCGAGGATCATCTCGGCGCCCTCCCCGCCCGAGTACTTGAGGCTGTTGAAGAGCAGCTCCCGGGCCGACTTGAACAGCATGACCGCCAGCTCCTCGGGGAGGGCCGGGGCTCCGTCGCCGGCTCGCAGCACCACCCGGAACCGGTGCTTCTGGGTGAACTGCTCGGCCAGCCAGTCCAGGGCCGGCTCCAGGCCCAGCTCGTAGAGGACGGGCGGACTGATCTCCCCGGTCAGGTCCCGGGTATAGAGGATGGTCTGGTCGAGGAGACGCATGATCTCGTCGATGCTCTCCTCCAGGCCGCCGAAGATCGCGTTCCCCTGGAATTCGCGCAGCCGGAACTTGATGAAGGCCAGGGCCTGCCCGATGTGGTCGTGGAGGTGGGCGGCGATGCGGCGCCGCTCCTTCTCCTCGGCCAGGGTGAGCCGGGAGGCGAGACGGCGGAGATCGGCGGTGCGGGCCACCACCTCGGCCTCCAGGGTCTCGCGGGCTTGGCCCCGGGCCTCGTCGGCCAGCATGTGCTCCAGGTGCGAGCGGAGCATCTCGCCCAGCGAATCGATCAGCTCCCGTTCCTCGGCCAGGAAGGGGCCCTCGTCGGCGGGGGGGCGCTCCTCCAGGTAGGCCACCGCGATCCCGCCCCGCTCGCCGCCGCATCCGGTGAAGTCCACCTGCTGCATCCAGGGCGTCTCGCGGAATCCGGGGGTGGTGTACTCGCGGTCCCGGAAGCGGATCCGGGCCGCGGTCACCTCGGGGAACTGCCAGGCCCCGGGAAGGAGGGCGACCAACTCGGTCATCAGCTCCTGGGCGGGGCGGTCGTGATCCTGGAGGATCCGGGCCGTGCGGTGGAGGGCGGTGAGTTCCTTCACCCGCTCGCGCAGCTTATGGAGGGTGGCATCGGTCATCGACAGTCCTTGGGTCGCGGCCCCGGCGGCCGGGGGATGATAGCCCAAACTCCCGGCCGGGGCCACGGATCGCGGCCCGGTCCCCGACCGCTCCACGTCGGTCAGTCCCGGAGCACTTTCCTATCCAGTGCCCGGTACTGCACCGCTTCGGCCACGTGCGGGGTTCGCACGGTCGTCGATCCCTCCAGGTCCGCCACCGAGCGCGCCACCCGCAGCACCCGGTGGTACGCTCGGGCCGAGAGGCCGAACCGCTCCAGGGCCATCTCCAGCAAGCGCTGTCCCTCGGGTTCCGGGCGGCAGCGGGTGTCGGTGGCCTTGAGCCCGAGGTGGCCGTTGAGCGTACCTTGGCGTTCCCTCTGCCGCTCGCGCGCGGCGCGCACCCGCGCCGCCACCCGGGCCGAGGACTCGCCCGCCGCGCCCCGGGCCAGGTCCTCCACCGCCACCCGCGGCACCTCGACTTGGAGATCGATGCGATCCAGCAACGGTCCCGAGATCCGTCGCCGGTACTGCTCCACCAGGTGCGGGGTGCAGGAACAGACCCGGAGCGAGTCCCCGGCCTGGCCGCAGGGGCAGGGGTTCATAGCCGCGAGCAGGGTGAACCGGGCCGGGAAGGTCACGGTGTAGCGCGCCCGGGTGATGACGGCGCGCCCTTCCTCCAGGGGCTGGCGGAGCGCCTCCAGGGCGTCCCGGCGGAACTCGGCGAACTCGTCCAGGAAGAGCACGCCGTGATGGGCCAGGCTCACTTCGCCCGGGCGGGGGACGGACCCGCCCCCCACCAGCGCGGCTCCGGAGGCGGTGTGATGTGGGGCGCGGAAGGGGGGCAAGGACAGCAGCCCGTCCCCGGGGCGCAGTTGCCCCGCCGCCGAGTGGATGCAGGTGGCCTCCACCGCCGCCTCGCGCTCCAAAGGCGGTAGGATGCCCTGGATGCGCCGGGCCAGGAGGGTCTTCCCCGAGCCCGGCGGGCCCACGAAGACCAGGTTGTGGCCCCCGGCCGCCGCCACCTCCAGGGCCCGCTTGGCCGGAAGCTGACCCCGGATGTCGGCCAGGTCTCCGGGGGCGGCCGCGGGGGAACCCGGTGCCGCCGGCGGGAGATCGGGCACCGTCCCCTCGCCCAGCGCGGCGAACATCTCGCCCAGCGTCCCCACCGGCCAGACGCCGATGCCGGAGGCCGCCGCTTCGCGCGCGTTCTCCGCCGGCACCACCACCGCCCGCGCCCCGGCCCCCCGGGCCCAGCGCGCCGCGGCCAGCACCCCGTGCACCGGGTGCAGGCCGCCGTCCAGCCCCAGCTCTCCCAGAAAGACCAGGTCGTCCACCCGCGCCTTGGGCACCAGGCCCGAGGCCAGGCCCACCGCCACCGCGATCGGCAGATCGTAGTGGTTCCCCGTCTTCCGCAGGTCGGCGGGGGATAGGTTCACGGTGACCCGGCCCGGGGGCAGCTCCAGGCCGGTGCGCTTGAAGGCGGCGACCAGGCGCTCCTGGCTCTCGCGCACGGTGCTGTCGGGCAGGCCGACGATGGTGGTGCGGGGAAGGCCGTCCCCCACGTCCACCTCCACGGTCACGGGCACGATGTCGATTCCCCAGAGGGCGATGGTGCGGACTCGGGCGAGCATGAGGCGATCCTCGGCGGGGCGGGAAGGGGAGCGGGCGCGGGAAGTACCGCCCAGTATAGCGGCCCGGGGCCCCCTTGTCCCGGCCGCGGTCCTCCCGTATCCTTCCCCGTCGCCACATCCCGGAGGCCGCTGTGTCCAAAGCCCTTACCGCCTATTTCTGCGCCGAGTTCGCCCTCTCCCCGGATCTCCCGGTCTACTCCGGGGGGCTGGGGGTGCTGGCTGGCGATCACCTGAAGGCGGCCGACGACCTGCGGGTGCCCCTGGTGGCGGTGGGGATCGCCTACCGGGACGGCTACTTCACCCAGCGGCTCTCCCCGGACGGGTGGCAGGAAGAGCACTACGAGAACCACGCCCCCGAGGACCTGCCCCTCACCCCGGCCCTGGAACCGGACGGGGCCCAGGTCCGGGTGTCCCTGGACCTTCCCGGACGCCAGGCCTGGGCCCGCATCTGGCGGGCGGACGTGGGGACGGTGCCGGTCGTCCTCCTGGACCTGGACATCCCCGAGAACGCCGCCGCCGACCGCCTCATCACCCGGCGCCTGTACGGGGGGGACGTGGAGACCCGCATCCTGCAGGAGATGGTCCTGGGGATCGGCGGGATGCGCGCCCTGCGCGCCCTCGGCTACCGTCCGCGGGCCTTCCACCTGAACGAGGGGCACGCCGCGTTCCTGTTGCTCGAACGCATCCGCGAACTCGTGGAAGACGAGAAGCTTCCCTTCGAGGAGGCCCGCCGCCGGGTGGCCGCCACCTCGATCTTCACCACCCACACCCCGATCCCCGCCGGCTTCGACCTCTTCAGCCCCGGGCTCATGCACACCTACTTCGCCCACTTCGCCACCCGCCTGGGGCTCAACTGGGAGACCCTCATGCGCATGGGCCGGCGGCACCCCCAGGACGATTCCCAGCCCTTCAACATGGCCCTGTTCGCGGTGCGGAACACCGCCTACCGGAACGGGGTGAGCCGGCTCCACGGGCGGGTGTCCCGGGCCATGTGGCACGAGGAGTGGCCGGACCGGACCGAGGACGCGGTCCCGATCGGCTACGTGACCAACGGGGTCCACGGGCCGCGCTGGGTGGGGCCGGAGATGGCCGCGCTCCTCGACCGGCACCTGGGTCCCGGCTGGGCCCACCAGCCGGAGCGGGCGGACTGGGCCCGGGTCCTGGACATCCCGGACCGGGAACTCTGGGAGGTTCGCGGCGCGGCCCGGCGGCGTCTGATCGACGTCGCCCGCCGGCGGCTGGGGGAGACCGCGCGCCGCCTGGGTGCCGGGGACGACGAGGCGGTCCGGGCCGGGGCGGGACTGGACCCCGAGGCCCTGACCATCGGCTTCGCCCGGCGCTTCGCCCCCTACAAGCGGGCCACCCTGCTCCTGCGGGAGCCCGACCGCTTGCTCGCCCTGCTGGCCGACGCCGGGCGCCCGGTCCAGTTCCTCTTCGCCGGCAAGTCGCACCCGGCCAATTTCGAGGGGAAGCACCTGATCCAGGAGATCGTGCACTTCTCCCGGGACCCCGCGGCGGCCGGGCGGGTGGTCTTCCTGGAGAACTACGATCTGGAACTGGCCGCGGCCCTGGTGCAGGGGGCGGACGTCTGGCTCAACACCCCCCGGCGCCCGCAGGAAGCGAGCGGCACCAGCGGAATGAAGGCGGTCATGAACGGCGGGCTGCACCTCTCGGTCCGGGACGGATGGTGGGACGAGGGCTACGCACCGGACCTGGGCTGGGCGATCGGGGACGGCGAGGAGGCCGGGGACCAGGACGCCCTGGACGCGGACTCGCTCTACCGGCTCCTCGAAACCGAGATCATCCCCGGCTTCCACGAGCGGGAGGCCGGCGTGCCCGTGGCCTGGGTGGCCCGGGTCAAGCGCTCCCTGGCCCGGCTCTCCCCGGCCATGAGCGCCCACCGCATGGTGCGCGAGTACGCCGAGCGCTACTATGGGCCGGCGGGCTCCGGGGACGGGGGCCGGCCCCCGGAATAGCTTCCCCGGGCCCGGGGTATTTCTGGGGCGGATGCCGGATAAGGCGCGGAGCGGCTTCGGGTTGCCGTCCATCGAACGCCGGGGTTCGGTTGACAGGTCGCGGCCCGGCCACCTAGAATGGCTCGCCGCTTGTGCCTTCGGGCCAAACCCTTTACGGCATTCGGGTTAGCTTCCAGAAGGAAACGTATGAACCAGCGGACCTCACGATCCACAATCCCCGGCGCCTCGATCCTGGTCCTCTTGACCGGGCTCCTCGTCCTGGCTCCGCTGCACGCGGCGCGGGCCGACGATCCCGTCCTCGGCGGGAACCTGGAGAAGCAGCCCAAGACCGAAGCGGAGATCAAGGACCGGATCCAGGCCCTGACCGCCCAGGTCCGGGCCAACCCCAACAACTACCGGTACCACTTCGAGCTGGCCAACTGGTACGTGGAGGCGGGGGAAGAGGAGAAGGCCAAAGCAAGCTTCGAGCGTGCCCTGGAACTGAACCCCAAGTTCATCGAAGCCCTGGTGAACCTGGGAGGCCTCTACAGCGACATGGGCCAGAACGACGAGGCCATCACCTACTTCCAGAAGGCCCTGGCCCTGGACCCCACCGATTGCAAGGCGCGGAGCAACCTGGGCAACGCCTACTACGCCCTGGCCCGGTATCCGGACGCCATGTTCGAATACCGGCGGGCGGTGGACCAGGACCCCAAGTGCTATTCCGCGCTCTACAACATCGCCGTGGCCTTCGCCGACGCCGGCCTGTTCCGGGAAGCGGTGCAGTGGTGGGAGAAGGTCCAGCGGGCGGCGCCGGGGACCGATGCGGCGCGGAGCGCCCGGGAGAACATCGACATCCTGAAGCCGTTTACCCAACCGCCAACCCCTCGGCCGAGCGGCGGTAACGCGAAGAACGAGTAGATACGGCGGTCCGCGTCCCTCTCCGAGGGTGCCCGGGTCGTCGGTGGCTTGGAAAGGAGCCCTAGGAATGAAGGAGAAGATGTTCGTGCTGGCGCTGGCGGGCGTGCTCAGCCTGCCCCTGGCGGTCATGGCGCGGGCCGACGCGGGTCCGCTGCATGCGGCACCCACGCTTCAGGCCCAGGACCAGACCGGCGGCACCCAGGCGGAACCGACCAAGGCCCAGCGCTACTATCAGCGCGGCGTGGAGTACATGAACAACTCCCGGTTCCTGGACGCGGTGGAGCAGTTCCAGCTCGCCCTCGACGAGAACGCCGACTACATCGACGCCTACCGCCGCCTGGCCTATGCCTACACCCAGATGGGGGCCACCGAGAGCGAGTACTACCAGGACGCCCTCGACACCTACGAGGACCTGGAAGCCAAGCTCCCGGCGGGCGACGTGGACGTGCGGAAGAACATCGCCTTCGTGCAGGCGGCCATGGGGGATCTGGACGACGCCATCGACACCTACAAGGAGATCCTGGACATCACCCCCGAGGACTGCTCGATCTGGACCCAGATCGGCGACGCCCAGAAGGTCCAGGCGGAACGCATGAAGGCGAACGGCGGGCCTGCCCCGGACAAAGCGGCCTACGACGCCAAGATCAAGTCCGCGATCGACGCCTATACCAAGGTGACCGACCTCTGCCCCGACAGTCTCGCCGCCTACAATACGCTCGGCGAACTGCTCTTCAACACCGGCGACATGGACGGGGCGGCCAGGGTCTATACGAAGGTGCTGGCCAAGGATCCGAGCAAGCTCGATATCGCCAGCCGGCTCGGCTACATCTACATGCAGGGGAAGGAATACGCCAAGGCCATTCCGATCTACGAGAAGCTCCTGGACCTGGATCCGAGCCGGGTCAACGACCGGAAGCAGTTTGCCCTGGCCCTGCAGAAGGCGGGCAAGACCAGCGAGGCGGGGGCCCAGTTCCAGAAGATCATCGACGCCGACCCCGCGGCCAACGCCAGCCTGTACTGCAACCTGTGCATGATGTACGTGGACGCCGAGGACGGGGAGAAGACCATCGACACCGCCATGAAGGGGATCGCGGCCGCGGCCCCGGTGGAGGGATGCCTCACCTACGGCTGGGCCAAGGGGCTGGAGTTCCGGGCCAGGGGAATGGTGAAGACCGGCCAGTACGACCGGGCCATCAGCACCTTCCGGGAGGCCAAGCTCAAGTTCAAGACCATCACCAGCGACCCGAACTTCGGAAAGGCGGCCACCCAGCAGCTGGACCGCATGGACCAGTTCATCAAGATCGCCGAGCAGACCAAGGAGAAGGCCAAGCAGCAGAGCGGCCCGTAGGGGTCGCCGGCCGATCGTTGTCCCATTCCGCCGGGCGGGAGGTAGGACCGTGAATCGCGTGCGAACAATGTGGCTGGGAGGAACGGTGGGGGTGATGCTGGGGCTGATGGCGGCGCTGCCCGGGACGGCCCGTGCCCAGGCTCCGGACCCGGCTCCCCAGGAACCGGATTCCGCTGCTCCCGGGGACACCGCCGGAAACCCGGCCCCCCAGGGGAAGGCGGCCCCGGAGGCGGTCAAGCACCCCAAGGTGTCCATCTCCGTGGCCGTGACCGGGGACGACGGCCGGAAGGTCGCCCTGGGCAACATCGTGATCGAGCTCTATCCCGAGGACGCCCCGCAGCACGTGGCGAACTTCCTGAAGCTGGTGCACGACGGGTTCTACGAGGGGACCACCTTCCACCGGATCGTGCCCGCGTTCGTGATCCAGGGCGGCGATCTGCTCAGCAAGCGCAACTGGCAGAGCGCCCGCCTGGGAACGGGCATGGACGGCCCCGACTACACCATCCCCGCCGAGATCAAGCGTAAGCACGTGCGCGGCGCGGTCGCGGCGGCGCGCAAGCAGGACGCGGTGAACCCGGACCGGGCCTCGAGTCCCACCCAGTTCTACATCTGCCTGGCCGACCTCCCCGGCCTGGACAAGGACGGCTACACCGTCTTCGGCCAGGTGGTGGACGGCATGGACGTGGTGGACAAGATCGCCCGGGTCAAGAACGCGGGCTCCAGCGGCCGCAATCAGGCCCTGCAGAAGGTGGAGATGACGGCGGTCAAGGTCCTGGAGAAGTAGGAGACCCGGCCCCCGCCGTCTCCGGGGGGCGCCCGGCAATCGTATGGCCGTCTACCTCGACCACAACGCCACCACACCCCTCCGGGACGGGGTCCTGGACGCCATGCGCCCCTATCTGGAGGGCACCTTCGGGAACCCGGCCAGCCTCCACCGCGCGGGGCAGGAGGCCCGGACCGCGGTGGATCGGGCCCGGAACGCTGTCCGCGAGCTGGCCGGGGGTCCCTCCGGCCAGGTGACCTTCACCGGTTCCGGCACCGAAGCCGTGCACCTGGGCGTGACCGGCGCCTCGCGGGTCCGGGCCGGCGGCGCCGGCCCGGCCGGCCGGCCCGGCCCCGGTCACGTGGCGGTGGCCTCGATCGAGCACCGGGCCGCCCTGGATGCGGCGGCGGTGCTTGCGGCCGAGGGTTGGCAGGTGACCCGCATCCCGGTCTCCACGGACGGGGTCGTCCAGCCTGACGCGGTGGACACGGCGCTCCGCCCCGACACGGTCCTGGTCTCGGTGCTCCACGCCAACAACGAGACCGGTGTGGTGCAGCCGGTGGGGGCGATCGCCGCCCGTTGCCGCGAACGCGGGGTGCTGTTCCACGTGGACGCGGTGCAGTCGGCGGGGAAGATCCCGGTCGAGGCCGAAGGCTGGGGGGCGGACCTGGTCTCGCTGGCCGCCCACAAGCTCGGAGGCCCCAAGGGGGTCGGGGCGCTGTGGTCGCGACCGGGGCTGGCGCTGCAGCCGCTGGTCCCCGGAAGCGCCGAGGGCGGCCGCCGGGGAGGCACGCTCAACGTGGCCGGGATCGTGGGCTTCGGGGCCGCCTGCCGGGCCTTGGGACCGGCGCGGGGCCTGGTCGAAGCGGGGGCCCGGATCGCGTCCCTGCGCCGGGAGCTGGAACGCCGCCTGGCCGCCCTTCCCGGAGCCCGGGTGACCGGCGCCGCGGCGCTCCGGCTTCCCAATACGACGCACGTCACGTTTTCCCCCGGAAGCGTCTCCGACCCGGTGGTGGCGCTGGACCTGGCCGGTTTCGCCGTCTCCTCGGGATCGGCCTGCGCCTCCGGATCCGCAGAACCCAGCCACGTGCTCCTGGCCATGGGGCTGTCTCCGGAGCGCGCGCGCACCGCGGTGCGGGTGAGCCTGGGGCCCGGCACCACCGAGGACGAGGTCCTGGCCCTGGCCGGGGCGTTGGCGTCCCTGGTGGACCCGTGCGCGGCCGGGGTGGAGGCGGCGCCATGACCCGGGCGGGGACGGGCGCGGCCCCGCGGGAGCGGATCCTGGTCGCCATGTCCGGCGGGGTGGACAGTGCCGCCGCCGCCGCGGTGCTGGCCCGGGCCGGGCACGAGGTGGTCGGGGCCACGCTCAAGCTCTGGTGCTACGGAGGGGCCGAGGCCTCCCCCCGCTCCTGCTGCTCGCTCCGGGACATCGAGGACGCCAAGGCCTCGGCCGCCGCCCTCGGCATTCCGCACTACGTCCTGGACCAGGAGGCGGACTTCGACCGCCAGGTGGTCCGCCCCTTCGTGGCGTCGTACCTGGCCGGGGAGACCCCCAACCCCTGCGTCCGCTGCAATACCCATCTCAAGTTCGGAAGCCTGCTCGCCCGTGCCCGGCGCCTGGGTTTCGATGCGGTGGCCACCGGACACTACGCCCGCCTGGAGCAGACCGGGGACGGGCCGGTCCTGCGCCGGGCGGCGGACCGGGCCAAGGACCAGTCCTACGTGCTATGGGGGATTCCCCGGGACGACCTGGCCGCCACCCGCTTCCCCCTGGGTGAGCTGACCAAGGACCAGGCCCGGCGGGTGGCCCGGGAGGCGGGCATGACGGTGGCCCAGAAGCTGGAGAGCCAGGATATCTGCTTCGTCCAGGGTGGGCGCTACGGGGAGTTCGTGGGAGCCCGGGCCGCGGGAGCGCCCCAAGCCCGCCCGGGTCCGATCGTGGACCTCGCCGGGAACGTGCTCGGCGAGCACGCCGGCGCCGTCCACTACACCGTGGGGCAGCGGCGCGGCCTGGGCATCGCCGCCGACCGGCCGCTCTACGTGGTCCGGGTGGATGCGGCGGCCAACCGGGTGGTGGTGGGGGGGAGCGAGGATCTCCTGGCCGAGCGTATGCTGGTGCGGGAGGTGAACTGGGTCTCCTGCCCGGCTCCGGACGGCGAGCTGCCGGTGGAGGTCAAGGTGCGCTACCGGAGCCGGCCGGTGCCGGCGCTGCTGTCGCCGGAGGCCCCGGGGCGCATCCGGGTCCGCTTCCGGGAGCCGGTGCGCGCGGTGGCCCCCGGGCAGTCCGCGGTGTTCTACCGGGACGAGGTGGTTCTGGGGGGCGGGGTGATCGCCGCCCTGGACCCGGCGGAGGCGCGGGGCGAGGGGGAGGCGACGGAGGCCGAGATGGAGGTGATTCAGTAACTCCTTGTATGTTGGCTAGTTATGGAGATCAATCTCCAGCCGGCCCCGAAATCGACTTTCGGCCGGCCCCGTTTCATTCTGTGGATAATCTCCATTGGGTTTGTCCCCGGCGGGCCCGCGGGGTAGGCTCCTGGATAGGTATCTTGTTCTTTTTCAAGTGATTAAGCGCGTCTGGCGGACGTGGTGGGGTGGGATCTTGAAGGAACGGGGAAAGATGAGTATTCTAGTCTGGTATTCCTAACAGGTAGTTTTTGAAACCGGTTGCGGCGGCCGATACCCCCGCGGAAGGACGTGATCGCAGGATGACCAAGCCCCTGAAGGCGACGCCCAAGGCGGAGCCCCAGAACCGCGCCATCCGCCAGCGGATCGGCGAGGAGTACAAGTACGGCTTCGTGTCCTTGATCGAGGCCGACAGCGCGCCTCCCGGCCTCAACGAGGACGTGGTCCGGCTGATCTCGGTGAAAAAGGGCGAGCCGGACTGGATGCTCCAGTGGCGCCTCAAGGCCTACCGGAAGTGGCTCACCCTCACCGAGCCGCGGTGGCAGAACGTCCACTACGACCCGATCGACTACGGGTCCATCGTCTACTACTCGGCGCCGAAGCGATCCAAGAAGCTCTCCAGCCTGGACGAGGTCGATCCCGAGGTGCGCCGCACCTTCGAGAAGCTGGGTATCTCCCTGGAGGAGCAGAAGCTCCTCAGCAACGTGGCCGTGGACGCGGTCCTGGACAGCGCCTCGGTGGCCACCACCTATAAGAAGAAGCTGTCCGAGGCCGGGGTCATCTTCTGCTCCATGAGCGAGGCCATCCGCGAGCATCCCGACCTGGTGCGGCAGTACCTGGGCACGGTGGTGCCGATCGGGGACAACTTCTTCGCCACCTTGAACTCTGCGGTGTTCAGCGACGGGTCCTTCGTCTTCGTGCCCCGGGACGTGCGCTGTCCCATGGAACTCTCCACCTACTTCCGGATCAACGCCGCCAACACCGGGCAGTTCGAGCGCACCCTCATCGTGGCCGAGGAAGGCGCCACCGTGAGCTACCTGGAGGGCTGCACCGCCCCCCGGCGGGACGAGAACCAGCTTCATGCCGCGGTGGTGGAGCTGGTGGCCCTGGACCGGGCCACCATCAAGTACTCCACGGTGCAGAACTGGTACCCGGGGGACAAGGAAGGCAAGGGGGGCATCTACAACTTCGTGACCAAGCGCGGCCTGTGCAAGGGGGTGGGCTCCCACATCTCCTGGACCCAGGTGGAGACCGGTTCCGCCATCACCTGGAAATACCCGAGCTGCGTGCTGGTCGGGGACAACTCGAGCGGCGAGTTCTACTCGGTGGCCCTGACCAACAACCGCCAGCAGGCGGACACCGGCACCAAGATGATCCACGTGGGCAAGAACACCAAGAGCACCATCATCTCCAAGGGGATCTCGGCCGGTCACGGCCAGAACACCTACCGGGGGCTGGTCAAGGTGTACAAGAGCGCGACCGGAGCACGGAACTACTCGCAGTGCGACTCGCTCCTGATCGGGGACAAGTGCGGGGCCCACACCTTCCCCTACATGCAGGTGAACGAGCCCACCGCCCGCATCGAGCACGAGGCCACCACCAGCAAGGTGGGCGACGATCAGCTCTTCTACCTGCGCCAGCGCGGCCTCAGTACCGAGGACGCCATCTCCATGATCGTGAACGGATTCTGCAAGGCGGTGTTCAAGGAGCTTCCCATGGAGTTCGCGGTGGAAGCCCAGAAGCTCCTGGAAGTGAGCCTGGAAGGGACGGTCGGTTAGATGACGGCGCCGGAGATGCTTTCCATCCGCAATCTGCACGCGGGGGTCCAGGACCAGGAGATCCTGCGCGGCATCGATCTCACCGTGCGGGCGGGCGAGGTGCACGCCATCATGGGGCCCAACGGCTCCGGCAAGAGCACCCTGGCCAAGGTCCTGGCCGGCCATCCGGAGTTCGCGGTGGCTTCGGGTGAGGTGGTGTACCGGGGGAAGAACCTGCTGGAGATGGAACCCGAAGTGCGGGCCGGGGAGGGGATCTTCCTCGGCTTTCAGTATCCGGTCGAGGTTCCCGGGGTGAGCTACCGCTACTTCCTGCGCACCGCGCTGAACGCGGTGCGCCGCTACCGCGGGGAAGAGGAGATCGGCGCGGTGCCCTTCCTGTCCCTGCTCCGGGAGAAAGCCCGGCTGGTGGACCTGGACGAGGCGCTCCTGACCCGTCCGGTCAACGACGGCTTCTCCGGCGGCGAGAAGAAGCGGGCGGAGATCCTGCAGATGGGTCTCCTGGATCCGGTCCTGGCCGTGCTGGACGAGACCGATTCCGGCCTGGACATCGACGCCTTGAAGGTGGTGGCCAAGGGGATCAACCTGCACCGCCGCCAGGACCGGGCCATGATCCTGGTCACGCACTATCAGCGGCTCCTGGCCTACGTGGTGCCGGATGTCGTGCACGTGCTGGTGAACGGACGCATCGTCCGCTCCGGCGGGAAGGAGCTGGCTTTGGAGCTGGAAGAGAAGGGATACGCCCTGATCGAGGCGGCGGAAGCGGGATCCTGAGGGGGACGATGACGGCCGAACTGACCGAGACGGCGGACGGCTTCGTCCGGGAGGTCGCGAAGCTCGAGGCGCGCGGGCCGGGGCTGCCGGCCTGGGCCCAGGCGCTCCGCCGCCGGGGATTCGAGCAGTTCCGGGAAGCCGGATTCCCGGGCCGGAACGACGAGGCCTGGCGCTTCACCGACCTCGAGCCGCTCCGGAAGATCGACTTCGGCTATGAGCCGGACCCCGGGCCGGCCTTTCCCGCGGGGAGCGATCTCGGCGGGCTGACCTGGCTGGAGGAATCCCCCCGGCGGGTGGTGGTGGTGAACGGCTTCCCCGTGCCCGGCCTCTCCACCCTGTCTCCCCCCGACGATCCCTGCGGCCTGGAGACCCTGGAGGGGGCCTGGGACCGCGTGGAAGGGGTGCTGGGCGCGCTGGTGGACCGGCAACGCCATCGCTTCGCCGCCCTCAACACCGGGTTCCTGGCCGGTGGGGTGCGGATCCACATCGCCCGCGACTGCGCCATCCGCCATCCACTGCACGTGCTGGTGGTGGGCGCGCCCGGAGACGGGAGGCGGGTCGCGTTCCCCCGGATCCTGATCGAAGTGGACGCCGGGGCCGAGGCCACGGTGGTCGAGGAGTACGTGAGCCTGCCCGGAGAGGGGACCGGGTTCACCGACGCGGTGACCGAGGTGGTGGTGGGGGAGAATGCGGCCTTGAACCACGTGCGCCTGCAGCGGGAGAGCGAACGGGGGTTCCACATCGGCGCCGTGGCCGCCCGGCTGGGAAGGAACGCCCGGCTGGGGAGCCACCTGGTGGCGGTGGGCGCCCGCCTCTCGCGGGTGGACCTGGACGTGCTCCTGGCCGGCGAGGGGGCCGAGGCCACCCTCGACGGTCTCTACCTGGTGGCCGGGAGCGGGCACGCCGACCACCACACCCGGGTGGAGCACCGCCTGCCCCATACGGTGAGCCGTCAGCTCTACAAGGGGGTCCTGGACGGACACGGGACCGGCGTGTTCAACGGCCGGGTGGTGATCCATCCGGACGCGCAGAAGAGCGAAGCGTCCCAGACCAACAACAACCTCTTGCTGTCCGAGAACGCGCTGGTCAATACCAATCCGGAACTCGAAATCTTCGCGGACGACGTGAAGGCCCGCCACGGGGCCACCGTGGGGCAGATCGAGGACGAGCAGCTCTTCTATCTCCGCTCGCGCGGGCTGGATCAGCAGACGGCGCGCCACGTCCTGGTCCAGGCCTTCGCCCGGGACATGATCGACCGGGTGCCGGTGCCCGCGGTCCGGGAAGCCCTGGGCGCGGACGTCGAGGAGCGTTTCTAGATGTCGGACCTGTCGGATCTCTACCAGGAAGTCATCCTCGACCACTACAAGCGTCCCCGGAACGCCAAGGCCCCGGCCGGCGCCAATCGCGAGGCGGAGGGGTACAATCCTCTCTGCGGGGACCGCCTGCGGGTCTTCGTCAAGCTGGTGGACGACGTGGTGGAGGAGATCGGGTTCGAGGGGACCGGCTGCGCCATCTCCCAGGCCTCGGTCTCGGTCATGACCGAGGCACTCCGCGGCAAGACGCGGGAGGAGGTCCAGGCGCTGTTCCGCCGGTTCCAGGATCTGGTCACCGGCGAAGGCGAGGAGCCGGACCTGGACGAGTTGGGCGAGCTGGCCGCCATGTCCGGCGTGAAGGAGTTCCCGGCCCGGGTCAAGTGCGCCACCCTGGGCTGGCATACGCTGCTGGCCGCCCTGGAGAAGGGGAGCACGGTCGTCAGCACGGAGTAGTTTCTTCCGGCTGGTTCCGGAACCGGACCGGGGGGGCAGGAGGCGGACCATGTCACGCGAAACCGTAATTGTCACCCGCGACGTCGAGGCGGTGGTGGTCCCCGCGGGGGACCGCATCCTCATCCCCGAGGGGGTGGAGGTCACCATCACCCAGTCCCTGGGCGGCACCTTCACCGTCATCACTCCCCACGGCTACATGGCCCGGTTGGACGGCAAGGACGCCGATGCCCTGGGGAAGGAGCCGGTGCCCGGGGCCGCCGCCTCCGCCACCGGCCCCAAGCCGGGCGCGGGCTCCGACGTGGGCGAGGTGGAAACCCAGGTCTGGGACGCCCTGCGCCAGGTCTACGACCCCGAGATCCCGATCAATATCGTCGACCTGGGCCTCATCTACGAGTGCAAGCTGGTCTCCGACGACGGCGGGGTCAAGGTGGAGATCCAGATGACGATGACCGCCCCCGGCTGCGGCATGGGCGACGTCCTCCGGGCCGAAGCCGAGTCGCGGATCCGCGACATCCCCGGGGTCACCGGCGTCCAGGCCGAGATCGTCTGGGACCCGCCCTGGGACCAGAGCCGCATGTCGGAGGCCGCCCGGCTGGAGCTGGGCTTCGGATAGAG
>Ga0307424_1000679_pt1 | contig 18365 bp, 16 predicted proteins | sample SalMarWE160320MG_FD_202157 | JGI IMG/M metagenome (GOLD analysis project Ga0307424, IMG submission 202157) | Salt marsh sediment microbial communities from the Plum Island Ecosystem LTER, Massachusetts, United States - WE1603-20 | ecosystem: Environmental > Aquatic > Marine > Intertidal zone >... | reverse complement strand
CATCATGGCGTTCAGTGCCGTCGAGGAGACCGTACGGCGCATGGCCCTCTACAGGGGGGTGACGCCTCTGGAATGCGAGCGATTCGAGTCGACGGACGACATGATCGAGATGGCCGACCGCTATCTCATCGCAGGCGGCCTGTGTTCTCGCGGCACGGGTGTGGTCGTTGTGGCCGGCACTCCTCCAAACCGGAGCGCATCCACCAACCTGCTGAAGCTCCACACGGTCGGCGGCGACCGGTAGGCTTGCAACGACGAGGGAGCGCAGATGGGCCAGAAGATCGAAGTAGCTGCCGAATCGCATGGCGACATCGCCGTGTTCGTGACCGATCGGACAATCACCGGACAGGACGGCGATGCGTTCTCGAGAACAGGTCCGTTCGAAGGTTTCGGTGGAACGGTTGCTGAACGCCTTCTCACCTCCGATCCCGCGATCGAACACGTCTTCGTTCAGTTCAATGTCGTTTCCGTGCGACGCAATGGCGGGTGGGATGACGGGGCCCTGGAGCGGGCGTCTGAGCAGATCGGCGACCTCTTCTTGGTGTACTGAGAGGTGTTCCGCACCTCGTGCCTCGTATCTCGTACCTCGTATCCATACAGTCCACCCCGCGGTGTCTGACCGTCCGACGTCGCGTACGAAGTACGAAGTACGGGACGCGCAGCGGGCTAGGGCGTCGACGTGGACGAGGTCGAGGTTGGGGTCGTGGTCGTCTCGGTCGTCGTCGTGGGGCAGGGGATCGGCTCTGCGCCCTCCTCCGGCGGGATCATGCACGGATTGACCTGTACCTTGTGAGGTTCCGGTCGGTAGCGGACCGTCCACTTCTGTGAGTCGACGTGACCGTCCGGGTACTCGATGTCCCTGGTGACGATCACGCTCCAGCCGATCCTTCCCTTCTGGTCCACGATCTCGTCGCCGGGGGTGAGATCGGGGTTCGGGGTGTATTCGGTCGGGGGGTCAGTCTGGTCGAAGCGACCGGAGACGCTCGCGGTGACCTTTCGGGCGCTGCCGTCCCCCTCCGACGTAACGGTTGCGTACGTCTTGCCGCCCTTCTGCTCGCCGACAACGGTCCTTCCGCCGTTGTCGCCGTAGAAACTCACGGTCAGAGAGGTGTCCGTATAGGAGGTCTTGATGAGGATCGCCGCATCGGAATCGTTGCGGAAGATGAGATTCGGTGCCGGCCAGGAGATCGTCGCCTCATGGCCTTCCGGGTAGCGAGTGAAGTAGTAGCTGTGGGGCTTGTGCGTGATGTCCTCATAGCCGCCGTAGAACACCGCGTTGTAGAACGTCGTCGCGAACTGGCTCACACCGCCGCCGATCGTGTCGACCATCTCGCCTTCGATGATCGTGTGGTCTGGCAGGAATCCACGGGCGGTGTCTCGTTCACCAACGTACGCGTTGATCGAGAACTCCTCCCCTGGTAGGACGATTGCCCCATCGATGATGTCAGCCATCAGGTGGATGTTCGTCACCCTGTTCTGACAGCAGGAGTGGTAGGTCGTGAACTGTGACACGAGGTGCTTGATGTCCAGAGCCTCCGCGTCCTCGGTCGTGAACTCTGGCTGGGCATCGTTCTCATACGGAAGGATGCTGGAGCGACTTGGGGCCTGCGAAGCGACCAGCAAGGCGCCGGTGGCGGCGGCAGGGTCGACGATCTCACCGGGATGGCCAGGGGTGATCCGCACCGTTCCGTCCTCGGCGATCTCGAACCCGGCATCCTGCGGAGCGACACCGAGGCCGGCGCTCTCGGGTGCGAGGATCTCGGCCACCACGTCGGGATCGAACGAAAGCTGGATGTGTGCCGGGGAGTCGTGGACGACTTTGCTCGTGAGAGCAGACGCAAGCTGTTCGGAGTTGAACACCACCGACAGATCCGGGTCCGTGCGCGACAGGGTGATGGGGGATCCGATCATGTCTTGTGCTTCGGCGACCGCAGCATCGACGCCGGCAGCCGTGAGTTCCGGGACGATGTCCGTTTCTGGGAGGGATACGGTTGGATGGGTCGGGTCGAGCATGGTGTCGAGGATGAGTTCTGAGGCGGCCGCCCGGTCGATCCCGACGCCGTCGTGCGGGTAGCGGGCAACGGCCTTGCCGTCTTCGACTTCGACGGCGCCGTTGAATGCGTGATCGGCGAAGGCCGACTCGTCCCAATAGTCGAACACATCGCTGAGTGCTTGTGCGTCGATCGTTCCCTCGAGCGGGATCTGTTCCTTGGCGACCAGGTGCCCGAGCCACCAACGGAACTGGTCGACGATCGAGCCGCTCCTTCCGGCCGCGAGCGCCTGGCTGGTCATGTCCGAACGTTCGAGCGAAAAACCGACAGAATCCGGATCGAGCTGCTGTGTCGTCTCGCCCACCTCGAGAGTCGCACGCACGGATGCGAGGGAGTCCTCGAAGCTGAGCAGCCTCAGCTGCGCCGCCGTCTTGTCGGCACCCGACAAGTCGACCGATGCCGCATAGACGTTGTGGAGAACCTTGCCATAGTGGAGGGCCCTATCGATCCCAAACGCAGCCAAGACGACCAGCAGCAGGGTGGCGAGCGCACCCAAAGAGACGATGGTGATACGAGACGTGCGTGACATGATCGAACCTGGACGCCCGCAGGATAGCCGATCTCCGCGTCAGCACCGCCCTACCATTCGACTGTGATCGTCTTTCCCGATGTGCAGCCCGGCGATGACATCCGTTTGTCCGCTTCGACGTTCGTCGCGTACCGGGAATGCCCTGACTACGCCAAGTCACGACTCGAACAGGTGTGGGGTCCCGACACGATCGCGGGATTCAAAGGGGGTTTGGCTCACCAGCTGTTCGCGCGACATCTGACTTCGGGTCCCATTCGCACCGAGGAGATGGCGCGCGTTTGCAGGGAAGAGATCGGCGCTTCGAACCTGAATCACAAGATGGGTCCTCTCGGAATCAAGCCATCCGACCTCGATAGGGTGATTAGCGAGGTCGGTGCGCTGTATGACCGATTCCGGCAGTTTCCCACCGACGGATTCGAGGGAGCCGAGGTGCCGTTGGAGGCGATGCCCATCGAGGGAGTCACTCTGCACGGCAAAGTGGACGCCGTGTTCGCCCATGGCGAGGGCGTCCGACTGGTCGACTGGAAGACCGGTGACGTGGGCGACGTCGACGACCAACTCGGTTTCTATGCGTTGCTCTGGTCACTCGACCGGGGGAGTCTGCCTCGCGCGGTCGAGGCGGTGTCGATACTCACGGGCGAGCGCCACTTGTCCCATCCAGAGCCGGCGACCGTGACGAGCACGGCCCGGCAGGTGGCGGACATGGTCGACTGCCTGCGAACCGCATGGAGGGAGCACCGGGGGATCGAACGAGTTGGTGGTCCGTGGTGCCGGTACTGCGGCCTCCTCCAGACGTGCGACGAGGGCCGGTCGGCGACCTCGCTGTGACCGTCAATCGTCTCCGTCGTGGTCGCCGTGCTCGTCGGTCGATGCAGCGATCGTCCCGTGTTCGCACCCGGCATTGAACGTCGACGTGTGTTCTTCGCTCTCGAAGGCGATCTCCACCGCCGAGTCACTCACCTCGTGTTGTACCACTTGGTAGCCGGCTCGCGGTGCTGCGGACTTGAACACGATTCTGTCCCCGTCACACGCGACCTCCACCCACCCTCCCTCGAGGTCGTATCGTTCGTCGCCCGTCGTGGTGGTCGTGGTGATCTGGGCCTGCTGTGCGGTCGTGGTGGTTGTCGCCGATGTGGTTGAGGTGGAGGTGCCGGCCTGCCCTTCGGTCGACGTGAAGGTGGGGAGACTGGTGGCCGGCTCCTGAGAGGCGTCTGTCTGCGTCGGAACCGCCGCGCGAGATGGCCTGTCGGTGACTTGATCTCTGACGAGCGCGACTGCTTGACTGGCCAGCGCCACCGCCAGAACCGTACCAGCGAGCCAGGCGGCGAACAGACCGAGCCGTCGAGTGTTCATGAGGACAGTGTGCCCGCACACGGAGCATTCGGCAGTAAGCGGAGGTTAAGGATTCGCAAAGCGGGCTGTGGATTCGATCAATCGGAGATAGGGTTTGCGTTCGTGGCATCCGTGCTGATCATCGAGGACGATCTTCGAATTCGCGAAACCCTGTCGGCGCTCCTTGCCGACAGGGGACACGATGTCGAATCGGTTGGGGCGGGCATGGCGGGGCTCCAGGCGACCTTGTCGCGACACCGGGACGTGGCGATACTCGATCTGGGCCTGCCTGACATCGACGGCGCCGAGCTCCTGAAGATGATCCGAGCGGTGACGTCCATGCCCGTGATCATCGCGACCGCCCGTGACGACGAGCAGGAGATCGTGCGGCTTCTCGATGCAGGCGCCGACGACTATGTGGTCAAGCCGTTCTCCGCGCGGCAGCTCGACGCGAGAATCCGGGCGGTGCTGCGGCGTAGCGTCGCGACGGACGACGACAAGGTCATCGAGCTGGGAGAGTTGGTGATCGACACCACGTCGAGGGAGGTGTCGCTTGCCGGGAAGGCAGTGTCACTGAGCAAGAAGGAGTTCGATCTGCTCGCCTATCTGGCCACACGACCCGGCAGGGTGATCAGCAAGCGAGAGCTGCTTGCAGAGGTGTGGCGCCAGCCGTACGGGGGAGCAGACAAGACCGTCGACGTGCACCTGTCGTGGCTGAGGAAGAAACTCGGCGAAACGGCGGCGGAACCGAAGTATCTGCACACCGTGCGGGGTGTAGGAGTCAAGCTGGTGGCACCGTGAGAAGAAGTCTCGCGGTGGTGTCCGCGGCTGTCACGGCGATGGTGGTGCTCGCGTTTCTCATCCCGCTTGCCGGGATGGTCAAGACCCTCGCTCGTGATCGGGTTCTGGTTGCCGCCGAGCGGGATGCGCAGATTTTCGCGCAGACGCTCAGCCCGTACATGGTCGATGGGGATGCCGACGACGTGGCGTCGGTTGTGGGCACCGGCGAGCTGTCGGGAGGCGGGATGCTCTCGATCATCCTCCCCGATGGAACTGTCGTCGGTGCACCTGCGCCCCTCGACGACGGGTATCGACGAGCGATCGAGGGGGAAGCGTTTCGACAGCCGCTCGACGGCGGTGAGGCCATCTGGGTGCCGATAGCACTGAGCGAGAAGCAGGGGACCGCCGTCATCCGAGTGTTCGTTGCCAAGGATCTCCTCACCCGCAACGTGGGGTCCTCGTGGCTGATCCTGGGGTCGCTGGGGATCGCTCTCGTAGGGCTCTCCGCCCTCGTTGCCGACCGGCTCGCACGATCGGTCGTGCATCCGGTGCAAGAGCTCTCGAACGCGGCGCACCAGCTCGGCGAGGGTGACCTGTCGGTGCGGGTCGACCCTGACGGTCCACCGGAAATCGTCGAGGTCGGAGAGGCATTCAACCGACTCGCCGGACGAGTCGGCGACCTGCTCGAGGAGGAGCGACGCAACGCCGCCGATCTGTCCCATCGGCTTCGTACTCCCCTCACCGCGCTCAGGCTGGAGATCGAGTCGATGCCCGACCGCACGGAACGTCTCGCCGACGGACTCGATGAGCTGGAACGAACGGTGGACTACGTGATCCGACAAGCCCGTCGGCCGGTGCGAGAAGGCATCGGGGCGCTCACCGACCTCGGCGACGTCGTCGAGGAGAGGGTCGCATTCTGGGGCGCACTTGCCGACGATCAGGGAAGGGACTGGTCCGCCGACGTGCAGGGCGGTCCCTACATGGTTCGCGTGACTCGGGAAGACGCAGCGGCCGTGGTTGATGCGCTGCTCGGCAACGTCATCGCACACACGCCTGAGAAGGCGGGGTTCCGAGTGCGGGTCCGGGCAAACGACGGGAACGTGAGCCTGGTAGTCGATGACTCAGGTGTGGGCTTCACCGACATGGGGTTGGTTCGCCGTGGTCACTCCGGCACCGGATCGACGGGACTCGGTCTCGATATCGTTCGTCGGACGGCCGAGTCCACGGGCGGGACCTTGACGATCGGTGAGGGCCCGGACGGGGGAGGACGCGTGGAGGTGGTCTTCGGGAGGACGTGACGGGCTCATGTGGGACAATCTCTCGATGGAACGCCTGATCTCGCCAGTGGCACGGTTGCGCGCGTCGCTCGACGCGCTCGCGGACCAGATCGAGGGGTTCCGATTCGACCTCCCGTCTGAGAGCCGCTTGCGTCGCAGAGAGCTCCGAGATGAACTCGCGCGGAGCATTCGCGGGTATCTGATCCCACGACTGGGCGATCTCGACGGAGACGTCGTCGCTGTTGTCGTCGGTTCGACGGGCAGTGGGAAGTCGACCCTCGTGAACACGCTCGCCGGAAGGAAGATCACACCGACCGGTGCGGTTCGGCCGACGACGACAGCACCGGTCGTGTGGTGCCACTCCGATCGGGAAGACGCGTACAAGACCGGGGTTCTCGGCGCCGTCGAGCCCACCATCGTGGGAGACGACGACCGCATCCTGCGAGGCGTGACCGTGGTCGACGCGCCGGATTTCGACTCCGTGGTGACCGAACACCGGGAAGTCGCCGAGGACCTCCTGGCGGTGGCCGATCTGTGCGTCTTTGTGACCAGCGCCCAGCGCTATGCAGATGCGGTTCCATGGGAGTTCCTCGAGCGCGCGACGCGGCGTGGAGTGCCGACGATGTTCGTGATCAACCGATTGCCGGCCGAAGGCGCAGACGGAATCGTGAGCGACTACCTGCGCCACCTCACGGAGCGCAGCGTCCCGCTCGGTGATATGACGCTCATCGAGATCGAAGAACAGCAGGTCGACGATGGTCGGCTTCCGGAGCCGACGGTCTCCTCCATCAAGGACGCGCTGGAGCGACTGGCCGATCCCGTCAACCGCCACCGGGTTCTGATCGACGCGACTCGTGGAACGGTCGACGATGTCCTTACACGCAGCCGGCAGCTCGTCACGGAGGTTCGGCGCGACGCAGACGAGGCCCGCGCCCTGGCCGCGGTAGCAGGGGCGGCGTACGCCGATCAGTACGCAGAAGTCGTTCGTTCGCTGAAAGAGGGAACGCTCGTCAGAGCCGAGGTGGCTGCGCGATGGCAGAAGTTTCTCGGTACCGGGAGATTCCTCAAGGCGGTCGGAGACCGATTCGGCAGTCTGGGCAGGATGCTCACGGACAGACCCTCCTCGGTAGACCCCGACGCACGCAGGGCGCTCGCCACGGAAGTCGAACGACATCTCGATGCGGCAGCCGCTCGCGCTGCAAGCTCATGGGAACTCGATCATGCAGGCAAGATGCTTCTCGACGAGGGGAGGTTGTGGCGCTCGACCCCCGGCCTCGAACATCGACTCGAGGAGACGATGGACGAGTGGGTTGTGGACGTCGGGGCGCTCGTCTCAGAACAGGGCAGCGACAGGAAGCGTCGCGCGCAGATAGGCTCTCTCGGGGTGAACGCTGCGGCCGTCGTTGCGATCGTCGCGATCTTCTCACAGACGGGTGGACTCACCGGCGGTGAGTTGGGTGTTGCCGCGGGCGCGGCCGCGCTGCAACAGAAACTCCTCGAGCAGGTGTTTGGGAAGGCGGAGGTCAGGTCGATGGTCTCGGGCGCCCGCGACGCGTTGCTCTCCCGCCTCCGGGTGGTGTTCGATCACGAGGCGGGCCGATTCACCGAGAAGGTGGCCGAACTCGGTTCCCACTCGTTCGCCGAACTTGAGACGGCCGCGGTGGCCGTGCGTGACGCCGCTGAGAGGTTCTATGGCAGCTGACCCGGGCAAAGCACTCGACACGCTCGACATCGTGGTGGCGAAGGCACGGGACCTCACAGGCGACGGCCGGCTCGAAACCTACGCCCGGCTCTCCACGCAGACGAGGTCACGGCTTGGATTCCTTGGCGAGACGGTCGTCATCGCGCTCGCCGGCGGGACCGGCGTCGGGAAATCCAGCATCCTCAATGCGATCGCAGGCACCCACGTCGTGCCCACCGGCACGCTCCGACCGACGACCGACCGTCCACGGGTATGGATGCCGGCAACACCGGAACCCGGCCTGACCCGGCTCCTCGACTCGTTCGACATCGACGAGCGGATTGGGCATTCAGGAAGGATCGACGTCGCGATCATCGACCTCCCTGATTTCGACTCGATCGACCTGGGTCATCGCGAAGTGGTCGAACGGCTCGTTCCACTGGTCGACGCGATCGTGTGGGTGTTCGATCCGCAGAAGTACGCCGACCGGGCGGTGCATGAGGGCTACCTGCGACCCCTCTCGAACCACCGGGACCGCTTTCTGTTCGTCCTCAACCAGATCGACCTGTTCGGTCCTGGCGATCTCGATCTGGTGAGAGCCGATCTGCTGACTCGCCTCGCCGAGGACGGCATTCCCGACGCCGAGCTGCTCACGACCGTGGCCGTAGAAGGTCGCACAGCGGGCATCGACAAGCTCGTGCGGTTCATCGACGATCGGCTCCTCGCGAAGCAGCTCGTCCTCGGGAAGCTCGCGCATGACTTGGCTGCTGCCTCCGAAGGCGTTGCGTCCGTGGTCGGGATGCGTGAAGGGTTGGACTTCGACAGTCGATGGATGCAGACACGCGACGCTTCGGCCGTGACGCTGGCAAACGTCGCCGCCGGTCCGCCCGAGGTCGCTGCTATCGAACGGGTAGGCCGCAGACTGGCAGTTCGATCGAGCCCGGCGGCCCTCTTCGTGCGTGCCGAGGAACCGAATCGACCGGAGCCCTACGGACGGCAGGACGCTGCCATCCAAGCTGCCTCAACTGACATCGATACGTTCGTCACCGATCTGGCGTTCGAGTCGGGGGGCTTCTTCGGGGCCCAGCTTCGCTCGCGTTTCGGGCCGGCGGAGGTCTCACGCCACGTGCGGAGGTCCCTCGAAGGCACGAAACTCGCGGACTCGCCGTTCCCGGCTTCCAAGGCATGGTGGAGGGCCGCCTCGATGACGGAATGGCTCATGCTCGTCGCCGTCATAGGGTCGATCGTGTGGGCATGGGCGAGGCCCGCGACGCTCGAACGGGGCTCGTGGCCGTGGCCCGTCATCGTGGGGTTCACCGCGGTGCTGATCGGCGTCGGATTGGTTCATCTGACCAGATCCAGCGGGACCAGGGCCGGAAGGACGGCCGCCAGGGCATATCGGGACACCGTCGTGACGTCGGTCAGCTCACAGTTGGATCGTCGCCTCGGAGCCGATCTGCGCACCGTGATCAGGGACCGGGCCGAACTCGTCGGTTTACTCACGGAGCTGTCGATCGAAGCTGCCAAGCTGGAGGCGGCGATACCCGGCGACTAGCACTGTGATCGCTAACGCCACCGGACACAGCACGTTAGCCTGGCCACGATGAGTTCCGAGATCATCCACCAACTGATCACCACTGGAGTCGTTCTTCTCGGAACGGCCGCAGTCTGGCTGATCGTGAGCCGCTCGGTCGCGCACTGGGTGGAGAGGATCGGGACAGGCGACAGCATCTCGGATGCCGAACGACGCCAGCGAGCGAAGACGCTGTGGGGAGGGATCCGCCGAGTGATGCTGGTCATCATCGGTCTCGTTGTCGTCCTGACGGTCATGAACATCTGGGACATCCCGATCGGCTCTTTCATCGCTATCGGGTCGGCCGCCGGCGTCGCCGTCGGCCTGGGTGCTCAGAGCGTCGTCAAGGACGTCATCGCGGGGTTCCTCATCCTGGTCGAGAACCAGTTCGCGATTGGTGACGTCGTGAAGGTCGCGGGTATCGCCGGCGCCGTGGAGGAGATGCGGCTCAGAGTCACAGTCCTGCGCGACCTGGACGGCTACGTGCACTTCGTGCCCAACGGCACGATCGGCGTTGCCTCGAACTACACGCACTCGTTTGGGCGGGTCGTGGTCACCGTCGGCATTTCCTACTCCAGTGACGTCGACAGGGCCATCGACGTGATGGGGGACGAACTCGCCGAGTTGGCGAAAGACCATCCCACCGAGGTGCTGGAGCCGCCTCAGATGCTGGGCGTCGAGGAGCTGGGCAATTCGGCCGTCTCGCTGCGGGCGCTTTTGGTGGTCGGACCGCAGGATCGATGGACGTTGCGCAGGGAAGCGCTGCGGCGAATCAAGAAGCGGTTCGACAGCGAAGGCATCGAGATCCCGTTCCCTCAGATGACCGTTCACATGCCGTCGCCTCCCACGGCTACGCCTCCGGACTAGCGGCTACAGTTCGTCCGATCCGGAGGGATCATGACCGAATGGCGGGAATGGCAGGCATGGCGCCGCGTGACGGCGGTATCGCTGAACGCCGTCTCCAGCGCGGCGGCCGTCGGTGCCGAGGCTGCCGCCGCCCTGGAAGGACTCGCTTCGAGCGTCGCCGCCTACGCGCCGGAGTCGTACCCCGAAGCGATCGAGGACGCCATCGAGCTGCTCGTCGACCGTCAAGCCGTACGAGCACCGGTGCTCGCTCTCTGCAATCAGCTCTATCTCGCACTGGGAGAGGGTCCCGAGCATGTCGTCGATGTGGCCCGTGAGTTCTCAGAACGTCTGAACGCTTCGACAGAGAGGATCGGCGCAGAAGGCGCGAGCCTGATCGGGGACGGGATGACCGTTCTGGTCCATGGTGGTTCCCGGTCGGTGAGGGCGGTCCTCGATGCCGCGAAGGAGCGCACCTCCTTTCAGGTGTGCTGCACCGAAGCGATGCCCGGTGGCGAGGGCCTGGAGATGGCGGCCGAGCTCACACGCGCCGGTTTCGACGTCGAGGTACTCGACGACGATTCCGCTGTCGAATACCTCCCCGGGGTCGATCTGGTGTTGTCCGGCGCGGACGCCCTCGGCCCCCACAGAGCCGTCACGAAGGCCGGCATCCGCCGCCTCGCATCTGCAGCGATGGTCGCCGGCGTAGACCGGTACCTGACTGCAGGTCGTGACAAGATCCTCCCTGTCGACCTGTTTCGTATCACGTCCCGGCTGAGCTGGAGGCGATCTCTGTCAGAGGTCGTCGAGCTGGATCAGTTCACCGCCATCGTCTCGGATGTTGGGATGCTGGCCATCGACGACATACCGGACCTCACTATCGAACGGGCCGTCGCACCGGAACTCGCCTGACTCAATCGCCGATCGGTGCGACCACCCGCAGTCCGTGTGGCAGCGCCGAGAAGCGCACTACCCCCGGACTGCCGAGTGACTCGCCATCGGCTTGGAGTGGCGATGGGGGATCCGACCACACCTCCACCTCCGGGACGTCTGGCAATACGTGCACACCGCCGATCGACGAGAGGTCACGACCTGCTATCGCCGCCGCGAGAATCCTCGGCACGTTCCTGACCGAAAGACGCTCGATCAGAAGGACGGCGAGGCCTTCGTGCGGCGCGGTCGAAATCCTCAACGGGAGGCGTCCGAAGTAGGTGTAGGGGTCGTGGACCTGTACCAAGATCGCCGCGGCGTCCGCCGATCGTCCTCCCGCCTGCACTCGCATCATGGGCGGAGGCCTGCCGTTGCGTGACAACACCACCGAAGCTGCCGAACGGGCGTAGTGAATACCGCCGAACCAGTACTTTCGATATGGCTCCAGATTGGACAAGCGCACGACCTCGGCGTCGAATCCGAGACCCGTCGCGAAAGTCGCGTATCGAACCGTCGTGGTGCCGGAGGTCTCGATAGAGATTCGGGCGAGTGCCGTCCGTACGGCGGGAGGTTGAGATGCCAGATAGGACACCGCCCTCGTCGGTCTCGCCGGAACACCCAGGATGCGTGCGAGCACGTTCGTGGTACCGGCAGGGATGATTCCGAGCGTCGCCTCCGTACCGGCGATCCCGTTGACGACATGGTGGACAACCCCGTCCCCGCCCATGGCGACCACGATGTTGGTTCCCTCGTGGGCAGCCTGTAGCGCTCGAGCCTCGACCCCTCCGGCACTCGTTGGCCATGCCGTCTCGACTTCATAGGCGCGAGACAAACGTGCCACCACCGTGCGGTGGAGGCCACCGGTGAAGCGAGAAGCGGCGGGATTCGCGATCAGCAACAGCGAGCGCACCCGGCAAGGCTACCCGGTGCTCAAGGATCGGATCCTTCCCTCCGATACCTCCAGCTATGAACGGCTCACGGCATGCCGCCACCTATGAAGCGGGCGGCGAAGGGGCGCTGCTCGGAGCAGCCGCAGGGGACATGCTGGTGTCGGGCACCCGCCGGGCGTACGGCGCGATGGTGCAACAGATGGTGTTCAGCGCATACCATCTCCTCCAATCCCGGCCCATCGAGGCCGAGGCAATCGCAACGCAGCTGCTCGAATTCGCGTACCCGTCCGACGGACGTCCGAGCGTGTATCGCTCACCTTCGCCGTGGCTCGCAGCGTTCATCGAGGAGGCGAAGCTCTCACCACCGACGGCGATGCCGTTCTCGAACGCCGGCGCGGCGATCAGGGCCGTACCGATCGGGGTCTGGTTCAGAAAGGAGCCTCGGCTCTTGATCGACGGGGCGATAGCAGCGATCCGCGCCACGCACACCCGGCCCGAATCGTCGATCATCGGAAGCGTCGTCGCGGGAATGGTCGCGGCAGCAGGATACGGGCAGTCGGGACGCGACTTGGTGAACGGTGCCGTCGAAGTCTCCCGCCAAGCCGAGCAGACACTCGGGGTGAGGACGTTCATCCCAGACGTGATCTCACGCGCCACCGAACTCATTGCGGGCAATGCCAAGGATGTGTCCGTCGAAGTGCTGTCGTGGGACGCGAACGACACCGAGGTAGAGGTTCTCGCGATGGTTGTGGCGATCGCGTCCCGGGCGTTCGAAGAGGCATCCGTCGTGGTACGAAACGCTGCTGGTGTCGTCGCACACGCAGAAACGGTGGCGCCACTGGTGGGAGCCGTGGTTGGCGCCCGGAGCGGCCTACACAGGTGGCCGTGGCCGCTTCCGAACGATCTGTGGTTCGCAGAGTTGGGTCGACGTCTCGCCCGGCAGAACGCCTTGGTCGAGGACCTTCCCGATCCGTACGCGGTCGAGGAAGTGCTCAACTACGAGCTGGCCACGGACACCCTCATCGAGAGGTAGCCGCCGGGGGCGGCCGGTCTTCAGTTGTCAGTTGTCGGTTCTTGGTGGGAGGTCGCCCTGTCGTCTCGCGTCCCAGGTCGTGGCCCTGCCGAGGACTGAAGACCGATGACTGAAGACTGAACACTCACTCCGATTCGGAACGAACAGGAGTGTCTGTCACACCTGCCAGAACAATTCGTGCGGCTCCGAAGAAGAGCAGCAACGATGCGATCGCCGCGACACGGCCCCACTTGAGGGTGTCGGTGATCAGCGCCCAGACGAGCGGTCCGAGCAGCGTTGCGAACCTGCCGACGGTCGCGTACAGGCCATAGAACTCACCGTAGTGTTCGGGAGGGGAGATCCGTGCCATGTAGACCCGATCCGACGTCCACGTGGCGCCCGCGGCCGCGCCACCGAGAACCCCGACGAACCATCCGAGGCCTCCATGATCGGACAGGGCGGCGACAACCGCGACTACCACCGCGGCGCTCCAGAGGTACAGCGCGGCATGGAGCGCCTTACGTGGTCCGATTCTGTCGACGATCTTGCCGACGATGAACGAGCCAATGACTGCCGAGACGATCGCCGAGAGGGCGAGCAGGTCGGTCTGACGGTTGCTGAACCCCATCTCGGTGATCGCGAAGATCGCGACGAACAGAAACGCCGTGTTCGCACCATCCGCGTACAGGAAGCGTCCGATGAGGAACCGGGTCACGCCCGGGTAGGTACGCGCCCGACGCCACGAGTTCGCGAGATGTGCGAGCGCTTCGATGAGCCGCGGTGGACGCCCCGTCCGTCTTGGTCGGGGGCGCTCCTCGATGAAGACGAACGCGGGCAGTGCGAAGACGAGGAACATGAGGGCGAGTACCCGAAACAGCGGACCGTACCCGTAGCGCTCCAGCATGATGAGGCCGGTACCGATGGCGAGGAACGATCCGAGGTAGCCAACACCCACGCCGAGCCCGGACACGAGTCCTCGGTTCATCTCGGTACTGACGTCGGGGAGCATCGCGTCATAGACGACACTGCCCAGTGTGAACCCGATCTGTCCCACGATGTAGAGCACAAGCGACGGGTACAAGCCCCAGATGGTGAGGAGCGCCGTCGCGGCGACCGTCGCCAGCGTCGCCACGATGAGCGCGGGACGCCGCGTGCCCGCCCGGTCGGATCGGGTACCGACCCACGGCGCCAGCACGATCACGATTGCCATAGCGAGTGCAGTCGCGTACCCGAAGAGTGCGTCGCCGCCCCCTTGCTGCTGCACTACCCAGACAGAGAAGTAACGACCGCCGACCGCCAAGGCGAACACCGTGTTGGCCAAGTCATACAAGACCCATGAGCCGGTACTTCGCCGTGAGGGGATCCACTGGTCCATGAATGGCGACTGTAGCCGGGGGAGGGTGGCTCAGAAGGTCACCGCGACCGAAATCAGCTCCTCGTGTCCAAGGAGCCCCGCCGCCGCTTCAACGGCTCGTTCTGCTTCGTCCAGCGGGAACTCGTGGCTTACCAGGTCGTCCAGTCGCGGATCGGCCTCCAGATGGCGTGCGGCCCAGTGGTAGCCGGCGCTGCTCGCTCCGAATCCTCCTCGAATCGTGATCTCCTTCAAGACCACCAGATCGGAGAACAGCTGGTTGACAGCCCGTACCCCCTTCAACGACGCGACGACGACCGTTCCTCCCGCCCGAACGAGATCGAGCGCCGTGTGTATGGCCTCGGGGTCGTCTTTGGTCACGTCCAGCACGACCTCTGGTCGAGCACCGAGGCTGTCCGCGACGGCACTAGCGATATCGGTCGTCCGGGCGTCAACGACCATGTCGGCGCCGAGTCGGCCTGCGAGTTCGAGCCGGTCTCGGTTCTCCGTGAGACCGCTCACCCCGACCCAGCCCGCTCCTGCCTCCTTGGCGGCGATGACTGCCGCCAGACCTCTCGGTCCCGGCCCCAGGATCAACACCGAGTCCTCTGCGCGCAACGCCGGGATCTCGACCGTCCACGTGAACGCGTCGGCGAGCGCGTGGCCGAACGTGGCAACCGGCGCCTCCACGTCATCGCTGATCGGGTGAAGTCGCGCGCCGGGATCCAGGTACAGGTACTCAGCAAACCCTCCCCAGAGACCGGGTGGTTCCGTCGACGGCAGACGACCATACGCGTTGATCGGTCTGCGAAACGAGCACGAGTGAAGGCGCCCCAGGCACCGCCGGCACGCACCGCAGCGGATGGACGATTCGACGATCACACGCGTGCCGATCGGGATGTTGAACGAGTCGTCGACCACGGATGCGACCCTTCCAACCACTTCGTGGCCGGGGATCAAAGGGTATCGGATGTACCGATTCGTTCCCTGCCACACCTGGACATCCGAGCCGCTGATACCGGTTGCCTCGATCGCAAGCCAACCGCCGGTTTCGACGGGCGGCAACGCGAATGTCGTTGCCGTGAAACGTTGCGGCTGAACCAACAGCATGGCTTTGGCTGTCGACACACCACCCTCCTGCCGGCGAGTGTATACGGGTCGGTCGGCGCCTCAGTCGTTGAGGTACTTCGCCAGGCGGCGCATGCCCTCCTCGAGCTGGTCATCTGCCAGGGCATACGAGAACCTCGCGTACCCCGGTGCGCCGAATGCTTCGCCCGGGACGAACGCCACCAGAGCCTTTTCGAGAACCAGCTCGGCAAGCTCGGATGTCGACGTCGCGACCGACCCGTGAAGGGGCCTGTTCAAGAACGCCTCCAGCGAAGGGAACGCGTAGAACGCTCCGTGAGGCTCGGAGACTCGAACCCCGTCGATCTCTCCGAGCATTCGGTACATGGTCTGCCGCCGCCGGTCGAACGCCGCTCTCATCGACTCCACCGTGTCCATTCCGCCTCTCAGAGCTGCGAGCGCGGCAATCTGTGCGACGTTGTTGACGTTCGACGTCGAGTGCGATTGGAGGTTCGACGCGGCCTTGATGACGTCTGACGGACCGACCATCCAGCCGACCCTCCACCCGGTCATCGCGTGCGACTTGGCGACCCCGTTGACGATCACTGCAGTGTCTCGCAACTCTGGAACGATCCCCGGCATCGAAACGTACTCGGCGCCGCCGTACACGAGATGCTCGTAGATGTCGTCGGTGAGGACCCAGACGTTGTGTTCGACGGCCCATCGGCCGATCGCCTCCACCTCGTCTCTGGAGTAGACGGCGCCGCTCGGGTTTGACGGGGACACGAACACGAGGAGCTTGGTGCGTGGCGTCCATGCCGCATCGAGTGCATCGACGGACACCTTGAAGCCCTCGTCGACACCGGCATGCACGACGACCGGGACACCTCCGGCCAATCGGATGGCCTCAGGGTAGGTCACCCAGTAGGGCGCGGGGAGCAGCACCTCGTCGGCGATGTCGACGAGTGTCGCCATCGCTGCAAAGATGGCGTGCTTGCCTCCGTTGGTGATCAGGACCTGGCCGGCTTCGACCGCCAATCCGGTGTCCCGAGTGGTCTTTGTCGCGACTTCTTCTTTGAGTTCCGGTAGCCCCGATGCGGCCGAGTACTTGTGGTAGGTGGGATTGGCGCACGCCTCCGCCGCCGCGGCGACGATGTACGACGGGGTCGCGAAATCGGGTTCACCGGCACCGAAGCCGATCACGTCGTGACCGGCGCTTCGCAGCGCTCGTGCTTTCGCCGTCACGGCGAGCGTGGGTGATTCGGAGATTGAAGCGATTCGTTGCGAGATCCTGGCCATGATCCACTAGGTTGGTCGATTCCGAGAGACATTAGTAACCATGGAACCGAAGATCACCATCCCATCCGAGTTGCTACCAAAGGACGGTCGTTTCGGATCGGGGCCGACGAAGGTACGGACAGAGTGGCTCGGCGCCCTGGCGTCGTGGGCGGCCCTTGGGACGTCGCATCGTCAGCGGCCGGTCAAGGAGGTCGTCCATCGGATCCGAACCGGTCTCGTCGACCTGCTCGTAGCTCCGGACGGCTACGAAGTCGTCTTGGGAAACGGCGGCGCGACCGCGTTCTGGGACATGGCGGCGTTCGGGCTGATCGAGCGGCGGAGCCAGCATCTCTCCTTCGGAGCGTTCAGTTCGCGGTTCGCGTCAGTAGTCGCTTCTACCCCGCACCTGGACGCCCCCGATGTGATCGAGTCGGCCCCAGGAACGCACCCGGTGCCGCGAGCCTCGGGAGACATCGACACGTACGCCATCACGCACAACGAAACGTCGACAGGCGTCGCGATGGAGCTCTCTCGACCGGCGCCTGGGATCGTGGCTGTCGACGGAACGTCGGCTGCAGGCGCCCTGTGCTTCGATGCCGCCGCCGTCGATGCCTACTACTTCTCGACGCAGAAAGCATTCGGGTCCGACGGAGGGCTATGGGTCGCGTTGCTCTCTCCGGCCGCCGTCGCGCGGATCGAGCGGATCGCGGCATCGGGCAGGCACATTCCTTCGTTCCTGAGCCTCAGTGCTGCACTCGAGAACTCGCGTCGAGATCAGACGCTCAACACACCGTCGCTTGCCACCCTGTTCCTTCTCGAACGGCAAGTCGAATGGATCCTCTCGAACGGTGGCATGGAGTGGGCGGAGCGGCACTGTCGTGTCATGTCCTCGATGCTCTACGAGTGGGCCGAGCAGCGCGACTACGCCTCGCCGTTCGTGGAAGATCCTGCGATGCGTTCTCCGGTCACGGTGACCATCGACCTGACGGTCGACGCGGCGAGCGTGTCGGCGGTCCTCAGAGACAACGGGATCGTCGATACGGAGTCGTATCGAAAGCTTGGCAGGAACCAGCTGCGCATCGGTGTGTGGCCGGCGACCGACCATGAGGACGTCCAACGTCTCGTCGCGTGTGTCGACTATGTCGTCGAACGTCTCTGACTCAGATCGAGATCGATGAGGATGTGCGCCGGGCGGTACACACGACGGGCCATCGGAGAGAGCATGTTGAGGGGGTGCAGGACCGGAAGCACGGGGGTCGACCGGGCGATCGCACGCTCAGCGATGGCTGCGATGCGCGCGGTGGTCCAGATCCTGTCGCCGAACCTCGCGGCGGCAGGAATCAGCACGGCATCGGACGCCTCTGGTGGGCCGAGAAGTACGTTCGAATCGAGATAGCCCAGCCCTCTCCCGACAGCGACCTTGTCGGTTACGAGATCGTGTTCTCGTTCCGTCACGGCGAGCTCCAGCACCGCGAGCGTCGAGTCTCCGAGCGACGGTACCCCGATCGACTGGCGGTCGGACAACCGTGAGGCGATGACCTGTATCCACCTTGTGTCGTTGAGGGCACGGTCGACGGCTTCGAGACCGGACAGGACCCGGCCGACATCCGTGTCGACGGCCGGGTCTGTGACCGCGAGGAGAAGCGCACTGTCGGCACGCTCGCTGCGGAAGCGCTGGATCCGGGCGAGTGCGCTCGCCCAATCCGCGCCGGCGAGCGACCGAAGCGCTGACACCACGGCGGCCGCCGAGGCGAGCGGGTCGGCCCACTCGCT
>Ga0307424_1000676_pt1 | contig 18371 bp, 16 predicted proteins | sample SalMarWE160320MG_FD_202157 | JGI IMG/M metagenome (GOLD analysis project Ga0307424, IMG submission 202157) | Salt marsh sediment microbial communities from the Plum Island Ecosystem LTER, Massachusetts, United States - WE1603-20 | ecosystem: Environmental > Aquatic > Marine > Intertidal zone >... | reverse complement strand
TTTCATAAGGCTAAAGCAGCATAACGAACTTAACATCGGGTGGCACGATGTCAAGCAATTTCTGCACGAACGTCCCCTTTGGGGTTTTGAGGTTTATGATGAAAGCAGGTTTTCGACCCGCACGGTGTTTTCAGGAACCGCCGGGTCGGGCATCACGCGCAGTTCTTCAAGGTGAAATCGTTTGCTGAGGCGCTTGATATTGTCCTTGTTCAGCCCCATGAGCCTGGAAAGGTCTCGGGGATACACCTTGATGACCACCCTTTCAGACAGCCCTGGTTGAGATTCAAAGGCCTGGGCTGCCCGGTCCAAGAAGATCGCCGAATGGACCAGATGACCAAAGGCCGGATGAAACGGACCCGCTACAACGTGACCGCCCTCCAGCAGGTTGCCGCTGGGCTGCAGGCCCATGCGGATGACCTCGATACCGCAATCCGTCAGCAGGATATAGAGTTTTTTTGTCAGATCTACGGCCTCGGCAAGAGAAAGTGGTTTGAACCGACGCAAAGCATACCATTTTTCGAGGAGCGTGTTCCTGACCACCACGGTGGGGTAAATCCGGACAAAATCAGGCCGGAGTTCGGCCGCCCTGCACCCGGTTTCCAGGATCGATGCCGGGGTGTCTCCAGGAAGCCCGGGCATGATCTGAAGACCCACTCGCAGGCCATGATCCTTTAGCAGCTTGACCGACTCTGCGGTATGGGCCGCCGTGTGGCCCCGTCGGCTGAGGGCAAGGACGGTGTCATCCATGGACTGGGCGCCCACTTCAATGGCCCGAACCGTGTAGGGGGTCAGGGCTCTAAGGGTGCTGCGGGTGACGGTATCGGGTCGGGTAGAAAAGCGGATGCTTTCCACCAGGCCCTTTTCGACAAACCCTTGGGCTGTGTCCAAAAGCGACTCTTGATCAGGGGCTGGGAGCCCCAGAAAATTCCCCCCATAAAAGGCCGCCTCCACCGGGCCCCGACGCCTCCCCTTGAAGCCAAGGAACTGCGTGATCGTGTCTTGGACTTGCTGAGGTGAAAGCGCTCCATTCTTGTGGCCTGTGATGGCGGTTTGGTCACAGAACACACACCGGTGTGGACAGCCCATGTGTGGGATAAAGATGGGGATGATATGAGGCTTTAGGTTCATTATATCAGAAGCCAGAAGTCAGAAGCCAGAGGTCAGAAGTCAGGATGAAACGACAACCTGAAATGTGGGTTTCTCCCCAAAAATGTGGCTTTTTTCCCATCACTTACAACGATGAGCATGCGAGTTATTGGAGGTGCGTTTTACAGCGGTTCGAGCTTAACTATTTAAAATCGCAGATAAAACATCCGTGACCGCTAAATGCTCTTAATTTTGCATGTTTTTTGCATGGCAATAGTACCAAACGGCTCCCTCAACAACGGAGGACTCCGAAATGGATAAAACGAACAAGAGGAAACAGCTCATCGACCGAAGAGAACATGGGCGATTCCAGGTCCATGACGGTGCATTTGTAGTGCTCAGGCCCCGTTCTCCCATTCTGGGTCAAGATATCGATATCGTGGGCCAGGTCATGGATATCAGCAGGACCGGGCTTTTGCTTCGTTATGTTGCCACCCAGGAGCCGTCACCCGAATCGTTTGAATTGGATCTCGTGTTGGCCGGCAATGGTTTCCGCTTGAACGGCGTCCCTTTTAAGACCATTTCGGATTTCCAGCTGGCTGACGATGACGCCTCGAACGCCACAACAGTGAGACGGCGAGGCGTGCGGTTCGGACCGTTGACCTACAAACAACTGTCCGAGTTGGAACGTTTCATCCGGGACCACACCAACGGCCACGCCTGGGTCAGCCGTCCTGCGCCTGTCGAGGGGCACGGGCAGGAAGAACTTGCCAGGCTTAGGGCTTAGTCCGTTAGTCATTTGACGGCCTTGCACTGTTTGCGGAGTTTCTACGAGTTCATAAAAACGTGATAATTCCACTTTTCACGTGTTCATCTAGAAAGGAACACCGATCATGCTCATTGACCTTGCCTGCCTCCTGGCATTCCTACTCTTCGGGGCCCTCTTAGGCCTCATCGTGGAAATCGGGCAATACAGATAAGGCCGCCGGCGAGGTGGCTGTCTGACAAACAGAGAGGCCCTTTTTCCACTGTCGAACGGCCTCGTTCAACAGTTCCCGGAAACGTTCGGATCCTCCCAGGCCCTTGCGACCAAACACGAAATTGATCTCCGAGAGAAGCGGCTCGGGGGCCGGACTGCTACGGTCAAAGAGCACATCAAAAGCCGCCAGGTTGATCCCGGTCTTGGAGCAAAGGTCCCTCACGCACCTGACTCCTTTTCGGGTTAGCCCTGGGTCAAGGTGGTGACGGATCACTGCCCCCCTGCCCACATTGTTGCGAAACTCCCCGGGGTCCTGCTGGCATCTCCAGTAGGCCTTGATGATCTTGCCGATCACCACCACTCGCAAATCCCTGCCCTCGTGAGGCACGAAGGCCTGGGCAATGAAACGCCTGGCGCCATGGACGGTCACATCGGCCAAGATCTTCAGCCGCCGCCTCAGTTCATGCCGGTTTCTGACCAGAAAAACCGCCCAACCGCCCCCGCCTTCGTCTCCCTTCAAGACAAACGGGAAAGGCAAGAGCGGTTCCTTTTTTTTGTCATGGCGAGCCCAAAAGTCGTCTACAGACTCATAGCAGGTGGTTTCAGGGTGGGGGACGGTGAATTTTCTAAAGAGATCAATGTTCGCATACTTACCCTCAAAGCCAAACCGATACGTGTAATCGGGAAAAACGTTGGGACAACGGGCACGGCAAAACGCGTACTGGTGAGATTTGATGGTCTGCGTAACAACCACACCGCGTGCTGAAGCGATGGCTTGGGTTTGCCTGTTCGTAAAAAGGCCCTTTAAGGTGAGCCGAAGATTCACATCCCCCCTGACATGGGGATGGAAAGATAGGATCATTGCGCCAAGGCTCTCCGGCCTAGACACCTTTGCATAACCCTTCTCTCTCGTTCGCATGAGCCTTTTGACCCATCCATGAGCTTGCTCACTAAATCGGACACGAAGTGAAGCGTAGCGCTCAAAACTCGGCCTAACGGCCTCAAACAGTTTGCGATTTACCCACTGAGGCGGGCCGTTTGCTTCGCCCGGATGGGTTTCCCAAAAAGCTCATGATGGTCGTTCGAATGGGTTATGCACAGGTCTTGCCTATTGCCTCGCCATCACCTCGTCGTTTGCCCAGACGACCAGGCCCGTGGTGTAGGGGGTTTCCATCTTTTCGTGACTCGGCATGATCCTGATGGTAAACCCGTACTTGCCCGTCTGCGAGCAGGGGATCTCGCCCTCAAAGTGATGGTTGCCCTTGCCATCCGAATCTACGGCCTGCATCTGTTCGGTCCGTCTTTCCTTAAATTCATCCTCAAAACCCAACGGGCCGAAGTAGAGCTCTACATCCACGTCTTCGGGTCCAAGTTCATGCAGAAAGACATCGGTGTCTACCCGGAGGCGGCCAGACACGGGTACGGGTGTGCCATCATGCACATGAACGCGGTCGATGCGAATCTGATCCCAGTTGGTCATGATCTTCTGTCGCCAGACGGCAATCTCTTTGGCGCCCTTCATCTCTTCCCTTGAAAGCTCGCTGTAGCGCCTTGAGGCACTCAGGTAGAAACGGTTCCTATAGTCCTGAACCATGCGGTGACTGTTAAAACTCGGGCAGAGGTGACACATGGCCGCTTTCATTTTTTCCAGCCAACCGTGGGGCAGCTTGTCAGAACCCCGGTCGTAAAACAGGGGGATGATTTCGCGTTCCAAAAGATTGTAGATGTCCCGACTCTCAACCTCGTCCTGTAACTGAAAATCCTCATAGGTCTCGCCCCGCCCAATGGCCCATCCACAGCTCTGGTCATAGGCCTCATCCCACCAGCCATCCAGGACGCTCAGGTTCAAAACCCCGTTGGCAATGGCTTTCATGCCGCTGGTCCCGCAGGCTTCCAGGGGCCTTCGCGGGGTGTTGAGCCAAATATCGCAGCCTTGCAGCATCACTTGCGCCACCCGGATGTTGTAATTGTGAAGGAAAACAAACCGATGGCGGACCTCTTCTCCATTGGCGAAGTGAATGATTCTCCTGATAAGCTCCTTGCCGGACGCGTCCTGGGGATGCGCCTTGCCGGCCATGATGATCTGTACGGGTCGTTCGGCGTGGGTCAGCAGTCTAATGAGGCGGTCCTCGTCTTTCAGGATCAGCGTGGCCCGCTTGTACTCTGCGAAACGACGGGCAAATCCAATCGTAAGGATCTCAGGGTCAAGCACTTGGAGGGCGGCCTGAAGGTCTCGGGTGGATGCCCCACGGCCCTTGAGCCGCGCATGCAACCGATGTCTCGTAAAGGCCACCAGGCGTTCTCGTTGCCTTTTATGGATCTGCCACAATTCCGAGTCTGGAATCTGCGCGATCTCCTTCCACACGTTGTCGCTGTCCGGGTCTTCGACCCAGTTTGGTCCCGGATATTGGTCAAAGAGTTCGGCCATGTCTTTCGAAATCCATGACGGGATGTGGACTCCGTTGGTGATGGCGTAGATAGGAATGTCCTCCACGGGGTTCTTTGGCCAGATTCCGTGCCACATCTTGCGGGAAATGCCGGCGTGCAGCCGGCTCACCCCATTGGCATGGGCCGACAACCTCAAAGCGAGCACCGTCATGGAAAAGGGTTCTCCCTCGTTCATGGGTTCCTGCCGACCAAATCCCAAGAAGACCCTAAAGGCGATGCCGAAAGAGTGCACCAGACCTTCAAAATAGGTCCGTATGAGATCCGGCGAAAACATGTCGTTTCCTGCGGGCACGGGCGTGTGGGTCGTAAACGCATTGGTGGCAATTACAAACTCCCTGGCTGCATCAAAGGACAGACCTTGCTCGTCTTTGAGGATACGAATACGTTCCAAGGCAGAAAAGGCAGAATGGCCTTCATTCATGTGGTATACACAGGCCTCTACGCCCAGGGCACGGAGTGCCCGAACGCCCCCAATACCAAGCACAATCTCCTGGCGGACTCGCATGTCCCAGTCCCCGCCATACAGCCTGGAGGTAATGTGGCGATGTTCGGGCGGATTCTCCTGCACGTTGGTGTCCAGCAAGAACAGGGGGACCCGTCCCACCATGACCCGCCATATCTGGATCTTGACCAGTTGGCCACGGATGTCCACTTCTACCATGACGGGCTGGCCGTTTTCATCTTTCATAAGGGTCAGCGGCATGGCAGAAACATCGTGTTCAGGATAGGCTTCCTGCTGCCACCCGTCGGCACTGAGGTATTGCTGAAAATAGCCTTCGTAATAGAAGAGGCCGACACCGACCGAGGGAAAATTCAAGTCGCTTGCAGACTTCAAATAATCGCCTGCAAGGATGCCCAGGCCCCCGGAATAGATGGGCAAGCACTGGGCCACGCCAAATTCCGCCGAAAAATAGGCAACACAGAAACCTTTAAGATCCTGGGCGTCATCGCCCCAGGAAGGCTTGACCGAAAGGTACCTTTCCAGGTCCTGATGCGCTCGGTCCATCCGGGCCAGAAAGTCCCGATCCGCTCCCAACTCCTCCAGGCGTTGTTGGCTGACAGATCCCAGCATGTAGACTGGATTATGTTGGGAAGCCTCCCAGAGCTCACTGTCCAACCGCTTGAACAGATCGGCGATATCATGATGCCAGCTGAACCACACATTGTAAGCAAGTCTCCCCAGAGGCTGCAAACTCTCGGGAAGCTTGGCCAGCACATTATACTTGAAAATCGCCTTCATGATCGGTCTTCCTTCTTGATGACCGCGGCAAGCCTGGCTTTCAGCTCAGAAAGATCATAGGACTTAACGACGTAATAGTCCGCGGCAATCGACTTTACGTCCTCCCTGTAGGAATCATAGGCGGTATTCAGAATAATCGGCAAATCAGGGTAAGCGTTGCGTATTTCCTGAAGCAGATCCAGCCCGTCGCAGTCTTCCATGCGGATGTCCAGCAGCACGGCAGACGGTCGGTCGGAAGCAATGAGTTCCATGACTTTCTTGCCTTCGCCGGTTGTTATGACCTCGTAACCCTCCTCGCCCAATTCCTCAGCACAGAGGGCCCTAATGCTTTTTTCGTCATCAACAACGAGTATTTTAGCCATAAGCCCCCCTCGGTAGTTGCTCAGATTGGCTTGGTCAGTAAAAACGCAGATTCGGTTGGGAAATTACCTGGTATGGATGGAGCGTATATGATCTGATCTGACTCCCCCATGCAATCTCATCCTTTTTCTGATAGTCTGCCCGCTTATCGGCCGCCCTTTTCTCTTCTTCGTGTTCGTAGAGCCGCGATTTCAAAACTTTCATCGCGATCGCCCTGTTCCGGTGCTGGGAGGATTCCTGCTGACATTGTACCACGATGCCGGTTGGTACATGGGTCAGGCGAACCGCGGAACTGGTCTTGTTCACATGCTGGCCGCCGGCTCCCCGGGCGCGAAAGGTCTCGATGCGCAGGTCCTTTTCGTCTATCTCGATGACAACCTCTTCACTGACTTCCGGATAGACGGATACCGAGGCAAAAGAGGTGTGGCGTCGCCTGTTGGTATCAAAAGGCGACAGCCGCACTAACCGATGGATCCCGGTTTCACCTTTCAGGTAGCCATATGCATAGGGACCGCGGGCAATGAAGGTCACACTCTTGATGCCGGCCTCTTCCCCGGGCTGGAAATCCACGACCGTCGTTGTGTAGGTCTTTCGCTCGGCCCACCGAACATACATGCGAAAGAGCATCTCGGCCCAGTCCTGGGCCTCGGTTCCTCCTGCGCCGGCGTTAATCGAGACGATGGCATTCTTATCATCATCCTTGCCGTTGAGCATCCGGGCAATGGCCATCCGGTCAACAGCCTCTTCCACCGCACTCACGGCACCCGACACTTCGCGTATCGTGTCGGCCTCCTCCTCCTCCTCTATCGCCAGATCCAGAAGAACGGCGGCATCCTCAAGCTCATTGCGCAGCTTTTGCCAGGCCTGAACGCTTTCGGAAAAGGCGGTCCTTTCTTTCAGGACTTCTGTCGTCTCCTCCGGAGCATCCCAAAAGCTCTTTTCAGATATGATCGCCTCAATTTCAGCGAGGCGCTTCTTTTTTTCGTCTATGTCAAAGATAACCCCTGAGCTGTTCCATTCTGTTCTGAAGAGATTCGATTTTAGCCTTTAATTCGAGTGACATGACAGTGCCTCCTTCGTGCTGCTCAGGGCGGGTTCACCCTGTTGAAAGTCCCGCAATTCGGGAGCCGTTCTAGGAGGCTGTCGGAAAACGTCCATCTGCGGCGTTATCCTCATTCTTCGTCACTGCGGCGTACCGATAAGTACGCCTCATTCCTAAGAATCTCGGATGCCTTGCATCTGAACATTTTCCAACAGCCTCCGAAAATGGGGTTCTCCGACAGGCCCCTAGGGCATGTTGAAAAACGGTCGGTTCCGAAACGCGCCGACACACAGGATCAAACTGATCAGAACACAGCCCATGGCAAAAAGATCACCGTGGGATGTATAGAAAGTCTTGTTGTCCAACATGGGCATTGTGCGGGTTCGAACGGCCTCTTGGAACAACGGGGTTTCTTCGAGCAGCCTGCCCACGGGGTCGATGAAGGCGCTGATCCCCGTGTTAGCCGCTCTCGCCACCGCCCGGTGATTCTCGACCGCCCGAAACACCACCATGGAAAGGTGCTGGTATGGGGCGCTGGAGGTACCGAACCAGGCATCATTTGTGATGTTGACCAAGAGCTGGGCACCGTTTTGCACCATTGCCCGGGCAAGCGGTGAAAAGATCGCTTCAAAACAGATCAGGACGCCCAGCTTTTCCGTGTTCAAGGACAACACCTGACCCTCTTCGCCCGATTCAAAATTGCCTACGGCTTCCACAATTTTTCCCAGGAAGGGAAAGAACCTCTTCAGCGGAACGTATTCCCCGTAAGGTACCAGGTGGACCTTGTCATATTGGCCCAAAACGTCGCCGGACGGGCCAAGCAAGAAGGCGCTGTTGTAATAGTGAATCTCTGATCCATGTGAGCGAAAAGAGGGGCTTCCCACCAAAAAGAAAACCCCGCAACGACGCACCAAGTCCAACACCTGTTCGGACAACGCCTTGTCGTGCAAGAAGTAAAACGGGAGGGCCGTCTCCGGCCAAATGATCAGGTCCGGCCGGTCCTGTAACGCTTCAAGAGATAGCTTCCCGTAGCGCCTTAAGGTTTCGCCTTGAAATGAGGCAACCCACTTCACAGACTGATCAATATCGCCCTGCGCCACTGATACGCTTCGTCTGGGTGCGGATTCGGCGTCCCTGTCAACCCTTGCTATGCGCCACGTGCCATATGCAACAAAAGCGGTCATGACCACCGCCGTGGCCAACGTCGGCTTCCACGCAAAGGCCCTTTTCCGTTTCGCTGTATCGCACAGTTCAAAGAGCATGGCATTGACAGCCACAACAAGGGCCGATAACCCATAGACACCAAATATATCCGAAATCTGGATGAGGTGCAACCGGTTATATTGCGAACAGCCCAGGTTTTCCCAGGGGAAACCGGAAAGGAAATAAGCCCTGACATATTCCAGCCCTGCCCAGAAAAAAGGAGCGCACCAGAGATGAAGACGAGAGGCTGCCCGGCACCGACTGAACAGCACGGAAAAGGCTGCGGGATAAAGACTGAGATAGACCACAAGCAAGGCGAGGATGGTCCCGCACAGGATCATGGGCAGTTGGCCATAGGTCGCCATGACCCCAATCATCCAGTACAGAAGGGTCGTGTAGTGGACCAGACCTGTGAGGAATCCGAGCTTTAAAGCGGCCAGTGGGGGGTTCGCCTTGATGGCATAAAAAAGGGGGACCAAGGCGATCCAGGCGAGCCATCCCCAATCCACCTTGGGAAAGGAGGCCGTCAGCAGAAGCCCGGAAATGGCTGCCAGCCCAGCATCACCCAGTGAGACCCCGTAAAGCTTTTTTCCCATACGCCAAGTTGTCCTGCCTCAAATAGATATCTCCGAAATGGCTATCATTTCACTCCGGCAATTGAAAGGGAAAATCCCAAGTCGGGGAAACCCCATCGGATTTCCAATTGTTGTTGACACCCCCTATCCTGGTGATTAGGTGTAACCGTGTCAATGTCATTGTGGATGTGAAGCCAACGCTTACAAAGATTCTGCGAGGCTTTGGCGTGCCTCGCTGCCAAGGTCCTCGGACGAACAGATATTAGACCATGACAGAAAAAGTGCTGGTCATTCATCAAGGAGCCCTTGGTGATGTGATCCTCAGCTTTCCTTCCCTTGTGGCCCTGAACCGGGAAAGAGGGGCTCGTTTAGCCATTTTGTGCAAAGATCAGGTTGGCAAGGTCGCCCGTGATCTGCAGGTCGTGGCCGTCCATTTTGCTGTTGAAAGCGCCCGGTTCTGCGGCTTGTTTGCCAAAGAGCTGCCTTGGGACATGAAGGCATTCATAGACGATTATGACGCCATCGTCTTGATTGGTTTCTCAGATGAGATGAGTCATCACATCAGGCAACATCACAGAGGGCAAACTTACAGGATCACCCCTCGGCCGCCGGCAGGGGAGGAAATCCATGTGGCCGACCATCTCACAAGGCAAATGCAGGCTAACGGGTTGTTAAGAGACAGCAGTGCTTGCGAAATATGGGTATCCGGGGTGGGAGATCGAAGATCGAGAATCGGAGCCCATGGATCATCCTCTTGGCATCAAGTCGCGGAGAAAGCTCCAAGCCTTCGAGAACAGGATTTGGTGCTCATCCACCCCGGTGCGGGGAGCCGGAGAAAACGCTGGGCCCTGGACAGTTTCATGACAGTGGCTCACGCCATGAGAGAGATGGGTGGTGCAGGCGTGGTTTTTCTCATAGGCCCAGCCGAGTCAGACCTTCTGCCCCTTGTGGAAAAACGGGCGCAAGGACAATTTCAAATCCATCAGATTAAAAATCTTTCTGAGGTGATGACTTTCGTGAAATCCGCCCGGTGTTTTATCGGCAATGATTCAGGCCTGGCCCACCTGGCTGCCGTTATGGGCGTTGCCACGGTGGGCATCTTCGGACCGTCGAACCCCCGGAGATGGGCCCCGCGGGGCAGGGCGGTCAGGGTCCTAAGAGGTGCTGAAGACTGTGCCCCGTGTTTTGAGACGCAAGACGCAAACTGCAATTCGCCTCAATGTCTCACCGGGGTGTCGGTGGACATGGTGCTTGGTGCTGCCAAAGCACTGGCATGAAGCGCCTTTTTCTGGTATTTTGATTTACTGCACCACGCATGTAACTTCTCAACAGGTTCGGGGGAATCGGCTGAGATTAAGTCCGCCGACAGGCAATTAAATTTGGAAACATCTGAAACTCGCTATAAGTGAGCCTAAAGAAAAAGGGGTATTGATGACGTTAAGAACCGGTCCTTAGACTTGAACCGAAAAAGCGAGCGCATTCCCCGTAGCTTGCTGCGGGGTTAGCGAGCGTATCTAAAACAGTCAGCGTTCCTTACGGTCGAAGATTCCCTGTAGCTTGCTACAGGGAGCTTCAAATTCATAAGCCTTTATAAAAGGATCAGAAAGCCCCTTTTTTCTTAAGGCTCACTAATGTGCTCAGACAGTCAGACATTTCCAAATTTAACTACCTGTCGCCCCAAGTTATTGAGAAGTCACCACGCTATGGCCTACGGCCCGGCCGTTACAGGGAGACGATGGCGAGACATCCAAACAAGAAGCCACTGCTGGACAGATTCCTGGGTTCAGCCATGGGCACCTTTGTGGGCGATGCCCTGGGCGAACCCGTGGAAGGTTGGCCTCACAGGGCGATTTATCATCGATTCGGCCTCCTTGATACCATGCTGAAGGGGGAAGGGCGCTATACGGATGACACGCAGATGATGATTGGGATCTTGGAGACCCTGTTGGAAAAAGGAAAGTTCGATCCTGCCGTGTGCGCAAGAAAATTTCAGAAAAATTTTGATCCCGCGCGGGGCTATGGCCGACGCATCTTCGGGGTGATGGAAAGGATCAAACAGGGGACACCTTGGGATCAAGTGGGCACCGACAGCTTCGGCAATGGTGGGGCCATGAGGATCGGCCCCATCGGCTGTTTTTACTACCGGGACTTGGAGGCGATCAAGAGAAACGCCGTTTTGTGCGCTCGCATTACCCACAACCACCCGGAAGGGCTGGCCGGTGCCGTGGCCCAGGCCACGGCCGTGGGGCTGGCATGTCAATGCGGCCTGTCAGGCGAGCCGATAGAACCGGAGCACTTCTTGGATGCGATAACAGCCCAGGTCAGCGATATAGACAAGGGGTTCACCGGGTCTGTAGACCGAATCAGGTCCATCCCAAGGGGTTCCGTGCTTGAAGCGATCGAAGCCGTTTCTGGCAGGTATAAGTTGAGCCTGAGGGCCATCGAGTCCGTACCAGCAGCGATTGGGGCCTTCATATTGACTGATAGCTTTTCAGATGCGGTCGTCCTGGCCGTCAACCTGGGTGGAGACACGGACACCATCGGCGCCATGGCAGGCGCCATGGCAGGGGCCTATTACGGGTACGGCCGGATACCAAAAGACTGGCTGGGCTGCCTGGAAAATGGGGCCAAAGGGCGAGATTATGTCATCGATTGTGTCAAGCAGATTGTTGCTATAGGATCCGGTTGAGGTCGCATTTGAAGCGTAGCGTTATTGACGGCTTCGTAAAAAGTCGATTTTACTCACTCCGTGAACATTTTGGGGGCCCTTCAGATATTCAGCTGAAATGCTAAGACTCGGGCCAACGCCCTCAGACAGTTAGCATTTCTTAACGCTGAACATCTGAAGGGCCTTGCTCCCAAAATGCTCAATGTCGTTCGCAAAACACTTTTTACGGGTCCGTCATTATGAGTGACATCGAGGTGATGCATGATGAGTACAGTCTTGGAAGAAGACCATCGGCCCTGGGGTTACTACCAGGTCTATGCTGATGAGCCGGATCATAAGGTGAAACGCATCGTTGTCTATCCCGGCAAGCGCCTGAGTCTCCAGCGCCACCAACGCCGGGCGGAACACTGGTACGTGCTGGAGGGCGAAGCTATTGTGACCCGCGATGATGAAGAACTGCACCTCAAGGAAGGCGAATCGGTGGACATTCCCCGGGGCACTGTCCACCGCGTCAGGAACCCCGGCACGGAAAACATGGCCTTCATAGAGGTGCAGACGGGTGATTATTTTGGCGAAGATGATATTGAACGGTTGGAGGATGATTTTGGACGAGCATGACTTGAATTTAGTGGTGGTTATCATGGCCGGGGGGGTGGGAACAAGGTTCTGGCCGTTGAGTACGGACGAAACGCCCAAGCAGTTTCTTCATCTGTTTGGGGATCGGACCCTGCTGCAACAGAGCTTTGATCGGGTCTCCAACCTCGTGCCTCCTGAACGAATACTGGTCTTGACCAATGCGGCCTTTGTCTCCGTCGTAAGAGAGCAGCTTCCCGAGATTGCCGCGGAAAATATCGTCGGAGAACCCATTAGGCGTGATACGGCTGCTGCCGTGGGGCTTGCCGCAGTGTTATGCCGAAGACGTTTTGGCAACCCGGTCATTGTGACACTCACGGCGGATCATCTGATTGAGCCTGTCTCTCTATTCCAGAAGACCTTGCTTTCAGCGGTTCGCAAGGCCGCTGATGGGGATGGCCTGTACACCTTCGGCGTTGAGCCGACTTATCCGGCTACGGGTTACGGGTACCTGGAACGGGGCATGCAGGTTTGCGATGATGGCGGCATTAGACACTTCCAACTGCTGCACTTCAAGGAGAAGCCACGCTTGGAAACGGCTCGACAATATGTTGAATCCGGGGGATTTTACTGGAACTCCGGCATGTTCGTGTGGACCGCGGATGCCATCTTGAAAGAGATGAAGACGCATTTGCCGGAACATGTCGAAGCCCTGTCCTCAGTCGTGGATTTTGATCAGACACCCCGGTGGGATGATGCCCTGAAGGCGGCCTTCCAGTCGCTTCGCCGGGTCTCCATCGATTTTGGCGTGATGGAGAAGGCCCAAAAGGTGTGTTGCGTCGCATCCGGATTTTCGTGGAAGGATGTTGGGGGCTGGCCGGCCATAAAAAGCTGCCTATCCGCAGACGAGGCCGGGAACTGTTGTCGTGGAGAGCCTATTACACTGGATGCCACAAACAATCTGGTCTTCTGCGAAGACCCCGAGGAAACCGTCATGCTCATCGGGGTTGAAGACCTTGTGATCGTTAGGGCCGGCACAAGGACCCTGATCACGCAAAAGGATCGAACCGAGGATATCAAGCTGTTGGTGGAGAAGATGGAGGCGAACGACAAAAGCTGAAACCTCAAAGGCCACAACGGCGGATCAGGTTTGCAAATAGAATCTATAATCTGCGGATACTGTTCAACCGGCTGAAATCGTCGAAAACTTTCAGCTTTGAGCCTTCAGCCTTGAGCTGGCCTTTCTCGCCTCCTTTTCAGCCTTTTCGTGATAGGCCTTGACGACACCATCTTTTAGCTTGACCCTGTCCGCCCCAAAAAGGGCGCTCTGGAGCCAGTCAAAGCCAAACCGGAGCAAGGCGACCTCGTCAGCCTTAATCTTTTCGAGGAGGTCTTTTTCAGCATCATATTTTTCCAGAAAGCTGCTCTCAAATATGAATCGTCTGAGCCTGTCTATATTATAACTCACCATGAAGAACATGGCGCGGCTTTCTTCGCTGAGTTCTGCCTGAAATCCGAAGGACTTTTTTCTCAACATGAACTCCATCCAGCCCTTATTGATCTCATCGTATAGCTCAACACCTTGGTCTTTGCGCCACGCCTTGACAGTCCAGTCTTTGTCTTCTTTAAAGCCAAGGCAATGGGCTTCCCGCACCATGAAATAGAAATCTTCCCCAGTGGGCTGGATCTCTTGTTCCCTAAAGGCGGCTGTACCCAGAGGATAATAGCGGCAGGTGACAGGACGATCTTCATATATGGTACATCCCTCCGGCGTTAGAAACGGGCACCTCTTCCTGTCGTCATCGAGCATCTTTAGTGTCACCACCGGGAGCCGGGTTCTGGAAAGCATTTCAGGTTTTGTGTACACGGCCAAAAACTGATCACAGGTGAGTCCAAGTCTGTTTTTCATCCGGACAATGTCATACGGCGTCAGGATCATATTGAGATCGCTGCAACAATGGGTGTAACATTCTTTACCCTTGTGGCAGGAGAACTTGAATTTGCTGTCTAATTTGTATTTTCGTGGCTCAATCCCGTCCTGATATGCTTGCCCCGGGTTTTTCATATTGAATCCTTTCTTCCCTTAGAAAGAAACGTGTTTGAAACCACTCGTCTGTGCTTACCCTGGTTCCAATTGTTCGATCAGGTTCCGTACCGATTACTATTACCTCCCGAAGTCTCAGTGTCAATCCTTATTTGATATCCGGTCGTTGTCATATGGTTTCTGGGTACGTGCTACTTGGACGCCGTCATTTCCGGGATACTCGCAAGGCCCGAGCACGGCCGGACAACAGTGCGTCTCGGAAACGGGTTGACTTTTGACAATACGGTACTATTTTAAATGAAAACCAGGAAAAAATTCGGAGGCTAATATGGGTATTCTCACACGAGAAGATGTATACAACAAGATGGTTCGCCAGAAGAAACCGGTGTGCCCGCATTGCGGTCAAGAGATGGTCATGTGGGAATGCCCGCCAGTGAACTTTTCGGATGGCTTGGGTTGGGGCACGCCCTATCTTTACGTGTGTTTCAATGATAATTGCCCCCCCTTTCTTGAAGGCTGGAAGAATATCATGGAGAACTATGCAACGGCTGCTTCCTACCGATGCATATGCGACCCCATGTCAGGGACAATGGACTCCATGGTCGTTTACAGCCGCGAAGGAGCGTCAGGATATGTGATTGATGAAGAGGTGAGGGCCAGCGAGGAAGCACAGAAAGCTGCCGAGAAAAGAGGCCTGGAAAAGTTAAGGGTGTATTATGAGGCTCGGGATGCTGATGCCATACTCAGAGTCCTTTTGGCTGAAAAAACCCTGCCGAGGGTTCGGTTGGAAGCGGCCGGCATGACAGGCGAAGTTGGGGGCCTGGAGGTCATCGAAGCCATCCGGAACCTGGCCTTTGAAAATGACTTGATCAAGGCAAGGGCTGAGGCGAGCATTGAGATGATTCACGAGCGAAACTACACCAAGGAATGTCCTTTCTGCGCCGAGATTATCAAGGCAAGAGCGGTGGTGTGCAAGCACTGTGGCCGGGATCTGCCCGAGGCCTCCTAGGCTTTAATTTATGTGCGCTTCAGCTTCCTTTGCACATTGATGTTCATCTCATCGTATGAGCGGAAGATAATTTTCTCCCGTTCGAGTTTCTCCTCAGGGAAAGGTTCAAACTTCACATCCTTGATCCGCTCCGTGGCGTCTTGCCGCGAGGTAATGGCCTCCATGCCGTGACCGATGATCTCGCCCGTAACGGTGTCAAGCACTTCCGCATCCTTTCCGTCCGTGACGACCGAAAAAGGGATCTGGTAGGCATCGAGCAACCTCGCTGCAGCCAGTGTCTCTCTATGCCTTGATCCAAAGGACCCTGGCACGCATCTCAGGACCATGAGCCTTTTTCCTTCAAGCCGGACAACGAGATCCACGTTGGACGCGATTTTTTCCTCGCCAATGGTGAAGTGAAGCGGGGCGTCCACCTCAATGTTCTCCTTGCTGTACCCCTTTGTTTCTACCAGAAACCGTTCCACCTGCTGTCGGATTTCTTCTGCACCGATGTTTGGGACCTGGCTGCCTGTGACGAAATCAACGAGCATGCCATAAGGTTTCGGCTTTTCGAGCATGGTCACCTCCTGATGTGTACTAAAACTGGGTTTTTCTCCAAAAGAGTTGGTAGGATCATAAGGATTCAAGGATTCAAGGATTCGAGGATTCAAGGGTTCAAGTAAAATGCTTAAGGATTATAAACAATTAAAGGTTTGGCAAAGCTCCTATCAGCTATGTGTAGCAATTTACAAGACAACAAGAAGATTCCCTGATGAAGGATACGCCCTGAGATCGCAAATAAGGAGGTGTAAAATCGTTAGAAATAAGAGCACTCGACCCCTTGAATCCTTGACCCCTCGAACCCTTTCCATCAACTAATCGGGAGAAGAACCCAAAACTGAGAGTTCAAGGTGAAACCTTGGCGCCCTTTCAGCCTTGAGCTTTGAACTTTGAGCTTCTACCGCTGATCTCCTCCTTTAACAGGCAACAGGCAATCTTGTACCTTGGCCGCCCGCGCTTATCATAGCTCAGGTTTGCTGGCTGGATAAGCTTATTCATCACACAACCCTCTGCGATGGTCAGCTGAAACAGGTCCATCTCGTTGATGGGAGGTCGTGGCTTCAGTTTGTATTTTTCAAAGACATAGGCATGAAGAGGAAAATCCTCGCACAGGGGGCATCGATACACCCGACCGTTGGGAAAGACGAAGTAGTTTTCAGCAACCAGGCCCGCACACTCAAAATGTTCTGAGTTGTCCAAAAAGACCTTGGGATAGGTGACACGAATCCCAAGTGTGGCGGCTCGATCCGCCACCCTGGCCACCACGGTTGACCACTCTTTTTTCGTCAGCTGCAGCTTGTGTTCTTTTTGCTGTGCGGATCTTCCTCTGATCCCAATCACCTGAATGAAGAACCTGTCGATGCCGACAGACTTCAGGAGATTCGGCATGTTCTTCAAATCGCTGAGATTCAAGCGGCTCACCGTATAGATTAGGCTCACTTTAAAGCCCCTTGCCAGGGCCTCTTGGATGCCGGCAACACACTTGTCGTAGCTGCCTTTGCCGCGGATGCGGTCGTTGACTTCCCTACACGAACCGTCCAGACCCACACTAAAATAATTTACTTCATCCGGGGTCACCTTTTCCAGGATCCGGTTAAAAAAGAAGCCGTTGGTGTCTACTGTGATGGAGGCATATCCCATGTCCCTGGCGGCCCGGATGAGGAGGTCAAGGTCAGGATGTAGTGTGGGTTCCCCGCCTATGAAGATGAGATTGGATTTGTGTGTCTCATTCATAAGGGCCTTCAGCCAATGTTTTATGGTTGCCGAACGAAGCGTTTGTTTACCGTGCTGCTCAGGATTGATATAGCAGTGTCTGCACGCGAGGTTGCAGCGAGTTAGTATATGGAAGAATATGTTCCTTGCGTTTTTCTCAAACGCAACCGTCTTTTCCACAAAAACCTCCAAAACCCTTGTTTATCGGAATCGCTGTGCGTTATTATCACCAAGGGTTCAAACAAGCAAGACTTCAAGGGACGGGAGTGGTCGATGAAATATATAGACACAGAACACCACCCTGACTTGCTGGAAGCAAGGCTTCGGGATGGCGAACGCTTTTCGTTCCGCTGCCATGAAGGCCTGGAATGCTTTACGAAATGTTGCCGGAATTTGAACCTGTTCTTGTATCCTTATGATGTGCTGCGTCTCAAGAAGAAATTAAACATCTCTTCTGATGAGTTTCTCGATAGCTACGTGGACATTGTGCTGCGGGAATCAAACTTCTTCCCAGATGTCTTGCTTCGTATGGCGGAAGATGATGAAAGGACCTGCCCTTTCCTGGGGCGGCCCGGATGCACGGTTTATCCGGATCGGCCCGACACCTGTCGGACTTTTCCTCTCGAACAAGGTATCATGTTCCAAGGGCGCAAAGGCAAGGCCACGGATGTGTACTTTTTCAGGCCCCCGGATTTTTGCCTCGGACCCCATGAGCCAGAGCAGTGGACGGCCGAAAGTTGGGCGGACGATCAGGGGGCGGTGACGTATCACAAGATGACCGCCCGGTGGGCAGAGGTGAAAGGCCTCTTCCAGGTAGACCCCTGGGGTGCTGATGGGCCTTATGGTCCTAGGGCGAAGATGGCCTTCATGGCCACTTATAACCTGGACAGATTTCGGGAGTTTGTTTTTGCGAGCAGCTTTCTGAGAAAATACAAGGTGAAAACGGCGATACAAAAGAAGATTGAAGCAGATGATGTGGAACTGATGAAATTTGGTTTCTGCTGGGTGCAGTTTTTTGTATGGGGAATCAAAACCCCGTACCTGAGGCCACGCTGAGAAAATCTATTCGCAACGTTCTCAACCTATTGACTCATGGCATGCCCGGCAAGCAGGCTGTCTCTCAAGTACTCATGACGTGGATCAGAAAAGAACTGTTTAAACAGTATCAGGCTTTCGTGTCTCAAGACGCCCGGGACGATGTTCACGTCCATCTCCCTGTAAAAGGGGTTAAGGCCTGTCAAGTCCAGCCCTGTGCCACCTCCAAGGACATCTTCATAGGCATAGATGATATTTCTTATGCCGTTTACGATAAGCGCTGCATAGCACATCAGGCAAGGTTCCAAGGTGGAAAACAGAGTCACTTTTGCTCTGTCTAGTCCTTCCCCCAGATCA
>Ga0307424_1000674_pt1 | contig 18394 bp, 24 predicted proteins | sample SalMarWE160320MG_FD_202157 | JGI IMG/M metagenome (GOLD analysis project Ga0307424, IMG submission 202157) | Salt marsh sediment microbial communities from the Plum Island Ecosystem LTER, Massachusetts, United States - WE1603-20 | ecosystem: Environmental > Aquatic > Marine > Intertidal zone >... | reverse complement strand
TTACCTTGCGTGTCGTCTCCGGAATAGCCATCTTGCCCTCGCTTCCTGACTAGACGTTCTCTGCCTCGCCATTCATCTCGGCCCAGCAGCGCTGGATCGCCGCCCGCGAGACGCCGTAACCAAAGCCGCGGCTGTTGAGGAATGTACCCAGCCGCCGCTCGAACGTCTGCTTGTCGACGTTGCGCAGGACCCGCAGACGCCGTTGCGCCGCATCGTACGCCGCTTCGGCGTCCGAGACGCCGTCCAGCGCGACCTCCGTCTGCTCCCGGTCGACGCCCTTGCGGCTCAGCTCGAACGCCAGGGCCCGCCGCGAGCGCGGCATGCCCGCCTGCCGCGACTCCACCCAGAAGCGCGCGAAGGCGGCGTCGTCCAGGTAGCCCAGCTCACGCATCCTTGCGACCGCGGCATCCACGGCCTCGTTTCTGAAGCCGCGACGGCGAGTCAGGCGCTCGCGCAGGTCGTGCTCGCTGCGTGGCCCCATGGCCAGCAACCGCAGCGCCGACTCGATCGCCCCGAGACGCTGATCCTCCGCTTCGAGTTCCCGGCGGCGGTCGTGCGGTAGTTCAGCGCCCACCGCGAGCCGTGCTGTGGCTACGAGGTCGATGCGCAGGCTCAGCGCGTACTCGCCGTCGAGGTGGACGTTGGCGCGCCGAGCGCGTTTCTGCTTCTCGATGGCGGTTATCGTGGGCATGTTGAGGGTGTCACCTTGGGTGTAGGACCAGTCGGTTGAGTGGGAGGCGCCTTACTCCTCCTCGGGCTCCGGCTCGTCCTCATCCTCTTCCGTGGTAACGATGGCGATGGGGCGGGCGCCGTTGCGTGGCTGCGGCGTCGAGGCCAGTTGGCCGGCTTTCGCGGCGGCGCGGATCTCGTCTTCGATCTGCTGGGCCAGCTCCGGGTTCTCGATCAGGTAGTTGCGCGAGTTTTCGCGGCCCTGGCCCAGGCGCTGTTCGCCGTAGCTGTAGAACGCGCCCTGCTTCTTGAGGATTTCGTACTCCGCGCCAAGGTCCAGGATGTCGCCTTCGCGGCTGATGCCCATGGTCTTGCCGGTGAACAGCATGTCGAATTCGGCTTGGCGGAACGGCGGCGCTACCTTGTTCTTGACGACGCGGGTGCGCACGCGGTTACCGACAACCGTCGTGCCGTTCTTGAGGGATTCGATACGGCGGATGTCGATGCGGACGGAGCTGTAGAACTTCAGCGCGCGGCCACCGGGTGTGACCTCAGGGTTGCCGAAGACGACGCCGACCTTCTCGCGCAGCTGGTTGACGAAGATCACCGCCGCGTTGCTCTTGGCGATGGCGCCCGTCAGCTTGCGCAGCGCCTGCGACATGAGACGCGCCTGCAGGCCCGGCAGCGAGTCGCCCATCTCGCCCTCGATTTCAGCGCGCGGCACCAGCGCGGCGACGCTGTCGACTACGACGATGTCGACGGCGTTGGAGCGGACCAGCGCCTCGGCGATCTCCAGCGCCTGCTCGCCGGTGTCCGGCTGCGAGACGAGGAGGTCGTCGACGTTGACGCCGATGGCACGGGCGTACGCCGGGTCGAGCGCGTGCTCGACGTCGATGTAGGCGGCGAGTCCGCCATTCTTCTGCGCCTCGGCGATGATGTGCTGGCACAGCGTCGACTTGCCGGAAGACTCCGGGCCGAAGAGCTCTGTGATGCGGCCGCGCGGCACGCCGCCGATGCCCAGCGCGATGTCGAGGGACAGCGAGCCAGTAGGTATCGAGCCGATCTCGAGGCTGGTCTGCTCGCCCAGGCGCATAATCGCGCCGCGGCCGAACTGCTTTTCGATCTGTCCGATAGCGAGGTCTACGGCGCGGTCTCGCGCTTCAGTGCGTTCTTCGGTCATTGCGGTCATATTCTAACTCCTGCCCTGGCGGGGTGCGGCCGGATTTGTCTGTGGGCTCACGCTCAAATGAGTGGCTAAGCCCCGCGACAATTTAGAACGACTGTTCTTAGTCTGTCAAGCTACCATGCGGGCGTGACGGGAAGTGCGCTTCTTGTGGTACGCCTGACGCCGCGCGCCGGCCGTGACGAGGTTGTGGGCTGGCAGGGCGACGAGCTGCGCGTGCGTCTGCGTGCGCCGCCTGTCGATGGGCGCGCCAACGAGGCGCTGCTGCGCTTCCTGGCGTCTCGTCTCGATGTCCCGCCGTCGAGCGTCGAGCTCGTCTCGGGCGTAACGGCGCGTGTCAAACGATTGCGGATCAATGGGCTATCGGATGCTGAGCTGAGGCGGCGGCTGAGTAGCTAGGCGAGGTTGCTGAGGATGATGTTGCCGACGATCTGCAGCAGGAAGATCGCGATCATTGGTGAGAGGTCGATCATCATGCCGCGAGGCATGACGGATCGGATGGGGCCCAGAATTGGCTCGGTCACGGTGAAGACGAACTCGCTGAACGGGCCGCGCGTGAAGAAGGCGGTAATCGGGCTGTGAGGGCCGAACAGCATCGGCACCCAGGACGAGATCACCCTGACGAAGATCAGGATCGTCATGACCCAGATCGTGGTTGAAACAATATCGTAGGTCACTTCTTGCCACTCTCCCCCAGGGCCTTCGACTTCTCATACGCCGCGACCACGGCTGCCAGCACGTCAGCACGGAAAGAGCCCTCCTCGAGGGCGCGCAGCGCTTCGGCGGTTGTCCCGCCCGGCGACGTGACCTGGTTGCGTAGCTCAGCCGGGTGCCTGCCCGTCTCCTCCGCGTAGCGCGCCGAGCCGAGCACGGTCTGTAGCGCCATCGTCGCAGCCATGTCGCGGCTGAGGCCGATGTGGACGCCGGCGTCCGTCAGCGCTTCGATGAACAGGAAGACGTAGGCGGGGCCGCTGCCGGAGAGGCCCGTTGCCATGTCCAGGTACTTTTCGTCCGGCACGTAGGCCTCTTTGCCCATCGCGCCGAGGATCTCGCGCACGCTGACCCGGGCGTCGTCGCTGACGCCTGCCGTGGCGGTCCACGCCGTCATGCCCTCGCCGATCTGCGCCGGGGTGTTGGGCATGGATCGGACGACGCTGTCGCAGCGCAGCGCCGAGCTCAGCTGCTCGATGGTGACACCCGCCATGATCGAGATCACGGTGGCGCCCTTGAGCTTGCCGGCGATGGTGCCCGCGGCTTTGAGGAAGTCCTGCGGCTTCACGGCCATGATCGCGAAGTCGACGTTTTCGACTGCCTGCTCGGGGCTCTCCGCCATCGCAACGTTGTAGCTGGCGCTGAGGTGGTGCAGGCGCTCGGCGCTGACGTCGAACACTTTGACCTGCGCCGGGCTGGCGACTTCAGCTTTGAGCACCGCCGAAACGATTGCCTCACCCATGGCGCCGCCGCCAATCAAACCGATGTTCATCGCGGCCTCCCTGCGAACAGCGCCCGGCCGATGCGCACCATCGTGGCGCCTTCCTCCACGGCAACCTCGAAGTCATTCGTCATGCCCATCGAGAGCTCATGCAGCCCGTTGGCCTCCGCCAGCTCTCGCAGCGTGCGGAAGACGGGTCGTGTCGCCTCGGCGTCGTCAACTTCCGGAGCCATCGTCATCAGTCCCACGAGGTCTATGTTCGGCAAAGCGCCGGCTTCCGAGACTGCGGCCGCGACGTCTGACGTTGCGAGGCCGTACTTCGAGGCTTCGCCCGCAACGTTGACCTCGAGCAGGATGCGCAGCGGCTTTTCGGCGCGCTTGCTCAGCGCCCGCGCCAGCTTCACAGAATCGACGCTCTCGATCGTGTCGAACAACGACGCTGCGACGGCCGCCTTGTTGCTCTGCAGGTGGCCGATGAAGTGCCAGGTGGCCTCGGCGGCGCGCGGCCCGAGCTCATCGATACGCTGCTGCGCTTCCTGGATGTAGTTCTCGCCGAAGTCGTGCAGTCCGGCGTCCAGCGCCGCCAGCACCATCTCGTTGGTCACACCCTTCGACATGGCGGAAGCGCCGACGAGGCGCACCACGGCTGCGTCGCGCCCCGCGCGCTCAGCGGCGGCAGCGATTCGCGCCCGCAACGAAGTGAGGTTTGCGGCGATTGTTGTGGTGGCGACCATACAACGGGAAGTCTAACGAATTCGGCCTGAGAGCGTTAGCCGAGGCTTAGAACTCGGGCGGGTGCTCCCGTTCCACGCGGCCTTGCTCCCATTTCACGATGACGTAGAACAGCAGGCCGATGATCACAATTGCGGCCAGGCCAAGCAGAGGGTTCTCGCTAAAGGCGAAGAACATCAGCATCACGGCGATGAGCATGCCCATGATCATCGCAAGGGGGAGAAAGAGAATCTGAAAGATCATCCACGTGATCACCAGCGTCTGGATACAGCCGTTGGGTTCGGACGGCGGCGGCGGATGATATCTCATCTCGCGCCCAGCATACGCCGCCGCGAGATTAGATGACCAAGCTTGGTGCCGCTAGCGGCGGTGCAGGTGCCCGCAAAGGATGCAGCGGTGGCGGCCCTCGCCGCTGACGACGGGTCCGCCGCAGTCGGGGCAGCGGTTGCCGTTGGGCCTCTGGATCATTCGTCGTCGCATCATGTTCTGCCTCCGGACGTCCGCTTATGAGACGTTTGTTCTAATGTATGAGCATTATGATGAGAACGACTGTTCTAAGTCAAGTGTTCTAGGCCACAAATAGAACAAAGGGGCTAAAATGGCTAGAGGCTATTTCGGGGCGGCGCGCCGAAGGGGTCTGGGGCTATTCGGCCAGCCAGTTGGAAAGCTCGCGCAGCTTATCCAAGATGTACTGCAGGCGCCTCGGGTCAGCGATCAGCAATACACCGATGAGCAGCAGCACGACGGCGATTTCACCCATACGAGAAGCATATCACCGCGCCGCTCCTCTATCATCGTGCAGTGAAGTTTCTGCTGCTGCTCATGGTTCTCAGTCTGGTTGGCCTCGTGCCGTTCGTCGTGCTGCGCAAGCCGTGGGCGGTGAGGCTCTGGCGCCAGCTCAAGATCATCATCCTCGTCTACGCCATCGTCATCGCGGTCTCCGGCATCATGGGACTCGTCCTCAACTGGAATGACTTCTACGGCTAACCTGCGCGTGCTGGTCGCGCCGCAGGAGTTCAAGGGCACCCTGACAGCCGTCGAAGCCGCCAATGCGATCGCCGGCGGCCTGCGCCGGGCACACCCAGGCTGGCGCTTCGACCTGCTGCCGATGGCCGACGGCGGCCCCGGTACCACCGACGCCCTGCTCGCCGCCCTCGGCGGCGACAAGCACACAGCTCACGCGCACGATCCCCGGCTGTGGCCAGTCCTGGCCTCCTGGGGTTTCTTGCCGGGAAAACGCGTCGTGATCGAATGCGCCGCCGCGTCCGGTTTGCTACGCCTGAGTCCGGACGAGCTGACGCCGGAGGCCGTGCGCCGCGCCTCCAGTCTCGGCACCGGCGAGCTGATCCTGGCCGCCCTCGATTACGACATCGAAGAGCTGATCATCGGTCTCGGCGGCAGCGCCACCAACGATGGTGGCGCCGGCATGGCGCAGGCGCTCGGCTTTCGCCTGCTGGACGCCCGCGGGGAGTCGCTGCGGCCCGGCGGCGCCACCCTGGGCGATCTAGACCATATCGACGCTTCGGGCGCGCATCCGCTGCTGACGCACGTGCGCTGCGTTGGCGCCACGGACGTGACGAACCCGCTCTGCGGTCCGCAGGGCGCGTCCGCCGTCTACGGCCCGCAGAAGGGCGCCGACGCAGCGGCGATCGCCGAGCTGGACGCTGCGCTGTCGCACTTCGCTGCCGTGATCAAGCGCGATCTCGGCGTTGACGTGGCGGAGCGTCCCGGCGCCGGCGCGGCCGGAGGCCTCGGCGCGGGGCTGATCGCCTTCTTGGGCGCCGAGCTGGTCAGCGGCGCCCGGGTCGTCGCGGAGGCCGCGGACCTGGCCGGCCGCGTTCAGCAAGCCGATCTGGTGATCACCGGTGAGGGCCGGCTCGACTCGCAGACGGCGTACGGCAAGACGACGCAGTTCGTGGCCCAGGCGGCGGCGCAGGCTGGGCGGCCCGTTATCTGCCTGACCGGTTCCCTTGGTGAAGGCTACGAATCGTCGAAAGCGCTGTTTAGTGAAATCGAACCGCTGAGCGACGGCTCGGGGTCGCTGCCGTCGGCAGAGGAGGCTGCGGCCCAGCTGGCGAGTGCGTCAGAACGGGCTGTCGGCCGTCTCCTCGATCGAGGTATCCTGACCTAGCCACTCCATTTCGTCTTCCTCCAGACGCCGGCGCGCCAGCGTGCGCTGCTCGCTGATCCAGACGAAGCTCAGCAGCCCAATGAAGATAGCGCTGACGGTCACCGCCACCATCCCGTCTCCGAACTCGGTGTCGCCGATGAGGACGCTGTAGCCGACGGCGAAGAACACGGCCAGCTGCGATGCGAAGGGCAGCCAGAACAGCCCTTGGTATTGGCGGCTACGCCAGGCGATGAGTGCGTAGACGGGCGCCAGCACGATGAGGTGAGCGCCCAGCAGCCGCTGCCCGGCGACGTCGTTGACGCCGGCGCCCAGCGCCCCGGAGCCCGTACCCTGAAAGAAGACGAGTACGAGCCCTGCCAGCAGGCTCCAGACCGCGATCAGCAGGATCAAAATACGCGTCAGGACGGTCGTCGATATCGAGGTGTCCGTGGCGGTTGGCGTGTTCTCACGCCCGTGCGCGTCACGAGGGTTGGCAGCCTGCGCTGCGTTCCGTGGGGATTCGAAGGCGCTCATCGCAGGTTCAGCGGCATCTTAACTCACCGACGTACGGTGCAGATCGTCCTCGTTCATGCCGAAGTAGTGCGCGATCTCGTGATACAGCGTCTTGCGCACCTCTTCAGCAAGCTCTTCCTCCCCGGGGAAGCTGCGCAACAGCGTGCCCCAGTACAGCGTGATACGGTCGGGCAGCACGCGGTCGTAGGCGGAACCGCGATGCGTCAGCGGCACGCCCTCATACAGCCCGTAGAGCTGCGCATTACCGAGACCGAGGCGCCTCCGCTCTCGCGCCGACGGCGCGCGCCGCAGCACGAATTGCACGTTGTCCAACTTCTCGGCGTATTGATGTGGCAGTTCGTCCAGCGCACGGCGCATGAGCCGGCTAACGCGCGCAGCGGAGCCGTCCGTCATCGTGAGATGCCTAGGTGGCCGTGCGCTGCCAGACGGTCTGGAACCCCTCGCCGGAGATCGCGTTGCGGATCTCGCGCCGCTCCAGCTCCAGCATCTCCTGCATCACCTCGTCGCACTGGCGCAGGCTGTCCCTGAAGCCGGACGCCTCGACGCGCTGGACGATAGCGGACCAGACGCCGGTGGTTCGCAGCGTGTTGGCGTACTTGGGCCAGAAGATCGCCGTCATCTTCTCCGGCAGGGGAAAACGCGGACGCAGGCGCTTCAGGTTGCGGAACGATTCTTCCGACGACCCGGCGCGGTTGACCAGCTTGATCAGCGGCCCTTCGACCTCGTTGCTGCGGTTGTCGACCACGAGGCGCTTGTCGAGCAGCTGGAACCGGATTCGGATCACATCCGCCGTCTCAATCGTGTGCAGGATGTCGTCGAGGTTCAGTACGTAGTCATTATCCATGGATGGCTTCGAGTTTATCACGCGGCTTCTCATACTCTGACATGTATTACCCTTGTCCTCAGCGCGAACCATATGCAAAATGATGCAAGTTCAGAAGCCAACTCCCAGGGATCAGCGCTGCAAAGCTGAAAGTGACCCGGCCTTCTTGCGAATTCTCCTCGTAAGCCCCTACGACTTGACCCACCCGGGTGGCGTGACCAGTCACGTCTTTGACCTTGCGCACCAGTTCGAGCGCCTGGGGCACGATATTCTCGTGGCCGGGCCTTCTGGCAACGGGCCGCTGCCGCAGAACGGCTACACCCATCACGTCGGCTCCAGCATCAAGTTCCTCTCCCCCGGCGACTCCGCCCGCGTCAACCTCAACCCCTGGATCCATGGCTCCGTGCGCGAGCTGCTCAAGACACACCAGTTCGACGTGATCCACATGCACGAGCCGTTCCTTGGCTTCATCGGCGCGTCCTTCATGAAGTACGGCGAGGGCGTCAAAGTAGGCACGTTCCACACTTGGCGCGAGGGTCCGCATGTTCCTTACATTGCCTTCTTGCCCCTGGTGCGTCACTGGAACAAGGGCCTGGATGGTCGGATCGTGGTATCGGAGGCGGCGCGCAGGACGATCACCCGATACGTGAAGGGGGAGTACCGCCTCATCCCCAACGGCGTCGACTACCACCGCTTCGCCTGTGAGGAGCCGCCACCGACGCACCTCCGGGACGATCGCCCCACGCTGCTCTTCGTCGGCCGTATCGAGGCGCGCAAGGGCATTCCGCACCTCTTCGATGCCTACAAGATGGTTAAAGAACGTGTCAAAGACGCCCGCCTCGTCATCGTCGGTGAAGGTGGTCTCAAGCATGAATACGAAAAGCTGGCGAAGAAGCTGGAGCTTGAGGACGTTCTTTTTGAGGGCTACGTTGCACCCGAAGCACTCCCGAGCTACTACCAGCGCGCCGACGTTTTCTGCTCCCCTTCGACCGTGAACGAGAGCTTCGGCATTACTCTGCTGGAGGCCATGGCATCACATGCGCCCGCCGTCGCCACTTCGATCAATGGCTCGAATACGCTCGGTGAGGATGGTGTCACAGGACTCATCGTCCCGCCGAAGGACCCGCAGCTCATGGCACACGCCGTGCTGCGCATGCTTGATAGCAAGCCCCTCGCGATGAGGCTGGCGGACGCCGCGCAGGAGCGCGCACGCAAGTTCGACTGGGAAGAAATCGCGAAATCGTTGCTCGCGTACTATTGCGAGCTCGGGGCCTCGAACTAGCCGGTCGGCTGTTCCTCGGTGCGACCCTGGATCCACATCGCGATACGGAGGGCCAGGCCTGCGACTACCAGGCCCAGCATCCCGTCCAGGAAGTAGTGGTTGCCGGTGACAACCGTGGCCGTAAACATCATGGCCGGGATCACGAAGAACACCGGCCTACCGGGCCAACCCTTGAACGCCTGGAACAGTGCCACCGCCAGTAAGAAGGTCCAGCCCACGTGCATGCTGGGCAGCGCTGCGTAGTGGTTCACGCCCGGGATACTGCTGTACGTGGGTGTAAAGCTCTGGTTCAGTGTGTCGATGAAACCCATTCCCACCAGGCGCGGCGGAGCTGTAGGCAGCATGAGGAAGAAGCACGCCGCGATACCGCCGGAGATCAAGAACCCGTTGCGCGCCAGGCGATAGATCTGAGGGCGCTTGACGAAGAGCCAGATCGCGCTGGGGATAACCAGCGGGAAGAACATGTAGAAGTAGAAAAGATTGAAAACGTCGACCAGGAAGGCGCTGGGCAGCACCCACTGCTGCAGCGTCAACTCCTTGAAGATGCCGAGGTCTCGCTCGATGTTGATCAGGTTGTAGGCGTTTATGAAGGCGTCGTAGACACGATCACCGGCCAGTCCCCGCACCTGCGAGTACACCAGGTAGCCGCCCGCGATGAACAAGACTTCGTAAAGAACCCTGGCGCGAGTGCTGGACTGTGTGGTTTGTACGCTGGCTGTCACTTCTGAATCAGCGACCCAAGAGCGCTGCGGCTAACTTCGGCCATCGTGGCCGGACGGGGGACGAATGCTTGATTATACATCGATTTAACGTCTCGGACCTTTCGAAAGCATTTCAGCGGAACAGATCTAGCTCTGCCGCCCTGACGATTTCCTTCGCCGATCCCTCGCCGCGCGGTACCGCGTAGCCCCGGATGTGGGCCACCGGCACCTTGTTGATCTTGCCCGTCACCATCTCGGCGGCTGATGCCAGCTCGTCGGCGATGCAGATGACCGTCACTTTTAGCTCGCGGCCGTGTGTGTCTACCTGCCCCACGTAATCGATTATCGGCAGCATCCCCGCAACTCCGATTGCCACCTCGGTGTAGCCGCCGCGCCAGGGCCGCCCAAACGTGTCTGAGACGATGACCGCAACGTCGGCACCCGTCGCCGCGCGCAGCGTGGCCCGTATCCGCTGAGCCGAAGCATCCGGGTCGATGGGCAGCAGGATCAGCTGGCCACCTGGCACGTTGGATGCGTCGACGCCGGCGTTGGCGCAGACCAGCCCGTGGCGCGTCTCGCAGATGATCACGCCCCGGTCCATCTTTACGATGCGCTTGCTCTCACGCAGCACGACTTCGACGTGGCGCGCGTCCTTGTCCCATTGCGTCGCCAGCTGAGTCGCCAGCGGCGACGGCTCCACCTCGTCCAGGTTGACGAAGCGGCCCTCCGACTTCGAAACGGCCTTCTGCGTCACGACGAACACGTCGCCGTCCTGCAGCGTGACGCCCTGCCTCTGGCACGCCTCCGCGATGAAGCGCCCAAGGTCGTCTCCCGGCTGAATTTCCGGCAAGCCCTCGATGCCCTGGATCGTGACCGTCATCTCGAGACTCCAGTCGTGTTAGACGCCAACGATCTTGACGTGCGATTCGGTCTTGTAGTTGCGATTGATGTGCACTAGCAGTGTCGTGATGCCTTCGACGTAGCGGCTGGAGGCCAGCGGGCCGCCATTGACGCCGCGCAGGCCGGGGATCTGCTCCGCCAGCCCGATCACCTGTCGCAGCGCGTCCTTGTCGTCGCTGCAGACGATGACGTCGCCGTCGAGCTCGTGATCCACGTCGAACAGCTTGCGCGCCGCCAGGTTCTGAAACGCGCCGACGACCCGCGCCTGGGACAGGATGCGCTGCGTCTCTTCCGCCGCCGAGCCGTCCTCGACCTGCAGCATCGTCACCTTGCCCGCGGCGAACTGCATCGGCACCACGGTGGAGATCACGATCTTGTCGCCGATCTGCTCCCTCAAGCCCGCCAGTGTCTCGGCCTGCCCCGAATACGGCAGCGTGATCATGATGATGTCGGCTGCCGCCGCGTCCGCGTTTGTGCCCCCGCGCACGCTGCCGCCGGCGCGCTCTCGCACCTCGCTTGCCGCCTCCTCGCCGCGCTCCGCCGAGCGCGAGCCGATGATGACCTCCAGGCCGGCCCTGGCGAATCTCGCCGCGAGGCCCTTACCCTCCGGCCCCGTGCCTCCGATCATGCCGATGCTGCTGGCCAAGTGCTGCTCCTTTGATACCGGGGCGTCCTGCTTTACAAGATAGCGTGCTCTAGAATAGACCGGCTTACACATTATCCAGCGGGGCAGACGTGAGCAACGACGCGCACATCGTCATCGAAGGCGTCGACATGGTCTACGAGGCCGGTCAACGGCCCCTGCGCGTCCTCGCCGGCATCGACTTCAGCGTTGCCCGCGGCGAGTTCGTTTCGATCATCGGACCCAGCGGCTGCGGCAAGACCACGCTGCTGCGCATCATCAGCGGGCTCCAGGAGGCCACGGCCGGCCGCGTCCTCATCGGCGGCAGCCCGCCGCGCGAAGCGCAACGCCAGAAGCAGATCGGTTTCGTCTTCCAGGACCCCTCCCTGCTGCCCTGGCGCAGCGTCATCGAGAACGTGCGCCTGCCGCTGCAGGTCAACCGCCGCTCCCGCACCGCTCGTAATGAGGCTCTCGAAGCGCGCGGCCAGCGGGAACGGGATCCCGAGGGGTTGATCAGCCTCGTCGGCTTGCAGGCGTTTGGCCGCTATTACCCGCACCAGCTCTCCGGCGGCATGCAGCAGCGCGTGGCGCTGGCGCGCTCCTTCGTCACCTCGCCCTCCGTACTGCTCATGGACGAGCCCTTCGGTGCTTTGGACGAGATCACGCGTTCCGCCATGCGCTTCGAGCTCATGCGGGTGTGGCGTTCAGAGGCGGCAACGGCCGATTGCACCGTCATCTTCGTGACGCACAGCATCGCGGAAGCAGTCCTGCTCTCCGACCGCGTCATCGTCATGTCGCCGCAACCCGGACGCATCGCTGCCAGCCTCGATATCGATCTGCCACGGCCGCGAGGCGAGGAGATCGAAGAAACCCAGCCGTTCATCGACTACACGCGCCGTCTGCGCGGCCTGCTGCGGGAGCACGCGCTGGTATGAGTCCGAGATGAGCCTGCAAAGCAGCCACGGCGGCGTTGCCAACAGCCTCAGCCGTGAGGAGACGCAGGCGACCGGCGACAACCGCCGGTCGCCACGCCTCAGCGCCTGGCTGCGCGAGGTCGTGACGCAGGCACTGCCCGCCGTCATTGGACTCTCGGTGGCGTTTGCGGCCTGGCAGGCCTGGGTTGAGCTCAAAGACATCAAGCCGTATCTGGTGCCCTCGCCGTCCAGCGTGGCGGAGCGCCTGTATCAAGACCCCTGGATGTTCACAGTCGAGGGCTTCAAGACGCTGGAGGGCGCGCTGCTCGGGTTCCTGCTCGGCGCCGGGGTCGCCATCCTTCTCGCCTCGCTGATGTCGCAGGCGCGCTTCCTGGAGCGCTCGATCTTTCCCCTGGCCATTCTGGTCAAGGTCACGCCGATCGTTGCCATCGCGCCGCTGCTGACGATCTGGTTCGGCTTCGGGCTGATGCCCAAGGTTTTCATCGCCGCGCTGATCGTCTTCTTCCCCATCATGGTCAACGCGCTGATCGGCTTTCGCTCGGTCAATCCCACCTCGCTGGCGCTGCTCGAATCGCTCTCCGCCAGCCGCGCCGAGGTCTTCTGGCGCCTGCGCCTGCCCTCTGCGCTGCCCTATCTCTTCGCCGCGTTTCGTTTCTCTGTCCCGCTCAGCGTCATTGGCGCCGTCGTGGCCGAGTGGTTCAGCGGCGACCGCGGCCTGGGCAGCGTGATCTACATCGCTAACAACAACCTGGACATGCGGACCGCCTTCGCCGGTGTCTTCATGCTTGCCATCCTCGGTGTCGGCCTCTTCCTGCTGACCGCAGTGCTGGAGCGGCGGGTGCTGTTCTGGCACGAGTCGAATTGGGCCGACTGACCCACTGCGTGGAGGCAGGAGGCTGTCGCCGGAGTTGACGTGATGATGTACTCGAACACGAAGACGCAGGTTGAGCTTGAAGCCTTGATCTCCGAGTTCAACCGCGTTCGCGCTGAGCTCATCGAGGCCGCGTCTGCGGTGCCGCCGGAGCTGCGAGACGATCCCTTCATCGGCGATTGGGACCTCAAGGGCGTCGTCGCCCACACGGTGGGGTGGGACTATACCAACGTCACGGCGCTGCCCGACTTCCGTGACGGCCGGCTGCCGGCGTTCTTCGCGCGCTACGACTCCGATTGGGCCGCGATCAACGCCGACCTCGTTGCCCGTTACCGCATCGAGGACTGGGAGGCGCTGCTAGTGTCGCTGCGCGATTCGCAGCGCGCCTTCGTGAGCGCCATACGCACGCTCAGCGACTCCGACCTCGACAACGTGGCGTTGTGGGGCGAGCGTCGCATTACGCTGCGCGGCATGATGCGCGCCGTCTCGAAAGACGAATCGCAGCACGTAGCGCAGATACGTGCCTTCATCGCGGAGTCGGCCCGATGAGCAGCGCTTACGCCTTCGACGGCGGCAGCTTTCGGCCCCTCGACTGGCAGCCGACGCGCACCATGCGTTGGGCCGCCTGGCGTCCCGATGGCGCCGTGGCGCTCGCCGTGGGCAACGGCGGCTCCGCGCTGCTCTCGGACGGTTCGTCCCTGGAGCCGCTGGCGACGGGCACGAAGCAGAACTTTCGCGGCGCCGCCTGGTCACCGGATGGCACGACGGCGCTGCTGGCCGGCAACCGTGGCGCTGTCTTTCGCCTGCGCGGCGAATCGATCCAGGAGCTTGCCGCGGTAACCAGCGAGAACCTGCGCCGTGTCGCCTGGCATCCCTCCGGCGATTACGCGCTTATCGTCGGCAACAGCGGTGTCGTGCTGCGATACGAGGCGTCATCCGAAGCGCTGCTGCCGCTACCCGGCGACCGCGCCCACACGCTGCGCTCCGTCGCCTTCCGCCCCGACGGCGCCTACGCGCTGGTCGGGGCTTACGCCAGCCGCTACGCTGGCTATCCCCGCCCCCAGCCCCTCTACCGCTGCGACGGCCGCTACCTCCAGGCCCTCCTCGCCAGCGACGATGAGGACGACTTCGTTTCGATTGACTGGGCGTCTACGGATTCTACTTCCGGACGCCCCTCTAGCGGGGGTCCGGGGGTGTCCCCCGGCGTCCAACACCAATCCCGAGCCCTGATTTCGGGCTACGCTTGGCGGCTGGACGGTGCGCTGGTCAACAAAGCGCTGCTCTACGACGGCACGTCGTGGCAGACGCAGGTTTGGGAGGCGAAGGGCGTGGTGCTGGGGGGCGCCTGGCGCCCGGGTCACCCCGAGGCGCTGCTCGTCGGCGAATCGGGCATGGCGCTGCGGCTCGCCCCGGAGGGCGGTATCGAGGTTTTGGACTCCGGCACGCAGGACAACCTGATCGGCCCATTTTGGAAGCCGGACGGTTCCTGGGCCCTTTTGCTCAAGGGCCCGGCTGAGCGCGTCTACACGGTTTGAGTGAGTTGCCTGATGCTGGGCTAGCCTTTTGCCCGGAGGACGGAGTTGAGGTCTAGTCGCGGCCCATGGGGTAGAGGAGAATCAGGGCAGCCAGGCCCAGAACCCCGATGCTACCGGCGATACCGAACATGAGCCATGCCGGGTTTTCCACGACCTTGTCGATGCTGGCTAGTATGTCGAGTAGCGGCATTACGGCGTCTCCCCCCATCGAGGCGTTGTGATCGAGCACGATACTAGCAGAAGCAGGCGCTAGGAGCAGCAAGTGACGCAGGACTTTCAGCCCTTCAAGAGCCTGGAGCACGCCGGCTGGTCCGAATCCGGCGTCAGCCGGACCTACGAGGCCTGGTTCACCAGCCTTACGTCGCAGTCGATCACGCCCCTGCTCGACGCGGTAGACGCGGGGCCGGGCGTGCGCCTGCTCGACGTGGCGACCGGGCCGGGACACCTTGCGTCACAGGCCGCGGCGCGCGGCGCCAGCGTCGTCGGTGTCGATGTCTCCCCGGCGATGGTCGAGATCGCGCGGCGTCTCTACCGGGTGGTCGAGTTTTGCGCCGGTGACGCCGAGGACCTGCCGTTCCCGTCCGCCAGCTTCGACGCCGTGGTGATGAACTACGGTCTGCTTCACCTCAGCCGCCCTGAGCTGGCGATCGCCGAGGCGTTCCGCATCCTACGTCCGGGCGGCCGCTTCGCCTTCACGGTCTGGGCTCCGCCGGGCGTCGCCCGTGGCTTCGGGCTCATCCTCGATTCGGTGCAGGCGAAGGGCGATTCCACGGTGCCGCTGCCGCCCGGCCCGCCATTCTTCCGCTTTAGCGACCACACCGAGTCGCAGCGCGCACTGGAGGCCGCCGGCTTCGTCGATGCGAAGGTCATCGACATTCCGCAGCGCTGGCTGCTGCCCAACGCCGACGCACTGCTGGAGGTCTTCGAGGAGGGCACGGTCCGCACTCGCGCCCTGCTCAAGGGCCAGACACCCGAGGCCATGCAGTCGATTCGCGCCGCCGTCCACGAAGCAGCACGGGCCTTCGCCGCTGGTCCCAACCTCGACATCCCGATGCCCGCGGTGCTCTCGTCTGCCGTGAAGCCCTGATGTCATCCTGAGGACTGACAGGGACGAAAGATCAAAGCGATCCGTAATCCTCTATCGAACGGTCGGCTGTTACGGGATGTGGTGTTCGAACCGTTCCGGCGACAGCTCCAGCGGTAGCGCGTCTTCTCGTCCCGTGATGATGGCGCGCGCCAGCAGCTGTCCGCTGACCGGCGCCAGCATGATGCCGCTGCGAAAGTGCCCGCTGCTCACCCAAGCGTTGCGCCATCCCGGCAAGCGTCCCATGATCGGCAGCTCGTCTGGCGTGGCCGGGCGCAGGCCGGCCCAGGCGCGACGTTGCTTCGCCCCCGCCAGCGACGGCACCAGCGCGGCTACTCCGGTGCGCAGACCGCGCAGCCCCGAGGCCGTAGTGCGCTTGCGGTAGCCCGCTTCTTCCACCGTGGCGCCGACGTAAGTCTGGCCGTCCTCGCGCGGCAAAGCGAAGGCGTGCAGGCCCGAGACGATGTGCCCGAGCGCGTCCGGCGGTCCTTCCAGCGACATCATTTGGCCCCGCACCGGCCGCACCGGGATGCGCGCGCCCAGCCGGTTCGCCAGCCGCATCGTCCACGGGCCGCCCGCGATGACGATCTCGCCCGCCTCGAACGTCCCGTTTGGCGTCTGCGCGCCACGCAGCCGGTCGCCGCGTCTGAGGAGACGCGTCACAGGTTCGTGTTCTCGGACCGTTGCTCCAGCGCGCCGCGCCGCCGCCGCGATCGCCTGTGTCAGGCGTTGTGGGTCGAGGTACCTCGCATTTGGCGTGAGAATCGCTGCGACGGTCTTCGGGCTGATGCCCGGCTCCAGCCGTCGCGCTTCGGCGCCGTCCAGCCAACGCACGCCCGGCTGGCCTTTGCGCCGCTCGAACAGCTGCTTCAGTCCTGCAACCTCGTCATCAGACACTGCCAGGTCGAGTATCCCGGCACTGCGCTGCCGCACGTCGATACCCGTCTCGGCCAGGACGGGCAGCAGTTCGTCGAACAGCCGCAGGCTCTCGTCGAGAAGCCGCGTGAAGAAGACGGGACGCTCACCGTGATCCGAGAGCGAGGCCAGGATGCCGGCCGCGGCGCCGGAGGCCTCGCCCGAGACCTCGTTGCGCTCGAGCACGGCGACGTCGACGCCTTCGCACGCCAGGTAGTACGCCGTCGCGCAGCCGATGACGCCGCCGCCTACGACGATGACGTTGGTCATGGTGGCTTAGGCGGTGGCCGCGACTTCCTCGGGCCGGGCGGCCCAGGCGTCTTTCAGCGCCAATGCCAGCGCTTCGGCCGCGGCCTTGGGGTCGTCCGCGCCGGCGATGGCCGACATGACGGAGACACCGGCGGCGCCTGCTTTGATCACTTCACCGACCTTTTCGGCGGTGATACCGCCGGCCGCCAGCATCGGCAGGTCGCTGTCCTTGGAGATCTCATTCAGCAGTCCGACGCCGGCCGCCTTTTCAGACTTGGAAGCGCCCTTGTAGATCGATCCCACGGTGACGTAGTCGGCGCCTTCGCGTGTTGCTTGAAGCGCCCTCTCGGCGGTGTAGACGCTGCGGCCCACGACGGCGTACTTGCCGATCTGCTCCCGCGCCGCGCGCGTCGGCAAGCCGTCCTCAGGCAACTCGACGCCGTCGGCCGCAACTGCCACTGCAACGTCGACGCGGTCGTCGACCACGAGCAGCGCTTTGCCCTTGGTGACGGTACGCAGCCTGACCGCCAGGTCCAGCACCTCGCCGGCCGGCAGTTCTGTTTCGCTGATCCGGATCATGGTCGCGCCGCCGGCGATCGCTTCCGAGACCGCCTTCTCAACGTCGCCGCCTTTCACCGCGGCCTTGCCCACGACGAAGCAAAGTACCGGCAACCGAAGCCGCCCGATGCGAGTTGGCAGCGCCATCTTCTAGACCCCCTAGTCGATCACTAGACTGATTATCGACTCTTTGCCCTGCTTCTTGGCGGGCTCATCGACGAATGTTTCCGTAGCCTTAACGATACTCCCGTAAGGCCCAAGGGGCGAGCCGTTTCATGCGGGTTGGGATTAACCGATTAGTGGACGCCAGTAGCGATAGAAGTGGTGGATCGGGCCATTACCACGACCCAAATCGTAGGCGTTTTGTAGCCCCTTGGTGACGTAAGCCTTCGCCGACGCCGCCGAGTGCGGCACCGTCTCTCCCTTGGCTAGCGTCGCGGCCATGGCCGCCGAGAACGCTGCGCCGGTCCCAAGCGTGCTCCTCGTTGGCACGCGGTAGATCGCGAGGTCGTGGTACTCCTTGCCGTCGTACACGAGGTCCGTAACGACGTCGCCCTCGCGCCGTCCGCCCATGATCACGACGTTCTTGGCGCCGAAGCCCGCGATTTGCTCTGCGGCAGCGCGCACGTCGGACCAATCTGTCAGCTTCCTGCCCACCAGCACTCCGGCCTCATCGATGTTCGGTGTAACGACGGTGGCCAGCGGCAGCAACTCATCGCGCAGGGCTGCAACGGCGTCGTCGTCCAGCAGCCGCGTACCGTCCTTGCCCACGATCATGGGGTCGACAACGATGATCGGGGCCTGGCCGCGACCCAGCCGGTCGACGACGGCCTCGATGACTTCGCTGTTGACCAGCCAGCCCGTCTTGACCACGTCGGCGCCGATGTCGTCCAGCACAGCGTCGATCTGCTGCGCCACGAACGAGGGCTCCATCGCCACCACGCCGTGCGTTTGCAGCGTGTCCTGCGCCACGACCGCCGTGATCGCCGTCGCGGCGTAGACGCCCAGCGCCGAAAACGTCTTGATGTCTGCCTGCACGCCGCTGCCGCCGCTCGAATCGGAGCTGGATATCGTCAGTGCGATGGGTGCTCTGGGCATTTCTTCTGTCCTGCGCCGAACCCAGATGCCGGCCTGGCCGCGTTTTTGACCAGCCGCGCTTCCTGAGTCATCGAGGGATCGTGGAACCTGAGTCTAGGTACCGCCAACTCGGCGGTCAAACGAATGCTGCCGCCTACACTAGACGCGTGGAACGCCTGCCC
>Ga0307424_1000673_pt1 | contig 18420 bp, 12 predicted proteins | sample SalMarWE160320MG_FD_202157 | JGI IMG/M metagenome (GOLD analysis project Ga0307424, IMG submission 202157) | Salt marsh sediment microbial communities from the Plum Island Ecosystem LTER, Massachusetts, United States - WE1603-20 | ecosystem: Environmental > Aquatic > Marine > Intertidal zone >... | reverse complement strand
CAATTAACCTTAAACAAACCCATTGATCCGTCTGCTTTTTTAGTTAAGATAACCGATAGTGCCGAGCAAATGAACTACCTCCGCTGATTCCGGAATGTTTTTAAAAAATGCTTTCTTTGTACGTCAATATAAGTTTTTTGTTTAGCTTTTTTTTTATTAAAATAACCAGTCGATTAACCAACAGCTTACAGTGATCGGAAAATTAAATGGATCTGTCAGTCGTAATTCCTCTTTATAATGAAGAGGCGTCACTGCCTGAATTGAACAAACAGATCGTTGCTGTTCTGAAGCAAACCTCATTGTCCTATGAGATCTGCTATATCGACGATGGCAGTACGGATACTTCATTACAGATCTTGAAGGAACTTCGCAAAGAAAACAACCATATAAAAATTCTTAGTTTCCGAAAGAATTATGGGAAAAGCGCTGCTCTTTCAGAGGGATTTAAACTGGCCGCCGGAAATATTATCATCACGATGGACGCTGATCTTCAGGATGATCCGGCTGAGGTGCCCCGCCTGATCGAAAAAATCAACAGCGGCTTTGATCTGGTCTCAGGCTGGAAAAAAAAGCGATATGACCCTATCAATAAGACAATTCCCTCAAAATTTTTTAATTATATTACCTCACACCTGACCGGTATAAAAATTCATGACTTCAATTGCGGCTTAAAAGCTTATCGGCAGGATGTCATAAAAGAGATCCCGGTATATGGCACGCTGCATCGCTATCTGCCTGTTCTGGCCCATTGGAAAGGATTTGCCGTTGGCGAACTGGTCGTCAATCATCATCCACGTAGATATGGAGTGACTAAATATGGCTTAAGACGTTTTTTTGATGGTTTTTTTGATCTTTTTACAGTTTTGTTTCTTACCCGCTACCGGCAAAGACCGCTACACCTGTTTGGCTTTTTTGGTCTCGCCTCTTTTACTTTCGGTTTTATCATTTCCATATATTTAAGCATCTTGTGGTTTATGGGACAGGGTATCGGTAACCGGCCGCTTCTTTTTCTGGCTGTTTTATTAATGATTGTCGGAATGCAGTCTTTTTCTATAGGCTTGATTGGGGAAATGATCACAAATTTAAAGGGTGAGGAAGATTCCTATTCAATAAAAGAAAAAATTCTCTGAGAAGGTACGAGCATGAGCGAGACCCCTTATTTTGTGCATAAATCCAGCTATGTAGATCAACCCTCTGAAATCGGAGAAGGAACCCGGATCTGGCATTTTTCGCATATCATGGCGAATGCAAGAATAGGAAAAAAATGTAATATCGGCCAGAATGTAGTGATCTCCCCCGATGTTGCACTTGGTGATAATGTCAAGATTCAGAACAATGTATCAGTGTATACCGGTGTGATCTGTGAAGATGATGTTTTTCTAGGTCCGTCGATGGTTTTTACCAACGTGGCCAATCCGCGCAGTCATATAAACCGCCGGGATCAATATATAAAAACGCTGGTAAAAAAAGGGGCTTCTATCGGTGCCAATGCGGTGATTGTGTGTGGAAACGAAATTGGCCGCTTTGCCTTTGTCGGTGCGGGAGCCGTAGTCACAAAACCTGTGCCTGATTATGCCCTGGTGGTAGGTAACCCGGCCCGAATTGTCGGCTGGATGTGTTATTGCGGCATACGCCTGGATTTTAAAGAATCCAAATCGGCGACCTGTCCGGCCTGTGGAAAGGAATACGAAATGATTAATGATAAGCACATTCAGGAAAAGGAAGTGAAACCGGTTTCGGCAGTACCGCTTCTGGATCTGAAAGCACAATACGCTACAATTAAGCAGCGGATTGAAGTAAAGATGGCGGAAATTTTTGACTCTCAATATTTTATTCTTGGCCCGCAGGTAAACGAACTTGAAGATAAAATTGCTGTTTATTCACAATCCAGTTTCGGCATAGGTGTTTCTTCCGGCACCGATGCCTTATTGATTGCACTGATGGCCATAGATATCCAGCCCGGAGATGAAGTCATCACCACTCCTTTCTCGTTTTTTGCAACGGCTGGTGTGATCGCACGGCTTCATGCAAAACCGGTATTTGTGGATATTGAAACGGATACATATAATATAGATCCGGAAAAAATAGAAGCCGTGATAACAGATAAAACCCGGGCAATTATTCCTGTGCATCTGTTTGGACAAATGGCAGATATGGACCCGATTATGGAAATTGCCCGCAAATACCAGTTAATTGTTATTGAAGATGCGGCACAGGCCATCGGTTCCGAGTATAAAGATGGGCGGCGGGCAGGATCTATTGGACATATGGGCTGTTTCTCTTTTTTCCCCAGCAAAAACCTGGGCGGGTTCGGCGATGCCGGTATGGTTGTCACCAGCGATAGAAAATTAGCTGATAAATTGAAACAATTGCGCGTCCATGGTGCTGAACCAAAATATTATCACCATATTCTCGGGGGTAACTTTCGCATCGACGCCATTCAGGCAGCAGTTTTATCGATAAAACTTGAATATCTGGATGACTGGACAGCCGGAAGACAGAAAAATGCATCAGATTACATAGAGTCCTTTAAAAAGAAGGGACTGGATCAGCAGATAGATCTTCCCGTTACACGTGCTAAATACAGACATATCTTTAATCAATTTGTTATCCGCAGCCCGCAACGCGATGCGTTGATTGAGCATTTGCGAAAATGCAAAATCGGTTGCGAAATTTATTATCCGGTAGCATTAAGCAACCAGAAGTGTTTTTCTTACCTGAACCATAAACACGGTGATTTTCCGGTTGCTGAAAAAGCTGCCGATGAAGTAGTGGCACTTCCCATTTATCCGGAATTAACGGCGGCACAACGAAAATATGTTGTTGATACCGTTAATGACTACTTTGCTGGCAAATAAGAAGAGTTTAGGGGGGGTTTTGTATAAGGTCATTCTGCTCTTTTTTTTCCTGTTGACCAGTATGTTACCGGCTCAAACAATACAATATTTAACGGCCGACCGGTTTTCATATTTCGCCCTCTCCGATTGGATCTCTTATGGCACTGCACTCAAAATCACTTCTGTCGATATCGATAATGACTATATTTATATAGCCAGTATGTCAGGAGGCATTCTTCGCTACGATAAATATGGAAATCATTGGGATTTCCCATTCACTACCAGCAGTGGATTAAGAAGTAACAGCGTTCTTGAAATTGTTTATTCCCCCAACGATGGTTTTCTTTATGCAAAAACCCGATTCGGGATAGACGTCTTCAAAACAGCGGAAAAATTCTGGCGACCGTCTATGGATCGGACCATGCCGCCCAGGCAGCAAAATACTTCACATGACTGGTATGACAGCCAGCAAAACCGTTATCGTTTTCCACCGCTGTACCGGCCTGCCAATTCCGAATTGCCTGATTTTTTTACTCCTTTCTCTCTGATGTACCACCTGGGCGGATATGTTTATGACAGGGAAAACCGGCAATTCTATTTTACCGATCGTATCGTTGATTCCTGGCGCCGCCTGTGGATTGGTACAGATGGACTGGGACCAATGATGGCAGAGATCGATCGCATTTATCTGAACAGTATGCGTTATTCAATTCCCGCTATCTCACCAAGAGATATCTATATTGAGGATCAGGATCTGTGGGTTGGCGGTTTGCGCATTGATAATTCACCGGCCGGTATCGGTCATTGGGATAGAGACAGGGATGAGTGGCAGTATTATGAAGCCCCTTATCTTCACCAGCTTTACAGTGACGATGTGCTTTCTATCAACGGTACAGCATCTTACATCGTTTTTGCTACGATGCATGGCATTTCTTTGCTGGACAAAAAGAAAAAGTCCTGGAAATCTTTTGATACCCGTGTGGGTCTCGAAGGAGACATGGTGCTGGATATCCTGCCATCCGGACACAGAATTTACATCGCGACGCAGTATGGCCTGAACTGGCTTAATTTATCGTCTATGGAGATTGAAGAACCCTATCAAAGTGATCTCGACAATGTCACCATTAATCGTCTGGCAGGAGATGGCGAATTTATCTGGGCTGTAACCAGGAACGGACTTTATCAGATTAATCCTCAAACAGATGAGCTCAAGTTCATTGCCTCGCGGGCGGCAATTTCTGATTATGATCTGCGCGCTATTGATATCAATGGCAGTGAGATATGGCTGGCCAATCGGCAAGGTATTACCTATTGGGATCGGGAAAAAGATGAATGGCATAGTTTTCCGGCTCTTATCTTACAGGCTGACATCCGGGACATCACCCACACAGGCAAGAATACTATCTGGTTTGCCACCTCGGCTGGATTGCTTAAATACGACCGGAAGCAGGAGTATTGGCGTATGTATACAACTGAAGATGGCCTGCTCAGCAATGACACTTACCGTCTTGATCCTGAAGGTAAAAAACTATGGATCACCAGCAATGAGGGTATTACCGCCTTTCGCTGGCAGCGAAAAGGCAGGCTCGATTAATAACCTACCTGCTCACTTTCTGCCCGGTTATTGTTAAGCTGCGAGACCCGGGCAATACTGCTGATCAGCATAATAACACCTAGCCACTGCGCCCAATCCAGGATATTTCCATGCAGCCGGTATTCTAATATAACGGCCGTCAGAGGAAAAGCCAGTTCACATATAGTCGCAACAGATGCAGAAATCTCTTTCAAGCCATAATAGTAAAGAAAGATCGCCGTTCCCCCCGATGTAAAAGCAATGATCATAAAAATGATCCATTGCATTCCGCTGACTTCCGACACATGAAAAAGATTTCCCTTCAGACTCACTATTATTAACATAAAGAGAGCCGTTAGTGAAAAACGTATGTATGTGCCCATTTGGTAATCAATATTGCGCAAGGCCCGTTTGCTTAAAACGGTTGAAGCCGCAAAACTGATCGCTGCAATGATAGCGTACATGGCAGCGATGGCCGTTTTATCCGCAGAGCTGATTACTGGTTTTTGATGCCCGAAAGTGAGAAGATAGGCACCTGCTATCGCTAAAGCGGCCCATAAATAAAAAACTCTTTTCGGCTTTTCCTGCAATAACAGCAGGGCAAAAATGATAGCAAAAACCGGTTGCAGCTTTTGAATTAAGATTACTATAGACAGATTGACAAAATTGACAAAAAACAGTGCTTTCGTAATCGCCATTGTACCTATCGCTCCGCCCAAAAGGGCAACACCGATGAAGGCGGCCCAGTCTCCTTTACTCAAATTTCTAAGATCGGGGAGGCGCCGTAAAAAAATCGGTGTGAGAAGGATGGCCACAATGGTACTTTCAAGAAAGACAACAAGAGTAACCGGCAGTGTAAACAGCGCAGGACGCAGGACGATACCGTCGACTCCCCAGAGACTGGCACCGACAATAACAAATAGTGGTGCTATTTTTTTATAAGATTTCATAAAATAAGCGGCTTTTATTTTTTCCAAACAAAATGGACAAAAAGTTCGCAAAATTTATAAACAAAGTTTTATATAAAAAAATCAATCTCCCCGGCAGCCCGATGATAAATTCCTGTGCACCTGGAACAATGGCATCTAAAAATGTCTTAAAATTATACCAGCTGCACATTAAAGCGAAACAATAATAGGTATCGCCTGTATATATGTATATATAGGTTAGCAACGCTGATAAAGTTTTCATATATTTAAATAAAAAGCGTTTTGGAGTGATAAAATGGCAAAAAAAGAAAAAGTTCAAATTGAAGTAGAAGTAAAAGCAAAAAAATTGAGTGTTCATAACGCCACCTGCCCTAAAGGCCATTCATTGTGCAGTGAGGATAAAGTAAAAATTCATGAACACCCGGCGATTAAAGTAAAAATCAGATATAAGGGCAAAGAGGGGATGCTTTTTCTTGATCCGGTTTATGGCAGTTATGATAATATTTTTGAAGGTATCACTATGCCAAAAGGCGGGGTGGCTGAATTTTTTTGTCCTGAATGCGGCGTTAGCCTGACTGATCCCATTGATCGTTGCCAGCTATGTTCTTCACCAATGTTTGTTTTTCATCTGCCCAAAGGTGGTATCGTAGAAGGGTGTCTGAAGAATGGTTGTCTTTTTCACAAAATGAAAATTGTGGATGCCGAACAACAACTTGCCCGGTCATTTGAGAACAGTACACTAGAATCTTATCTTTAACGGTTTGGCTGGCTTCCTTTTTAAACGCATGCTCAAAATGTTTTAATATGGCAGGTCCGAACCGGCGATCATTATATATACTTAAAAAATGTAAATTTGTTTTCATTCATTTTTAAAGGCCTGGCGGATAATATTTTGTGCTTCCTGCTGAATAAGTTGTAAATGTTTTTTGCCCAAAAAACTTTCGGCATAGATTTTATAGATGTCTTCTGTACCTGAAGGCCTTGCCGCAAACCAGCCGTTTTCGGTTGTTACTTTCAATCCGCCGATAGCTGCTTTATTTCCCGGCGCAGACGTAAGTTTTGCCGTGATTTTTTCTCCACCCAGTTGGTCAGTAGCAATTGATTCAGGTGTCAAATTTTTTAGAATATTCTTTTCCTTCTTATTGGCTGGGGCATCAATCCGCTCATACAGCGGTGATCCGTATTGTGATTCCAGATATTTGTATTGTTCTCCGGGATCTTTACCCGTACAGGCGGTTATTTCTGCAGCAAGAAGATCCATGATAATTCCATCCTTATCGGTTGTCCAAACGCTGCCGTTTATTTTTAAAAAAGAAGCACCGGCGCTTTCTTCGCCTCCAAAAGCCAGCGATGCATCCATAAGACCATCGGCAAACCATTTAAATCCAACCGGTACCTCATACAGATTCCTTTTCAGGCCCGCTGTAACCCTGTCTATGATGGCACTGGAAACCAGTGTTTTACCCACAGCCGCCCGAACCGGCCAGTGATGCCGGTTTTGAAACAAATAATAAACAGCCGCGGCCAGGTAATGATTGGGATTGAGCAGACCGGCTGAAGGTGTGACAATGCCATGCCTGTCATAGTCAGGATCATTGCCAAAGGCAATATCGAATTTATCCCTTAAACCAATCAGACCTGCCATGGCAAACGGGGAGGAACAATCCATTCTTATTTTACCATCCCAGTCCAGCGTCATAAATGAAAAAGTGGGGTCAATATGATCATTGACAACTTCAATATCCAGATGATAACGATCCGCGATTGGCTGCCAGTATGAAATTCCGGCTCCTCCCATCGGGTCAACACCGATTTTTAACTGAGCGGCGGAAATGGCTTCCATATCCACAACTTCTTTCAAAGCTCTGATATAATTTTCCCGAAAATCATAAAAATGTGTCGACGTCAGCTTCAAGCCCTTCTCGACAGATAATCTTCGGACTTCTTTCAGTCCATTTTGCAGTATTTCATTCGCTCTTTTTTCGATCTGCGATGTAAGGGATGTATCTGCCGGTCCGCCGTTGACTGGATTATATTTAAAACCTCCATCCTCAGGTGGATTATGTGATGGTGTAATTACAACCCCGTCGGCAAACCCCTCCTTCCGCCCCTGATTAAACGATAGGATAGCATGGGAAATGACCGGCGTAGGGGTATAGCCAAGTTCATTATCGACCATCATCTCAATCGCATTGGCCGAAAAAACTTCAACAGCCGTTCTGAAAGCCGGTTCCGACAGGGCATGCGTATCCTTTCCCATAAAGAGAGGTCCCGATGCGCCATTCTGCTTACGTATATCACAGATTGCCTGGCAGATCGCCAGGATGTGGTTTTCATTAAAACTATGTTTGAGCGATGATCCGCGATGCCCTGAAGTTCCGAATGAAACACGCTGATTGGATTCCGACGTATCCGGCTGCCGTGTATAATAGGCCGCAACCAATTGTGGAATATTTGTTAAAAGCGCCCGGGGTGCTTTCTTCCCGGCCTGTTCCTGCCCTGTCATATATAAACCCCTTTTAGATCTATTGTTTATAGAAAAAGATCTTAATTTTAAAATTTTGTGACTGGTCAGGGTGAATTAAAAAAGGCGAAAACCGCCTGCATGACCCTGCTTCTGTCTTTAGCATCTTCTATCGTTTCAAATGGAAATCCAAAAACAACCACTTTGTAAGATCCTGTGTATCCGACAGCTGCGCTGATATTATTTTCACTATAGCGGAGAAGTACCCGCGCCTCAGACCGGGACGAAGGTTCCAGACCATCAACCGCCTCAGCGCTGTAAATATTCTCTTTGAAAGCAGTATTGAACTTAAAAGTAGGTATGACCGATTTGAACAATGAATCCGTAGCATGAACCATACCGAGAAGCGATGCCTTATCTGTCCGAAAGCGGTAGTGCAGAATCTCACGGGAAAAACGCATATCCGCCGAATCCAGAGGATTGGTTTCAAAAATATCGCTCCCCACATTTGCACCGGAGATGAAGATAGATCCCCCTGCCTGGCAATACTCTGATATTCTTTTTTGCAATGAATCCGGAAATGTTTTAAATCGTACGTTTTTTTTATCTTTCGGTCTGAGCGTTTTTTGTTCCTCTCCAAGGATCAGATCAACGTAAGCATAATCTTTTAAATCAATTATACCGGACATAACCGCCTCATCACTGGCCGAAACAAACGAATATCCGTTATCCTTGAGTGCTTTCCCATGGGTATAGGAAAAGTTGTGAGTATTACCCGGTATAATTTTTGTCTCCATGTCCGCATAGCTCGAACCGAAACCGGGTGCATCATCATCTGTCCACTTGGACTGCGGATCAAAATTAAATTGGCGGCCGGTAAAATCCAGATTATAACCGTCGGCCACACCGGCATCCATAAAATTCGCAAATCCACTGAAAATATCCGTCTGCACTACTGCCGGGGCCGCCACCCGGTCAAAACCGTTGATGATCAGAACCATCTTACTCTGACTTTTTTTTCTGCAAACAGACAGGACCTCGGAAGGGAAGCTCTCCCCGCCATCATTGACCGCGGTTACTTTATAACTATAGATCGTATCAGTCATAAAATCTGAAATGATAAACTCGGTCTTATCTGTCAATTGTCCGTTATCAAAACCGTTCTCCCCACTCTTTGTATAAACGATATATTTTTCTGCTCCTGCTGTCGGCTCGAGTGGATCTTCAAGCGGCTGCCATCTTAACAGAATTTTACTCTCGTCGGTCAACACGGCACTGAAATGCGTGACGGGCAGGGGTTGAACGACGTACTCACGATCCTGCTGTGTGTTGACAAATTTCAATATGGCCTTGTAAATAGAGCGGCTCACGTCGAAGCGAAATTGCGGATCTGAAAAGAATTGCATGTCCAGAAAATTTTGATGGGAAAGAAGTTCCAACAGAACGGCGGGAATATTGGGGCGGAGCGCTTCACTGTAATCTCTGTCCCAGAGTCCCCGTCTGCGCCAAACCGGATCATAAGTCGCGCGAATATCGTCCACGATCTGGGTTTGCAGGATATCGGCAAAATCACGATTGGCGAATCGGGAGACACTGTCCGGAAAAACGAGCAGTGTATCTGCATCATAGGTGCTGTAAATGGCCAGGGTGCCAATGACAGTATCATTTTTTGCGATCCCGGCATCCGTATGAAAAGCAAGCGAAGCATCAATAGGAATACCAAGACCTTTCATCATACGGTTTTTATTCGGACCATAGGGAGCACCGATCAAATAATTTACCCATTCGCCGCGGCTTCGATAATCATCCGTATAATCATTTTTATTGCCGGAAAGAGTATAGACGAGGGTATCCGGCATTCCCGCATACTGCAGATAATAGCGGGCCCCTTCCATATACCGTGGCCGGCCGCTTATCTGATCTCCGCGAATTATATTACCCATACCGCCGCCGAAACGAACTGCATCGGCGCTTACTATTTTTCCCTGCGCTTTACTCTGGTTTGTTAGCACCACACGTCCCAGGTCCGGATTTCTTCCCTGGCGAAAAATAAATTCACCCAGGTAGATCCAGGTATGTCCGCCCATTGTTTGATTGACAAGAAAATCTGTCCGGCCACCGCTGTGATAAACCGAGTAATGCGCATCCGTAACCGATGAATCTGAATGCGCGTATGAGATATATACGGCATATTTCCCGTCTTTAGGAATTTCCGGAGTCCAGCTGACCGATGCACTTTTTTCTGTATCTGCGCGAATCACCCGGTAGGTTCCCTGCCGGAAAGGGTTTATCCAATTACCATAAGGTGGATATCCAACGGCAAATCCCTCATCCTCTCCTTTCTCCCATCGGTCCGATCCGGAAAATATATGCTCGGCATAGGCCGGGTTTTCTTCCACATAGCTGTCATTATCAACAATGACTTCATTTACCTGGGTGTCCCGCTCCCTTGGTAAAAAGGTACAGGCCCCGGCGTTTTCTAGCATGGGAAGGATATATGGCAGCGTAAAGGACATGGGCCCCAGATCTTCCACACTTTGAAACAAGCGGGCACGCTGCCATTCCCAGCGGTCCAGACGGGGTTCGTAATACCATCCGTGACTGGGCCAGAGTGCAATATACCGGCCAGCCAAACCTTTCTGAGGTTGCCAGGGACGGTTGAGATTGCGGATAAGGGGGGGATATTCTTTTCTTTTTTTTGCCAGACGGCTATAATCCCATTTACTGTGATCGGAACGATAAAAATTCGGGATAAGTTCTTCTATCCGCTGATTGGTGGCATACATTGTCACGGAATAATTATCATCCCACCAGCCCAGCTCATCTTCAACCGCCTTATAAATGTCCTTTGTATTCTGTTCCCGGAAAGGAATAAAAGTAAAAAAACGGTTAAAATAGACATCAAAATGATCATGCTCCTTATCCACAACCAACGAATCGATGCGTGTATAAGAGGAAAGCTTGACCGGTTTTCCTTCCACGATACACGATTCAAGGAAACGCTCAATTTTTTTGTGCAAACGTTCGGTCGTTGCATCCATTTGATCATAGTTATATTTAGCTTTTTCCGGTCTGAAAATAGTGCACCCATGAAAATTCAGGCTCGCATAAAAAAACAGGATCAAGCTTATCATAAACGATGACCGCATACTTGTTTTATTTATTTGCACAAACATGAAACTTCCTTTATTTTTATACAAAAAATGTCCTTTTTGAATGGGTTGCCACTTATTCTCACGAATATACGAATTGTGATCATGTCTTGCCACATGAGTTCATGAATGACATTTACCCTGTTTTTGGAATATTTAAGAATAAAACACGTTGAATCAATGCCGCTGTTTATTTCATGGATTTTATAATATCAGCCGGCTGAATAATTTTTCTGAACTAAATCTTAGATTGTTATAAATACGTCTTGGTAACAATTTTTATTCTCAACCTGCTGGGAGGATAACTCAATGGCAAAAGAACCAATGGCAGAAAGAGTGGCCGGCCATGCACAGAGTAAAGTAGATCTGGATGTTCTTGGTATACGCAATATCAATAATGTCTATTGGAACCTGACCACGCCGGCCCTCTACGAGCAGATCATCCGGCGGCGGGAAGGAGTGATTGGTCATCTGGGACCGGTGATGGTTAGAACCGGCACTTTTACCGGACGTTCACCCAATGATAAATTCATTGTAAAAGAGCCGGGTTCAGAAAATGATATTTCCTGGGGGAAAGTAAACGTTCCTTTTAGTGAGGATGATTTTAATAAGGTTTATTCGAGGATTCTGGCCTATCTGCAAGGAAACGATATTTTTGTACAGGATTGTTTTGCCGGGGCAGATCAGGATTACCGGACATCTATCCGGGTGATTACCGAATATGCCTGGCACAATCTTTTTGCCAGGAATATGTTTCTTCGTCTTCAGTCCATAGCGGCGTATGAGAGATTTAAACCTGAATTCACAATCATTGATCTGCCAAAATTTCATGCCGTGCCGGAATTGGATGCTACACGTTCCGAAGCATTTGTTCTAGTCCATTTTGCCAGGAAACTTGTACTGATAGGCGGTACCAGTTATGCGGGTGAGATAAAAAAGTCTGTATTTTCCATTTTGAACTATATCCTGCCAAACAAACAGGTTCTATCTATGCATTGTTCTGCTAATATAGGTAAAGGGGGTGATGTCGCACTGTTTTTTGGCCTGTCCGGTACCGGAAAAACAACTCTTTCTGCCGATCCTGACCGTGCCCTGATCGGCGATGATGAACATGGTTGGAGTAACAATGGCATATTCAATTTTGAAGGAGGTTGCTACGCCAAGGTCATTCATCTATCAAAGGCAGCTGAACCCGATATTTATAGAACAACGCGGCGTTTCGGTACTATTCTGGAAAATGTGGTTTTTGACACACACTGGCGTAAACCCAATCTGGATGATGATACCTTTACAGAAAATACCCGGGCCGCCTATCCAATTACACATATCAGGAATATTGTACCGGATGGCAAAGCCGGACACCCGGAAAATATTATCTTTTTAACAGCTGATGCCTTCGGTACACTGCCTCCCATCTCAAAATTAACACCGGCACAGGCCATGTATCATTTTCTTTCCGGCTATACAGCTAAAGTCGCCGGGACTGAGCGCGGTATTACCGAGCCGCAAGCCACTTTCAGTACCTGTTTTGGCGCACCGTTCATGCCCCTTCATCCTTCTGTATACGCAAAAATCCTCGGTGAAAAGATCGACCGGCACAAGGTAAATGTATGGCTGGTTAATACCGGCTGGACGGGCGGTCCCTATGGCACCGGCGAGCGCATGTCAATAAAATATACACGTGCTTTGCTGCATGCGGCGCTTGAAAATAAACTTGAAAAAGTCCCCTATGAAACCGATCCGGTATTTGGACTGGCCATTCCCCAATCCTGTACCGGCGTACCTGCGGAAATCCTGAATCCGCGTCAAACCTGGAAAGACAAAAAAGCCTATGATCACCAGGCGGCGAAACTTGCCGTGCTTTTCAGGAAAAACTTTAAACAATATGAAAATCATGTCACTGAGAAAGTCCACAAAGCCGGACCAAAAACCAATTAATTTAAATAAATGCTGCATGTATTTTTAGAATATATTTAAATTCAAATTCTAAAAGATTAGTTAATTCATTTAAAAATAAACTCTTGCGTCTCCGCGAGATATGAATTATTCAGGATAGACAATTTTTATACCGAATATAATATAATTATACTTTTGTTTTTCTTCGTGGTAAAAGTTTTTTATACGTTTTAAATTAAACGACCCGGGGTTTTCGATTGCTTGAAGGGCGAGTACGAAGTCCTCTGTGGTTAAAATTAGACTATATTTGATGATAAGGAAACCCAATGCGACGTTTGATATTTTTATTATCTACTGCGCTTATGGTAGTGGGTGGCTGTACGAATAAAAGCGGGAACGGGATTTCAGAGACCTATCGTTTTGAGAAAGAAAAACATCTACATAACATTCGGATGCTTACCGATGAGGGTGAGAATGCGGAAGCCTATTTCAGCTTTGATGAAAAGAGCTTGATCTTTCAAAGCCGGCATGGTGATCTCCAGTGTGACCAGATATTTACCATGCATCTGGATGGATCACACAAACGACTGGTAAGTACGGGTATGGGACGTACAACTTGTTCCTATTTTTTGCCCGGCGATCATTCGATAATTTACGCCAGTACTCACATGGCCGATAAAAATTGCCCGCAGCCACCCGATTATTCCCACGGATATGTTTGGAAGGTTTATAAAACATATGACCTTTTTGTTGGAGATTTAAAAGGCACCCCGCCGGTTCCCCTGGTTGCTCATGACGGGTATGATGCCGAAGCTACGGTCTCTCCACTCGGGAACAAAATTGTATTTACATCTCAGAGAAACGGTGATCTGGATATCTATTCCATGAATCTCGATGGATCGGATTTGCGCCAGCTGACCGATGAATTGGGTTATGATGGGGGACCCTTTTTTTCTTGGAACGGGGAAAAAATAGTCTACCGTTGCTATCATCCTACTACAGAAACGGAAATCAGCCGTTACAAAACACTGCTTTCTGAGGAACTTATCGAACCATCAATATTTCAGATCTGGGTGATGAACAGTGACGGCACTGACAAGAAACAGGTGACCAATAATGATTATGCGAATTTTGCTCCCTTTTACCATCCCGATAATCAGCATATTATATTCTGTTCCAATCTGAACAGTTCTGATCCACGCAAGCCTGATTTTAACCTGTGGATGATCGGCGAGAATGGATCAGGCCTTGAGCAGATCACATTTTTTGACAATTTTGATGGTTTTCCTATGTTCACTTCCGATGGTAAAAAGCTGGTATTTGCTTCAAACCGTTTCAATAAAAAAGAGAGAGAGACCAATGTGTTTCTTGCGGACTGGATAGATTAACCGCGATCCATTTTTAAACTGTGCGCATCTGGTTTCTTTCTGCCATGCTCAATTCCAGTCCATGACCCTCCGGTCCTTTTTCCTGCTTCCGCAACAATACCGCAAAGACCAGACCCAGAAATCCAAGAATCGAAAAGATCCACATACCGGGGATATATCCGGCTGGATTTTGTGCACTGGCTCCTGCGCTGTCATTGGCAACACCGATCATCCAGTTGAAGAGAGCCACGCCAATCTGCTGGATCAAAGTCATCACCGCGTAAGCTGTTCCTAATTTTTTCTCATCAACGAGATAAGCGACCGAGGGCCACATCACTGCCGGGATTAAAGAAAAGGAAATACCCATCATAGCTACAGGAATATAAAGAGAAACATCTGTATAGGCCATGATCAGGAAAACCGGCCATAGCACGAGAGAGGCCGCCGCCATTAAAAGCGCGCGTTTGCCAATTTTATCCACCAGAAGACCAAAGATAGGTGTGGCGAACATTGCCGACAATGGCAGGATACTATTGATAAAGCCGGCCATTTCACGGCTCGACTGATGGGCCTCGATAAAAAATTTAATGGCAAAACTGCGAAATGGGAAAATCGCTGAATAAAAGGTCACACAAAGCGCAACGATAAACCAGAATGATTTGTTAAATTCAAAAAGGTCTTTAAAAACCAGTTTCTCCGTTTCACCGGCCGCTGCAAGATCATACTTTTTTTCAGCATTATTTTCCAGGAACCAGTAAACTACCCCGCCCACCAGACAGCTGACAGAAATAAGCAGGGCGAGAAAGAGCGGATCCTGCCAGTTCGAGTAAAACGAATTCCCCCAGCTGGGTGAATTATCAGCCGCGACAGAGCCCAGTCTGGCAATGGTCAAATTCAGACCAAAGGCAAAACCCAGCTCTTTCCCCTTGAACCACTTTGCCAATGCGGTGGTAATGGCCACGACAAGCGGTTCAGAACCTATGCCCAGCAAAACGCGACCGGTCAGCATAATGGTCAGATCGGGAGATATCCAGGTTATTAATGCGGCAATTGTGCTCAGTACCGAGAAAATTAGAATTGAGATCTTAGTGCCATATTTGTCGATAATAATCCCACCGATAAGAAGAACCACAATAGCCGCAATACTGTAAACCGAATACATCTGACCGATGTTTTCATCTGTAAAACCCAGTTGAGATTTTAAAATGTCGGCGATGGGGGCAATACTGTCATAAATATAATAGTTCCCGAACATGGCAAGACTGATAAAGGCAAGCACTAACCAGCGATAATATTTTTCTGGTTCAGATTTAATAAATTTGTTGGTTGTTTTCATAAAAATCCTTATTTTTCAGAATAAATATCATTCACTTGCCGGTAGAATTTCTAAACTGATCTCATAGCTCATGCAGGGACTCTTGTGCCAGATCTATTAAGGCTCAACAAGTATACACCTGAAATTGTATTTAAGGAATATAGCGAATATTTTCAAGGTTGCTGAGTATGAAAGTATTCTTTAATTAGCTTCCGGTTAAATTGTTAAAGTGATAATCATCACTGAAATTTTGAATTTAATTTTGCAGTTTTATGTTTGAGAAAGAAATGAGTTCAGAACCAGAAGAGGTTTGGGTGACGTCAAAAAGTGATAAACGCGCATTTGACCGCATTGCTATTCCCGGGGCATACGTCAGCTTTCGCAAACAAAATAAACTTGGTTTTTTAGAAGGTTTTTCAAAACCGATGCCTTTGTTTAATCTTACAAAAAGCGGTATTTGTTTTGCTTCTGAGCGGAAATATGACAGGGGGGAACCGCTTTGTATTGATATAAATATCCCCGGTGAAGATAAACTAAGACTTTACGGTAAAATTCGCTGGATCAAAAATGATTCACCCGTGCAGGATTGTCTGATCGGTGCCCAGTTTTCTGCCTTCGGAAAAGGATCTGAGTACAATTCGCTCAAAAGCCTTGACCGATTACGGATACTTCAACAAAAATACGGCACATTTGAAGAATAAACAGACTCTTTCATTATCACTCTCCATAAAAACTGCCTCCATTTTACTAACAAACATAAAAATCAACTCCCGGCAGACAGATGGTCTTCTAAAAAATAAAATTTTTTCTTTTTCATAAGCTCTTGTATTTATAAAAATTGACTTTTTTTAGTAAAAATCAAGCCCAAAAAAAAACTTTTAGGAGTGATATTTTTTCGTATATTAACATCCGTTGATCTTTTTAACCGGAATAAAGCTAGCCTCAGATTTGTTCAAATAATCTTGAGTGTCTACGTTTCAATATCCTGCTAAAATCACATAAATAAAAATAAATTTTTGAAGTGCATTAATTACAATATAAATATGGGGTAAGCGCATGTCCTCAAATCCAATAAATACTGATTTGTTTTCACAAAAGACTGTTACCACCACGGCTGATAAAAGCGAACAGACCAGCACCAGGAAAAATAAAAACAGTTCACCTAAAGAGGATGTGCAGCCGTCCGTCAGTGAAGGCCTGAGCGTCAAGCGTGTGTTTACAAAGAAGAATATAGATCCGCTGGATGAAATCATATATGAACGGCGTGGTTCCCGCATTACCGAGCCGAACGGTGATGTCGTCTTTAAGCTTAATAATCTGGAAGTCCCCAAATCCTGGTCGCAGCTTGCCACAGATATTCTCGCTTCTAAATATTGTCGGCGGGCCGGTGTGCCGGATAGCGGATATGAGACGTCCGCCCGAATGGTTGTTAACCGCATTGCCAGTACTATACGCTGGTATGGAGAACAGCAAAAATATTTTGCTTCCACAGAAGATGCACAGACATTCGAGTCAGAACTGTCACATATTCTAATCAACCAAAAAGGGGCATTTAACTCACCGGTCTGGTTTAATGTCGGTCTTTATCACAAATATGGTATCAAAGGTAATGGGGGTAATTTCTTCTGGAACCCCGAATCAAATACAATCAATGAAAGCAAAGATTCTTTTTCCCACCCCCAGGGTTCGGCCTGTTTTATTAACTCGGTCACTGATGACTTGATGTCTATTTTTGAATTGGTCAAAACCGAAGCAAAATTGTTTAAATTTGGATCGGGAACCGGGACAAATTTTTCTACTTTACGCAGTAAGGATGAGAAATTGAGCGGTGGGGGAACTTCTTCCGGCCTGTTGTCTTTTTTGGAAGTCCTGGATAAAGGAGCGGCAGCAACAAAGTCGGGTGGTACGACAAGACGAGCGGCTAAAATGGTTATTCTGAATGCTGACCATCCGGAAATTATAGATTTTATTCAATGGAAAGTCCGTGAAGAAAGTAAAGCGAAATCGTTGATTGAAAACGGTTATCCCGCGGATTTTAACGGTGAGGCATACCGAACCGTATCGGGACAAAATTCCAACAATTCTGTTCGTGTACAGGATGAGTTCATGCGTGCAGTAGAGAGCAAAGAAACCTGGAATACCCGTTACCGCCTGAGCGGTGAATTGGCGAAGCAATATAAAGCCGAATTTATCATGGATGAAATCGCCAAAGCAGCCTGGGCAACCGCTGATCCCGGACTTCAGTTTCATGATACCATTAACCGCTGGCATACCTGTCCGAATAAAGGCCCTATAAATGCCTCCAACCCCTGCTCCGAATATATGTTTCTTGATGATTCGGCCTGCAACCTTGCTTCTGTCAATCTGATTAAATTTTTAAATGAGGATGGTACGTTTGATGTAGACCGCTACCGCCATACCTGTGAAATACTCTTCATTGCACAGGAGATTCTTGTGGATCTATCATCTTATCCCACCGAACGTATCGCTCAAAACAGCCATGATTACCGTCCGCTGGGACTCGGATATGCCAATCTGGGAACACTGCTCATGGTCCAGGGAATACCTTATGACAGTCATGAAGCCCGGGCACAGGCCGGGGCGATCACCGCGGTCATGACCGGCCATGCTTACACCGTTTCAGCAGAAATAGCCAGGGTTAAAGGCGCTTTCAACGGATTTTCGATGAACCGTGAACCGATGATCAATGTTATGCAGATGCACCGCAACGCAGTGGACGATATCGATGAAAATTATTGCCCGGACTACCTGCATGCGGCAGCCCGTCAGTCCTGGGACCGGGCACTGGAGTTGGGGAAACAATATGGCTACCGTAATGCCCAGGCGACCGTTCTAGCCCCAACCGGAACTATTGGCCTGCTCATGG
>Ga0307424_1000672_pt1 | contig 18421 bp, 15 predicted proteins | sample SalMarWE160320MG_FD_202157 | JGI IMG/M metagenome (GOLD analysis project Ga0307424, IMG submission 202157) | Salt marsh sediment microbial communities from the Plum Island Ecosystem LTER, Massachusetts, United States - WE1603-20 | ecosystem: Environmental > Aquatic > Marine > Intertidal zone >... | reverse complement strand
GGCTGCGACGCCAAGAAATGGGCGGATCAGCCCGAGCCGTCGCTGATCGACCGGCGCGAGCAGGTGCTCGATCCGATGACCGCCTACCAGATCACCTCGCTGATGGAAGGCGTGGTGCTACGCGGCACCGGCACCATGTTGCGCAGCCTCAACCGGCCGGTGGCCGGCAAGACCGGCACCACCAGCGACTACAAGGACGCCTGGTTCATCGGCTTCACGCCCGATATCGTGTGCGGCGTCTATGTCGGCTTCGACAAGCCGAAGTCGCTCGGGCACGGCATGACCGGCGGCCGCGTGGCGGCACCAGTGGTACGGGAATTCCTGAAACAGGCGCTGGCCGGCAAGCCGCCGGTGCCGTTCCGCGTGCCGCCCGGCATCAAGCTCGTGCGCGTCGATTTGAAGACCGGCACGCGCGCCGGGCCCGGCAGCGAGCGGGTGATCCTGGAAGCCTTCAAGCCCGGCACCGCGCCGCCCGACAACTATTCGGTGGTCGGCTATGGCGACGAACGCCGCGGCGGCTTCTTCGGCAACGTGCCGCCCGACGCCGGCCGGGCCGTGCGCTCGGGCACCGGCGGGTTGTACTAGGCGCTCGAGAGTTGCGCCGGCGCGGCGGCGACGTTAAATCCCTGTCACACGGAATCGAAACGCCACCGCGGCGGCCAAGGACTTGCACGATGCGCGCGGAAACCCAAAGCCTCGTCGACGACATCAAGCAGTCGCTTGGACTGCTGAGGAGGCATCTTTGACGTCGACACCGCGACACGCCGCCTGGCCGAGCTGAACAAAGAAGCCGAGGATCCCACCCTCTGGAACGACCAGGCGCGCGCGCAGCGCGTGATGCGCGAGCGCGACGCGCTCGAGGACCAGCTCGCAGCCATCGGCCGCATCGAGCAGGACCTCGACGACCAACTCACCATGATCGAGCTCGGCGAATCCGAAAAGGACGAGAAAACCGTCGCCGAGGCGGAAGCCACTCTTAAGCGGCTGAAGGCGGAAGTGGCGCGGCGCGAGCTGGAGGCGCTGCTGTCGGGCGAAGCCGACGCCAACGACTGCTATTTGGAAGTGCACGCCGGCGCCGGCGGCACTGAGAGCCAGGATTGGGCCGGCATGCTGATGCGCATGTATGTGCGCTGGGCCGAGGCGCACGGCTACAAGGTCGAATGGATCGAAGAGAGCGAGGGCGAGGGTGCCGGCATCAAGTCGGCGACCGTGGTCATCAAGGGCCACAACGCCTATGGCTGGCTCAAGAACGAGAACGGCGTGCACCGGCTCGTGCGCATCTCGCCGTTCGACGCCAATGCGCGGCGGCATACTTCCTTCGCCAGCGTCGTGGTCTTTCCGGTGGTGGACGACCGCATCAAGATCGACATCGATGAAAAAGACGTGCGCACCGACGTCATGCGCTCGGGCGGTGCCGGCGGCCAGCACGTCAACAAGACCGAGTCGGCGGTGCGGCTCACGCATATTCCGACCAACATCGTGGTGAAATGCCAGCAGGATCGCTCGCAGCATCGCAACCGCGCCATGGCCTGGGACATGCTGCGCGCCAAGCTGTTCGAGGCGGAGATGAAGAAGCGCGAGGACAAGGCCGTGGCCGACCAGGCCGCCAAGACTGACATCGCCTGGGGCCACCAGATCCGCTCCTACGTGTTGCAGCCCTATCAGATGGTCAAGGACCTGCGCACCGGCGTGTCGACCTCCAACACCGGCGCGGTGCTCGATGGCGATCTCGACGAGTTCATGCAAGCCGCGCTGGCGCAGAAGGCCTTCGGCGGGGAGCTGGCGCAGGTCGAGGACGTGGAGTAACTCGGCCAAGTGAGAAAAATTTGGCTCGTATAGGCCGGCGCCGATTGCAACCGTCGCTGCCTGCGGTCAGACCCTGCCGAGGCGCAAGCCGGCGCGCAGAAATTTCTGCGGATTGACCGGCTCCTTGTTGATGCGCGTCTCGTAGTGCAGGTGCGGGCCGGTGGAGCGGCCGGTCGAGCCGATCTTGCCGATGACCTCCCCGATGCGCACCTTTTGGCCGACCTTCACGTCGATTTCTGACAGGTGTCCGTAGCGGGTGGAGAAGCCGTTGCCGTGGTCGATTTCGACCATGTTGCCGTAGCCGCCTTCGCGGCCGGCGACCGAGACCTTGCCGTTGGCGGTGGCGTGCACCATTTCGCCGATCTCGCCACGCAGGTCGATGCCGGTGTGCATTGCCGGCCGCCCGTTGAACGGATCGGTCCGCACGCCGAACGGCGAGCTCATGTCGACTTCGCCGCCGACCGGCTTGCGCACCGGCACGGCAAGGAGCGTGTGTTTGTAGCGGTCGATATGCGCGCGCGCGAGATTGATGCGGTAAAGCTGGCGGTCGAAGGCGCTCGCCCCGGGTTTCGGCGGCTTGACCGGAACGAACGGGCCACCGAAGGCGGAATTGCCCGGCGTCTTGGCGATAGCGACGCCGAGATCGCTGAGCACGCTGCGGATGCGCCGAGCCTTGCTATCGACGTGCTCTTCCAGGTCAGTGAGTGCCGCGGTCTGCCGATGCGCGACCTTGTCGAGCGCGGCGGAGACGCGCGCCAGCACACCTTCGAACCCGCCGGGATTGCTCCGGGTCGCAAGACGCGTCGTGCTTGCCGGCAGCTCGCGCGATTCAAGGCGCGCCTCGCGGTCGGGCGGCGCAACCAAGATCACGGTGTCGTTGATCGGGGAGGGCTTGAGCTGTTTTTTAGCCGGTGCCTGCGCCGGCGGCCCGTGGTGCGTCGGACCGATCGAGCCGGTGGTCAACATGTCGCCGGCGAGTGCATTGGCGCGCTGCTCGAGCGTCGCCTGCCGTTGCAACAAAGACTTTAGTCTTTGTTCAAATTGCTCCTGGTCGAGCAGCTGGCGGCTGGTAATGCGGTCGACCTGCGCGCGCAATTCGGCGATGCGGTCCTCGTAGGCGAACTGCATCTGCGCCTGGCGCCCGATGAGCCGAGTGAGCACGTCCTCGCGGAAGGCGAAATAGGTTCCGGTCGCGATCGACCACACCGCCATCACCACCAGCGTGCCGACCACGATCCAGAACGCGATCGGCCCGATGCGGACCTGTCGCCCGGCGTGCACCAGCGTGTAGTCGTCGTGGGTGCGCTGGACGTAGCGGGAGACGGCGGCAGCCGATTGCGCGCGCGGCTGCGCATTTCGGTCGGCATGTTCGGAGGTCGGATAAAACGAAGTGGACAAATACGACATCTACGCTCCCGCCGGTTCGGCCACGGTCGAGCCGGTGGACCAGCCAGGGGTCGATATCAACCGGATATGGTTAAGAAACCGGTAATTGGCGCGCGGACGCGGTGAATTTCGGCAGGAAAAGCATGGGATTACAGGGCGCGCGCGGCGTCGAGCGCCTCTTCGGCATGGCCGGGCACGCTCACTTTCGGCCAGATCCGGGCGATGCGGCCTTGGCGGTCGATCAGAAAGGTCTTGCGCAAGACGCCCATGAACTTGCGCCCATACATCGATTTCTCGCCCCAAGCCCCGTAGGCTTGCAACATCTTCTTGGTCTCGTCGGAGGCGAGTGCGATCTTCAGTTTATGCTTGGCTTTGAACTTGTCCTGCGCCGCAACTGAATCGGCCGAGACGCCGAGAATGTCGGTCCCGGCCTTGGCAAAACTCGCGCACAGTCTTGAGAATGCGATTGCCTCCTTGGTGCAGCCCGGCGTATCGGCCTTCGGATAGAAATAGAGGACCAGGTTGCGGCCCTTAAAGTCCTTCAACGATACGCTCGCGCCGCCGTCGCGGGGCAGGGTGAAGTCCGGTGCCTTGGCGCCGGCGGCCAGTTCGCGCCCCATCTGCCTTCCTTTCGTCGTTTTCGAACCGTCAAAGTCGCAATTGCCATTTGCGTCGGGTGGGCGCAAGCGGTTCCACGGATACCTGCCACGGGCCGTGCCGGCCGAAACACCGGCCGGCGGCAAAGGACGCGCGTAACGCCGGACGAGGGGCGCCCCTTAGGGTATGACACGTAACGAGCACAACAAGCCAAGACATCCAGGCCAGCACCCGGCAGGCCATGGCCATCCGTCTCAGCAACAGCCGCATCCCCACCAGCAGCATCCGCACGGCCAGCATCCCCACCAGCAGCATCCGCATCAGCCGCAGCATCACCGTGCTGCCAAGCATGCCGCTCACCACCCAGCGTCTCACGGCGTGGCGCGCCGGCAATGGAACAGCCTGCGCCGCGGCGTGGCCCGGCTGCTGCGCCGGCCGTTCCTGCGGCGGATGTTCTGGGGCGCGACCATCACAGTGGCGCTTGCGGTGGTCGCCGGGTTCGGCCTGTGGTGGCGGCTTGCAAGCGGACCGATCGAATTCGACCTGGCAACGCCGTGGCTGAAGTCGGCGATCGAGGAAAATTTCGGCGGCAAGCACACCGTCTCGGTCGGCGGCACTCAGCTCGAGCGCGACGAGAACGGCCGCCCCTCGCTGCGCGTGCGCGACATCATAGTGCGCGCTTCCGATGGGACCATTGTCGCGAGTGCACCAAAAGCGGAAGTGGGAATTTCCGGCATGGGCCTGCTGCACGGGCAGGTGCGTGCGCGCAGCCTCAATCTGGTGGGTGCCGAAATGGCGGTGCGCATCGAGACCAACGGCACGGTCACCGTGTTTGCCGGTGCCAACAAACGGCCGATTGCCACCGCTTTGCCGGCGCCTATGCCTGCGCCCGAGGCCGCGGCACCCGACAAGCACGTACCGCAAAACCCACTGCGCGCGGGTGTCGCGGATCTGACCGGGCTCCTTGCCTGGATCGAGGGTCTCGGCGCCACCGGTCTTGATGGCCACGATCTGCGCGAGCTCGGCCTGAAGAACGGAAATCTGACCGTCGATGACCAGCGCAGCGGCAAGCATTGGACCTTCAGCCGGATCAATGTCAGCCTGATGCGGCCGCATCAGGGCGGCTTGACGTTTCGCCTGTCGTCGGAGAATCCGAAGCGACCCTGGGTGCTGAGCGCCGCGATGCGACCGCTCGATGGCGGCGTGCGTGCGATCGGCCTGGAAGCGCGCGATGTCTCGATCGCCGACATTCTACTGGCCTTGCGTCTGAATGAAGGCAAGATCGAAGCCAACTTGCCGTTGTCGGCAAGCGTGCGCGCGGAAGTCTCGTCCGTCGGTATGCTGCAGCGCCTGCAGGGTCAAGTGGTCGCGGGTCGCGGCGATGTCATCGACCACAGCGACGACGAAATCATCGTACCGATCGACAGCGCCGACATTCGCTTCAGTTGGGAGGCGCATCAGCGCGCTTTGGTCGTCCCATTTCAAGTGCGTTCGGGCGGCAATCAATTCACCATGCGCACCACGCTGCAAGCGCCGGCCGACGGAAGCGGCATCTGGCAGTTCAACGTGACGCGCGGTGATTCAGTGATCGACCCGGTGATCCTGACCGCGCAGGGTGCGCGTGACGCGGAAGGATTTGCCATCAATCGGGTAGCGATGCGCGGGCGCATTGATATGGAGCGCCGACGCATCGATCTCGTGCAAGGCGATTTGGGCCGCGTCGATACGCGGCCTTTGTACAATATCGGCATCGCGCTGACCGGCAGCTTCGATTTCTCCGGCGCGGAGCCGCATCTGGCGTTTGGCGTCGCCTGCACTCGCATGCCTGGGTCGGTGTTGAAACGGCTGTGGCCGATCTTTGCCAACTATCCCGTGCGGAAATGGGTCGAAAGCCATGTTTTCGGCGGCATCGTCGAGCGTGTCGTGATCGCCGGCAATGCGCCGCTGGCGGACTTCCGGCACGGCGGCCCGCCGATGCCCGCGGATGGGCTTTCCATCGATCTAGAAACCAGCGGTACGACGCTACACCCGATCGCCACGCTGCCCGAGATTCACGACGCCGATCTCACGCTTCGCATTTCCGGACGACATGCCGTTGTGAGCCTGGGCCGCGGCACGGTGGACGTGGCGGGGGGCCGAAAACTCAATGTCGCTAACGGTATTTTTGATGTGCCGGACATGCATCCGAAGCCGGCCTTAGCCCACACGCGCTTCCGCATCGACGGTGCGGTGCCGGCGGCGGCAGTGGTGCTTTCAGGCGAGGGCATGCGCGACAAGATCGGCGCCCTTACCCTCGATCCGGCAACCACCCGCGGCACCGTCGCCGCGCAGGTTACCGTCGACCTTGAGATCGCGACCAAGATGCCGACGAAACCCGCAACCTATGCCATCACGGCCGACCTGACCAATTTCGCGGCCGACAAGATGCTGATGGGCGACAAGATCGAGGCCCCGTCGCTGCGGGTGACCGCGTCCAACGACGGCTACCAGATCAAGGGCAACGCCAAGGTCAACGGCATGCCCGTAGCGATCGACATTCGAAAACGAAAGGACGCTGATGCCCAATTGCAATTGCTGGCGAAGCTCGATGACGCCGCCCGCCGGAGGCTCGGCGTCGATTTCGGCGATGCCATCACCGGCACGATCCCAATCAAGATCGCCGGTCAGATCGGTGAAGACAGGAAGAACAATCGCTTCAGCGTGGATGCCGATCTTACGCCGGTGAGTATCGAAAATCTTTTGCCGGGCTGGCTCAAGCCGGCCGGCAAGCCCGCGCACGCGAGCTACACGCTGATCAAGACCGCCAAGTCGACCCGCTTCGACGATCTCGAGATCGATGGCTCGGGCGCGAACGTGAAAGGCTCGATCGAGCTAAACAATTCGGGTGAGATCGAATCGGCCAATCTGCCGGTGTTCGGGCTTTCCAGCGGAGACAAGGCGACGCTCAAGGCTGATCGCGGCAACGACGGCGTGCTGCACGTCGCCATGCGCGGCGACGTTTATGACGGGCGCAATTTCGTGAAATCATCGCTGGCCGGCAGCAAGGCGGAAAAGACCGCACACAAGGACACCGATCTCGATCTCGACATCAAGCTCGGAACGGTGGCCGGCCACAACGGCGAAACGCTGCGTGGGCTCAACCTCAAACTGTCGCGCCGCGCCGGCCACATCCGCAGCTTCACGATGAAGGCTAAAATCGGCCGTGACACGCCGCTGAACGGGGATTTGCGTCTGCGCGCCAGCGACAACCACCAGGTTGTCTATTTCGAGACCGATGATGCCGGCGCGCTGTTTCGCTTCACCGACATGTATCCGCGTATGCAGGGCGGGCAAATGTGGGTGGCGATGGATCCGCCGACGCAGGATCAAGAGCCGCGAGTTGGCACGCTCCACATCAGCAATTTCGTCGTGCGTGGCGAACCCGCGCTGCAACGCGTGGTCGCCGGTGCGCCGGGGCAGCCGCGCGGCAGCGTGCAGTTTTCCGAGATGCATGCCGACTTCACCCGTTTCCCAGGCAAGATGGCGATCCGCGACGGCGTGGTGCGTGGTCCGGTGGTGGGCGCGACGGTCGAAGGGCAGATCGATTACGTCAAGAACGACGTGCATCTGCGCGGCACTTTCGTGCCGTTCTATGGTCTCAACAACATGTTCGGTCAAATCCCGATCGTCGGGTTGATTCTCGGCGGCGGCAGCAATGAAGGCCTGCTCGGCATCACCTACGAGGCCACCGGCCCGCCCAGCGCGCCGCGTATCGTCGTCAATCCGGTAAGCGCGATCGCGCCGGGAATATTGCGCAAATTCATCCTGTCGCCGGGCGCGTTCGATCCTGATTTTATTCCGCCGAAGCAGTGAGCGTGGCGGCGGGCGGATTCACTCCGGCCGCAGCAGCACATGGCGTTTCTTGCCGAGCGAGAGCTTGATCACGCCTTCCGGCGTGAGGTCTTTCTCGCCGATCAGGTGCTTGTCGCTGGTGATGCGCTTGTCGTTGACCGCGATCGCGTTATTCGCGATGGCGCGGCGCACCTCGCCGTTGGAGGCGGCAAGGCCTGCGGCCACGAAGGCGTTGAGGACGCCGATGCCGGCGTCGATATGCTTGCGCGGCACGGACACGGTCGGCAAACCTTCGGCAGGCGCGCCTTCCTCGAAGGTCTTGCGGGCGGTCTCGGCGGCCGCTTGCGCCGCGGCGCGCCCGTGCACAAGTGTCGTGGCTTCTGTGGCGAGCACCTTCTTGGCTTCGTTGATCTCTTGATCCTTCAAGGCGGCGAGCCGCGCAATTTCGTCGAGCGGCAGTACCGTGAACAGCTTGAGGAAGCGCGCAACGTCGCCATCCTCGGTGTTGCGCCAGTACTGCCAATAGTCGTAAGGGCTCACCATGTCGGGGTTGAGCCAGACCGCGCCGGCGGCGGTCTTGCCCATTTTGGCGCCGGACGAGGTGGTGATCAGCGGCGAGGTGAGCGCGAACAATTGTGCGTTCAGCATGCGGCGGCCGAGGTCGATGCCGTTGACGATGTTGCCCCACTGGTCGGAGCCGCCCATCTGCAGGATGCATTTTTCGCGCTTGTAGAGCTCGACGAAATCGTAGGCCTGCAGCACCATGTAGTTGAATTCCAGGAACGAGAGTTCCTGCTGGCGATCAAGCCTCATCTTCACTGAATCGAAGGACAGCATGCGGTTGACCGAGAAGTGCCGGCCGACGTCGCGTAGGAAGTCGATGTAGTTGAGCGAGTTCAGCCAGTCGGCATTGTTCGCCATGACCGCGCTGCCGCCGTCGCTTTTGAATTTTAAGAACTTTGAAAAGATCGCGCGGACGCCCTTGAGGTTTTGCTCAATCGTTTCCTCACTCAGGACGCGTCGGCTTTCGTCCTTGCCGGAGGGGTCGCCCACCCGCGTGGTGCCGCCGCCCATCAGCGCGATCGGCTTATGCCCGGTCTGCTGCATCCAGTACAACATCATGATCGGCAGCAGTGAGCCGACATGCAGCGAGGCCGCCGTGCTGTCGAACCCGATATAACCGGCAATGCTACCCGATTTGGCGAGCGCATCGAGTGCGTCGGCCTCCGACACCTGGTGGATGAAGCCGCGCTCGGCCAGAATATTAAGAAAATCCGATTTATAGGCGCTCATGTGCGGTCTCGGGCGGCGGCCTTGTCGTGTACTTGTGGCGCGTGGTGTAACAGGTCCGCCAAATAAATGAAGGGGCAGGCGTTGGGGGTAGTGCGGGCGATTGGGCTGATGAGCGGGACCTCGCTCGACGGCGTTGACGTGGCTCTGCTCGAGACCGACGGCGAGCGCATCGCCGCGTTTGGGCCGACCGGCTACCGGCCCTATACCGAGGAAGAGCGGGCGCTGCTGCGGCAGGCGCTGGCGCAAGGCGCGCACCTGACCGACCGCGCGGCGCGGCCGGGCGTGCTGGCTGAGGCCGATGCCTTCGTGACCCGCGTGCACGCGGAAACGGTCGAGACTTTTATCGCCGATTATCGAATCGACCGCGCATGCATTGCGCTTGTCGGGTTCCACGGCCAGACCGTGCTGCACAAGCCGGCCGCTCGTTTGACGGTGCAGATCGGCGACGGTGCGGCGCTCGCGCGCCGGCTGAAATTGCCGGTGGCCTATGACTTTCGACAGGCGGATATCAGTGCCGGCGGGCAGGGCGCGCCGCTGGTGCCGGTCTATCACCAGGCGCTGGCGCGCGATTTGAAAAGGCCGCATCCCATAGCTGTGCTCAACGTGGGCGGCGTCGCCAATGTCACCTTTGTTGACGGCGGCGATCCGGTCGCCTGCGACACTGGGCCCGGCAATGCGCTGATCGATGACTTCATGCGCGACCGCACCGGGGCGCCTTATGACAATTTCGGCGACGTGGCGGCGACGGGAATCCCGGACCAGGCCTTCATCGACCGCGTGTTGGCCGACGGCTTTTTCGCGCGCAAGCCGCCGAAGTCGCTCGACCGCAACAGCTTCGCCTTCGCCAATATTGGCCTACCGGATTATTCGGTGCCGGATGGCGCGGCGACGCTGTCGGCGCTCACCGTGCAGGCGGTTGGCCTGATTGTTGCGAAATTGCCGGCGGAGCCGAAAGCATGGATCGTCGCCGGCGGCGGCGCGCGCAACCGCACCCTCGTGAAGATGCTGAAGGCGCGCCTGGCGCCCGCGACGGTGGAAGCCGCCGACGAGGTCGGCTGGTCGGCCGATGCGCTTGAAGCGCAGGCTTTCGCTTATTTGGCGGTGCGCACGCTCAACGGGTTGCCATACACTTATCCCACAACGACCGGCGTGGCGCGGCCGATGAGCGGCGGGATCATCGCGCGGTCTTAGCGCGCTTTCGCGCAGGCCTCTTTAAAAACGCCGCGCAAAAGCCTTCGCCGAATTCGCGGTAATCATAGGTGATTTCCTCGCCCTTGCGGATGTTGCGACGGGCGATAGCAAATCCATTTTTCAAGTAGGTATTGGGATCTTCCGAATGATTCATGTAGGAATCGTGGTCAGCGGAAAAAAGAATTTCGCGCCCCCAGCGATAGCCGTAACGTTTGATGTAATCCTTGGCAGGCTTGGGCAGTTTGGCGAATGTCTTGGCGTTGTAGAAGCGGTCGAAGCCAAAGACGAAGCGCCAAACTTTTGTTTCCTTGCGGATGAATTCGTCTGCGAAGACACCGAGGCCGTGGATTCGGCTTTTGTCGAGATAGGTTTTGACGAGCAGCATCGGGCAGTTCGGCCGGCTAAAGACGCGAATCGCAGAAAACGACGATAGCGGATTTCCCGCTAAGGTCACCATCCGGGACGTTCGGTGCTACGCGGCGCTCGGCTTGCGGTCGTTCTTGAGTCGCTTGTCGAGATAGGCGCCGATGGAGGTGAGCAGCGGCTCGACCTTGCCGTCGAAGAAGTGGTTGGCGCCTTGCACCACCTTCTGCTCGATGATGATGCCCTTCTGGGTCTTGAGCTTGTCCACCAGGGTGGTGACGTCCTTGGGTGGCACCACCGCGTCCTTGTCGCCATGGATGATCAGGCCGGAAGACGGGCAGGGCGCCAGGAACGAGAAGTCGTAGAGATTGGCGGGCGGGCAGATCGAGATGAAGCCTTCGATCTCCGGCCGGCGCATCAGAAGCTGCATGCCGATCCAGGCGCCGAACGAAAAACCGGCGATCCAGCAGCTCTTGGCTTCCGGATTGATGGTCTGCGCCCAGTCGAGCGCGGCGGCAGCATCGGACAATTCGCCCTGGCCGTGGTCGAAAGCGCCCTGGCTGCGGCCGACGCCGCGGAAATTAAAGCGCAGCGCCGAGAACCCCCGGTGCACGAAGGCGTAGTAGAGCTGGTAGATGATCGGGTGGTTCATCGTGCCCCCGAACTGCGGGTGTGGGTGCAGGACGATGGCGATCGGCGCGTTCTTTTGCCGCGCCGGATGATAGCGGCCCTCGATGCGTCCCGCGGGACCGGTGAAGATGACCTCAGGCATGATATTGACCTCGAAGCGGGCTTGCCGCCGATAGTTAATCACGGCGTCGGCGTTTGTCCCGCTGGGCGCGGCATTTGCGCAGCCGGACCTTGTTTAGAACAGTTCTATTATAGTGATTTCCGCTGTGCAGCACCTCGGCACGCGCTATAAACATGCCGAGGGAAGCGTCGGCTTCTACCACGACCCACAGGGCAAAAAGCAAGCATTTTGCAAGGCCTGCACCGAATCGGTAGCATTTTGCCTCAGACGGCACATAAAACGGCGATGACCGAGCGCATCTATTTCGACTGGAATGCCACCGCACCGCTGCGGGAGCCGGCGCGCGCCGCGCTTGCGCGCGCGCTGGGGCAGACCGGCAATGCCTCCTCGGTGCATGCAGAAGGGCGGGCGGCCCGCGGCTTGGTCGAGGCAGCGCGCATACAGGTCGCGCAACTCGTTGGTGCGGAAGCGAGAAACGTGACGCTCACCAGCGGCGCCACCGAAGCCAACATGCTGGCGCTGACGCCGGCGATCGAAACCGGCGGGCGCCGTGAGCCGCGCGACCAGCTCTTCATTGCAAGCACCGAGCACGCTTCAGTGCGCTGCGGGGGGCGCTTCCCCCCTGAGATGGTCGAGGAAGTGCCGGTTACCGGCGACGGCCGTGTCGATCTAAGCGCACTCGAGCATAGCCTGACCAAGGCGGAGCGGCCGCTGGTCTCGGTCATGCTGGCCAACAACGAGACCGGCGTAATCCAGCCGATTGCCGAGATCGCCGCGATCGTGCACCGCGCTGGCGGCGTGCTTCACGTCGACGCGGTGCAGGGCCCCGGCCGCATCGACTGCGCCATCGACACGCTTGGCGCCGACATGCTGAGCATTTCCTCGCACAAGCTCAGCGGGCCGCAGGGCGCGGGTGCGCTCATCCGCCGCGGCGATATCCACATCGCCGAGCCGCTCATCAAAGGCGGCGGGCAGGAGCGGTCTTTACGCGCCGGCACCGAGAACGTCGCCGCCATTGCCGGCTTCGGCGCGGCCGCTTCGGCCGCGGCTGACACATGGCAGGCGGACGCTCGTCACATGGCCAAGCTGCGCGACGAGCTCGAAGCCGGTATCAAGGCGGCAGCGCCGCAGGCGGTGATCTTCGGCGAGGGCGCCGAACGGCTGCCCAATACCACGCTGTTTTCGGTGCCCGGCATGAAGGCGGAGACCGCCATAATCGCCTTCGATCTCAATGGCATAGCGGTTTCCTCCGGCTCCGCCTGCTCATCCGGCAAGGTCACCGCCTCGCACGTGCTGGCGGCCATGGGGGTGGAACTGGCGTTGGCGCGCGGCGCGGTGCGGCTCAGCCTTGGCTGGAGCAGCACGATGAGCGAAGTGGAGCGGTTCCTGGAAGCTTGGATTATGCTGGCGGGATCATTAGTTAAGGAGAGCCGCGGGATCGCAGCCTGACTGCGGCCGCGAACGAAATCGCAAAAGGGAAAAGCTTAAGCGAACAGCGCTAAGCCACCATAACCGACAAATCCAACCCGCGGTCCTTGCAACCGTGAGCGGAGGGAAGAATGCCGGCCGTACATGAGACCGTCGAGCAGGTCCGACGCATCGACGTTGATCAATACAAATACGGATTCGTCACCGATATCGAATCCGAAAAGGCCCCCAAGGGGCTGTCGGAAGACACCGTCCGTTTCATTTCGGCCAAGAAGAACGAGCCGGAGTGGATGCTTGAGTGGCGGCTCGGCGCCTATAAGCGCTGGCTGACCATGCGCGAGCCGAGCTGGGCGCGCGTGTCCTATCCCAAGATCGACTACCAGAACGCATATTATTATTCGGCGCCGAAGCGGAAAGCGCTTGCCTCGCTCGACGAGGTTGATCCGGAAATCCTCAAGACCTACGAGAAGCTCGGCATTCCCCTGAAGGAGCAGGAGATCCTCGCCGGCGTGCGCAAGCAGGGCGAGCCGTCGACGCTCGACGATGAATCAACCGGCGGCGAATTCAGCTCGGGCCGCGTGGCGGTCGATGCCGTGTTCGATTCTGTCTCCGTCGCCACCACCTTCAAGGAAGAGCTGAAGAAGGCCGGTGTCATCTTCATGCCGATGTCGGAGGCCGTGCGCGAGCATCCCGAACTGGTGAAGAAATATCTGGGCTCGGTGGTGCCGACATCCGACAACTTCTTTGCCACGCTCAATTCGGCGGTGTTTTCCGACGGTTCCTTCGTCTACGTGCCGGAGGGCGTGCGCTGCCCGATGGAGCTGTCCACCTACTTCCGCATCAACGAGCAGAACACCGGCCAGTTCGAGCGCACGCTGATCGTCGCCGACAAGGGTGCTTACGTCAGCTATCTCGAAGGCTGCACTGCGCCGATGCGCGACGAGAACCAGTTGCACGCCGCCGTGGTCGAGCTGGTCGCGCTCGACGACGCCGAAATCAAATATTCGACGGTGCAGAACTGGTATCCGGGCGACGCCGAAGGCAAGGGCGGCATCTTCAACTTCGTAACCAAGCGCGGCGACTGCCGCGGCAAGAATTCGAAGATTTCATGGACCCAGGTCGAAACCGGCTCGGCCATCACCTGGAAATATCCGAGCTGCATCCTGCGCGGCGACCATTCGCGCGGTGAATTCTATTCGATTGCCATTTCCAACGGCCACCAGCAGGTCGATAGCGGCACCAAGATGCTGCATCTCGGCAAGAACACCACGAGCCGCATCATCTCCAAGGGCATCTCGGCCGGTAAATCCAACAATACCTACCGCGGGCTGGTGTCGGCGCACCGCAAGGCCAAGGGCGCGCGCAACTTCACCAATTGCGACTCGCTGCTGATCGGTCACGAATGCGGCGCGCATACCGTGCCCTATATCGAGGCAAAGAACTCCTCCGCCGTGTTCGAGCACGAGGCCACCACCTCGAAGATTTCCGAGGACATGCTGTTCTACTGCCAGCAGCGCAGCATGTCGGCGGAAGAGGCGACCGCCTTGGTGGTCAACGGCTTCGTCAAGGACGTGTTGCAGCAATTGCCGATGGAGTTCGCAGTCGAGGCGCAGAAGCTGATCTCGATTTCGCTGGAAGGAAGCGTCGGATGAGTGCGGACCGCAATGGGTTCAGGCAAGAAGTTCTCGCTTGTCTGGGCAAGGATAAGGGCGTGGTTGCGTTGCAGGATTGCATCGCCGGTCATTTCCCCGATCTCGAAGTCTATCGGGAAGAAGACGATCTGGTCATCAAACACGGTGGCCGCTTCCTGATCGTCCGCCGTGCCAGCGCGGATCGCTTCCGCACCGAAGTCATGGTCGAAGCGCCGTCAACCAACGAGGTCGATTCCGGTGGCGGTGTCGAGCGCGACGTGGATGGCATGTTCGACGAAATAGCCGCATTCTCAGAGGCCTAAATGTCTAAACTGCTTGAAGTCAAAAACCTGCACGTCGAGATCGACGGCAAGAAGATTCTGAACGGCCTCGACCTCATGGTCGAGAAGGGCCAGGTCGCCGCCATCATGGGCCCGAACGGCTCCGGCAAGTCGACGCTTGCCTATGTGCTTGCCGGCAAGGCGGACTACAAAGTCACCGAGGGCGACGTTACGCTCGACGGCGAAAGTATTCTGGAAATGTCGCCCGACGAGCGCGCGGCCAAGGGCGTGTTCCTCGCCTTCCAGTATCCGGTGGAAGTGCCAGGTGTCGCCACCATGACCTTCCTGCGCACCGCGCTCAACGCCCAGCGCAAGACGCGCGGCGAAGCGGAAGTCTCCACGCCGGAATTCATGAAGCTGGTGCGCGATACAGCCAGCCATCTAGGCATCAGCCAGGACATGTTGCGCCGCGCCGTCAATGTCGGCTTTTCCGGCGGCGAGAAGAAGCGCAACGAAATTCTGCAGATGGCGGTGTTGCAGCCGCGGCTCGCCGTGCTCGACGAGACCGATTCCGGGCTCGACATCGACGCGCTCAAGATCGTGGCCGATGGCGTCAACGCCTTGCGCTCGCCCGAGCGCGCCACGGTGGTGATTACGCACTATCAGCGGCTGCTCAACTACATTGTGCCCGACGTGGTGCACGTGATGGCCAAGGGCAAGGTGGTGAAGAGTGGCGGCAAGGAACTGGCGCTCGAGCTCGAAGCCAAGGGCTACGCGCAATATGCCGGCGAGGCGGCCTGATGAACGTTGAAGTCCGCGCCATGAAGACGCCGGCCGAGCAGGCGCTGAGCGCGGCTTACGAGGGCGCGCGCGCAACGCTCCCCGGCAAGGGCGCGATCGCGGCTTTGCGCGAAGGCGCCTTCAAGCAATTCGAGACGCGTGGGCTGCCGCACCGCCGCGTCGAGGAATGGAAATACACCGACCTGCGCGCGCTGATGCGCGATGCCTATCCGATTGCTCCGCCGCCCGATGCCGCGGCGAAATCGCGGGTCAAGACGGCTGGCAATATTCTGGCGGGCGTCGACAGCCGCCGGCTGGTTTTTGTCGACGGCGCGTTCGCGCCGGAACTGTCCGATCTTGCGCCCGAAACAGGGCTTGCCATTGGCTCGATGGCCGAGGCGCTGGCTAAGGGCGACGCGCAGGTCGCAAAACATGTCGGCAAGACCTTCGAGACCGACGATGCCGCGGTCGCGCTCAATACCGCGCTGATGGGCGACGGCGCCGTGATCAATATCGCCAAGGGCGCTGACCTCAAGCGGCCGATCCATCTGGTCTTTGCAGCCGGCAGCGACAAGCCGAGCTCGGTGTTCGTGCGTTCGCTGGTGGTGGTGGGTGACGGGGCCAAGGCGACCATCGTCGAAGACCACGACAGCGGCGCGGCGCAGATGAATGTCGCGCTTGAACTGGTCGTGGGCGACAAGGCGCAGGTCGATTACTTCAAGATCACGCGCGCTCGGGCGCTGCATGTGGCGAGCCTGCTGGCCTCGATCGGTGCCAAGGCGACGTTCAACGCCTTCGGCTTCACCAGCGACGCAAACGTGATGCGCAACCAGAATTTCATTCGTTTTGCCGGCGAAGGCACCCATGCCGGCATCCGCGGCGTCAGCCTGCTGCGCGGCAAGGAGCATGCCGACACCACGCTGCTGATCGAGCACGCCGCAGGTGGTTGCGAGAGCCGCGAGCAGTTCAAGTCGGTGCTGGACGATTCCGCTCATGGCGTGTTCCAGGGCAAGATCGTGGTCAAGCCGCACGCGCAGAAGACCGACGCCAAGATGATGACGCGCGCGCTGCTGCTGTCCGACGAGGCCGAAGCCGACAACAAACCGGAGCTGGAAATCTTTGCCGACGACGTGGTCTGCGGCCACGGCGCCACCACGTCCGCGCCCGACGAAGGCTTGAAATTCTACCTGATGTCGCGCGGCATTCCGGAAAAAGAAGCGGAAGCCTTGCTGATCCAGGCCTTCGTCGACGAGACCATCGAAGAGATCGCGCACGAGGGCATACGCGATGCACTCAAATTCGCGGCGCTGCGCTGGCTGGGGACGCACCCATGAACACGCATCCTGCGGCCAGCAACGGCTCATATGACGTAGCCCGTATCCGCGCGGATTTTCCCGCGCTGGCGATGCAGGTCTACGGCAAGCCGCTGGTCTATCTCGACAACGCCGCCTCGGCGCAGAAGCCGAAAAGCGTGCTTGACCGGCTGCACAAGGCCTATACCGAGCAATACGCCAATGTGCACCGCGGGCTGCATTATCTCGCCAACGAAGCGACGGAAGCCTACGAGGGCGCGCGCGAGAGCGTGCGCGGCTTCCTCAACGCGGGCCGCGCCGAAGAAATCATCTTCACGCGCAACGCCACCGAGGCGATCAACCTGGTCGCCTATACCTTCGGGCGCGAGCGCATCAAGCAGGGCGACGAGATCGTGCTCTCGATCATGGAGCACCATTCCAACATCGTGCCCTGGCATTTCCTGCGCGAGCGGCAGGGTGCCGTGATCAAATGGGCGCCGATCGACGACGACGGTAATTTCCTTGTCGATGAGTTCGAAAAGCTGCTCGGGCCCCGCACCAAGATGGTGGCTGTCACCCACATGTCGAACGCGCTCGGCACCGTGGTGCCGGTCAAGGAAGTGACCAAAATCGCCCATGCGCGCGGCATACCGGTCTTGATCGATGGCGCGCAGGCGGCGGTGCATCTTGATGTGGACGTGCGCGACATCGGCTGCGACTTCTACGTTTTCACCGGCCACAAGCTCTACGGGCCCACCGGGGTCGGCGTGCTCTACGGCAAATACGATCATCTGGCGTCGATGCCGCCGTTCAACGGCGGCGGCGAGATGATTCAGGACGTGTTCGAGGACCGCATTACCTATGGTGAGCCGCCCTACCGGTTCGAGGCCGGCACGCCGGCGATCGTGCAAGCAATCGGGCTTGGTGCCGCCATCAACTATGTCAATTCGATCGGCAAGGCGCGCATCCGCGCGCACGAAGACGCGCTGGTCAAATATGCCCATGAGCGGCTGGGCGCGATCAATTCGCTGCGCATCATCGGCAACGCCAAGGGCAAGGGCCCGCTCGTCTCCTTTGAAATGAAGGGCGCCCATCCGCATGACGTTGCGACCGTGATCGACCGCCAGGGCGTGGCGGTGCGCGCCGGCACCCATTGCGTCATGCCGCTGCTGGCGCGCTACGGCCTGACCGCAACTTGTCGGGCATCATTCGCACTCTATAACACCAAGGACGAGGTGGACGCGCTCGCGGCCTCGCTCGCCAAGGCGCAGGATATGTTCGCATGACCGACGACACGCAAGACACCGCCAACACTCCGGTCGTGGAAAAGCCGCCGGAGAACGCCGCCGTCACCGGCTCTTCCGAGTTGCCGGCCGACGAGCTTAACAAGCTCACCGACGACATCGTCGCCGCCCTCAAGACCGTGTATGACCCGGAAATCCCGGCCGACATCTACGAGCTCGGACTGATCTACAAGATCGACATCGGCGATGACCGCGGCGTCAAGGTCGACATGTCGTTGACCTCGCCGAACTGCCCGGCGGCGCAGGACTTGCCGGTGCAGGTGGAGAACGCGGTCGCCAGCGTGGCGGGCGTGCGGGACGCCAAGGTGGAGGTGGTGTGGGATCCGCCGTGGGATCCGAGCCGCATGTCGGACGAGGCCCGCCTCGTGCTCAACATGTGGTAATCTTTAAGTGAGACATTAGATTAAGAGGCGACGAGAACTGCCATGGCTACAGCACGACCCCGACCCCAGGTGATGCGGCTGACCGAGGCCGCCGCTGCGCGCAT
>Ga0307424_1000669_pt1 | contig 18445 bp, 21 predicted proteins | sample SalMarWE160320MG_FD_202157 | JGI IMG/M metagenome (GOLD analysis project Ga0307424, IMG submission 202157) | Salt marsh sediment microbial communities from the Plum Island Ecosystem LTER, Massachusetts, United States - WE1603-20 | ecosystem: Environmental > Aquatic > Marine > Intertidal zone >... | reverse complement strand
AATCGGATGACATGTTTTCGCCACTTGAATGCTAAGGACATTAATATTATTTAAAATTATTCTTATGCGCGCGCATCCTATTAGACCGAAAAGATACGTAAATCGTTAAAAGCGCCAAGAACGTGTAGGTTACCGCAATAATTAATGCTGTGTCTGTATCGCCCACCCCCCATGTTAAAACAACGTAAGGTGAAATCATTATTCCAATAATAACAACATATAGAAAAATAATTCTTGTGGAAAGCGAAACGTTCTCCCCCGATCATTTTCTATTAGTTTAAGACTTTAGTTTTGTTGTTATAGTGTATGTGTGCGCCTAAGTTTTTTTCTTTTAGGAACAGCTTGTCTACATCTTTCTTTGATATTGAGTTGAGTATGACATCAAGTTTCTTATCTTCATCACTCACAATATCACCCCATCACTACTTCTATAGTTTGTACATCATTTAAAAATTTTTAGAGCTCCAGTAAAGTGAAAAGATAGCTTAGGATATTAATTAATAATTGTTTCGAGCATCAATGAAAGTTGAAGGGGACGATTTAAGGACGAAAGATTGATGTTTAAGGTGGTCTTTGAACCAACCAGCAACTTCAGAAAAGAAACTCTTTCTGGGGTACACCCACTTTTGAAGAAGTTGACCGCATCACCAAGACTCTTCAAAGCATTGATGGATGTAGGCAAATTATTTGAAATATACTTGACTTAATTAAATCAAAGCCGAGAAAAACCATGTTATTTCCGGTTAGGCCATTGTTGTCCTTTCTGAAAAAGCCATAACCAAATTTCTATTTTCAAGCCTAAAATTACGCGTCGTTAACCTTAACTTATGAGCATGTTCTATTTAGGATGGTAAGGAGATGTTTTGTTGAAGAAAACAAAGATTATATGTACAGTAGGTCCTGTCAGCTTTTCAAAACAAATTATCGAAAAAATGTACCAAGCAGGAATGAACGGCGTAAGGATAAACACCGCTTACGGAAATTTCGCTCAATACCAGTCAATTATAGAAAATGTGAGGGAAATTGCGCATATCCCCATAATACTTGACATCAAAGGACCCGAAATCAGAATCAGGATGTCTCAACCAAGAGTCGTCAGCAAAGGAGATATTTTGGAGGTAGGCTTCGACGGCGAAGAAGTCAGTTTTAATCACGATTTCTATGATGATATGGGGGTTGATGACGAGGTATACATTGACAATGGAAAAATTAGAACGCGCGTAGTTGAAAAGAAAGATCGAAAACTTCGTGTTCTGGTCTTGAACAGCGGGACGATTGAAGGTGGAAAAGGAGTTAACATTCCCAACAAGCATCTTTCAGTCCCAACCTTTCCCGAGAAGGATTTGGAGATCATAAAGTTTGCAAAGGAACATGACGTCGAATACGTTGCGCTCTCATTTACAAGAAACGTAGAAGACGTGAAAAACTTGTCTCAAACCAATGGTTTTGGAGGCGGAATAATCTCCAAGATTGAGAACTCTGAGGGCGTTCAAAACGTCGCAGAGATTCTAGACGCCTGCAGTGGGATAATGGTTGCGAGAGGCGACTTGGGAGTTGAAATCGAGGCTGAAAAAGTGCCTCTGATTCAGAAATCCCTCATCAAATTATGCAATCAGAAAGGCAAATTGGTTGTGACAGCTACGGAAATGTTGGAATCGATGATTCATCAACCCAATCCGACCAGGGCTGAAGTTAGTGATGTGGCAAATGCCATACTAGACGGGTCTGACGCGGTTATGCTTTCTGGCGAGACGGCGGTTGGGCAGTATCCTGTGGATGCCGTTGAGATTATGACTCGTATAGCGAATGAAACGGAGAAAGCAGTCAAGAGCAATGTTGAGGATACTCCGTTCATCAATATCTCTGATACAGTGAGCAAGGCAATTCAGAGAATATGTCAAAGTATGCCTGTTCACAAAGTTATTCCCTTGACGCGATCAGGATACACAGCCAGAATGATAGCTCGCTTCAAATTAGTTCAGCCAATAATTGCTGTCACTCCTGAAAGCAAAGTCAAAAAGCAACTGGAACTAATATTTGGCGTGTATCCAGTTCTGATAAACTACCGCGAAGAAAATGACAGAATATCGGCAGTTGCAACCCAGCTTCATGAAATGCGCCTTGTGGATGATGAAGAAACCGTCTTGTTCACTGCGGGTATGAGAACCACTCTGGAACACGCTAGCAACTCGATAGAGATACATGTAATTAAAGAGTTGAGAAAATTTGCGTCCTCCTGAGTGCTGCCAAATTCTTGGTGAATAGATAATGATTTGCAATCTGTTCGTCTTTAGACACGCTGAGACTACCGATAACAGGAACCAAATATTCTCAGGCTGGCGCGACCCCGACTTAACTCCAAAAGGCCTCTTACAAGCGCAGGAGATTGTTCAACAGCTGAAACAAGAAAAGATTGATTATGCATTTACATCACACCTTTTGAGAGCCAGAAGAACCCTTGAAATTGTCCTTCAACCGCACCTCAACGTTTCTGTTTTCATAGACGACCGCCTGATAGAACGGTGCTATGGTACGTTGCAGGGCGCAAACAAAATCAAAATTGCAGCGGAAAGACCCGAATGGTTTGCCAAGGTTCATCGAGGCTACGATTTTCCACCTCCTGAAGGTGAAAGCTTGAAAATGGTTGAAAAGCGTACTTTGCCCTTTGTTGCGCAGCTTGAATGGTGGCTTCGACATAATCCGGGTAATGTGGCTATCTCTTGTCATGGCAACTCAATGCGTCCAATTAGGAGAATCTTTGAACACTTGAGCCTTAAGCAGATGCTTCAACTTGAGAACCCGCAGGATCAAGCGATGGAATATGCTCTTCATATCCACCGCATTAACATTAACGAAATTAAGGAACGAAGACTCGAAAACGACTGGCACACCATTATGGTTCCATCTTCTGTGAAGTTGGCGACGGATCAACGGAACCCATTGAAACAATACTATTAAGTCCAAGCAAGGTTTTCTGGGATGTATTCTTTTTTAAATCAGTCAGCGTGACGAAGCAAGAGCTTTGTGGGCTAAGTATAAAATGTTAAATGCGGGCGCGCTGTTAGCATACTCAATAGGTGGGGATAAAGAATGCCGGAAACAATCAAAGTTTTGAAAGTTGAGAATCCTCATTTCACAATTATTCTCTACGATGATCTGCTCAAAATAGACTTGAAGGGAAGTTTCAAGAATGAAGTTGAAGAAGCGCTAGAACATAAACCAGTTCTCAAAGAAACTATCGGCAAGATACTTGGTGTATTTGTACCGTTGCACATTCTCGTAAGCGAAATCGATTCTGTGGATATGGACGATACCGGAAAAATCACGGTAAGACTCCCGCATCATCGAGATGTTGTCATTCCGCTTGAAAATAAAGAACATGCTGAGAAACTTGTGGAAAAACTGAACCAGCTAATTTCAAAAGCAAGGACAGAAAAAATCAGAGAAAATGTTGAAATAAAGCGAGCTGAAAAAAAACTAAAAAGCGCACGCAAGGAAGCAAAAAGGAAAGCAAATGAAAGAAAAAACACACAACGCGCGCACGAAATCCATCAAGAGAAAGTTTGGGGATAAAATTTAACCCCCAACCCATTCCCGATGCACGCGAATAGTTTAAGATTGAGGCACTACACTAACCACACCATTGATTAGGAATTGGACTGCAATTGCTAGGATAATAATTGCCATGATTGATGTAACTACATTAAGACCTTCTTCGCCCAAATACTTGAATAGCTTATGAGAGAATCTTAAACCGATGTAGGATACAAAAACCCCCAAAAATATAGCTACAAAAACGGAAAAACTTTCTATCAAATTTTGGGCGTTTGCTGTAAAAAGAATAACAGTTGTGATACTTCCTGGACCCGCAGTCAAAGGAAAAGTTAACGGAACAATAGCTATGTCTTGAGCACCATCTTTGGAAACTGGGGTTCTATCGGGATTTAACATTTGAAGCGCGACAACAGCCAGCAAAATTCCCCCGGCGATTTGGAATGCCGCTATAGTGATGTCAAAAACTTGAAAAACCAAATGCCCAGTTAACCCAAAAAAGGTCAAGACAAAAAAAGAAAGCCGCATTGACCGAGTTGTTGTTTTTCGTTTCTTCTCAAGAGAAAAATTCCGAGTCAAAGTACTGTAAATAGCGGTCGTACTAAGTGGTTCTATCACCGTAATTATGGAACCTATGGCCAGAATAACGAACTCTAATGTTGTCAAGCATTCACCAGACCAAGAATAGTGTGATAAACAAACATGCAATTATTTCCTGAAGAAAGATATAAAGATGATATTATTCGTGCTGCGTGCGCGATTTAACGTTTTGGACGTTTTGGCCCTATTGCGTCATTGATTTGTTTAGCCGTTTCATCTTTGTCATCAACTTCGAAAACAATCTTCTTGTAATGTTCATGATTGAGAGTAACCGTTATGCATTTGTCAGGGTTATGCATCTCAAAGAACATCAAGCCTTCAGAAGTCAAAAATCTTCCGTCTTTAACGATTGTTGGAACACGAGCGCCTACAAGCCTCATCTGCGCTTTTGGTTTTAGATTTACATGCTCAGCGCGCGCATGAAAGTAAGCAAATCTGATAGCATTCGCGTGCATCCTGTAATCTGGAAGTTACAAGCCCGGAAGCGCATTTAGCAGTTTCAGATTCAAAGACTTTAGTTTTTCATTATCCTTGGTAGGGAGTCCGTTCAGTAGTGGTGATAACCACTGATTCAGTTGCACCAGATCTCCAGAGGCTTAAGGTTATTTCTTGTCCGGGAGATACTTCTAATTCTAAATATGCTGTCAAGTCTGCTGCAACAAAAGTAGGGCTTTCATCGATAGCCAAAATGATGTCAATCGCATTGTAACCTTGAGTTTCGCTCTGAGCTGGAGTTAATCCTGCTTCATCCGCCGGGGAGCTTGCAACAACATCCATAACTAGAAGCCCATTCTGATATTCATCAACATTCAGAACATTTAATGAAGTTATAACCTCGGGACTCAGTGCCACTACGGAAACGCCCAGAAAAGGATGGACATACTCTCCGGTCTCAATTAGGCTGGGAATAACTCTGCTCATAATGGATACCGGAACTGCAAAGTTAAAGCCTACATCTGTTCCCGCGTTTGTTATTCCGACAAGGTTTCCATACAAATCAAGTAATGGTCCTCCTGAGCTGCCGGGAGCGATGGTTAGGTCTAGTTGTAATACGGGTATTATTATTGGTTCAATGTCGAGTGTCCTGTTTAGTTGACTTATATATCCGGCGGAGAGACTTTCTGTAAGTCCCAGAGGGTTTCCTATAGCTACTACTTGTTGCCCGATGCTTACAGATTGATTACTGAACATGAGAGGCTGAGCGTCAGCTGGAGACTTGGACACTGTTAGAACTGCGATGTCAGAATATGGGTCAGAGCCTACCGTTGTTGCTGATGTTCGTGTTCTGTCGTAGTATTCGATTTCGATGTCTGTCTCTTCTGTGACCACATGATAGTTGGTGATTATTGTGTTTGAGTTGTTGAATAGGAATCCTGATCCTTGACCGGCTGGTGTTCTAATCAATACAACGGATTTGTATGTGTTTGCGTATACTTCAGCCGCCGTTTGTCTAAGTAGTTCATCTACAAGTTGGTTGCTATTTGCTATTTGAGATATGAGATTTTCGATATTATCTACAGTTAATCTAATTCCATCTAAACTTGTTGATGTGGTTTTATTAAGGGCGTTTATCTGATTTCTTAAAGTAGACAATTCTGAGGTTGCTTCTGCTAAATTCTCATCGGTTTGGCTTATGGTGTTTTGTATTTCATTTATTTGTACATCTTGAGAAGGATTATTACCTAATATCAAAACTGTGTTAAATACAGAAAGTATGATAGCGACAAGGGCAACTAGTACTGTTAGATTCTTAGTCCTGTTTGACATAGAAAGACACCCCCCTTAATTGTAAATGCGCACGTATTCTATCTGATTTTTGGATCTTTGAGAGATCTCAACCCCTCCATCATGAAGCATTGTTTCCACATTTTCTGGAGATAATTTTATCTGCATAAATATTTCCTCATCATTTTTTCTAATCTATTTTCACTTAGTGTTTTCTTATTAGAGTTAGATTCTATCTATATAGAATGGTTCATCAAGTAAACAAAATTTTCCACATGAACGTAACAGGCGAAGATATCTTCTCCTTGCCTTAAGTCGTTTTTTTCCCTTAAAGTAAACAATCTCTTTTTCCATCAATTCAATTTGGATTTTTATCGCTTCTTTATTCAAAATATTTACCAATTGCATCTCCCCTACCATCATTTACTTTGAATAGGCAACAACACATTACTTCTTCACAAAAGATTAGATGTCCTCTACTAGGTGTTGTACGCACTATCTCGCAACCACAAACATCGCACGTATAGACACAATCCTTTTCAGCATTTCTCATTCGCTTTTTTTCACTTGGCATATTATCGCCTCGACTATTTTTTTCGAAGAGATTTTAAACAAGAAAATATTTTTCCCCATTAAAACCCCCAGGTATATGATATGCCTGGTATTATTTAAAGAATTAAAAACAATGAAGTTACATAGTATTAAACAATTATTCTATTAATAAACAAAATATATTGTGTATTTTTAAATCTTTCATGATAGTCTTCATCTATCACTTCATTGTTTTCCTCTCCGGTTACCTAATCTTCCTCAGAATCATTTGATTCAACAATATTGGACTCTTTCATGTTTTTGTTTCTCCTTTCAGCTAGGCGTGTGAAATTAGTTTTATAATTTCTTTCTTATCTTCCAAGAATTTTCCATACTCTTTATAATTCTTGAATGCCCTCAGGAAAACAAGCCGCATTTCTTTGTCAAGATAATAGACTATGTGTGTTCCTTTCTTTTTTGCTCTGAAAATGAGGTACCCATCAATGTTCTCCTCAAATTTGTGCAGTTCATGATAGTCAATGTTTGAGCAGTTAAGAACCTCATTCACTATCGTTTTTGTTTCTTCTTCGTTTTTCAAGTCCTTCATGAAGCGTTTGGTAACAATAGCAGCCTTAATTAACGGTCTGATGTTCATAAAATGGCTGTGGCAATTTATACAATGGTCTTTTTTAACCACGCACGGGTTTTTCAATTTTGCATCGACTTTGATTTTCATCAACTAAAGAAAAGACGGATCTGCCTCATTAGGTTTTTTGGCTGTTTTTGGTGTTGGCTGTGTTTTGTATGGCAAAAGATAAAATTCAGAGGTAAGCGTCAGTAGCATATCTCCGCATCATTCGATGGGTATTAAAGTAATAAGCGACTTTTCCTATCGAACTCTTCATCATATTCACCCAATCATCTCGCGCTTCATAGAATTTAGCAATAACCAAATATTGTAACTTGCCATAAAGGTCATCCAGTTCTCTAACCCTTATTTCCTGCTCAGTGAGTTGTTCATCAGGATGTGGTCCTATTGCCCACCCAGTGAAGCCCTCAATGCAGCCTTCTATCCACCACCCATCTAAAACACTAAAGTTTATCACCCCATTATGCGCCGCCTTCATCCCACTTGTTCCAGAAGCCTCAAATGGAGGCAAAGGAGTGTTTAACCAAACATCAACTCCAGAAGTAAGTTTAGCAGCCATTTCTATGTTATAATTTTCAAGGAAGACAATTTTAACCTCGTCCTTCAACTTATTTTTGTAATCATAAATATCTCTTATCAATTCCTTACCCGCTTCATCTCGGGGATGAGCTTTTCCAGCAAATATTAACTGAAGTTTTCCCCGCTCAGACGCTTTTTCAAGTCTCTTTAAATCTGAAAAAAGCAGTGTGGCACGTTTATACTCAGTAGCTCTTCGAGCAAAACCCAACGTTAACGCGTCAACATCCAGGTTCACGTCTGTTTTTTCATTTATAAAGTTGAGCAAATCCGTTTTACTCTTCATATGGGCTTCCCAAATCTCATCGTTTGGAATAGTGTCAACCCTCACAAGTAGTTCCGGCTCGTTCACCCATCCTGGAATATGTGCATGAAACAGTTCTCTAAAATGCTGACTGGTCCACGTGTAAGAGTGAACTCCATTAGTGACTTCTCGGATGTAGTGCCCAGGAAAAAGCTTTCGCGAATACTTCATGTGGGCTTCTGTTACGCCATTCGTGTATTTACTCAAATTTAAGGCTAGCAACGTCATGTTCAGCTTATCATATCCGCCATATTTTTTCAGAATATCTACTGGATAGTCTGCTTCCAACAATTCACTAACTAGATCGTAAGAAAATTTGTCAAACGCCGCCTCAACAGGAGTGTGGGTAGTGAAAACACATAAATTCTTTACTTTTTCAGCATCCATACCATTCTGTTGTAGCAGTTCTAGAGTGAGCAGGCTGGAATGTCCCTCATTCATGTGAAACTTCCCAATATTGAAGTTTAAAGCATTTAGAATTTTGACACCTCCGATTCCTAGGGCCATCTCTTGCTTCAATCGATATTTATCGTCGCCTCCATACAGGAACGAAGTGATCTCTCTGTCTTCCGGCGTATTTCCATCAACATCTGTATCAAGGAATAATACCGGAACTATTCCTCCAGTCAAGCTTTGCTGGTCAAATAGCCAAGCCTTAACTTTGACATCCCTTCCTCCAATTTTGATTGTCACATCGGATGACAAAGGGACCAAGAATTCGGAGGGATTCCATTCTTCGGGGTATTCTAATTGTATTCCTTCCTCAGTTATTTTTTGTTTTAAGTAACCCTTCTTACTGACAAGCGTGACTGCAACTAATGGAATTTTTAGGTCAGCACTTGATCTTATCGTATCGCCTGCTAAAACTCCTAGTCCTCCACTGTACGTCTGAATTTCGCTTTTTATGCCGATTTCCATAGAAAAATATGCAATCTTGGGACCTTCTAGGAATTTATGCATGCAATATTCGCTGTCAAAGTAGTATCTTTTCCCTCTTACATCAACTTTGAATTGGGTCTTATCAGAATCTAACGGCATTCCACAGACAGGATCAATTACAGTCACCAAAACTACCAGCAATAGTAAATATTCGCATCCATTATTTAATAATGTAATTTTCATAGATACGTTCACGGAGAATGCAAGTGATGGCATTCATATAGTCAATGCACGCACTCCATTTCTAAATTAAAGATTTATTATCAATTGCTATAAAATCACTTTAATTATAACAGGCCAGGATAGACGTGAACAGCGATAACACTCAAGAATCTAAGTTAAAACCAGTTTTAGGATTACTTGATGCCACAGCCATAAATGTGGGTGCAATTGTCGGTGCAGGAATATTCATTGTGACCGGAATTGCAGCAGGTGTAGCTGGCTCAGCAATGATAGTTTCTACGTTGATTGGGTCTGTTATCGCATTATTCACTGCGCTAAGTTTCGCTGAATTGACAGCTTGGCTTCCAACGGAAGGAAGTGTTTACGAGTTTGCATACCAGCTAGTTTCGCCTTTTGTAGGCTTTTTGTCAGGTTGGATGTGGATTCTATCTAACACATTTGCTGGCGCAGCCGTTTCTCTAGGATTTGCCTACTACTTTACTGCAATTTTCCCGATTATACCAACAAAATTGGTTGCATTCATTATCTGCATAGGCTTCACAGCGCTTAACTTCATCGGCACACGTAAATCCGCTCTTCTAAACAATTTTCTTGTTGCAACAAAAATTCTCATTTTGATGTTCTTTTTCATTTTCGGGTTAGGATACATTAACCCCACCAATTTTACCCCGTTTGAACCGTTACAAGTAGGCGTACTCTATGGGGCATATTACATGTTTTTCGCCTATGGAGGTTTTGCAAGAGTTGCTGTGGTTGCTGAGGAGATTAAAGACGCAAAACGGAATGTCCCCCGAGCCATACTGATTTCTCTAGGTGTGTCCGCAGTCATCTATATTCTGGTAGGAATTGTGGCAATAGGACTGGTAGGCGCTCCAACACTATCCAACTCAAATTCACCTCTAACTCAAGCTGTGACCGCCACCGGTAGTACGACGGCGGTCTACATAATATCTATTGGAGGATTGATAGCAACTGCAAGCGTTTTATTAACCTCAATTTTAGGTGTTTCAAGAGTAGCTTATGCAATGTCAAGAAGAAGAGATCTACCTCAAACCTTTGCAAAATTACATCCCAAATTCAATACACCTTACTACTCGGTCTGGATTCTAGGCATTCTGATGGCTTTTCTCGTCTTATTTGTAGACCTGACAAAGGTTGTGGCCATAAGCACTTTTTCGACACTTTTCTATTATTGCATTGCTAATATCGCTGCTTTGCGTCTGAAAGGACAAAACAGGTTATACCCATCTATTGTGCCAGTTCTAGGCATCGCTACATGTCTGGTTTTCATAGTTTTCATTTTCTTTGTTTCACCCCAATCTTTAGATTTAGGAATCGCAGGATTATTAGGCGGCACAATTTATTACGTTGCTAAAAAGCGTTATCGCCGAACTTACGCATAAAATGATGATGTGAAAGACTCGAGTGCTGGAAACAAATTAATAAAGTAAAAGTATGCGTGAATTTTTAATCATCTTATGTATGCCCAAATCAGGAAAGCTGCCGGTAGGCACATACGGCTTCAAAGAACTGCATAAACGTCAAACAAAAGTGAATCAAAGAAAAAAGAAACTTCTTGATGATACAGAAAATAACGGATTCATCTCTTAAGCCCTTCCTACTTTACAATCAGAACGGGACAAGAGGAATGCTTTACCACCATATCGCTTGCACTCCCCAAAAGCAGATGAGTTAATGTAGAATGTCCCCTAGAGCTCATAACTATCAGAGAAAATTTCTCCTCCTTAACAAACCTAACGATCTCATGACCAGGGTTACCTGACCCCTCTCTTGATACAAAATGTGTATGCACACAATTCTCCTCTTCAGCTATTTTCTTGGCTCTGTTCAGAATCGTTCGGCCAGCAGCCTCTAACGGCGCGATGTGAAAAACTGCGCTCTCTCCTGTGTAGGGAATAGAAACGACATGTAAGACAGTGATTTCAGCCCCAACTTTGCTGGCTAACCAACAAGCATACCTGAGGCCTTTTTCGCTATTTTCTGACCCATCTATAGGAACAAGTATCTTATTTATCATAAACAACCATCACCTTCCAATATTACTTAATACGTGCGCACTTAGAGGCTTATCCATAATAATATCGCAACAATTAACCCATAGATTGCAATTGCTTCTGCAAGTGCCACCACCAGGAAACTTCTGAAAAATGTTTCAGGTTTCTCTGCTAAAGCACTTATGGCTGCTGTTCCGGAGGCGGCAATAGCTTTTGCGGCGCCTAAACCAGTAAGTCCGACAGCTATACCTGCTGCGATAGCGATTGCTGCCCTGTCCAAGGAACTGTTAGTAGCTACTTGTGGTTCTTGGGCTAGTGGTGGTGAAAGAGCGAAGACTGCTGAGACAGCAAGTATAAACATAATTGCAAATTGGGATATAATCAATACTATAGCTGTTCGCTTTTTCAAATTACTTCCTCCGTTTGGACACAAAGTTCTTAAAAGGTGTAATGGAGTTCTTGCTTTTAATGCTTTTTTCGGTCATTGAGCTCTCTACTTCTGCGCCAATTTTTTCTGCTTCTTTCTTGATTTTATTCACTTCTTTCTCTATGTGTTTTATCTCATTATCCGCCATTAGGTGGATGTCTTTCTCTAAGGTTTCATATTCTTGTTCTATTTTATTTTTTTTCGGCACTTTTTTTCACTCCGTCTACCGTACTACAAGAACAGGGCAAGGTGCATACTCAATTACGCGTTCAGTAACGCTTCCTATGAGGATTCGTTTTGTTCCCCGTCTTCCATACGTTCCCATAACTATCATGTCAGCACCCTTGATTTTGGCGTAATGAACAATCTGGTCATGAGGTTCGCCTCTAGCAAGAATTGCTTCTGCTTTTAAACATTCCTTTTCAGCTAATTTTACCACATACTTAAGATAGCGTTCGCCTTTCTCCTTCAACTCTTTCTCAACATTGCTATCTTTGATGCCTCTTGTTAGTTCCTCAAGAATTATCGGGTCAATAGCATATATCGCAAAAATTTCTGCACCTAAAACTTTGGCTAAACTTATTGCAAGATCTGCGGCGCGCAGAGAACAATCCGAACCATCTGTGGGAACAAGAATTTTTTTTATTTTTTCCATTTCCATGCTATCCTATATTTTTCTGTTTAGAAATCATTTTCTTAGCGGTTTTCATGCGTATGAATTCTTCTCTATCTTTCTCTTCAAGCACAAGTTCAATATACTTAACGCTTTCAGTGTACTCTGGAATAAACACGTATTTTAAGGCATTCACGCGTTTCTGTGTTTTCTGAATGTCATCTGCAATTTTAAAGGCCGCTCCTTCAAGTTCCGCCAATTGTGCAATATGCTCCAAAACATTAGTAAACTCATTAAAGGCTTTATCAAGCGACGCGCTTGTGTCAGCAAATCCGTAATCAGGTGTTGCATCTTTTTCCATTTGAAATTTGATAATGGGTACGGGTACCCCCATTATGCTTCGATGATCAAGAACAAAATTCTCTTTTAACGAAAAAGCTAAAGCAACATTCTCCACAGTTTCTGAACCCATCATGATTTTTGATTCTGTTAAACTTTGAAAAGCCCTAGCAAGAACTAAATTTACTTCATCCCTAAGTTTTTTTGCATCATAGGTAAAATGTCTCAGTTCCCGCAGTAGAACATCCCTTTTTCGTTCAAGCAACTCAAGCCCAGACTTGCTCTGCTTTAATGTTTTCTTCGTTCGAATCAAATTGATTCGTGTTGGACGAATTTTCATGACCGGCATGATTATTATGCCTCAGAACTTCTTTTCGGAAAGTATTTTTTAAGTAATTCTGTGTGAATTCGTGTCAACTCGTCTTCTGGAAGAATAGCTAAAAGCTCCCAAGCGAGCCCCAATGTTTGTTCTATTGTCCTGTTTTCTTGTTTATCTTGTTTTAAAAATCTCTGTTCAAACTGTTCGCCAAACTTCAAATAGTCTTTATCTATGCTTGAAAGACTCTCTTCACCAATTATCGCTGCTAAGGACCTCATTTCGATGCATTGCGCATAAGCAGCGTAAAGTTGACTTGCAACGTCTGCGTGATCCTCCCGTGTATGGCCTTTACCGATACCGTCCTTCATCAGCCTTGAGAGGCATGTTAAAATATTGATTGGCGGATAGATTCCTTTCTTTTCTAAATCACGATCCAAAACAATTTGTCCTTCTGTGATGTATCCGGTAAGGTCCGGAATTGGATGGGTTATATCATCATTGGGCATAGAGAGTATCGGCATTTGAGTTATCGAACCCTTTCTACCCGCTATACGACCGGCTCGTTCATACAGGCTTGCAAGGTCACTGTACATGTATCCAGGATAGCCTTTTCTACTAGGGATTTCTTCCATCGAAGAACTTACTTCTCTTAAGGCTTCACAATAATTTGTCATGTCAGTCATTACAACCAAGACATGAGCATCTTTTTCGAATGCCAAATATTCAGCCAACGTTAAACCGGTCCTAGGAGTAATGAGCCGCTCGACAGTGGGATCTTCAGCGAAGTTAAGAAAAAGGGCAACATTCCGTATAGCACCGGTCTCCTCGAAGCTTCTGCGGAAAAATGTTGCTTCGTCATGTTTCAAACCCATCGCAACAAAAACTATGTAAAATCCTTCACTTCCGCCTCTGATCTTTGCCTGCCGAACTATCTGGGCTGCAAGCTCATTATGTGAAAGCCCTGGTCCTGAAAAGATAGGGAGTTTTTGCCCCCGAACTAAGCTACTCATTCCGTCAATTGTTGATATTCCGGTTTGAATAAAGTCTCTTGGATACTCTCTTGCGGTAGGGTTCAATGGAAGACCATTTACATCTCTGAATTCTTCTGAAAACGGTTTTGGGTTTCCATCAATTGGCTCGCCAAAACTGTTCATTACACGCCCAAGCATTTCGGTTGAAACCGGTACTTCAAGAGGTTTCCCGAGAAAACGGGTACGCGTTTCTGACAAAGACAGCCCAGTTGTGCCTTCGAAAACTTGTACAACCGCAATTTTTTTTGTTATTTTGAGGACTTTGCCTAAACGTTTTTCTCCATTGGGCGCGATTACTTCAACTAATTCATCGTATCCAACATCTTTAACGTTTTCAACAATAATTATGGGTCCAGAAATTCGTGATACACCAGTATATTCTAATCCAGTACTGACCATTCTATTGCACTACTCCTTTCTCTAGTTCAGAAAATTGATACTGCATCTTTTTGTTCAATTCATCTAGAAGGTGAAGTTTTTCATTAGGTATCTCTCTCATTCGCATAATCTCTGGCAAAACTGACAGATTTGTTATTTTGAATAATGGTGCACCTTTGTTTACGGTCTGCCCTGCAAGATGATGGAAGTCAATAATTGTTTTTAGCATTTTGAACTGTTTGACTGGGAGGCAGTAAGTATCGATTGGGTCTAAAGCGTTTTGTTGTAGGAAAACGTTCCGTAAAATCTTCGCTGTTTCTAGAATTAAACGTTGCCTATCAGGTAGGGCATCGGGACCTACCAGCTTAACTATCTCTTTCAGTTCGTCTTCTCTTTGTAAAATGCGCATTGCTTCATCTCTATAGGTTCTCCACTCGTTGCTAACGTTGGTTGCCCACCATTCTGTAAGCTCGTTGAGTGCGCCAGAGTAGCTCTGTATCCAGTTTATTGCTGGATAATGACGAGCATCAGCTAAGTCCTTATCTAAAGCCCAAAAAACACTTGTAAACCGTTTTGTATGTTGAGTTACAGGCTCCGAAAAGTCTCCGCCCGGGGGCGAAACTGCTCCAATTGCACAGATTGAGCCGATTCTGTCGTCTGAACCTAACGTTTTCACAATGCCTGTTCTTTCGTAAAACTCTGCTAGTCTTGTCGGAAGATATGAGGGGTACCCTTCTTCTGCAGGCATTTCTTCAAGCCTTCCAGAAACCTCTCTTAAAGCTTCTGCCCATCGGCTTGTTGAATCAGCCATTAAAGCCACGTCATATCCCATGTCTCTATAATATTCACCAATCATTATGCCCGTGTATATACTCGCTTCTCTTGCAGAAACAGGCATGTTACTTGTATTCGCGATAAGTATCGTTCTTTCCATTATTGGTCTTCCACTTCGAGGGTCACTCAATTTTGGAAAACTGGTGAGAACATCAACCATTTCGTTTCCTCGTTCGCCACAACCGATATAGATTATTATGTCGGCATCAGACCATTTTGCTAGTTGATGCTGCATCACAGTCTTTCCGGTTCCAAAGCCTCCCGGAATTGCTGCAGTACCACCTTTAGCCATTGGAAAGAAAGTGTCAACTATCCTCTGACCAGTAATTAGAGGCACTGTTGGTAAAAGTCTCTGTTTATAGGGTCTAGGTTTTCGGACAGGCCACTTCTGGGACATTTTTAATTCAATTCTTTTCCCACTGGAATCAACTATTGCGATTGTATCTTCTACTGTGTAGTCGCCCTTTTTGGCTATTTCAACAATTTTTCCTTGAACTACGGGGGGAACAAGTATTCTATGCTCAATTAACTCAGTTTCTTTAACAGTTCCAAGTATGTCGCCGCCAATTACTTTTTTTCCGACTTCTGCTGTTGGGTTGAATGGCCACAGTTTATCTTTTGGAAGAGCATCAGTTTTTGTTCCTCTTTGTATAAATGCCCCTGTTTTTTCTTGTAGCCATTCTAATGGTCTTTGAATGCCATCGTATATGTTTCCAAGTAGTCCTGGACCCAGTTCTGCTGACAGTGGTGCACCCGTTCCGATAACGTCTTCTTTTGGCTTAAGTCCGCTTGTGTTTTCATAAACCTGAATAGTGGCTACGTCGCCTTCCAAACGGATTATTTCGCCAATAAGACGTTCTGGACCAACTTCAACCATTTCATACATTTGCGCTTTTGACATTCTATCGGCTTCAATAACTGGACCTGCCACTTGGATGATTGTACCTTTTACTGGAATTTTTTAGTCCTCCTTCTCAAACAATATTTTTGCAATCTCAATTCGAAGAATAGGCTTCAACGCTTCTAACCGTTTTTCAAAAGTGTTATCGTGTGACAGCTTTCTATCTGGAGTTTTGACTATACAGCCGCCCAGACAGTTTTCAGTTTCATTAGCTAATGTTAATTTTACTCCCAGTTTTCCAGAGAGTTCATTAAGTTTGTCGTTTGCCAGCCACTCTCGATCTTTAGAATTCACGTAAACAATAAGCCTGTCGGATTCAATTTTTTTGGCAGCTTCTTCAATGAATACCAAAAGGTTACTGGGATAACTTTCCGATTCAGCAAATTGCTTCAAGCGAGCAAGTGTCTTATCAAAGACAGCGTTAATGTATTCTTCTTTTACTTGAAGGCGCCTGTTTCTAATTTCAATTATAGTTAAAGATTGAGTTTTCTTCTGCTCTATCTCACTTTTCTCTTTTGCTTCAGCTAAAAGGCGGGCATGCCTCTTTTCTGCTTCTGCTTTTGAGGCTCTTAAAATTTCTTCAGCCTTCTTTTCAGCATTACGAATAATTAGTTCCGAATCATTCTTGATGTCTTCCAAGATTTCAGTTGAAATATCTACTAATCCTTTTTTTATACTTGCCATTACAGTGCCTTCTATACTTTAACGCCTATAGCTTTACGTACTATGGTAGACATGTCAATTGCACCGGATGGACCCAATCTCCCAGGTAGTTCAATGATTAACGGTGCAATCCGATTTAAACGTAACTCGTTAACAGTATTTCGTATTTTGGTAGAAAAGTCTTCACTTATGATTATAAGGGCAACATCAATGTCTTCAACTGTTTTAGACAAAGTATGCCGCGCTTCATCAACGGTGGAAACTACCACGCCCTTTATGCCAACTAGCCGAAAACCTGTAACCATGTCATAGTCACCAATAACGAGAGCATGCAATTTAAATTTCCCGAACAATGTTTAAATTCCGTGAGGTTAATCAAGGTTTTGCTGGCATTTAATTTGCGACCCGAAAGAATGACTGAAGCCTCAATAATATGTCTCAGAAAAGATTTTGATTTGGCATTAGAGGCTTTAGATGATTTTGGCAATTTTCACATCGAAAAAATTGAAGAAAATTCTGAAGCAACACAGTATGAGGAACTAATCAGGAGAACCGAAGAAACATTAAGAAATCTTGATGCCATAATGATGCAAGTTAAAAACGAAAAATCCGGACTTTTGGATGCCTTCAAAGCCGAAAAAATAACAAAAATAGAAATCACTGCTGAAAACTGGCAACATCTCCTAAACACCGTTGAAAAAGAAAGTTCAAAATTAAAAACGAATGTAGATGCCCATACAACTTCACTTAAAAATATTGATGAAGAAATATCCAGTCTTCAGCATCTCCATCGCATGTTAACAATACTTGATCGATTCAAAATAAATCTGGACGCATTAGAGGAAATGCAGTTCATTTATGTGGCAGTTGCAACGGTTTCGTCAAAGAACATACCTGAACTTGGAACAACATTATCAAACTACCCCGGAATATTTCACCATCGTTCCATAACTAAAAATCAAGAATTCGTATTCATTGCAATATCAACTAAATATAAAGATGAAATAGCAAATATTCTGAAAAACCATCATGCTGAAAGTTTTCAGCTTCCCAAAGGGTTACCTAAAATGCCATCCGATGCATTAGAAAAAATTAACGCCCAAACAGAAGAACTCATGCAAAACAAAAAAATAATTTTAAGCTCTCTTGAAGACCTTGCAGATACAAATAGATATCGTCTTTTCGCATTACAAGAAACGACACAAAATATATCAAACACATTAAACACCAAACAGAAATCTTTGGAAACAAAACGTCTAGTAAAAGTAACAGGCTACAGTCCAAAAAAAGAACTTGAAAAACTCGGAAAAAAAATAGATGCCAAACTAGACCAAGCATTAGTGATAGAAAAAGAGACCACGGAGTCTCAAGCCCCACCAACAAAAATACGCAATCATTCGTTCATAAAACCTTTTGAAACCATAACAAAACTTTATGGGGTCCCACACTACGGTGAAATAGACCCAACACCATTAATCGCCATAACGTTTCCTTTACTATTCGGCTTTATGTTCGGCGACGCTGGTCACGGTCTAATTCTGCTTATTGGCGGATTAATAGCCATGAAGCTTTTAAAGAAAAATGAAGGAATCCGCAGTTTTTCAGGGATTCTTGCAGCGTGTGGTATAGGCGCAATTTTTGCTGGATTACTTTTCGGAGAATTTTTTGGCAAGCACATATTTGCGCCTTTATGGTTTGACCCCTTCGAAGACGTCACAGGATTTTTGATATTCAGCCTAGTTATTGGCACAATACAGATAATGAGCGGCTTTGCCTTAGAGTTGATTAACTTCGTATTAAAAGGAGAAATAATTGATGCTGTAGCGACGGCACTGCCTAAAATGCTATTTTATGTGGGAGGAATCT
>Ga0307424_1000662_pt1 | contig 18510 bp, 17 predicted proteins | sample SalMarWE160320MG_FD_202157 | JGI IMG/M metagenome (GOLD analysis project Ga0307424, IMG submission 202157) | Salt marsh sediment microbial communities from the Plum Island Ecosystem LTER, Massachusetts, United States - WE1603-20 | ecosystem: Environmental > Aquatic > Marine > Intertidal zone >... | reverse complement strand
CCAGGCCCGGCCCAGGTCCACGTGGTGCGGAACGTCCCCCTTCCAGAAGAGCGCGTCGTCCCCGATCACCACCGTGGCCTCGCCCTGGGCCAGGCGGGCCCGGGGTTCGGGCGGGCCGGCCGTCACCTCGGGGTCGGCCCCGGTCGTCCGGCGCAGCCAGAGCCGGGCCAGCACGTTCGAGGTCCTCGACGCCGGGTCCAGCACCAGCCGGGTGATGGCCTCCACCGGCACCCGGGACAAAAGGACCACGGATCGCACCGGCCCCCGGGAGGCGATGCCCAGGCCGGGGACCACCGGCCACTCCGGCCGGGCGGCCAGGGCGGCCACCGGGATGAGCCCCACGTCGAGCTTGCCGGCCAGGAGATCGTCGGCCACCTGGGCCGGGGTGGCCCGGCTGACCAGGCTCCGGGGCACGTGGTGCTCCAGTCCGTAGGCCAGGGGCAGGGTATTGAGGAAGCCGACCACGCCGATCCGGGTCACGGGCCGTACTCCCGCACCGTGCCGTAGAGGGCGTCCCGCTCCACCGGGATCCGTCCCGCCTCGCGGATGAAGGTCACCAGGTCGTCCACCGACATGGCCTGCTCGGTGGTGGCTCCGGCCATGTGATAGATGTGCTCTTCCACCACCGTGCCGTCCACGTCGTCCACCCCCATCCGCAGCGAGAGCTGGGCCAGGGCCGGGGTGTGCATCGGCCAGTAGGCCTTGATGTGGGGCACGTTGTCCAGCAACAGCCGCCCGATGGCCAGGTTCTTGAGATCGTCGGCCCCGGTGGGCGGGTTGAGCTTCCGCAGCCGGTTGTTCCGGTTGTGGAAGGCCAGGGGGATGAAGGCCTGGAAGCCGCCGGTCTCGTCCTGCAGCGCGCGCAGGGCCAGGAGGTGATCCACACGATCGGTGTCCCGCTCGATGTGGCCGTAGAGCATGGTGCAGTTGGACTTCACCCCCATGCCGTGCACCCGCCGCGCGGTATCCAGCCAGCCCGCCCCGTCCACCTTGCCCCGCACGATCTTCTTCCGCACCCGCTCGCCCAGGATCTCCGCCCCGCCTCCGGTGCAGGCGTCCAGGCCCGCCTCCTTGAGATCGGCCACCACGGCCTCCACCGGTTTCTCCGCGATCCGGGAGAAGAAGAAGATCTCGGCCATGGTGTAGGCCTTGACGTGCACCCGGGGCCGCACCTCCTTGATCCAGCGGATGGTGTCCACGAAGTAGTCGTAGCCCACTTCCGGGTTGTGCCCCCCCACCACGTGCACCTCGTGGATGTCCTCGGTGACCAGCTCCCGCACCCGGCTCTGGATCGCCTCCTTGCCCAGGGTCCAGCCCCCGGGAGCGCCGGGATCGGCCTTGAAGGCGCAGAAGAGGCAGTCCGCCTCGCAGACGTTGGTGGGGTTCAGGTGCCGGTTCCGGACGAAATAGGTGCGGTCGCCGTGAAGGCGTTCGCGGACGTGGTCGGCCAGCATGCCGACCAGGGCCACGTCGGCGGCGGCGTAGAGGCGCAGGCCGTCGTCGCGGTCCAGGCGGCGGCCGGAGAACACCTTGGTCCCGATCGCCTCCAGCCCGGCCCGTTCCAGGCGGCGGACCAGGAGCGCGTTCGGCCGGGACTCGAGGACGGGGGACGAACTCAAACCTGGGGCTCCTCCGGGCCGGCGGCCCGCGCGCGACACCACGCCGGCGGGCGCATCGCGGCAACCACCGGACCGCCCCGGACCGACCCGAGAGGATACCGGACGCCGCCGCGCACTGTCAAAAACGCGGGGGCGCCGCTTCGGACCGCGTCCCCGTCCGGCGCGCCGTGCGGTAGCCGTCCCCTTCCCGCTCGATGATCCCGGTCAGTTCCAGCACGGAGAGCGCTTCCAGGATCCGGGCCGCGGGGAGTCCGGTTCGCCGGGCCAGGGCCTCGGCGTCGGCGGCGCCGTCTCGGTCCAGGGAGCGCCAGACCGCGCGCTCGCCGCCGGCCAGGCCCTCGGGCTCGGGGGCCTCGCCCCCGGTCCCGGCCCGCTCCAGGCCGAGGGCCACCACCAGGTCCCCCGCGTCCAGGATCACGCCCGCCCCGTCCCGCACCAGCCGGTTGCTCCCCCGGCAGACCGGGCGCAGGGGATCCCCGGGCACGGCCCACAGGTCGCGGCCCAGCTCCAGGGCCAGTCCCGCGGTGATCAACGCCCCGCTCTTGGCTCCGGCCTCCACCACCGCCGTGCCCCGGGTGTAGGCGGCGACCAGCCGGTTCCTGGCCACGAAGTGGTACGGCAGGGGCGGGGTGCCGTCGGGGTACTCGGAGACCAGCGCCCCCCGCTCCAGGATCGAGGCGGCCAGCTCGCGATGGCTCCGGGGATAGACCACGTCCACCCCGTTCCCCAGGAAGGCCACGGTGATCCCCCCGGCGTCGGCCGCCCCCCGGTGGGCGGCGGCGTCGATCCCCCGGGCCATGCCGCTCACCACCACGATGCCGGCCCGGGCCAGCCCCCAGCCCAGGTCGTAGGCCACCCGCCGGCCGCTCCCGGACGGGGTCCGCGACCCGACCACCGCCACCCGGGGCCGGCCCTCGGCGGGAAGGCGGCCCCGGATGTAGAGCCTCCGGCATGGCGGGCACAGGCTCCGGAGCGCGGAAGGAAGCGCGTCGGCTTCCAGACGGAACGTACGGCGTGGATCCATGGATCACCTCCATGGACGGGGAGGGCGGGAGCGGGCGTCCGGGCTCTCGGCCCGGGTCAGGCGTTGCGTCGCGCTTCGCGGGTCTCGTCGACCTCGCCGCCGACCTCGACCTCCTCGTCGTCCCCGGTGGACGGGGTCTCCTCGTGGAGGAACGAGGCGGGGTCGGCCAGGAGTTCGGCCACCCGGGTGCCGGCGTCGGGGTGGACGGCCAGGAGCAGGCGCTTGAGTTCGTCGGCCCGGCGCGCGCCCTGGTTCCAGAACAGGCGCGCGGTCTCCCGGGCCTCGCCGGCCCGGACCAGATCCGCGATGGCGGCCAGGCAGTTCTCCCGCACCGTGTGGTTCGAGTCGTAGAGCAGATGAACCAGGTCGGCCAGGCTCTCCCGGTGTTCCATGAGACCGAGGGCGCGGGCGGCCGCAGCCCGGGTGTACCAGAGCCCGGCGTAGAGCAGGGGGCGGAGCACGGCCACCGCCGGGTCGCCGATCCGGGCCAGCGACAGCACGGCCAGGTCGCGCAGGTACCACGAGTCCCCCTGCAGGACCTCGGCCAGGATGCGCAGCGAGCGTTCGGTTTTCTCGTCGCCCAGGGAGAGCACGTGACGGCGGCGGTCCTCGAAGTGGGAACGTTCGAGCGCTTCCAGGAACTGTGCGGGCGTACAGGTACTGAGATCCATGACCACTCCAGCGGAGACCAAGCCCAGACGACTCGGGTTGCCCTACGGCTCGCGGTCCGTTCCGGGTCCGGGGCGGGGAACAGATCGGGGCTCTGCGTTCACCAGACGGTGGAGTTCCATCCTAAGCTCGGTCAGGCCCTTTTGTGAATGGGCAGAGATGAGGAAAGGCGATTCGGCCAGGCGGGAAAGTCCCGGGGGGGCCTCCCCCGGCGGCAGGAGGTCCATCTTGGTCAGCGCCACCCGCGCCGGCTTCCCCGCCAGCTCCGACGAATGCCCGGCCAGCTCCTCCCGGAGCACCTCCAGGGTCCGGTCCGGCTCGGGGTCGGTGCACTCCACCAGGAAGAGGAGCACCCCGGTCCGCTCCAGGTGCCGGAGGAACTTGTGCCCGAGGCCCTTGCCCCGGCTCGCCCCCTCGATGAGGCCGGGAATGTCCGCCATGACGAAGGAGGCGTACTCCCCGGCGGACACGATCCCCAGGTGCGGCTCCAGGGTGGTGAAGGGGTAGTCGGCGATCTTGGGCCGCGCGGCGCTGAGGGCGGCCAGGAGGGTGGACTTCCCGGCGTTGGGGAAGCCGACCAGGCCCACGTCGGCCAGGAGCTTCAGGGTAAGCCGGAGGGTCCGGGTCTGCCCCAGATGGCCGTCCTCGGCGAACTGGGGCGCCTGGAGGGTGGGGGTGGCGAAGCGCTGGTTCCCCCGGCCCCCCCGCCCTCCCCGGGCGGCCAGGAAGCGGTCCTCGGGGCCGGTGAGGTCCCCCAGGAGATCGCCGGTATCGGGATCGTGGACCTCGGTCCCCGGGGGCACCCGGATCACCACGTCCTCCCCCGACCGGCCCGTCCGCCCCGAGCCGCCGCCGTGCTGGCCGCGGGGGGCCCTGACCTCCTTCTTGTAGCGTAAGTCCAACAGGGTGTGGAGGTTAGGATCCACGACCAGGACCACGTCCCCGCCCCGGCCGCCGTCTCCCCCGCAGGGTCCCCCCCGGGGGACATACTTCTCCCGCCGGAAGGCGATGAGCCCGTGCCCGCCACTCCCTCCGCTCACCCGGAAGGTGGCCTCGTCCACGAAGAAGCTCAAGGCCGTTTCCCCCCCGGGCCGCCGCCGGCCCGGCCCCGGACCGTGTTCAGGACTCCTTGCCCTTCTTCGGGGCCTTGTCCTTCTGGGCCGCCGGCTCGGACTTCGATTCCTTGGCGCCGGAGGACGGGCTCTGGGTCTCCTTGGCCTTCCTGGCGTCCTTCTTGTAGGTGTCGCTCCGGTAGTCGGTACCGTAGAACCCGCTCCCCTTGAAAAGGATGCCGGCCCCGGTGCCGATCAGGCGCTTCACCTTCCGGCCCCGGCACTTGGGACAGGTCTTGATCGGGGGGTCGGAGATGCTCTGGAACTTCTCGAACCGGTGGCCGCATTTCGGACATTCGTAATCGTAGGTCGGCATGATGGTCTCGGGATCTCCCTGATGACGGTGGATTCGGATGCTAGACGGACACGAGGCGCTCCAACCCCTCCCGGAAGCGGCGGATCCCCTCGGTGAGACGCTCCTCGGCCACCGCGTAGGACAGCCGGACGTGGTCGTCGGCGCCGAAGCCGGCCCCCGGGACCACACCCACCCCCGCTTCCACCAGCTTCCCGGCCAGGGCCACCGACCCCCCGGCCGCACGCACCGCCTCCTCCACCCGGGGAAAGACATAGAACGCCCCCTGGGGCGGATCCAGCTCCAGACCGGGGATGCCGCGCAGCCCTTCCACGGCCACGTCGCGCCGCCGCTGGTAGGCCTGCCGCATGGTCTCCACCACGTCCCGCGGGCCGCGCAGGGCGGCCAGGGCCGCGGCCTGGGAGACCGCCGCCGGGTTCCCGGTGGTCTGCCCCTGGAACTTGCAGATGGCCCGGATCACCGGCTCCGGCGCGGTCAGGAACCCGATGCGCCAGCCGGTCATGGCGAAGGCCTTGGACACGCCGTTCACGGTGAGGGTGCGGCGGGCCACCTCCTCGCCCAGGGAGGCGGGGCTGGTGGCTCCGGCCCCGTCGAAGACCAGGCGGTCGTAAATCTCGTCGGAGAGGATGAGCACGTCGTGCTCCAGGCACCAGGCCGCGATCGCTTCCACCTCCCCGGGGGAATAGACCGCTCCGGAGGGGTTGTTGGGGCTGTTCAGTACCAGCATCCGCGTGCGCGCGGTGCGCCGCGCCTCCAGATCGGCCGGCGTGACCTTGAGCCCCGATTCCGGGACCACCTCCACCGGGACCGCCTCCACCAGCTTCACCTGCTCCGGATAGGAGACCCAGTACGGCACCGGCAGCAGCACCTCGTCCCCGGGCAGGAGGACCGCGGCCATCCCGCAGTAGAGGGAGTGCTTGGCCCCGCAGCTCACCACCGTGGTGGCGCCGGTGGCCGGCACCCCCCGCTCCCGGAAGTAGTCGGCCGCGGCCTCCCGGAGTTCCCGGGTGCCGCCGGGGGGCGTGTAGCGGGTGGCTCCCGCCTCCACCGCCCGGGCCGCCGCCTCGCGGATGGGAGCGGGGGTGGGGAAGTCGGGCTGCCCCACCCCGAAGTTGACGATGTCCTCGCCTCGGGCCGCTCGCTCCTGGATCTTCACGTCCACGGCCACGGTCAGGGACTCGGCCAGCGCGTTCAGTCGTTCCGAAACCGGCATGGTGCTCATAGGGCGAACTTCTTCTTCATGGCGTCCAGGGCGGGCCGCGGCACCAGCTGGGAGACGTCGCCTCCCAGGCGCACCACTTCCTTGATCACGCTGGAGTTGAGGTAGGAGTACTTCTCGCTGGGAATGAAGAACAGGGTCTCGAGTTCCGGGTCCAGGCGCCGGTTCATGAGGGCCAGCTGGAATTCGTACTCGAAGTCGGTCACGAACCGCATGCCGCGCACGATGGCCGAGGCCCCGTGCTCCTTGGCCAGATCGACCAGCAGCCCGTCGAAGGCCACCACCTGCACGTCCAGGCTCCGGTCCTTCTCGGCCACCGCCTGCCGGATGAGATCCTGCCGTTCCTCGACCGTGAAGAGGGTGTCCTTCTGGTAGCTGCGGGCCACCGCCACCACCAGGCGGTCCAGCACCTTGTGGGCGCGGGCCACGATGTCCAGATGCCCCTCGGTGACGGGATCAAACGTCCCCGGGAAGATGCCGATGCGCATCGTCCGACTCCTTATGACGGGAAGCCCGGGTGAACACGGACAGGCCCGTGTCCCCGTAACGCCGCCGGTCCACCGCGTCCCAGGCCGGGTCCGCGGGCCGGATGCCGGATTCGTGCTCCAGCACCAGGCGTCCGCCGGGGGCCAGCGCCTCCACCCGGGCCAGGGCCCGCAGGAGCCGCTCCCCCAGACCGGACCGGTAGGGCGGATCGGCCAGGATGAGATCCGCGGGCAGGATCTCCGCGCCCCAGGTCTCCGGCTCCAGCGCGTCCCCCCGGACCATCCGGAAGGAACCCCGCTCGGGCAGGCGGTCCAGGTTCGCGTCCAGCACCCGGAGCACCGCCGGATCCTCCTCCACCAGGATCACCGACGCCGCCCCGCGGCTCCAGGCCTCGATCCCGAGGGCGCCGGTTCCGGCGAAGCAGTCCACCACCCGGGTGCCGCCGAGATCGTGACCGAGGAGGGAGAAGAGGGCTTCCTTCACCCGGTCCGCGGTGGGTCGCACCCGGAGACCGGGCAGCGTCCGGAGCCGCAGCCCCCGCGCTCGGCCGGCCACCACGCGCACCGACCCGGCCCGCGGCCCGCCGCGGGCGGACTCCCCTCGTCTCACCTAATTCCCCTAAAACGTTGAAGTTATCAGAGCCCAGGGCCCGCGTCAACGGGCGGCGAGCCACCGGGCCAGGGTCCGGGCCACGCCCTCCGGAGTGCTGTCGGCGGTGGTGGTCACGGTGATGTTGGCCAGCCTCTGGTAATGGGGTGCCCGCCGGGCGGCCAGGTCGGTGAGGACCCGCACCGCCTCGCCCCCGTCCAGGAGGGGACGGTCCGTCTTCCCGGCCAGACGCCGGGCCGCCTCCCGGGGATCCACCCGGATCCAGGCCACGGTGAAGTCCCGCTCCAGGCAGGCGCGGTTGGCCGCACGCTCCACCACCCCGCCGCCCAGGGAGGCTACCAGGGGGGGCGGGGCCGCGGCCAGGGTCCGCAGGGCCTCGGTCTCGCGGTTCCGGAAGGCGTCCTCCCCCCGGGCCGCGAACAGAGCGGCCACGGTCATCCCCGCCGCCGCCTCCACCCGGCGGTCGGCGTCCTGGAAGGGCCAGCCCAGGATCCGGGCCAGGGCCCGGCCCGCCCGGGTCTTCCCCGCCCCCATGAGGCCGATCAGGGCCACCCGCCGGGCCGCCGGTTGGTCGTGCATGGCCCCCATGGTAGCCGGGCCGGGGGCTTCGGACAAAAAAAAGGCGCCGGGCGGGGGCCCGGCGCCTCAGCGGCTGGTGGCGGCCGCGACTACTTCTCCGTCGAGGCCAGAGAACCCAGGATGCGCGGGGTCACGAAGATGAGAAGTTCCCGCTTCTCCTGGACGTCCGAGGAACTGCGGAAGAGCGCTCCCACCAGGGGGACGTCCTTCAGCACCGGCACGCCACGGACCAGCTTGGTCTCGTTCGAGCGGATGAGGCCGCCGATGACCGCGGTCTCCCCGTTCGAGACCATGACCCGGGTGTCGGCCTCGCTGGTGTTGATGATCACACCGCCCTGGACCGTGGCCTGCGCGGCCAGGTCGCTGACCTCGGGATGGAGGTCCAGGGTGATCCGGTTGTTGTCGTTGATGTGGGGCGTCACCCGCAGGGTGATGCCGATGGTGACCAGCTCGGTGACCGCGTTCCCGGCCTCGTCGAGCACGATCAAGGGGATCTTCTTCCCGACCAGGATCCGGGCTTCCCGGTTGTTGACCGTGGTCACGCGCGGGTTGGAGATGATGTTGGCCTTGTTGTCCTGCTCCATGGCCGAGAGCACGGCGGAGACCGTACCCCAGGACCGGACCACGCCGAAGCGGACGGCCGCGGAGGGATCGATCACGTCGTTGGCGCCGGCCGTGGCCTCGCCGGAGAGGCCCTGCGCGTTGTGCAGGCCGCCCACGCCCCAGAGCACGCCCAGGTCGCGGGAGTAGCGGGCATCCACATCCACCAGCTTGGCCACGATCTCGATCTGCGGGGTCTGGGAATCCAGGTGCCTGATCATGTCCACCGCCGCCTCCACCCGGGGGGCGATGTCGGTGACCAGAATGGAATTGGTGCGGCTGTCCACCTCGACCACGCCGCGCCGGGTCAGGCTCTTCTCCACCGTCGGCTTCAGCTCGGCGGCGTTGGCGTAGACCACCTCCACGATCTTGGTGGTCAGGGGCATGACCTCCTCGAGCTGCCGGGCCGCGTTGCTGCGGGCCAGGTCCTCGTTCCGGAGGTTCTCCTCGGTGTCCACCCGGATGATGTTGCCGTCCTGGCGATACCAGAGATGCGCGCTGCGAAGCACCATCTCCAGGGCCTCGCCCCAGGGCACGTTCTCCAGGTGGAAGGAGACCGAGTTGTTGACCTTGACCGGCACGTCGTAGCCCATCACGATGTTCACGCCGCTGTACTCGGAAATGCTGCGCAGCACGGTGTAGATGTCCGCGCCCTGGATGTCCAGGCTCACCCGGGGGCCGCCCTTGGCGGAGAGTCCGGCCTTTTCGGTGGTCCCGAAGCTGGCCACCGTCGCCTCGCGGTGGGCGGTGCGCGGGGCCGGCTCGGTCCGGGCCGGCAGCGTGTACTCCATCGGCTCCTCGGCCGGGGCCGCCTTCGCGGCCGCCGGGGCGGAGTCCCCGCCCAGGCCCAGATCGTCGGACGAGATGCCCGGGTCGGGGAGGGTGTCGTGCGCGGCTTCCGTCTCCTCGGTCATGGCCGCGGCGTCCGTCCCTTCCGGGGTCCCGGGCGTCTCCGGGGCCGTGGCCTCCGGCGCCGTCGGGGCCTCGGGGACCGGGGTGGTCTCCGGGGCGGTCATGGTCTCGGGGGCCGCCGCGGTCTCCGGAGCGGTCGGCGCCTCCGCGGTGTCCGCGGTGCCCTCCAGGGTCCCGACGGCGGTGGCCGACTCCCGGGGATCCAGGGACATCTCGGCCGGGGTCAGTTCCTCTTCCACCGTGGCCGTCCCCGCGCCGGCGTCGGCGGTCCGGACCTCGGCCTGGGGCTGGGAGACCTCGTCCGGGGTGGCCGTGCCCGCGGCATACCCCGTCCCGCCTTCGGGCTGGAGAGTGATCAGGAGCCCGTCCTCGACCTGCTTCACGTCCGTCGCCGAGGGACCGGCGAGATCCACCGTGACCCGCGTCATGGAGTGCAGGCCGTCGCCCTTCCAGACGCTGGCTTCGATGGTCCCGGCCTGGCCTTCCCCGACGGGCAGGCTCTTGGGCAGGACCTTGTCCACGCCGCGGCAGTCCACGAACAGCCGGGCGGGGTTGGCGAGGGTGAAGTGGCTGTATTCCACGGGCTCATCGAGCATCACGTGGATCCGTGTCACCTGACCCTCGGTGGACACCGTCATCCCCGTCAGGGTAGCGGCAGCGGACCACCCAGCCCAGATCGCCACTGCGAGTACGCAGAAGGCGAAGGCATTGGCCGCGGCGCTCAACTTACCGTGTCTCATTGACCCTCTCCTTGTTTTCCTTGCTTCATCTGAATGGTTACGTTCGCGGTCTCACCGAAGAAGTAGTGCTGGGCGGTCAGGCTGGTTTTGGTGACCTTGATGACCTTCCCGTTCACTACCCGGTCGCCTTCCCGGAGCACGTGGACGTGCTTCCTCTGGTCTTGCACCACGGCGAACTTGTCCTGGTCCCCCCACACCACTCCGACCAGGGAGATCTCGCCGATGTCCAGGAGATCGTTCTCGTTGGTACTGGCGAAGTTGCCGCTGATCAGCGACCCGAAGGGATCGCGGCGGGCGAAGCTGGAGTAGAAGTAGCGCTCGCGCCGCATGAGCAGATCGTCGCTGCCGGGTTGGCCGCCGTTGTCGGCGTTCTGGACGGCGGGCTCATCCTGCGCCCCGGCCCCTTCCGAGGCCGGTGCCGCCTGGATCGGCCCTGCCGCCGACGCCAGCCAGAGGCCGGCGAGCGCCAGACCCGTAGTCAGTGCACTGGCCCTCATCCTTTTGCTCCTTTCGCCTTGTCCTTCGTGGCGTCCGCGGGCGGGTTCGGATTCAGCGTGTAGGCGGTGGCGACGAAGCTGGCCTTCAAGGTCTGCGAATCCTTGCCGTCGTCCAGACTGGTGAGCTTGAGTCCGCTCACGTTGATGATGCGGTCCAGGTTGGCCACCTCGGCCAGGAACGACCCGACCTGGTGGTAGCCGCCCACCACTTCGATCTCCACCGGGTTCTCGGTGTAGATCTCTCCCGGGACCCGGTCCTTGGGCTTGAACAGATCGAACTCCACCCCGGACTGCTGTCCGACCAGGGTGATCTTGCGGAGCAGGGTGGCCACCTCCCGCTGCTCGGGCAGGAGTTCGCTGGCCACCTCCCAGCGCTTGGTGATCACCTCGTACTGGCGCTCCACCTCGGCCAGGTTGTTCAGGGACTGGCGGGCGTTGCTCAGGTCGGACGAGAGCTGGCGGTACTCCTGCTCCAGCTTCCCCTTCTCCTGGGCCATGGCCCGGTGCCCGAAGGGGAGGAACGTACTGAAGAAGTAGAGATAGAGGACGGCGGCGATGCCCGCCCCGACCCCGATCAGCTTCTGCGTCCGTGGATCGCGGATGTTCATGGTCTACTTCTCCTGTTCCAGGAGGTCGTCAAGGAAGGCCTCGGCCTGGAAATCGCTGGGAGCCTCGTCCGGGGTCAGCCCCGCGGTGATGGAGAACTCCATGACGTCCCGGTCCTCGATCTTGCCCTTGTTGGTCTGGGTGAGGTCCACGTTGGCGAACATCTCGGAGCGCTCCATGCGCATCATGAGGTCCGCGACGATGAGGTTGGAGAACGTGATCCCGCTGATGGTGACGCTGGCCGTCCCCTGCTGCTGCAGGTAGGTGAGCCAGAGATACCGGGGCACCTGGCGGCTCAGGTTGTCCATGACCCGCACGGAGAGGAACCGGCCCTGGTCCAACTGGCGGATGATGTCCAGCCGCCGCTCGAGATCCTCGCGTTGGGCGGTGAGCTTGCGCACCCGGTCCACCTGGGGCTGGATGGCCCGCACCTCTTCCTGGATCTCGGCCACGTCCCGGGAGAGGGCCGAGATCTTCGCCCGTTCCAGGACCCCGGTCACCGCCACCATGAGGACCACGGCCCCCAGGACGGCGAACGGCACCATGGTTCCGAAATTGGGAAGGGCGATCTTGGGACCGGAGATGCGCTCTTCTCTGGGGAGTAGGTTGATCCGAATCATCGGTCGCTGACCTTTCTCAGGGCGAGGCCCAGGCCCACGGTCAGGCTGGGGGCCACATCCTCAGGTTTCTTGTCGCCGAACAGAGCCGGATCGAAGCGGACCCGCCGCAGGGGATCCGCCACCTCCACCGACGCCTGGTGGCGCTGGCGCAGGAACTCTTCCAGCCCCGGGATACGAACCCCGCCACCGGTGAGCAGGATGCGGCTCAGGTCGTCGCTGGCCTCGGTGTTCTGCAGGTACATGACCGACCGGTCGATCCCGGTGGCCAGCTCCTCGCCGACCTCCCGGATGACCTGGTCCAAGTCGAACTCCGCCTGCTCCTCGCCGTGGACCGCGGCCTCGGCCTCGGCGTGGGAGAGGTTGAACTGGCGCTGCACCGCTTCCACGAAGTGGATCCCGCCCACGCTCAGGTCCTGGGTGTAGAGCGGAATGCCGTCCTTGATGATGTTGATGTTGGTCAGCTCCGAACCGACGTTGACCAGGGCGATCACCTCTTCCGGAGCGAAGTCGTAGTTGAGGCTGATGGCGTTCTGGACCGCGAAGGACTCCACGTCCAGCACCAGGGGATTCAGCCCCGCGTCCCGGATCATGCTGGCGTGCGACATGAGCATCTCGCGCTTGGCCGCGACCAGGAGGACCTCCATCCGCTTGGGGTCCGAACTCCCGTCCAGGATCTGGAAGTCGAGGCAGACTTCATTGATATCGTAGGGAACGTGCTGTTCCGCTTCCCAGGAGATGGCCTCGCGGGCGTCCTCGGGGGTCATGCGGTCCATCTGGATCTTCTTCACGATCACCGCGCGGCCGGACACCGCCGCCGCCACGTCCCGGATCTTGAAATGCTTGGACTCGAACAGGTTCTGAATGGTCTCCACCACGAGCTGCCGGTCCATGACCTCGCCGTCCACGATCGCTTCGGGGAGTAGCTCGGCGCTGCCGAAATCCCTGAGGTGGTAGTTCCCACCCTCGTTCTCCACCTTGACGACCTTGATGGCGCTGGAGCCGATGTCCAAACCGACCATGGGTCTCTTTCGATTCCACAGCATGTGCGTCACAGCCTCTCAAGGCGGGGCCGGTATTCCCCTGGTTTCACCAGATCCGCGAACTTGACCGGTACCGTCCGGCCACGGATGCTTAGGCGCCCGGATCTGGACACGCCCTGGACCCTGGACCGACACCCGCGTGCAGGGCTTCTGCACGACGCGGGTTCGCCCCCGGGTTCTGAGAGGAAAAATCGGGTGGACCCATGAAAGCTTTAGGAAAAACCCCACTTCCAGCCTGCATCCTGCATGGCCTGGGGTATCTCACCCTGGCCCTGGTGCTGGGCGGATGGGCGGCGGGACTCACCCTGCGGGCCTGTGACGGGGAGTTGGTGCCGCCCCTGGACGACACCTACATCTATCTCCAGTACGCCCGCTCGGCGGCGGCCGGGGAGCCCCTGGCCTACCAGCCCGGGGCCGAGCCGACCCGGGGGGCCACCAGCCTGCTCTATCCCCTTCTCCTGGCCCCCTGGGCCCGGGTCCTCCCCCCGGAGCGCCTCATGTGGGCCGCCTGGGCCCTGGGGACCCTCTGCCTAGCCGGGTCCGCCCTGGCCGCCGACCGGTGGGCGGCCCGGGTCCTGGGACGCTCCGAGGCGGGCTGGGCGGCCGGGCTCCTCACCCTCCTCTCCGGCCATTTCCTGTGGGGCACGGTGAGCGGCATGGACATCGGCATCACCGCCCTGGCCACGGCCGGCGCCCTGGCCTCGGTCCCCTGGTACCTGGACGCGCCCGATCCCCGGAGCGGGGTCCGCCGCTTGGCCGCCCTCGGGGGCTGGCTCTTGTTCCTGGGCCTGGCCCGCCCGGAAGGGCTGCTCCTGGCCGGGGTGATCGCGGCCGGGGTGCCCCTGGCCGGCCGGGCTCCCAACAGCCGGCGGGCCCGCTGGATCCTGGTCCTCTTCCCCGCCGCGGCCGGGGCCGTCACCTTCGGGGTGAACCTCATGGCCCTGGGAAGCCCGAACGGCAACACCCTGATCGTGAAGTCGGTTTGGACCGAGCCCCGGCCCGACGTGCGGGCGGCCATGATCGGCCGGCTCCCCTGGGTGGTGGGCCGGGTCGCCTTCGTGCTGTTTTCGGACTTCGGCTCGCGGGCCCTGGGCGCGGGCACCGGCTATCTGCTGCGCGGGCTCCTGATGGCCGGCGCGGCCTGGGGCGCGGTCGCCGCCCTCCTCAGGGGCCGGGGCGGGGCGGCCGCCCGCATCCTGGTCGCCGTGCTGCTGGGGGTGCTGGCCGCGGCCCTGGTGCCGGCCGGCTACGACACCCACCACTGGCGCTACCAGATCCCCTACGTGCCGGTGGCCACCCTGCTCGTGGTCCTGGGCTGGTTCTCCGCCTTCCCCGCCCGCGTCCGCCTGCGCTGGCGGCTCCTGCCCCTGGCCGTGGCCGGAGGGCTGCTCCTCCCCGAACTCGTGCACTACGAGCACTACACGGCCCGGAACGCGGAGAACATCCACGACCAGCAGGTGACCTGCGGGCGCTGGATCCACGACCATCTCCCCCCGGACGCCATCGTGGGCATCAACGACGCCGGGGCCATCGCCTACTTCGGGGGACGGCGCATCCTGGACCTGGTGGGCCTGGTCACCAACGGCCCCGCCCGGGCCTATCGCGCCGGTCCCGGCTCCCTGTACGAGTGGCTGGAAGACCTCCCCCACGACCGGCGTCCCACGTATTTCGCCATCTTCCCCGACTGGTTTCCATACCTGCGGCGGACGAGCCTGGTGGGAAAGAGGCTGGCCCGTTTCTCCCTGGTCGACAATACGATCTCCGGGGGGGACATGAAGGCGGTCTACCAGGCCGACTGGTCCCACGTGGGCGGGGCGGACGACCTGTGGATCCGCCGCGATCTGGTGGACGTCTGGGGGTTCCAGGTCACCGACGTCCTGGACGTGGCCGACCTGGCCAGCCAGCGGGCGCACCGGTACCGGGCCTTCGACAAGTGGCGGGACACCCTGCGGGAGTTTCCGGTGGCCGACATCCCCCGCTTCCTGATCATCGACGGCGGGCGCCAACCCTCGCGCGGGGAGCGGTTCACCCTGCGCGCCCGCCCCGGGGAGCCGGGGGCCCTGATCATGCGCACCGAGGCGTTCCGGGACTTCCAGCTGGAGGTGACGGTGGACGGGCAGGATCTGGGGGTCTGGAAGATCCCGCGGGCGTCGCTCACCTGGACCGAGCCCCTGTTCGAGATCCCGCCCGGAGTCATCCGGGGGGACCGGGCCCGGATCGAGCTCACCCTGACCGGGAGCGATCAGCCGTACCCGTCCTATCACTACTGGCTGCTCCAGTAGCCCGCAGTCCGAGGATCCGGACCAGGGGCCCGCACGTAGCCACCCGGTAGCGGGTCTCCAGCACCGCGGGGAGTTCGGTGACGTAGACCGGGCGCTCCCCCAGGTTGCGGTCGATCAACCGGCGGTAGCGGTCGACCCGGGGAAGCGGCGCCTCGGGGAGCCGGACCCAGGGTTCGGTGCGGGCCACCTGGCCCCGGTACCAGGACCAGTCCAGGAGGTTGTCGTAGAGCACCGCGGTCTCCGGCCGCGGCTCGAGCACCGAGGTGCCGTACCAGAGGGAGAACGTGCGCCCGTCCCCGTGGGCGATGACCAGGGCGCCCGGTTCCAGCACCGCGGCCGCGTCCTGGGCGAAGAGGAACCCGGCGTCCTCCCCCCGGGCGTCGGCCAGGGGGGCCGTCCGCACCGCCTGGACCCCGGTGAACGCGGCCAGGGCGCCGGCCAGGGCCGCCGTGGCGACCAGTCGCACCCGGGACCGGGAAAGACCCAGCGCGAGTCGCGCCATCGCGGCCGTGCCGAGTCCCGCGGCCAGCGAGGCGGCGACCACCGCGGGCAGGTAGTAGGCCGCGGGATCGGGGATGCCGTAGACCGCCACCACCCCGGCCGTGCCCGCGAAGAGGAGAACGAGCGCGGCGGCCTCGGCGGGAACCCTGCGCACGGCGACCAGCAGACCGAGCCCAGCCAGGCCCGCCCCCGCCCAGCCCAGTTGGTCCACCGGTCCCGCCCCCAGGCCCTGGAGCCACCCGAGCAGCACCGCGCTCGCGCCGCCGTGGAAGAGGTTCCCGCGGTAGGGCGTCCCGCTCACCGTCCACCAGAGGTTCCGGAGCGTCTCCGGATTCCCCCAGTTGAACGCGGGACCTTGCCCCGCCCGGACCACGAGAACGCCGTAGAGAGTGAGGGGGACCAGAAAGGCCAGCAGGTGGGGCGGTCGCGGCCGGTACCGGCCCTGGAGAACGAGGTAGGCCAGGACCACCAGCAGGAAGGGCACCGTCTGCAGGTGGTGGGCGCATCCCAGTCCCAGGAGGTACGCGGCCAGGAGCCGGTCCCGCGGCCGTTCCCCGAAGAGCAGGGCCAGCACCGCGGCCACCAGCATGACGTGCAGGGTGTAGACCTCGCCGATCACCGCCTGCCGCCACCAGGTGAGGGAGACGGCCATCGTGGCGGCCGCGGCCGCTCCCGCGATCCACGAGGCCGCCCCGGCCGGGAACGCCTTCGCGGCCAGTCGGCGCCCGGCCAGGGCCAGGAATCCGACCGCCGCCGCCGCGGCCAGAAGCGACACCACGTTCACCGCCGCCCAGGGGGGAGGCAGGGCGAGTCCGGTGAGCCGCACCAGCAGGGTGAAGAGCGGATACCCGGTGGGATGGGCCACCCCCAGGGTGCGCCCCACCGTCTCCAGCTCCGGACCGTCCTCGCCGAAGTGGGCCCAGGTGACCACCGGGGACCAGGTCGCCGCGTACAGGATCAGGGCCAGGGCCGCCGCCCCCCAGGCCAGACGTCGTTCGCTCACGGGCTCCTCCTCCACCTCCATGATCGGAGCCGGGAACCCCGGAAGTTAGCCTGGACCCTGTCCCCCCGAACGCCCCGAGCCGCCACGTCGCCCGCCGTCCGGATACGCCCCAAAGCGAGAGAGACCCCCGGCGACACCCCGCAGCACGGTTTCCCGCTCGTGAGGAGCAGGAAGCGCTTGCGAGGACGTCGCCCGGGGTCTCTCTCGCTTTGGGACCAGAGGCCGGACCGCCGTCTCAGCGGCTCGGAGCTAGTTCAACTCCCGCCAGTTCGCCACCATGTACGGCGACAGCGCGGTCAGCCGGTTCAGCGCCTCGCTGGAATAGAGGACATCGGCGTTCCCGCTCACCGTCTGATCGTTGGACGAGCCCTGGATCAGGGTGGACCCGTAGAGGTGGATGCCGGCGCCGCCTCCGGTGAAGGTGACGTCGCCGAGCACGATGGCCAGGCCGTACCAGGTGAAGGAGCCCGAGATCGTCATGTCGCCGTCCACGATCAGGATGCCCCCCCCGGAGACGTTCCCGGACAGGTGGAGATCTCCGGTGCAGTGGACCACCGTGTAGTCGTCCAGGCTGCCCCAGGCCACGTCGTCGTAGGTCCCCGCGGGGACCACGTACTCGGCCAGGGGCGAGTAGTTGTCCGCCATGGCCTGCAGATCCATGTCCACGTTGGTGGATGTGGCCGACGGCTCGCCCCCCAGGCCCTCCACGTTGTTGGTCTGCTGGCCGCTCAGGGCGCCGGTGATGTTGGCGGGATCCCCGGTGGTCAGGATGCCCGGAACCTCGGGATTCCCCGTCACCAGGCCGGTGACCGGATCCCAGTCCTGGCCGCTCACCTTGAACTGGGTGCCGTTGAACTTGAAGTCGTCCGACTCGGAGTAGAGGGCCGACTGGACCAGCTCGAAGGGCTGCTTGATCGCCTCCACCTCCACCCGCCGCGCCGCCGACCCCCGCTCGCCCTCGGCGGTCACGATGATCACCGGATAACCGCGGACCAGGTTGAACTGGGGCGGGGTGACCAGGTCGTTGTCGTGGTCCCCGTAGAGGATGACCTGGTTGGTGGAGTTCATCTTGTAGCGGACGCTGACCCACGGATAGTCGATCGGCTCGCCGCCCTGGGCGGTGGCCACCTCCGGATAGCTCTCCCCGGACTCGTCCACCTGGCCGTTTCCGTCGTTGTCCAGGCTGTCCGACTCGGCCAGGTTGTGGTCCGGGTCCTGGGTGCTGTTGCCGTTGGCCAGGACCAGGTAGCGGCCCCACCCGGGGGTGACGGTGCCGTTGGGCTGGCCGATGTAGTCCGGGTCGCTGGTGTCGCTCATCCGGGCCAGCGCCTCGCCGTAGCCGGCTTCGGCGTTGAACAGGGCCTGGGTCGCCCGCATGTCGTGGCCGGCGATCTGGGTCTCCGTCTTGGTCTGGGCCAGGAACAGGGTGCCGACCATGGTCAACAGGACCAGGGTCATGAGCGCAATCACCATCGCGCTCCCCCGCTCGCCGTGCCTCAAGGATCTCTCGTTCATGATGGCCTCCGGTGGCGCGACGCTGCGCCTACGGGTTCAGCGTCCAGACGTAGGGGTTCAGGTAGATCACGATCTCCCCGGTGACGTCGGTCACCGCGGTGCCGACCACGATATCGTTCAGGGGGTCGAGAATGGAGGAGTTCTTCCCCTGCTCGACCTTGCCGATGGCCACCGCGTTCACCAGACCCCCCGCGTTGGCGTCGGCCCAGGACTCGTTGGCCGGGATGATCTGCGAGGGATCGCTGGCGTCCGCGTCGCAGAACCAGGCCTGGACCGAGTTCCCGGCGGTCCCGGCCACGATGTCCAGGGACGGGCTGGCGTAGTCGATCTGCCCCAGGGCCAAGGACAGGACCTCGTCGTCGGCGTTGGCGTAGTCGGCCAGGGTGAGGGTGCCCATGCCGTTGTTGAGCCAGAGCGACACCTGGCCGCGGCGGTTGCCGGTGCGCAGCCCGAGCACCACATCCATGTCCCCGTCCCGGTCCATGTCGCCCGCGGCCAGGCATTTGACCTGGCCCCCCGCGTCCCAGTCGCGGACCTTGCCGAAGGTCCCGTTCTTCTTGTTGA
>Ga0307424_1000661_pt1 | contig 18527 bp, 14 predicted proteins | sample SalMarWE160320MG_FD_202157 | JGI IMG/M metagenome (GOLD analysis project Ga0307424, IMG submission 202157) | Salt marsh sediment microbial communities from the Plum Island Ecosystem LTER, Massachusetts, United States - WE1603-20 | ecosystem: Environmental > Aquatic > Marine > Intertidal zone >... | reverse complement strand
TGCGGCCTACCCCCGGAGTCAGCGCCAAGGCGGCCTATGCCCGTGCGGCCGACCGGCTCAATGTGGTGCTGGAGCGGCTGGACCAGCCTCTCCCGCATGTGGGCGAGCTCGGCGTGGATGCGCCTCATCCGAACCCGAAAGCGATCACCGCGCCGCAGGCCTATATGGCCAAGGTGGCGCGCGCCAAGGAGTACATCGCAGCAGGCGACATCTTTCAGATGGTGCTCAGCCAGCGCTTCGAGGCGCCGTTCGAGCTCCCCTCCTTCGCGCTCTACCGCGCGCTCAGGCGGGTCAACCCCTCGCCGTTTCTCTACTACCTCAACTTCGGCGACTTCGCCGTGGTGGGGTCGAGCCCAGAGATCTTGGTACGGGTCCGCAAGGGCGAGGTCACGATCAGGCCGATCGCGGGGACGCGCCCGCGCGGCGCCACACCGGAAGAGGACAAGGCGCTGGCCGAGGAGCTGCTCGCCGATACCAAAGAGCGGGCCGAGCATCTGATGCTGCTCGATCTCGGCCGCAACGACGTCGGACGCGTGGCGGAGATCGGCAGCGTGCGTGTCACCGACAGCTTCTTCCTCGAGTATTACAGCCAGGTCATGCATATCGTTTCGAATGTCGAGGGGAAGCTCGACCCGAAGTTCGACGCGGTCGACGCCCTGATGGCGGGGTTCCCCGCCGGGACGGTGTCGGGCGCGCCGAAAGTCCGCGCCATGGAGATCATCGATGAGCTCGAAGATGAGGCGCGTGGCATCTATGCGGGCTGCGTCGGGTATTTCTCTGCGGACGGTGAGATGGATAGCTGCATCGTGCTGAGGACCTCGGTGGTGAAGGACGGCGTCATGTATGTGCAGGCAGGCGCCGGCCTCGTTGCTGACTCCGTGCCCGAGCGTGAGCAGGCCGAATGCGTGAGCAAAGCCGGCGCCCTGTTCAAGGCGGCTGACGAGGCTGTGCGCTTCGCCGCGCGCGCCAAGCGCGGCCAGTAGACGGGCGCTAAGGGGGCCGCGGACGATGCTCACACTCAGCCTCCTACGCCATGCCAAATCGAGCTGGAAGAATCCGACCCTACCGGACCGGGAGCGGCCGCTTGCTTCGCGCGGCGTCGCCGACGCGCCTGTGATGGGGCGGGCGATGACCGAACGCGGCATCGACCCCGAGCTCATCCTCTGCTCGTCGGCGCGCCGTACCGTGGACACGCTGGCGCTTGTTCTGCCCGAGCTGAAAGTGGAGCCGAAGGTCGTCTATGAGGACTCGCTCTATCATCCGAGCCCGGCGGAGATGCTTGAGATGCTGCGCGCGATCCAGCCGGGCGCGAACCGCGTGATGATTGTGGGCCACAATCCCGAGATCCAGGCCTTCGCGCTCGACCTGATCGGCTCCGGGCCGAAGCACATGCGAGACCAGCTGACGGAGAAGTTTCCGACCGCGGGACTCGCCGTGATCAACTTCACGGCGGGCCTGTGGTCGAGCATCGATGTGAATAGCGGCAGCCTGAACCTGTTCCTCACGCCCAAGGAGCTCAAGGGAAGCTGACGCGCTGAGCTTGACGGCCTATCGGCCCGGGGCGTAACACCAAAGCCATGCTGACCCTGATCGATAACTACGACAGCTTTACCTACAATCTCGTTCATTTCCTTGGGGAATTGGGCGCGAGCACGCAGGTCTATCGTAACGACAAGATCACCGTTGACGAGGTGCTGGCGGAAGGGCCTGAGGCCATCGTGCTGTCACCAGGCCCCTGCGATCCGGACCGCGCCGGGATTTGCCTGGAGCTGATCGAGCGCGCCGGACCTGTGGTGCCGCTCCTCGGCGTCTGCCTCGGCCATCAGGCGATCGGTCAGGTCTATGGCGGCAAAGTGGTGCGGGCGCCGGTGCTAATGCACGGCAAGCTGTCCAAGGTGCACCACACGGGCAAAGGCGTGTTCGCCGGCCTGCCCCAGGACTTCTCCGCCACGCGCTATCACTCGCTCATGATCGACCGCGCCACCCTCCCCGACGATCTCGAGATCACGGCAGAGACCACGGACGGCATCATCATGGGCGTGCAGCACAAGCGCTATCCGGTGCATGGCGTGCAGTTCCATCCCGAGAGCATCGCCTCCGAGCACGGCCATCAGCTGCTTGCCAACTTTCTCGATCTCGCCCGCGTCGAGCGCCGCGCGCGCGGAAGCTCGCAAAGAGAAGCGGTCGGTGCCCTCTAGCCCAGCGCCTGCCGCGGAAGCGGCGCCTCAAGACCTGCGTGCAGCCATCCGGAAGGTGGCGGCGGGCGGAACCCTGAACCAACTCGAAGCCGCTGAGGCTTTCGAGCTGATCATGTCCGGCGGCGCCACCGACGCACAGATCGGTGCGCTTCTGATGGGCATGCATGTGCGTGGCGAGACGGTGGATGAGATCGCTGGCGCCGCGCGGGTGATGCGCTCTAAGGCCGTTCCCGTACATGCGCCGGAGGGCGCCATCGATACGTGCGGCACGGGCGGCGACGCCAAAGGCACGCACAACATCTCAACCTGCACCGCCTTCGTGGTGGCTGGCGCGGGCGTGCCCGTCGCCAAGCACGGCAACCGGTCGATCTCCTCGCGCTCGGGCTCGGCGGACGTGCTGACCGCGCTCGGGGTCAATATCGAGTGCGCGCCCAAGACAATCGAGCGCTGCATCTCTGAATGTGGTCTCGGCTTCATGTTCGCGCCTGCCCATCACGCCGCCATGCGCCATGTGGCGAAGGTCCGCGGCGAACTCGGCACGCGCACCGTCTTCAACCTGCTCGGGCCGCTCGCGAACCCCGCCGCGACCAAATATCAAGTGATCGGCGTGTTCGATCAGAAATGGGTCGAGCCGATTGCCAACGTGCTCGGCATGCTCGGCGTGCAGCGGGCCTGGGTGGTGCACGGCGCCGATGGGCTCGACGAGCTGACCACGACGAATGTGAGCCATGTGGCGGTACTCGATCACGGCAAGGTCTCGACCTTCAAGATCTCGCCGCGGAACGCGGGTCTCTCTGAGGCAAAGCCTGAGGATCTGATCGGCGGCGACGCCGCGGAGAATGCCGCGCATATCCGCGCCGTGCTGCAAGGGAATCAGGGCCCCTTGCGCGACATCGTGCTTCTCAACGCGGCGGCGGCACTTCTGGTGACGGGCAAGGCCAAGACTCTGCGCGACGGCGTGGCACTCGCGGCAGAGTCTATCGACAGCGGTAAGGCTAGCGCCACGCTCGAGGCGCTCGTTAAGCTCAGCCATGATAAGGTCTGAGACGATGGCCCAGGTACTCGACAAGATCCTCAGCTACAAGCGCGAAGAGGTTGAAGCGGCTAAGAAAGCGGCGCCCTTGGCAGAGATGCGCGCGCGGGCTGAAGACGCCAGTCCCGTGCGTCCCTTCTTCAAGGCGTTGCGGTCACGCGTTGCCAAGGGCGATTTCGCCTTGATCGCCGAGATCAAAAAAGCAAGCCCGTCCAAAGGGTTGATCCGGGCGGATTTTGATCCGCCGACCCTTGCTGTCGCTTATGAGGCCGGCGGTGCCGTCTGCCTCTCGATCCTGACCGATACGCCATCGTTCCAAGGAAGCTCCGAATACCTAAGCTTGGCGCGCGCTGCGTGTAGCCTGCCGTGCTTACGCAAGGACTTCATGATCGATCCCTATCAGGTGTTTGAGGCGCGCGCGCTCGGCGCCGACTGCATCCTCGTCATTATGGCTGCCGTCGATGACGCGCTGGCATGCGATCTGGAGTTTGCGGCGCGGGCATTGGGCATGGATCTTTTGGCTGAAGTGCATGACGAGGTCGAACTCGATCGCGCGCTTCGCCTGGGCACCAAGCTCATCGGCATCAACAATCGCGACCTCAAAACCTTCGACACCACGCTCGCCACGACCGAGCGGCTCGCGCCTCGCGTGCCTTCCGAGCGGATGGTGGTCGCCGAGAGCGGCATCTTCACCCATGCGGATCTGATGCGGCTTAGCGCCTGCGGCGTGCGCGCTTTCCTCGTGGGCGAAAGCCTCATGCGGCAAGCCGATGTGGCCGCCGCCACGCGCGTGCTTCTGACCGGCGCGGACGTCTCCGCCGAGGCGGCGCAATGAGCGCGCGGCTGTCTCACCTCAACGACAAGGGTGAGGCGCACATGGTCGACGTCTCGGAGAAGGCGGTCACTGCGCGCACGGCCATCGCGGAAGGCTTCGTGTCGATGAAGCCGGAGACGCTCGACCTCATTCTTGCCGGCACTGTGCCGAAGGGCGACGTGCTGGCGACAGCGCGCATCGCGGGCATCATGGCGGCCAAGAGGACCGCCGAGCTGATTCCGCTTTGTCATCCCCTCCCCTTGACCCAGGTCACGCTTGACTTCACGCCGTCGCGCGATCCGTCCGGTCTCAAGATCGAGGCGACGGCCAAGGTCGAAGGTAAGACCGGCGTGGAGATGGAAGCCCTGACGGCGGTGTCGATCGCCTGTCTCACCATCTACGACATGTGCAAGGCGGTGGACCGCGCCATGACCTTCTCCGGCATCCGCCTCGTCGAGAAGACCGGCGGCCGCTCCGGTCATTTCCGCGCGCCCTGATCACGATGGCGCTCCTTTCCGTCGATGATGCGCTCGCGCTTGTCTTGAAAGGCCTGGCGCCGCTCGAGGCAGAGCACGTCCCTCTTGCCGAAGCCCAAGGCCGTGTACTCGCCATGGATCTCGCCGCCACGCTGACCCAGCCGCCTTTCGATTCCTCGGCCATGGACGGTTATGCGGTGCGCGCGGCCGACGTTGCCAAGCTTCCAGCGACGCTGAAGCTGATCGGCGAGTCTGTTGCAGGCGCTCGCTTCGACGGCAGCGTTGGGCCTGGCGAGGCGGTGCGCATCTTCACCGGCGCCCCGGTGCCGGACGGCGCCGACACCATCGCCATCCAAGAGGATGCGCGAGAGAGCGACGGCACGGTTGTGGTGAAAGAGGCTGGGCCTGACCGGCACATCAGGCCGCGCGGACAGGACTTCACCCAAGGCGAAGTGTGCTTGCGCCAAGGCACGCGCTTGGATGCCCGCGCGCTCATGCTGGCCGCGTCCATGAACCACGCGGTGGTGGCGGTCACCGCCAAGCCGAAGGTCGCCATTCTCGCCACAGGCGATGAGGTGGTGCCACCGGGCTCCGCGCTTGGGCCCGACCAGATCGTCTCGTCGGTGCCGTACGGGCTCGCTGGGCTAATCGCGGCGCATGGCGGCGAAGCAATCCATCTCGGCATCGCCAAGGACGACCCCGAAAGCATCGTCACGCTGGCGCGGACCGGTGCCGGCGCGGACATTCTCCTGACTGTTGGCGGGGCCTCGGTCGGCGAGCGGGATCTCGTGGCCAGCGCCCTGCATGGCGAGGGGCTCGAGCTCGATTTCGCCAAGGTCGCCATGCGGCCGGGCAAGCCCGTGCTTTATGGCCGGCTCGGCGGCCAGCGCCTGCTCGGCGTGCCCGGGAACCCGGTCTCGGCGCTCGTCTGCGCCTTTGTGTTCCTGGTGCCCATGCTGCGTGCTTTGCTCGGGCTTGCAGAGGAGAGACACCCCGAGCCTGAGGCCGTGCTGGGCGCGTCCCTGCCGGCCAACGGCCCAAGGCGGAACTATATGCGGGCGACCTCGACCTGGCGCGAGGACGGAGTGCGCGTGGTGCGGCCCCTGCCCTCGCAGGACTCGTCTCTGGTCGCCGCCTTCACGCGTGCCGACTGTCTCATCGTGCGGATGCCCGGCGCGCACGCGCTGCCCGAAGGCGCGCGGGTCAGAATTCTCCCGCTCTCCAACTAATTAAGACAGCGGAAACCCGAATCACGCGAGCAAACGGAGGTGCGGCCACAGCATTTTGTGGCCATTTGGCTTGCAGAACACAACTAGAACATGTACATTGTTCATGGTTTGTACAGGCGGGGCGAGAATCGTTTCTAGGCTCGAAAGCCCGATTCCTGATCGCTCAAAGGGGACCAGATGCTCACACTGAAGCAGAAAGAGCTTCTCATGTTCATCCACGAGCGGTTGAAGGAGACGGGCGTGCCGCCCTCTTTCGACGAGATGAAGGAGGCGCTCGATCTCAAGTCGAAATCCGGCATCCACAGGCTCATCACGGCGCTTGAGGAGCGCGGCTTCGTCCGCCGCCTGCCCCACCGGGCGCGCGCCATGGAGATCATCCGCCTACCTGAGTCCGTACCTCAGGGGCTCGCCGCCCGATCGCGCGGCTTCTCGCCGAGCGTGATCGAGGGGAGCTTGGGGCGTGTGCCGCAAGTGGCCGAGGGTGAGCCGGCGCCGCAGACAGTCGCTGTGCCGGTCATGGGCCGAATCGCCGCCGGCGTTCCCATCGAAGCGATCCAGACCCGGCTTTCGACCATCGAGGTGCCGCCGGAACTGCTTGCCAAGGGCGAGCACTACGCGCTCGAGGTCAAAGGCGATTCCATGATCGATGCCGGCATCCTCGAAGGCGACACCATCATCGTGCGGAAATGCGAAGACGCCACCAATGGCGACATCGTCGTGGCGCTGGTGGACGAGGACGAAGCGACCTTGAAGCGCTTGCGCCGCCGGGGCGATTCCATCGCGCTTGAAGCCGCCAACCCCGCCTATGAGACCCGCATCTTCGGGCCTGACCGCGTGCGTGTGCAGGGCCGGCTGGTCGGGCTCATCCGCCGCTACTAAAAGAGCTCTCCGCCTTAATCATCTCGTGCGCCGTTGCTGTGGCGCGTCCACGGCCGCGCGCCGCGGGCGCCGGCCACCGTCTCGGTGCGGATCGACAAGCCTTCGATATAGAGCGCATGCGCGCCTTTCGCTTTCAGCATGCGCCGGTCGACGATAACTCGAGCGGCTCGGCACCCTTTGCCGATGGTGAAGGGCGCGATGACGATATCGGCGGTGCGGCAATCCTCTTCGAGCGCGCCCGGGTGGCGAATGAGCGCCACGGTCTTGCCTTTCACCTTGCCGATGCAGCCGAGCGGATCGCAGTTGAAGGCGCGGTCCTCTGACACGGTCTCGGCATCGCGGTCGTCGCCATCGGCCATGAGCCAATTCTCCACGCTGTACGTCGCTGCCGTCGCCGGCGGGAAGACGAGGTTGCCGCCCTTGGAACGAAGCGCGGCCGTCGTCCCGTCGCGCTCGATGAGGACGTCGGGACGGTTGCCGACCGGCGCGAGCGCCAGACCTGCCGCGGCGATGACGAGGCCGAGTGCGCGCATGCGGGTCTGCCACAGGCAGAGCCACAAGCCGCCTAACACGATGAGAACGAGTGCTGTGCCTGACATGCTCGGTAGGATGGAGACGGCGTTCGGCCACGAGGCCACCCAGTGGGCGGCGCCGACCATGAGCTCGATGCCGAACCCCATGGCGTAAAGCGGCCAGGCTTCGAGGCCGAACGGCATGGCGATGAGTGCGAGCAAGGCCATGGGCATGATCAGAAGGCTGACCAGCGGCGCCGCGATCATGTTGGCCACCAGGCCGAAATGGCTCATGCGGTGAAAGTGATAGACCGCGAAAGGCGCGACCGCCGTGCCGGCGACGACCGTGGTCACAGCGACACCGAACACGAAGGCCCAGCCGAAGCGAACGCTCCGCCACACCGGGCTCACGTCGCGCAAGGTTGCGCGGGCACGCCGCGATAGCCATTCATAGAGGGCAACGAGACCTATGACCGCCGCGAACGACATCTCGAAGCTCGGATCGAACAGAGATTCCGGCTCGACGATGAGGATGGCGAGTGCGGCGAGCGCGACATTGCGCATGGTCAGCGCTGGACGGTCGAGCATGACGGCAATGAGGAAAATGCTCATCATGATCCACGCGCGTACCGTGGGGACCGCGGCGCCGGACAGAACGAGATAGAAGGCGGCGGCGAGAAGCGCGACCGCGGCTGCCCATTTCTTGATTGCTAAGCGCAGCGCGAGGCTGGGGATAAGGGCGAGCAGCGAGCGGACGAGCCAGAACACCGTGCCCGCCATGATCACCATGTGCAGGCCGGAGATCGCAAGGACATGGGCGAGGCCTGAATCGCGCATGGCGTCGGTCACGTCTTGCGGGATGCCGCCGCGCTCGCCGGTGATGAGGGCCACCGCAATGGCGCCAGTTTCTCCGGGGAGCGCCATCCGCACGCGATCACTGACATGCGCGCGGAGCGCATCGATGACGGTCCAGATGCGAAGATCGAACGGGGTCGGCGGCGGGTTGGCAAGCGGCGCGATTCCGCTCGTAGCGTAGCCGGCGGCGCCGAGCCGGGCGAACCACGCCTTGCGGCCGAAATCGAAGCCGCCGGGCTCGACGGGCTCCGGCGGCGGCCTCAAAGTGGCGCGAAGGGAGACGGCGTCACCTGTCCGCAGCGCGAGGTCCTTGGCGGCGGTGCTGAAGCGCACACGATACGGTCGTGCGTCCGCGCTGAGATTGCCGAGCGAGATTATCCGCAAGGTGATCCGGTCGCGGCTGTCGGCGCGGCGCTCGAACTCCTCCACGAAGCCGGCGACCGGCACATAGCGCAACTCTTTGGCGAGCACCGGCGCGCGCACCATTTCAGTGCGGAGCTTGGCGGTGGCGAAGCCCGCAGCGAAGGCGAGACAGGCGCCGCCGAGAGCGAGCCCGAGTGGAGCATGCCGAACGGTGAGGAGCAGTCCGAGAGCACCGAGCACGAGGGCGAGCGCGACGCGCGGATCCGGCTCGGTGGACAGTGCAAAATAAGTGAGGATGCCGGCGGCAAAGACTACCGGAAGCCAGAGGAACCAGCGCTCAGCCTCGGCCTCCAGGGCCCGTGCGGCAACTGCGCCCGCCGCGGCCAGAAGTCCGGTCCTGCCCCGCCGAGAGGGGCTCTCGACGCCGCCCCACACGTCCTCGTCCCGGTCCGGCATCGCTCCGCACCCAGAACCGGCAGAGGGGCCCGCCCCTGCCCTTACCCCGCACCTGGGGCTATGTTACACCACGCCCACCGTTTGCCCCTAACCCACCAGAAAAAGAGTTCCCAGGCATCAATCGATGAGTGAGACCGTCGTCACGCGTTTTGCGCCCTCGCCCACCGGCTACCTCCATATTGGCGGGGCCCGCACGGCCCTGTTCAACTGGCTCTACGCCAAGGCCAAAGGGGGTAGAATGCTGCTCCGCATCGAAGACACCGATCAGGCGCGCTCCACGGAGGGCGCGATCCTCGCCATTCTCGATGGCTTGCGGTGGCTGGGGCTCGATTGGGACGGCGAGCCCGTCTATCAGCTGTCGCGGGCAGAGCGTCACCGCGAGATCGCAGAGCAGTTGCTTGCCGAAGGCAAAGCCTACCGGTGCTACGCGACGCCGGAGGAGCTTCAGGCCATGCGCGAGAAGGCGCGGGCCGAGGGCCGCGCACCTGGCTATGATGGCACGTGGCGCGACCGCGATCACAGCGAGGCACCCGAAGGCATCGCGCCGGCAATCCGATTCAAGGCGCCCCGCGAGGGTGAGACGGTGATCGAGGACCAGGTGCAGGGGCGCGTCGTCTTCCAGAACAAGGATCTCGATGACCTCATCATCCTGCGCAGCGACGGGTCCCCAACGTACAATCTCTCGGTCGTGGTGGACGATCACGACATGGGCATCACCCATGTCATCCGCGGTGACGACCATCTTACGAATGCGGCACGGCAAACGCAGATCTTCAAAGCGCTCGGCTGGGAGACGCCGATCTATGCGCACGTCCCCCTGATCCACGGTCCCGACGGCGCTAAGCTGTCGAAGCGGCACGGCGCGCTCGGCGTCGAAGCCTATCGCGAGATGGGATATCTGCCGGCAGCGCTGCGCAATTATCTGGTGCGGCTCGGTTGGAGTCACGGCGATGCCGAGATCATCTCCACAGAGGAGATGATCTCCTGGTTCGACCTCGACGCCATTGGCCGCTCCGCCGCGCGGTTCGACTTCGTTAAACTCGAGAACTTGAATGGTCACTATTTGCGGGCGATGCCGGATGCGGAGATCGTCGAGCAACTCAAAGCGCTGATCCCCGACCTTCCCGATGGCGGGGCTTTGGCCGCCCGTATCGGCGCTGACGGCTGGCAAAAGTTTGAATGGGCTATGCCGGGGCTGAAAGAGCGGGCGAAGACACTTATCGAGCTGATCGACAGTGCGAACTATCTGTTCGTGGAGCGGCCGCTCGAGGTCGACGACAAGGCCGAGAAGCAGCTCGACGAGGCAGGGCGTGAGACGCTTGCAGCCCTGCTGCCGAAGCTTAAGGACGTGGAGCCATGGACCCCCGACGCGCTCGAGGCGTGCGTGCGTGGCTTTGCCGAGGCCACTGACCGCAAGCTTGGTAAGGTTGCCCAGCCGTTGCGTGCGGCCTTGACGGGTCGGACGACATCTCCTGGAATCTTTGATGTGCTTGAAGTTCTGGGGCGCGAGGAATCGCTCGGGCGTATCGCCGACCAAACGCCGTAAGTCTTGCATTGCTTAACATTTGAGCAAGCATCTGTGTTGCGCTGCGGTAGATTCAAGCCGATTATGCGGCAGCGCAAAAAACCGTTTACCAGGACCTGAACCGCTGGCTGAAGTGATGGTATGTCGTAGCCGCGTCGAGTCCGACCGCCCTTGAGAAGGGCCAGGAGGTTATTGAGATGAGTGTCGCAGAGGATTACCGGCCTACCGAACCCGACGAGGCCTCCCTCACGCTCCGTGGCGCGCGGCATGACTTGCCCGTGCGAAAGGGCACGCTCGGCCCCGATGTGATCGACATCACATCGCTCTATCAGGATACCGGGTGCTTCACCCTCGACCCTGGCTTCACGTCGACAGCGAGCTGTGAGTCGAAGATCACCTACATCGACGGTGACAAAGGCATCCTGCTCTATCGCGGCTATCCCATCGACCAGCTCGCGGAGCACTGCACTTTCGTCGAAACAGCCTACCTTCTGCTCTATGGCGAACTGCCAACTGCAGAGCAGTACGCGGACTTCAAGCAGCGCATCACGCGGCACACGATGGTGCATGAGCAGATGAACCGGTTCTACACCGGCTTCCGCCGCGATGCGCATCCCATGGCTGTCATGGTGGGCGTGGTCGGCGCGCTGTCGGCCTTCTACCACGACTCCATCGATATCAGGGATCCGCTGCAGCGCGAAATGGCGAGCGTGCGGATGATCGCCAAGATGCCGACGATCGCCGCCATGGCTTACAAATATTCCGTGGGCCAGCCCTTCGTGTATCCGAAGAACGATCTCGACTATTCGGGGAACTTCCTCCGGATGTGCTTTGCCGTGCCGTGCGAGGAGTACGTGGTTGATCCCGTGCTCTCGCGCGCCATGCGGCGCATCTTCATCCTGCACGCGGACCACGAGCAGAACGCCTCGACCTCGACAGTGCGGCTTGCCGGGTCGTCGGGGGCGAACCCGTTCGCCTGCATCTCTGCAGGCATTGCCTGCCTGTGGGGGCCGGCCCATGGCGGCGCCAACGAGGCAGCGCTGATGATGTTGGAGGAGATCGGAACGGTCGATCGCATCCCCGAATACATCCAGCGTGCCAAGGACAAGAACGACTCCTTCCGGCTCATGGGCTTCGGCCATCGCGTCTATAAGAACTACGATCCGCGGGCCAAGATCATGCAGAAGACCTGTCACGAGGTACTCGAGGCCGTCGGCCATCACGACGACCCGATCCTGAAAGTGGCGCTCGAGCTGGAGCGCATCGCGCTCTCCGACGACTACTTCGTTCAGAAGAAGCTCTATCCAAACATTGACTTCTATTCAGGGATTACCCTGAAGGCGCTCGGCTTCCCCACTGATATGTTCACGGTGCTGTTCGCGATCGCCCGGACTGTGGGGTGGATCGCCCAGTGGATGGAGATGATCGAGGATCCGTCGCAGCGCATCGGCCGGCCGCGCCAGCTCTATACCGGTGCGACCGAGCGGGCCTATGTGCCGATGGAGAATCGCTGAGAGCGTTTGCCCTTCCGGCGAGCCGTCGGGTCAATCGTCCCAATTCCGGCCGAGCAGAAAGAGCCTGTTCTGGTTCGCGGCGTCGATCGTGGCATCGCGTTCGGCCATGAGTACGCGCCCTGCGGCGACAGCAATGCCGGACAGACCTGCTTCGGCGGCCTTCCGGACCGTCACCGGGCCGATCGTCGGCATGTCGATCCGCTCTTCCTGACCGGGTTTCGGCGCCTTGACGAGTACGCCAGCGCGGCCACGCGCGCGGCCCGACCTGCGAAGCTCGGCGCAGCGGTCGAGCATGCTATCGGTGCCTTCCGCGGCCTCAACGGCGAGCACATACCCTTTGGCGACAACGGCCGCTTGGCCCACATCCAGGCGACCGAGCTCGCGGACCACCTTGTAGGCGATCTCTATATCGGCCAGTTCGTCTGCGGTCGGCACCTTCTTGCTGAGGTTTCCCTCACCCGCCAGGAGTTCAGGCGCTATGTCGCTGGCGCCGTGCACGCGATAGCCCTTGCTTTCAAAGAAGCCCACGATGCTCGATAGCACTTGGTCGTCGCCACCCATGCCGAGGCTGACGATGAACGGTAAGTGCTTGAGGGCGCCAAAATCGAATTTGACGTTGGCAAGATCGGGCCGCGACACGCCGCCGACGATGACGAGATCGCGACACCCTTCCTTGTCGCAGGTGCCGAACAGCTTGCCCAACTCGCCCCACTTAGCCCAGGTGTGCGGGAAGCGCTCTATGTCTTCGCTGGCTTCGCCGCGAATGCCGAAGATGTGCACGGCGAGCCCGCGTGCGGTTACCGAATCCGCCACGATACAAGGGATTTGGCCGCCGCCGGCAATGATGCCCAGCGGGCCCTCTATGACTACCGGCTCACGAAGTTTCCGTATGCCGGTGTCAGCGGGTTGGCGTTGCGACATTGTTTGGCACGCAGAAAGAACGGTCTGAATCGCTTCTCATAAAATCGATGATCTGCTTGACGAGCGGGTTCTTCGAAAACAAAGCGTCCACATCATCGAGCCGCTCCATCAAGGTGCCCTCGGTCGCAAACAGCATGCGATAGGCTTGGCGCAGCTCATGGATCTGTTCACGGGGAACGCCCTTGCGCCTCAGCCCCACAATGTTGAGTCCGCTGAGGTTGGCACGATTGCCGAGCGCCATGCCGAATGGAATGAGGTCGGCGGCGATTCCGCTCATGCCGCCGACAAAGGCGTAGGCGCCTATGCGTACATATTGGTGGATAGCCGAGAGACCACCAATGATGGCGCCGTCGCCGATCGAGACGTGACCAGCCAACGTCGCGCCGTTCACGAGGGTCACACCGTCGCCGACCTGGCAATCATGGGCAATATGAGCGCCGATCATCAAGAAACAGTTGGCCCCAATCGTGGTCGCCATCTTTCCACGTTCGGTGCCGGGACTAATCGTGACATGCTCGCGAACAAGGGTGTTGGGACCGATCGTGATCGTGCTGGGCTCATCGTGATATTTGATGTCTTGCGGTGCGTGACCGAGCGAGGCGAAAGGAAACACCTTGCAGCCCGGGCCGATCGTGGTCCGGCCCAGGATCACGGCATGTGAATGAACGACGGCGCCGTCACTAATCTCGACATGAGGTCCGATGACAGAAAACGGGCCGATCTCGACATTCGCCCCAAGTTTCGCGCTTGGATCGACCTGAGCGGTCGCATGGATATTGGCCATGCTCAGACCGGCGCGTTCTCGACGATCACGGCGCTGACCTCGGCCTCGGCGACGACGTTGCCATCGACCAGGGCCTGCCCGCGAAAGCGCCACACCCGGCCGCGGTTGCGCATCTTCTGCACGCGATAATGGACGGTGTCGCCCGGAACCACGGGGCGGCGGAAGCGGGCCTTGTCGATCGCCATGAAATAGACAAGCGGTGGCTCTTTGAACTCCTCAAGGAAGCGCATGCACAGTGCGCCGGCCGTCTGCGCCATGCCTTCGATGAGGAGCACACCGGGCATGACCGGATTGCCGGGGAAATGCCCCTGGAAGTAGGGCTCGTTAGCGGTGACGTTCTTAATACCGGTCGCAGAGCGGTCCCCGTCCATGTCGATGATGCGATCGACCAGAAGGAAGGGATAGCGATGCGGCAGAAGCTTCAAAATATCGGCGGTTTCCGCCGTATTGGGCTTCGGTTGTACCCCGCTCTCGTTCATGCGGACCGGCTCCTCCGATGGGGATTCATGGCTACTCGCCCTCCCCGTCTTGGCCTTGATCAAGTTTCAAATCCTTACGCTCGGCAAGCTGCCGCAACAATGTCAGTTCTCTGAACCACAGCCTGTACGGCTTGGCCGGGGTGCCACCCCAACGGGCGCCCGGCGGCACGTCGCCCCGCACATTACTGCTCCCGGCGATCTGGGCGCCAGAGCCGATCTTGAGATGGCCGACAACGCCGACCTGGCCGCCAAGAGCAACGAAATCACCGAGTTCGGAACTGCCTGAAATACCGGTTTGGGACACGATAATGCAATGCCTTCCGATCACTACGTTGTGCCCGATTTGCACAAGATTATCAATTTTCGTGCCCTCGCCGACAATGGTGTCCCGGAGCGCCCCGCGGTCAATAGTCGAATTGGCGCCGATTTCCACGTCGTCCTGAATGACGACCCGGCCAATCTGCGGGACCTTGGCGTGGTTTTGCCTGCCCATGGCAAATCCGAACCCGTCCTGGCCGATGGCCACGCCGGCATGGATCATCACGCGGTTGCCTATTAGGGCATGGGTCACGGACGCGTTCGGCCCGACGTAGCAGTCGCGCCCGATGTGGACTCGGTAGCCGATGATACAGCCTGCGGCGATGGTCGTGCCCTGCCCGATCCGGGCTTCCGGCCCGATCACCGCTCCCGGTTCCACGGTCACATCGGCCTCGAGCTTGGCGCTTGGGTGAACGTGGCTCGACGTGCCTGCGGCACCGTCACCCGCCGTCCTCGGCCTGCGCGAACCGGGGTAGAACAGGGCGAGCGCCTTAGCGAAGCTCCGATAAGGGTCTGGTGTCACGAGTCGGGCGCTCCCCGCCGGCACCTTGGCCGCAAACTTTGGAGCGACGAGGCAGGCGCTTGCGCCGGTCTTGAGAAGCAGCGGCACGTATTTTGGATTGTCCACGAAGGACAAATCGCCCTTAGCGGCGCCGTCGAGGGGGCGGACGTCCTTGATCTCCAACTCAGGATCGGTGCCTTCCGCCAGCTCTGAGCCGGTGGCTTCGGCGATTGTACGCAAGGAGAACGGACCGGCCCGCTCGAAAAAACCCGGGTGTTCCATCAAATCTCCTGCGGCCTGCTACGCGTCACCAACCATGGCGCGTAGGCATAAACCGAAGTGGCTTCCTTTAGAAGTTTGTCGAGGCGCCGAAGCGGAAAATTTCGGTCCGATCGTAATCTGCCTTGAGGAGCGCATCGGCGATATCGGCACGAAGGGGGCCGAGAGGAGACTGCCAAATGATGCTGAAGCCGGTGGATAACCGGACGGTGTTGCCGTCGTTGATGAAGCTCCCCTCATCGGAGACGGCATTCAGGGCACTCTGGCTGGGGTCCCAAAGCGAGCCGGCATCCACGAAGACAGCCCCTTGCATGCCAAGGCTATCGGGGATGAGCGGAAATGGGAAACGGACTTCAGCCGTGGTCGCCCAGAAGAGCTGGCCGCCCAGAGAGTCCCGCGAGCAGTTACCTACATGCGCCCCCGTGGTCGGGTTTGTACACGCATCGCGCGGGCCGTAGCCGGCTCGCTTGAAGCCGCGAATCGTCTCCCCGCCCTTGAAGAACAGGTCGGTCAAACGAAGGTCCTTGCCGCCCCAGGGCTCGATGGCGCCAGCCTGGACGCGGCCGACAAGGGTGATCTTGTTGGTAATGGGGTAGTAACCCCGGGCGTCACCCACCGATCGAATATAGTTCACGTCGCCGCCAACGCCTGCCAGATCCTGAGAAAAGGAGGCGAAGATACCAGTGGTCGGCGATTGCGGTACGTTGCGGGTGTCGTAGGCGACCGTATAGCCGACAGAGGACACGTTGCTTGTCCCTTCGGACTGTTTGACCGCCAGTGAGGCGTCGCTCGCCACATCGAAGATCTCCTCCCGCGAGAACCGGTAGCGGAGACCCATCTGGGTGTTGTCGGCAATGGGGAAGCCGAGGCGGAGATTGCCGCCCGCTGTTCTCTGACTGAACGAAGCCACGTTCTGCAAGTCGACCGTCTTGTAGAAGAGATCGAAGCCTGCGGCCAGATTCCGATCGAGAAAGTTGGGCTCGGTGAAGCTGAAGTCGACCTGGGCGCGCTCAAGACTGCCCGAGAGGCCGAGGCGGACATACTGCCCCTTACCCATCAAGTTGCGCTCGGTAACGCTGATATCGCCGATGATGCCCTCGGCAGTGGAGTAGCCGGCGCCGAAGGAGAACTCGCCGGTTGGCTGTTCGACCACGTTGACGACGAGGATGACGCGGTCGGGTGCGCTGCCGGGTTCCGTCTTGATATCCACGCTTTTGAAAAAACCAAGCGCTCTCAATCGTTTACGAGCCGCCTCGACCAGTAAGCGGTTATACGCGTCGCCTTCGGCGAGGCGGAACTGCCGCCGGATCACCCTGTCCTCAGTGCGGTAATTGCCGACGATGTTGATGCGTTCGATATAGACGCGCGGGCCCTCATCGATAACGTAGACGATGTTCATCGTGTGGGTGGCCTGGTCGCGTTCGAAGCGCGGCCGAACCTGCCCAAATGCATAGCCCTGCGCGGATACCTTGACGGTCAATGCCTCGACCGTCTTCTCAACTTTCTCAGCGTTGTAGCGCCGCCCGGGCTTGGTCAGGATTACCCCGTGCAAGGCACGGACGTCCAACGACGGCAAGGCGCTCTCGATGTCGATATTGCCGAACTGGTATTTCTGCCCTTCTTCGATGGTGAAGGTAATGAAGAAGCCGCGCCCGTCGCGATCGAGGTCTGCGGTTGCCGAAACGACGCGGGCGTCGGCATAGCCGTTCTTCAAATAGAACTGGCGCAACAGCTCTTTGTCGAGGTTGAGCCGGTCGGGATCGTAGATGTTCGTGCTCTTGAGAAAACTCAGCCAATTCGTCCGCGTGGTGGTGATCACAAAGCGGAGCTGAGAATCACTGAAGGCGTGATTGCCGATGAAATTGATGGCGCGGACCTTGGTGGTGGCCCCTTCAGAGATCTCGAAGACCACGTCGATGCGGTTGTTGTCGAGATTAATGATCTTGGGGTTCACTTGGGCAGCGTACATGCCCTGGCGGCGGTAGAGGGTCAGAATGCGCTGGACGTCAGCCTGCACGCGCGCGCGCGTATAAACAGCGCGCGGCTTGAGCTGGACTTCGGATGCCAGAGTGTCGTCCTCGATCTCCTTGTTCCCCTCGAAGGCCACGCGGCTCACGATGGGATTCTCCACCACGACGACGATGATGGTCGACCCCTGCCGCCGGATGCGGACATCCTGAAACAAGCCGGTGGCGAACAGGGTCTTCAGGGACTGATTGACTTCGGCGGGGTCGTAGGTGTCGCCCGAGGAGAACGATAGGTAGGAGCGGACCGTCTCCGGCTCTACGCGGCGGTTCCCTTCGACAACGATGGATCGGATGACGGCGCCTTGGGCAAAGGCGGACAGATCCCCAAAACCTGCGCTGAGACCCAGCGAAAGCGGGACGCTACTCAACACTAGGAGGGCCGCAAGCAGCCCTCTTCCCAACGTCCACCGCACCATCACTGGTGTCTTCCCCTCAAGACGACCCCGTAGGCAAAGCGCCCGTGTCGCAACTGGCCACTCGTTTGTGGCCGATTTTTGGTAGTCTTTTGTTAAGAACTATTAACAGCGACGGGGACCTCGCGGTCCCCGCTAGAAGTTGTGCCCTGCAACCCCCGATCACAGAAACTTCAAATGAATCAGGTCATTCCAGGTCGCGAAGATCATTAGCATGAGAACGAAGGCGAGGCCAATGCGGAAACCGATTTCTTGTGTGGATTCACTGAGCGGTCGCCCTCTTACTGCCTCAATCCCGTAAAACAGAAGATGTCCACCATCGAGCATTGGTATTGGGAAGAGATTTATTAGCCCGATACTTACGGAGATGATGGCCGCGAGATTGAGAAGAGCAACGAAGCCGGCGGTTGCGACTTGACCAGATACTTGGGCAATACGGAGTGGTCCACCCAGCTGGTCGGCGTTCTCTCTACCCGTTGCCACGTCGTAGAGGTAGCCCAGTGAGCGGGAGACCACGAAGTAGCACTCCTTGACGGCCATGCCGAAGGCCGTCACCGGGTCGTGGCGCTCTAACTTCCAATCGTCCGGCGAGGCGCTGCGCTGAATGCCAAGCAGCCCGATCCGCATCGTGTTGCCGAATCGATCAGTAATTTCCTTGCGCTCGGGCGTCGCCGTAAGGTCGACCTCGGCTCCGCCCCGATCGACGACGAAGTGCAGTGTCTGATCGGCACTCATGGCTACGATCCGCTGCATCTCGGCGAAGTTGTCGATGGCCGTGCCGTCGATGCTGGTGACGCGGTCGCCGGGTTCAAACCCGGCACGCTCGGCCGCACTGCCCGGGGACACCGCATCGACCTTGGCCGCGGTGATCCGTTCGCCGAACACGCTGAAAATGGCCGTGAAAATGACGACGGCGAGGATGAAATTGGCGATTGGTCCCGCCGCCACGA